>SDBU01006791.1_pt1 | contig 13379 bp, 11 predicted proteins | sample 2277071 | NCBI WGS metagenome assembly SDBU01 (sample SAMN10397929, study PRJNA504765) | marine sediment metagenome | isolation source: marine sediment core GS08_GC12, 126 cmbsf | place: Arctic Ocean: Gakkel Ridge, Loki's castle | collected 2008 | reverse complement strand
CAGCAGGGCTCAGTCGGCTCGGGAGCAGTACGAGGGGAGGGTCATGCGCTCGGCCGTGGCCGGGAACCTGGTTCTCAACGAGAATCCCGTTTACCTCAGTGGCCGCGTGTCGGTTGGGGACACGCTCCCAGCAGTCGGGATCTGCCTTGGATATGTTGCCGACCTGTCAAAGGTGAAGTTCTGTGCAGTGGTGGAGGAGCCGTACGTTCGGCACATCGCGATTGGGGGCACGGCACGGGTGGAACTGCTGGCGTTTCCCGGGCGCGAGTTCGAAGGTTCCGTGCACGCCATTGTGCCTCTGATCGTTGATCGCGAGGAGGTTAGAGCGCTCCAAGGCACGGCCGGCCTCTTCGCCAACGTCCCAAGCACGCGCGTCGACATCCGGCTGGACGTCTCTGAGGTCGGTGAGAGGCTCATCCTGCCGGGCATGACCGGCACAGCAAGGCTGCTTGCACCCGAGGACCAAACCTGATGCCAGCAGGCACATCATCGTGGCGAGCGGGGCGCTGGTGGGCCAGAGCCCGACTGCCCCTCATTCTGGCGGCAGTGTCGGTGGGGTTTCTGGCCACCACAGGGCGCCAAGGTGGCACGGGCGGGCCTGCCACTGGTCGTCCCTTGCTCTGGCAGGCCAAGGTGGGCGAGTTCGTCCACAAGGTGAGGGCGATCGGGTCGCTCCGGGCTGGCGAGCTGACCGGGGTGACAAGCCCTCTTTCCGGGCTGCTCATTACAGCCAGGGCGCCTGAGGGAGCGGCCGTGCGGCAAGGCGACCTGATCTTCCAGCTCGACCGCTCGGAACTGGAGGAGCAGGTTCTCCAGACCAGGACCGATCTTGTGCCGGCGGAGGCGAGCCTGGCTGCCGCCAACGCCGGGCTCAAGAAGACGAAACTGGCAACGGAGGAAGCCGTGCGGGAAGCGGAAGCGAAGCTGCGGGTCGCGGAGGCACGGCTGGCTTTGCAGGAGCAGAAGCCTCTACCGGCGGACCGGGCCATCGCTGAGGCAGACCTCGAGGAAGCCACAGCGAGGTTCACCTACGCCGACTACTGGTTCGAGACGACTCGTGAGCTGTTCGCGGAGGGCGTCGTGAGCCAGAGCGACCTCGACCTTGCCGTGCTTTCTCAGCACACGGCCGCCTCGGACATGCGCCACGCGCAGAAGGTGCTGGCGGAGACGCTGAAGGGCGCGGAGCCGGCCGACCTCGAGGAAGCACGGGCAGCTCTAGCCGAAGCTCAGATGGCTGTGCAAGTTGCCCGGGAGACCGGACCGAAACGGCTGCTGCAAGCGACGGCGGCTGTGGAGTCGGAGGGGCGCAAAGTGCAGCAGCTGCGGGACAAGCTGACGCAGCTGCAGGCAGATCTGGAGAAGACCGAGATTCGGGCCGAGCACGATGGCACGCTCTTCGCGCACGAAGGTGAACGGGTCGATGTGGGCGATCAGACGTGGCGGGGCCTGATACTTGCCGATCTGGCGCGCCCTTCGTCTCTCATCTTCCACGTCCGCGTCCGGGAGTGCGATTCCCGCCTTGTCGAGGAAGGTCAGCCGGCAGCCATATTCCTCATCGCCATGCCCCGGCGGCCCCTTGAGGGGGTGGTCACGAAGGTGGGCAAGGTGCTTGCCGAGGGCGAGGAGACGCCGGGCATGCCTTGCCTCGACGTCGAGATAGGGCTGAAGGGCGACGTGGCCGGCATCCGGCCCGCAATGAGAGGCCACGTCGAGATTGAGGTCGGCAGAGTCCGTGAGGCTGTGGTCTTGCCGCAGTGCACTCTGTCCGAGAACCGTGTCAGGGCGCTCACGGACCGCGGCTTGGAGGAGCGGCAGGTCGAGATTCTGGCCTCCAACGGGACGCACGTAGCTATCGGCTCCGGTGTGCGGGCCGGCGAGTGGGTTGCCCTGTGGGCCCAGGAGTGACGAGATGACGCATCGGCGACAGCGGGAAACGGCCTTTGCCGCTTGGGCTTCCTTGCTGCTGGTTGTGGCGAGCGTGGCGCGCATGGGGTACCCGGATGTCTGTGCTCAGGGAAGCACTGACAGAACGGACCACGTGACCCCTCGCCTTGAGCAAGTGGCAGAGGGGGTCGTCGAGCCGATTGCTGCGGAACAGCTCATCTCGCGCATCTACTTGGATCGCTACTTCGTGCCCACTCTCAGCTGGATGCTGCCGGAGTGGAGCCGCGTCGAGGCGGGAGCGACTGTCGCGGAGATGTACACCCCCTGGCTCCGGGACGAGAAGGCGCAGCGCGAGCAGGACCTGCGCCTGGCTGAAGCCAGGGCGCGCGAGGCCGAGGCGGAGAGGGACGTCGCCCTAGCCGAGCTGGAGGCAGATCTGTCTGCGGCGCAGACCAGGCTGCAGCATGCCGAAGACCGGCTCGATGTGCTCAAGTCTCTCCCGTCAGGCGTCGACTGGCGCAGATTCCTCCTCGACGAAGCTGAGAACAGTGCCCGACGGAGCCATGCCGTCGCACGGTGCCGTATGCTCACGGAGTTGGCTGAGTCGGGTCTGTGCTCGGACGCTGAGGTGGCGCAGGCGAACCGCGACAGAGTCAAGCTGGAATCGCAAGAAGGATACCTGGACGCGGTCAGGGATGAGCTTCGAGGGCAGAGCACTGGTATTGAGGTGCAGCAGGCAGAAGTGTCCGCGCGTAAGGCAGCTTTGGAGGTCGAGATCGCAACGATGCGCAAGGACTCCGAGTCGAAGAGGCAGGATCTGCTGTGCGAGGCCGCGCGTCTTGGCGAAGTGGAACCCGCACGCAGGGCACTTGGGCTGACAGAGGAGCGCTTGGCCGCGCTGACGGTTCGGGCGACGGGCTCCGGGTTCCTGCTCTACGGAGATCGTTGGGACTGCTGGAACATCCACCGAGTCGGTGAGAAGGTCTCGGTGGGCAAGCCTGTGTATCACGGCCAGGTGATTGCGTCCATTGTAGACCTGTCCAAGCTCCGCGTGCGCGCACGGGTGAGCGAGCGATGGATCCTCGGGTTGACGGTTGGGGACGAAGCACGGGTATCGTGCGGCGCGGGCGCTGGCAGGACTTACATCGGCGTCGTCGAGAGCATCCTCCCCATTGTCACAGCCGATTCGCAGGAGCCCGGCCGTGCGCAGAGGGGAGGCAGTGAGGGCCATGGTCTGGTCATGGTCCGCATAAGGGATGCTGACGAACGGGTCGGGCCGGGCATGGAGGCCACCGTGGCGTTCGTCTCAGGCGGATCAGGATGGCCTCAGCGCCCGAACACGGAGAGCCGCCCTCCCAAGCCCGGCGCGCTCGTGCTGAAGGGATGGGTCGAGGCGCGGTCGAGGCATTGGGTGACGGCTCCGTTTGCAGGGAGGGCCGTCCGTGTGGCGGCCGAAGGGGAGCAGGTCGAGGCGGGTCAGATACTGGCCAGGATTGAGCCTGGTCTTCAAGAGGACTGGCGTTCGAGGGACGAGAGCGAAGCCACCCGACTGGAGCTGTTGCGCGAGGCCGCCGGACTACGGCTGCGCCTCACAGAGCGGACAGGTCCACTCCTCGTTGAGCTGGCGCGGGCGGAGGTGTCTCTGGCGGAGCTGTCCCTGCGAGAACTCGAATCACGCCCACAGGCCTCCGAGAGGATCGCTGCCGGGAACGCACTGGATGAGGCCAAATCGGAACTCCGGCAAGCCGCAGAGCGACTCGAAGCGTACCGCTCGCTGGAGTCAGACGGCATGGCTTCGCGGGCCAACGTCAAGCGGTGGGAACTCCAGCTAGCAGCGGCGAAGGCGCGGGTGGATGCGGCCCAAGCCAGACTTGACCGAGTGCTGGCTGGTGCCTCAGAGCCGGAGCGCGCTGTCGCCCGCTCTGGCCTGGAAGCCGCACGGGTCGCACTCCGAGAAGCAGAATCGCTTGCCGGAGTCGATGTAGAGGTCGCTGCAGCGGTGTTGGAGGCGGCCCAAGCCGGGCTCGCCGCTTATCAAGAAGAAGCGCAGAGGCGACGCCAGAAGGCTGAGCAGGCCGAGGTCAAGTCCCCGGTGACGGGCATCGTTTTCGGGCGCTTCGTTAAGGAAGGTGAAGAGGTACAGAAGGGATGGTACATGCTGGGCGTTGCGGACAGCACGCAGTTGGTGGCACATGCGGTGCTCGACGAGTCTCATTACTTCCGCATCCCCGTAGGCGCGCCGGCGACCGTAAGGCTGGCGGGGGTGGCGGACCGGGTCTTCGCCGGAACCGTCGCCGCCATTGCAGACTGGCCCGAGGTGCCGCGGTGGTATCGGACCGGGTCTGGGCGGGACAAGGTTCAACCTGGTAAACTATTCCAGGTTACAATTGAGCTGGAGGAGGAGCCACCCATGTGCGTGGGCATGTCGGCAGTGGTCGAGATCCTCGCCGCTACGGAGCCGCGTGCGAAGGAGGTAGAGACGCATGGCGGAGTTGATTGACGCGCGCTCTTTAAGTAAGGTCTACGGTGCCCGGGGCGGCGCCAGTGTGCACGCCCTCGACGACGTCAGCCTGACGGTCCAAGAGGGCGAGTTCGTCGGCATCGCCGGGCCGTCGGGATCCGGCAAATCCACACTCCTGCACATACTGGGTTGCCTTGACCATCCCTCGGACGGCAGCTACTGGCTGGCGGGACGTGAGGTGGCTACGCTCGGCGACCGGGAACTGTCGCGCATACGGGCGTCAATCGTAGGCTTCGTGTTCCAGTCCTTCAATCTGCTGCACAGGCTTTCGGTGGTGGAGAACATCGCGCTTCCGCTTGCCTATCAGGGCGTGCACCGGCGCGAACGCCAGCGCAGGGCGAGGGAACTGGCCGAGCGCGTGGGGTTGGGCCACCGGCTCTCGCATCGTCCCGGCGAGTTGAGCGGCGGCGAGGCGCAGAGGACGGGCATTGCCCGGGCGCTGGTTGTTTCGCCGCGGGTGGTCTTTGCCGACGAGCCGACGGGCAACCTGGACTCCAAGACGGCCGAAGATGTGCTGGACCTGCTGGCGGAACTGCACCGAGAGGGACTGACCATCGTGATAGTCAGTCACGAGCAAAGCATTGTAAGCAGATGCGAACGGGTGCTGCACATTATTGACGGGAAGGTAGCCTCGAATCCGACTCCCGGGTAGGCCGGGCGTCTCGCCCGGCGCCGGGGGCTACCCACACAAAGGTTTCTACAGTGGACATCGAGGGCTGAAACGTGCGCTGGCACGACATACTGGTGACTGCGATAGTGGACGGTCTGGCGCGGCATAAGCTGCGGACGTTCCTGAGCGTTCTGGGCGTCATGTTCGGCGTGGCGGCGGTGATCGCAATGTCGGGCATCGGAGCAGGAGCCCGGGAGGAAGCGCTCGACCAGATCCGCCAGATGGGCATCAACAACGTCCGGGTGAGGGACGCAGGCCTGGAGGGTGAGAAGCTCCTGGAGGCCAGGCGCCAGGGCTCGTGGGGGCTCTCGCTGGACGATGCCCGGGCCCTGAAGGACATCGTCCCGACAGTGGCATCGGCCGTGCCGATCCGGACGGTGGAGGCCAGTGTCACTCGGGGACAGAAGGAAGCGGCACATGCTCGCGTCATCGGCACAACCCACGAGTTCGCCAAGCCCATGGGCTGGAAGGTCGCGGCGGGACGCTTCTTGACGCCCGGCGACGTGGAGGAAGTGCGCAAGGTCTGCGTGCTGGGCGAGGCAGTGCGCCGCGAGTTGTTCGGTGAGGAAGACTGCATCAACAAGGTGATCTCCGTTGGCTTTTCGCCCTACGTGATTGTGGGCGTCATGGAGCCCAGGCACATGGTGGAGGGGAAGGTCAAGGCGCTCAGTGTGGCTGACTGCAACCACGACGTCTACGTGCCGGTGACGGCCGCCATCTACACCTTCGCTCATGAACGCTATGTGAGCGAGCTGACCGAAGTGTCGCTGACCGTCAGCGATGAGGACCTGCTGCACGAGACGGCGGCGGCCGTGCACCGGGTGGTTTCCTTGCGGCATGCAGAGGCGGACGACTTTGCGGTAGTGGTGCCACAGGAACTCTTGGAACAGGCCCAGGCGACGCAGCGGGTTTTCAACCTGGTGATGGGCGCCATCGCCGGCATCTCGCTGCTGGTGGGCGGCATCGGCATCATGAACATCATGCTGGCCGGCGTCATGGAGCGCATCCGGGAGATAGGAGTCAGACGCGCCATCGGCGCCAGTCGGACCGACATCCTCCTGCACTTCCTGGTGGAGTCGGTATGCGTGAGCAGCATGGGCGGCATCCTTGGGCTGGTGGCGGGATGGGTGCTGGTACGGGCCATAACCCTCTACACGGGATGGCGAGTCTTGATCGCTCCCGGGTTCGTCGTGTTGGCTCTGTGCGTCAGCGGCGTGGTCGGCCTGGGCTTCGGCATTTTCCCCGCCTGGCGGGCAGCCGGCATAGACCCGGCGGAAGCCGTGCGGAGGGAATGAGGCGGCACTGCAATATCGCGTTCTGAACGGAGGAGGGGAAGCTGTGACAACCCAAACGGGGCAGACCATCTGTCTCTTCCTTGTGGTGCTTGGCTCGGCGTTGTGCTTCTCATGCGCGAGCCCGGACGTCGGGGCACCCAGGACACGGGTTGTCGTCGCCAACAGTCCACCTGCGCCGGCCGAAAGCGCGCCTCGTCCGGCAGCGAGTGGCGGGTCCCTCAGCGATGCGCCGGCGGTCCTTGCAGAGCTGACGCTGGACAAGCCGATCCGGCTGCCTGAGCACTTAAGCTTGCAGTACTGTTTTCTGCTGGCGTTGGACGCCAACAAGGACATACAGGTTGCGTCGCTGGGAGCCGACGTTTCGGAGGCGCGGGTTGAGGGAGCCAAAGGCGAATTCGATTCGAATGTCTTCATGGAACTCACCCGGGGAAGGTCGAACCTGCCCGTGGCGGGCGTGCCGGTCGAACGCACGGACACGGCCGAGGGCGCTTTCAGTGCGGGCGTGCGCAAGCGCATTACTACGGGAACCGACGTCGAGCTGAGCGCATCCACTGATTACGTGCGGGACATAGACAATAGGAGCGCCCTCAACCCGACGCACACGCCCAAAGTAAAGCTCGGCCTCAGCCAGGACCTTCTGAAGGATTTCGGCACTGGCATCAACCGCACCAGCATCCTCATCGCCCAGAACAACTTGAAGGTCTCCGAAGAGGAGTTCAGGAATACGATCCTGCAGCGCCTGTTCGAAGTTGAACGGGCGTATTGGGACCTCTATTTCGCGATCGCCGACCTTGGGGTCAGCGAGATGTACCTCGAGCGGGCGCGCAAGCTGGTCACGCTGGCCGAGGCGCAGGAAAAGGCGGGCATCGGCGCAGCCATTGACGTGACCCGGGCCGAGACTATCGCCGCAGCGCAGGAGACCGCCATACTCCAGGCGCAGAACCGGGCCAGCAAGCTCAGACACCGGTTGCTCAGAGTGCTGGGCATCTTGGACGTCGAGCGCGTTGGCGCCGACTTTGAACTGGCAGACTCTCCGGCCACCGAACCGGTGGTGGCCTCCCTGGCTGAAGCTGTCCGGATTGCAAAGAAGGCCCGGCCCGACTACGCCCAGGCCGAACTGGCGATAGGCAACTCTGAACTGCAGCGCACGTTCACCAAGAACCAGAGACTGCCGACGCTGCAGCTTTTCGGCGAATATGGCTTGGCCGGCATGGACGACAGTCTCGGTGACAGCGTGGACGTGCTTGACGACGGCGACTTCGGCAGTTGGCAGTTGGGCCTGCGCTTCGCGGTCCCCCTGCCCAATCGGAGCGCCCGTTCGGAATACAGAGCGGCTCAACTTCAGTATCAACAGGCCAGGGTGCGACTGGCCGCCCTGACTGAGACAATCACGCGCGAGGTGGCCGACGCCCTGGCCGACCTGGAGGCGGCAGAGAAAAGGATTGAGACCACCGATCGAGCCCGGCGGCTTGCCGAGAGGCTGCTGCGAGCCGAGGATACAAGCTACAGCCTGGGCCGGTCCGGCAGCCTGGACGTGCTGGACGCCCAAAGAGCCCTGGCGGCGGCGGAGCGGAACGAGGTCCGTGCCAGAACCGACTACGCCACCGCCCTGGCCAACCTCTACAAAGTGCAGGGAAACCTTCTCGAACAGAAGGGCATAACCGTCGAGCCCCGCCAAGGTTGATCTCACGCATGGCCTCAGCGTCGCCACAACCCGCCGCAGCCGTTCGCGCAACAGCCTTCGGATCGGAGGGTTGATGAGAACTGGGATGCGCCGCTCCATTGCCGGCAAAGCGATGCCCGTGATCGCAGTCCTGGTCATGCTGGGTGCGGTCGTTGCGGCGTGGGGCCGGCACAGTGGCGTCGCTCTGCCAAGCAAGGAAGAACTGGACGCCGCTCGCGAGTGGTTGTGGCTCAATCCGCCCGAGGGGCGCAATCGCGCGCAGAGGCGACAGAGGATGGCCGTAATTCAAGCTGCGTGCGATCAGCTGTCTCCCGACGACTACGGGGAGTACATCCTCTCGGCCAGAACGAACCGCGAGCTGGCCGACAAGATGGAAGAACGCGGCGCCCTGCGCTTCTTGGCTGGCCTGCGGCTCTGTATCGCCTTGCATGTAAGTATGACGAAAACAGCCTGTTTGTCCATTTCATTCCGGCTCTCGCGGGGCTAGAGTAGTAGCAGTCCGTGGGAGGCCCTTCGGAACGGAGGAGGAGACGGAACCTTGGGCATCAAGTCCGAATACGAGCAGCTTGTCATCGGCGCGACCTGTGCGGGGTTGGCAGGGGCGCTCGCCAGGCCTGAAGGAACGCTGCTGGTCGAACCGTCCGCCAGCATCGGCTGGGAGTTCGTTGAGGCCATCCGCCCCGGCACCGGCTGGGAGGATGCGGATCAGTCCGGCAAGGAGGCCGAGGGCCTGCGCCGCGAGCTCATCGACAGGAATATCCTTCATCAAGGCCGCGTTCACCTGCCGGCAATTGCCCCCGTGCTTTTCAAGCGGCTGTACGATTCAAGCGTGCACTACCTGTTCCTGACGGACGTGCTGGAGGTGGTGCCCGGCGCGGGGGGATACGAAGTCGCCCTGTTCGGCCGCTCCGGACTGACGAAGGTGCGCGTCCGGCGCATCCTGGATACGACCAATGGGCTCGTGTCGCGGCCCGCCCAGCAGGTCGAGGTGACCTATCGGGGCATCCATGCCATCCTCAACGGCAGCATGCGGGAGGCACAGTCCGAACGGTCGCGGGCGGGCTCGCAGTACCGGACCGTGCCCGGCCGTTTTCCGAGCGAAGTGTATCTCATGCTTCCGCTGAGCAATGATGATGACGACTGGCCGCGGGCCCGTGTGCGGCTGCACGATTTCTGGACGGACCGCCCTGCCGAACTGCTGGGGGCTGACCTGGCGACGGTGGCGATGCGCCTGGCGGAGAAGCCGGTGCCGGCCGACGTTCGGGAACGGGGTTGGAGGCATCTGCCTTCTGCCTCGTTTGACAACCCGCTTCAGGCCTTCGCGGCGGGCGTTCGGGCCGCTGAAGCCGGATGGGAGGCGTCATGAAACTTCATGCGTCTGAGAACGGTCGGGCCGTGTCGCGCGAATGGAACGGCGAGTTTCTGGAGGAATGTGACGTCGTCGTGGCGGGCCTGGGCACCGCGGGGGCGCTGGCGGCCATCGCCGCCGGGCGGGAGGGCATGGGCGTAATCGGCATAGAGCCCACCACCTACATGGGCGGCCTCGGAACCGGCGGGGGCATCCACATGTACTACAGGGGCACGCGGGGGGGCCTTCAGGAGGAACTGGATCAGGCTGTGATGGAGCTTTCCGACCGCTACGCCGCCCCCGTCGCGGGGTATCACCCGGACGCCAAGAAGTATGTGCTGGAGCAGGCGGCGCTGAGCGCGGGCGTGCGCATGATGTATCGCACCCGCGTCATTGGGGTATTCCGCGACGGCCAGCGCGTGGCGGGCGTTCGGGCCGTGGGGCCACGGGGCGTGATCGACATCGGGGCGCGCTTTGTGATTGACGCCACGGGCGAGGGCGAGGTTTGCGCCCTGGCGGGATGCGCGTTCCGCATGGGCCGATCGATCGACGGGCGGCCGCAGCCGTTTTCCATGCCACGCGGCTACGTCGGCGGCGACGGCAAGATATCATTTGCCAACTTCGACGCAGGCCACGTGGACCCGACGAACGCCGAGGAGCTATCCCGCGCCCTCTGCCGGGGCCAGACGTGCCATCTGAAGGACCACTTCGGCGAGCAGGATCGCCTCCTCTACGTGGCTTCGCTTCCGGGGATTCGGGAGGGCCGCTTCATCGTCGGTGAGCAGACCCTGACCTTCGAGGACCTCGTGTACGAGAGGCCCGTTGACAAGCCCGTCATGCAGACGGTTGCGCATTACGACAACCACACCAAGGACTGGGCTTTTGAGAACGACCTGGCCCAGGAATGGGTGACCGTCTGCGGCCTCTGGCAGCGGACGACAGCGGCCCTGGTGCCCTACGGCGTCATCATCCCCAGGGGCATGGATGGGATCTTTGTGGCCGGCCGCTGCGTGTCCATGGACCATGACGCGTCGCAGAGCTTCCGCATGCTGCGTGACATGCAGAAGCTGGGTGAGATCGCGGGGCTGGCCGCGGCGCTCGCCATCAAGAGCGACTGTTCGTCCCGGGACGTGCCCTACGACAGGCTCAGGGAGAAACTGGCCGAGACGGGATGCTTCTCCGGAGATATCGACCGCGCGGACCCGTGGCCGACGTCGCCGCAAGAGATCCGGGAGGCGCTCGATTCGGATACCCCCGGGCCGGGGATATGGGCCTGCCGGCTTCAGGGCGATTCAACGGTCGAGTCCCTTGTGCAATGGGTGAAGGACGGCGAGAGTGAGGACCTCCGCAAGCACGCCGCCATGGCCCTGGGGCTCCTGGGTCGCCCGGAGGGCCTGCCCCTGCTGCGTCGGATGGTAGTCGAACGGGACGCCGCCACGCCCGGGCGGGGCAAAGTGGTCTTCGGCCAGCGGCGCGACTATGCGGCCATGTACCTGCTGGGGAAGATGGCGGACCGGGAGATCCTTCCCGTCCTGGAGCAAATGCTGGCCCCTTCCGGCGGCTGTTTTGAGGACGCGACCCGTGCGCTGATGACCATGCTGAAGATCGGGGAGGTCCATGCCGATCTGAGGGATGGCATTGCGCGAACCGCAATCGAGTACCTGACGCCCCCCGGGCTCGTCCTGGAACTGGAGCTCCAGGTGTCCACCTCCGGCCAGGAAGGCACCATGCTGGACATGACGGGGCCGGTGCGCCAGGTGCTGACGCGCGAACTCGCCCGCTGGGGCGTGCGTGTACCGATTCCTTCGGCACGGGAAGGGATATGTGCCAGTCCAGAGACTCCATGAGGCCGCTCCGCCTGGCCGTGGTCGGCTGCGGCGGGATCTTTCGCAACCGCATGCTCCCCGCGCTCCAGGCACGTGATGACGTGTGCATCACGGCCCTCGTGGACCCCGCCCCCGCGTCACTCGACCAGGCCCGGGCGCAGGGGCTGGACGACGCGCGGGCATTCGCCTCGCTTGAGGAAGCGCTGCAGGGGGACCTTTTTGATGCGGCCTACGTATCCAGCCCGAACCACCTGCATGTGCCCCAGGCCGAGGCGCTGCTCGCCGCCGGGCGGCACGTCCTGGTCGAGAAGCCGCTGGCCACGGGCGCTGCACAGGGCGCCCGCCTGGCCGAAGCGGCAGAGCACGCAGATGCAATCTGCATGGTCGCCTACATGGCCAAGTTCAACGCCTACAACGTGGCCGCGGCCGAGGTCGTTCGTTCGGGTGAGATCGGCCCCGTGCGGTGTATCAACGCCTGCTTCTCTTTCCACTTCGACGACCAGACGCAGTGGCGTTGCCGGCCGGAGTGCGGCGGCGGCGTGCTGGGCGACCTCGGTGTCTATTGTCTGACCATGGTCCGTGACCTCATGGACGCCCGGCCCATCTGCGTCGAGTCCGTCTGCCTGCCCCGTCCGGGACCGGACGCCGTCGAGATGGCCGCACGGGCGTGCATCACCTACTCGAACGGGGCCCGGGTGAACGTCTCCACCAGCTTCTGGGCACCGGCGCTTGCGAGCTGCGAGGTGTGGGGCGAGCGGGGCACGGTGACGGTCACGTCAACCTGGTTCCAGAACGGCCGGGGCGAGGCCGTGGTGGGGCATGTCGATGGCCGGAGCCGCCGCCTCGCGCCCGAGGAGCAGGACCCCTACGCAGCCGAACTCGCACACTTCCTCCGTCTCGTGGACGCCGGTGAGAAGCCCGACGCACGTTTCTCGGTCGCGGGCGCCCTCGAGGACCTGCGTGTCATGGACGCCATCAAGGAGGCCTCGCGCACGGGGCGACCGGTGCACCTGGCAGAAGGAGCTTGCACATGAAATCTCCGCTTGCGCTATTCGTCAGCGATTTCGGGGCGCCGGACCTTGCGGCCGGGCTGCGGCAGGCCAAAGAGACCGGCGCCAGGCGCGTCGAGATCACGGTGACAGATGAGCTGTTGGCGGACCTCCGCTGCGCGGAAGGGCCCCTCGCCGAACTCGGCCTGGAGGTCTCGGAACTTGCGCTGTGGGCACTGCCCAACAGGGCGCCAGACGGGGCGGAGCTGGCGGCCTGCATCGCCCGGATCGTCAGTTCGGTCGAAGCGACCGGACGGCTCGGCGGGCGCTACCTTGTCATCTACTTCGGCCCCAACGCCGAGCGCGGCGAAGAAGAAGCGGCTCGGCGCTACGCGGACGCCCTTGGGCCCGCGCTCGATGCGGCGGCCGAGGCGGGCATCTTCCTGGCGCTCGAAAACGAGTTCGATTCGACAGGCACGGACCCCACACGCACGGCACGCTTCACGCGTCGCGTCTTCGACGTTGTGGGGGCGCCCGAGGTCTTCCGGATCAACTTCGACCCGTGCAACTTCCTCATCGGCGGTGAGGAGCCCTACCCCCTTGCCTGCGAGGTCCTGCGCGGCGCGATCGGGCACGTGCACGTCAAAGACGTCGTCCCCTACGACCCGGCCCGTTTCCCAGGCGATATCGGCGATTGGCGGGTGCAGCGCGATCGCGACGGTCTGTTCGTGCCCGTGCCGGTCGGCGAGGGGGACGTCTCCTGGGACGCGCTGCTGGAGTGCCTGGCGGCCGACCACTACGCGGGCCAGTTTGCGTTGGAGCCGCACATCCGGCCGGACCGCGTGATCGAAGGCTTCAAGAAGAGCATTGCCTGGCTCTCGGCCCGCGACATGTGCCCGTAGGGATCGGCGTCGTGGTGGCCATGCGGATGAGGGGGCGCAAGCAGGAATAGGCCCGGCCCGAATGGTCCGAAGACTTGCCTGCCCCCTCGGCCTACGGCTCGATCCAGACGGGGCTCGCCCAGGCCATCTCGCCGTCACGCTGGAGCACGCGGACGTAGTAGAAGCAGAACGGATGGTCACAGAACTCCGCCGGCGGCATCCAGAGCCCGTCGAGCGGCGCCGGGTCTTCCCACACGAACTCGCAGTCCAGTTCGCCCTCC
>SDBU01006790.1_pt1 | contig 13380 bp, 15 predicted proteins | sample 2277071 | NCBI WGS metagenome assembly SDBU01 (sample SAMN10397929, study PRJNA504765) | marine sediment metagenome | isolation source: marine sediment core GS08_GC12, 126 cmbsf | place: Arctic Ocean: Gakkel Ridge, Loki's castle | collected 2008 | reverse complement strand
GGACATTGCTGCTCGGAGCATCCTCGACGAGACCAAAAAAACGGGCTCAGACAGGGTCTTCCTCGATGTCACCCATTTACCACCCCAGGTTATCACTACCCGTTTCCCCCACATCTACCGTTTCTGCCTCGACCATGGTCTGGATATTACCAAGGGTCTGATACCGGTGGCACCAGCCGCCCACTACATGATGGGGGGCATCAAGACCAATCCCTGGGGCGAGACTAATATCGCTGGCTTATTCGCCACTGGTGAGACCGCCTGCACTGGAGTTCACGGAGCCAACCGACTAGCCTCAAACTCAATGCTTGAAGTGCTGGTGTTTAGTAAAAGAATCATGGAAACAACCGGAAGAAGGGTGGAGGCGGTGGCACCGGCTGCCGATAAAAGGCCGCAGATCCATCACTCGCTCAGTCGGCGACAGGGTTCAAGAGCATTGCCGGCACCCAGCCTTTCCGCGTTGCAGCAATTGCACTGGGACAAGGTAGGCATCATCCGCAACGAGCAGGGGCTGATCGAGGCAGCCGATACCCTGGCAGCATGGCAAGGGTCATTACCCCAGCCCACAGACCGCCCTTCATACGAGCTGAACAATCTGGTGCTGACCGGGCGATTGGTAGTTGAGGCTGCCCTGCTCCGGGTAGAGAGCCGTGGCGCCCACTTCCGCTCTGACTTCCCCCAGAGCTCACCTGAGTGGCAGTGCCATATCATGTTTACATCAGGACGCTAAGGTATGATATGCGACCGCAGGTCCTTTACCGGGTATCAGGGTAGACTGAAGGGCTTTCGCCATTTCAAGAATGTCTTCCTCCTCTGAAGGCGTGGGGGATAAAAGGGCCCCCACGAAATCAAAGATTTCGTGGGGCAAGATTAAGGGGGTGAGGTAGGTGAACGTGCCCCAACTTTCGGAAGAACAAATCGACAAAATCGTTGGCCTGGCTCTAGCTGAGGATATAAGCCATGGTGACGTTACCAGTGAGGCAATAATACCACCGGACCTGCACGGAAAGGCGTCAATACAGGTCAAGGCAACCGGGGTGTTGGCTGGTGGCGACGTGGCCAGGAGGGTCTTTCTCCAGCTTGACCCCTCTCTCGAGGTCGAAGTGCTTATTAAGGACGGGACAAAGGTGCAGCCGGGAGACATAGTCGCCACCATCTTGGGCAAGGTAATTAGCATCCTCAAAGCTGAGCGCACCGCCCTCAACTTCCTGCAACAGCTCAGTGGTATTGCCACACTAACTGCCCAATATATCGATGAAACCAAAGGGTATGACGTCAGGATTACCGAGACCCGCAAGACCACCCCGGGGTTAAGGTTACTGGAGAAGTACGCGGTGCGCATGGGTGGTGGACAAAACCACCGCTTTCACCTCGGCGATGGCGTGCTGATTAAAGACAACCATTTAGTGGCCTTGCGTGCACTGGGCACGAGCCTGAAGCATATTGTAACCAAGGCGAAGCAGAATGTCCCCAGGGGGTTGAAGGTTGAAGTGGAGGTCAACACTATTCAGGAAGCTATCGATGCCGTTGACGGTGGGGCTGATATCATCATGCTGGACAACATGAGTCCCGATGAAATGCGCCAGGTCGTGAGCCTAATCCCAAGCCATGTAGAGGTCGAAGCCTCAGGAGGTATCACCCTGGCTAATGTCGGCTCAGCAGCTATGACCGGGGTTAATATCATCTCTATCGGTGCCCTCACCCATTCCTCAAAGGCTCTGGACATTGGCCTGGACCTTGAGCCACAAACGCTGAAGCCTTTTTAGAATGTCTCGGCACGGGCAAGTCCGTGGGCGCCAAGCAGGTCCATGTCGGCCAAGATGTGACTGGTAGCGCCGTCAGCAATGACCTGTCCGTGGTCAAGAACAATAGTCCGCAGGCACAGAGCACCGACCAGCTCCAGGTCATGAGTGGCGACTATCTTGGTCATCGGCAGCTTCTGGAGCAAGTCAATCAAAGACCATTTACTACGTGGGTCAAGATTGCTCGTTGGTTCGTCAATCACCAGAATCTCCGGGCTCATTGACAGGACAGTAGCTAGAGCAACGCGTTTCCGTTCCCCAAGACTCAGATGGTGGGGTGAGCGCTGCTCATATCCAGTCAGCCCTATCCAGTCAAGGGCTCGGGTAACTCGTTCCCGAACCTCCGCCTCGGAATAACCAATGTTGATCGGACCAAAGGCAACATCGTCAAAGACAGTAGGCGAGAATAGCTGGTCATCCGGATTCTGAAACACCAACCCCACCCTGCTCCTGACCCACCTCAGGTTTTCATCATTAACCTGCCTGCCGGATATCCTTACTACCCCGTCACTGCGCAAGATACCATTCAGGTGAAGCAGTAGCGTGGACTTCCCGGCGCCGTTGGGCCCGATAACGGCCACTGTCTCACCCCGCTGCACCGTCAAGCGGATATCGGTCAATGCCTGCTGACCATCAGGGTAACAGAAGGAAAGACTGTCAACTTCTACAATTTCGTCCACGCCCTCTCCTTAAACATCTCAGTATAACAGACTAAATACACCAATCAGAATGACAATTAGGTTGCAGCCTATACTGAAGTAGGCGTCTGCCGGTCGAAAGTCCAAACGGTCCAGTGTTCGAGTCTGCCCCTCAAAGCCACGAGCGACCATCGCTGCGTAAACACGCTCGCCCCTCTCGTAACTGCGAATAAATAGAGTGCCGATCATGTGACCTATGGTACGAATCCGCCACCGCCACCCACCGCCAAAGTTACGACTGTCCCTTGCCTGCTTCATGCGCATCGTCTCGTCAACCACAACAAACAGATAGCGATACATAAATGATAGTATCATCACCATCACCCGGGGCATACGCAGTCGCTCTAAGCCGTGGAGAAGGTTGGTCAACTCGGTAGTCGAGGTAAGCCAGATCAAGCTAAGAATGGAAAGCCAAGCCTTGACCACAATATTTGTCAGCACCTGAAGACCGCTGTAGGTAACCGTTACCTGCCACAGCCAGATATTGTAGCTGCCAGCCACCTCTCCCTCTTTGAAGAAGGGGATGAAGATGGCAATCATCACTACGAAGGGCATAATTACCAGCGACCGCTTCAGCACAAACCCAATTGGCACCGTGGACAAAAGAATCAATGCCGCAACAACCGAGAAACATAAAGCAAACGCCGGCCACCGATCAGGCGGGGTCAGCACCACGGTTAATATTAGGAGCAGCGTAGTAATTAGTTTAGTGCGCGGGTCAAGATTATGAATGAAGCTGTCTCGGTCGCTATACTGGTCAAGAAAACTATGCTTCACCGCCACCACCTCTCATTTTGATAAAGAGCTGCGATTAGGCCGGTTCCTTCTTTCTCAATACCAGTAGCCAAGCTAGAGCATATACTACACCGAACAGGATGAGGGTACCGATCAGGCCCGCCAGTATTGTTGCTAATGCCTCATTCGCTATCCCAGGAAAGAGATAATCAGCAATAACCTGGAAGGGTGCCTCCTGTGCCAGGCCAATAAATCCTTTATCCTCAGCTACCCTCTCCAGCCCATCGGGCGAAGATGATGCCAGGGGTGATAGACAGGCTACCGCCAAACAGGCCAGCAAACCGATTAGCCACCACTTCGATTTCACCGTACTGTCCTCCTGACTACTAGATTCGTTGCAGCTGTAATAGGTCAGCTCTGGTCGCCAGCACCAAGCTAAGCACGGTGCCGGTAATCAGTCCCTCGCCGATACCAATCAGGACATGAAAACCAGCCATCGCCGGTAAAACCACCGCAATCGGTGATGCTCCTGAATCCGCCAACTCAATGGCGCAGACAATAGATGCCAGAAACACCGAGCCCCAGGCACCAGTAAAGCCGCCAACTAGCGTGCCCCTCCTGCCATTACCTACTAACGCGGTAACCAGACGGTATATGTAGTAACCGCCAAAGCTGGCGACAATACCCATATTAAGAATGTTCGCCCCCAGAGCCAGTAACCCACCATCCTGGAAGATTAAGGACTGGGCAATGAGCACACAGCTCATTATCAGCACCGCTGCCCATGGACCAAGCAGTATTGCTGCCAGAGCAGCACCAATAACATGCCCCGACGTGCCGCCGGCGATCGGGAAATTGAGCATCTGGGCAGCAAAAATGAAGGCCGCCAGCACCCCCATTAACGGCACCTGCTTTTCTCCCAACTTCTTGTTGGCTCTTCTCACGGCATTGCCGACACCACCGGCCGACACTGCATAAGTAGTTGCCACCGTAGCTATATTGAGAAAACCGTCTGGAATATGCACAATGTATCTACCCTTTATTGATGGTCTGTTACAAGCTAATGCAATTGCAAGCGTATGTAACAGGTCCCCAAATTTTTTTACTTTTTGCAGTTTACACAGCGACCGAAAATAGCCAAATGCCTTAAATCGGCAACAAACCCATATTCACGAAGCAAAACATCCTTGACCGGGGACAGCACTGATTCATCAAGGTCGATAACGGCACCGCACTCCTGACAAACAAGGTGATGGTGATGACCCTTGTCAGCCGGATGATATCTGACTCGTCCTTCCCCGAGGTCAGTCTCAGCTACCAGACCGAGTCCCTTAAGCAATTCCAGCGTGCGGTAGACGGTGGAGATGTTAACATAGGGGTATTTGGCCGCAATCTGAGCATAGATTTCCTCAGCGCTGATATGGTCATCACTATTCTCAATCGCCGCCAGGATCATCATCCGCTGGGGTGTCAGCCGATAACCCTGCTTACTCAGTTTACTAACCATATCCCCAGGCTGCTTCATCCTAACAACCGCCTAATTTAGAAAGCTGGAAACCAGTATACCACAATTAATTATTTATTGCAACCCCTTGTACCTGCAATTAGTTGCCATAAGCATGATTTTTAAAAAATCACTTCTTGCTGTCAAGTAGAATTGTGACCGGCCCGTCATTGTGGATTTCCACCTGCATGTATTGCTGAAAGCGGCCGGTCTCTACCTTCAGCCCGGTACCACGAATCCCCTCTACAAATTGAGTGAATAATGGCTCAGCCTCAGCCGGTGGTGCCGCCTCAACAAAACTGGGACGCCGCCCCTTACTGGTATCAGCCAACAGAGTAAACTGGCTCACCGCCAATAGCTCACCACTGATATCCATCGCTGAAAGGTTGAACCGACCGTCCTCATCGGCAAAGATGCGCAGGTTTGCCGTTCTCTGTGCCAAATACCGTGCATCCTCAGCGGTGTCTCCATTGGCGATGCCGACAAAAACGACCAGCCCCCGGCCGATTCTCCCCACCACGTCATCACCGACGCTGACCGAGGCGCTAGTAACCCGCTGAAGCAGCGCCCTCACTCACCCTCTTCCCTGGGGGACATCCCTTCGGCAACGTTGTTAATGCCACTACCCTTACGATTATCGGTAGTATAGAAGCCGCTTCCCTTAAAGATAATAGGAACGGAATGAATAACACGGCGGGCTTTTCCCTCGCATTGAGGACACATGGCTACGGGTTCGTCATCAAACCGCTGCCGTCTCTCAAAATGATAACTGCAAACACCACACTCATACTCATAGATAGGCACCATGTCACCTCACGGAATGTTTCTGGATATATTTTAAGCGAGGCGGAGGGGGTTTATCAAATTTACCCGTCACCCGAGAGAAGCGGGAAATGAGAGTCTATCCACCGTCACTGGCTATACCCGTATTTCTCCCACTTACTCACTACCCGTTCCTGAACGTCCTTCGGCCACAGGCAGTCAAAGGAGGCCTTCTTGGGCACATAGTCCTCCGGCCAGTCCTTGGGCCAGGTGCAGTCAAACAGAACGTTGGCCGTGGTCAGATTCTTTTTCTCATCGGGACTCAGAAATGCCAAGAGAGGAGCGGCGGAGGTATCGGTTACCTTGAAAATCCCCTTATCGGGGTGGTTACGGGTGCAGAATGCCCAGAATACCTCATCCATATTGGTAACATCAATGTCATCATCCACCACCATGATTTTCGGTATTGACCGCCCACCTTTGGTCGCCCAGATGGCATTGGCAATCCTCTTGGCAATATTGGGAAACCTGGTCTCGGTAGAAATAACCACCAGGTGAAGCGCAGCATGAGGCGGAACAAACACCGTCTTTACCGGATAATCCAGGGTGCGCAGAGTGTCAAGAAGCTCAGCCGCCCGAGTTACGCTCATGGCCAGGTGGTCATCTTCTACGGGTACACCGGGACAGGCCACAGTGAGGATTGGATCGTGGCGATGGGTAACGGCAGTAACCTTATACACTGGCTTTCTATCATGAGCCGGGAATTGATAACCACTGTACTCGCCAAACGGTCCCTCCTCCCTCCTTTCATAGGGTAGCACCTCTCCCTCAATCACTATCTCTGAGGTCGCCGGCACCTCTAAGTCCACTGTCTCACACTTCACCACCTCCAGCGGCTCACCTCGGATTGCCCCGATAACGTCAGCTTCATCAACCCCGGCCGGCACCGTTGCCGAGGCCACTATCGATGTCACCGGCTCGGTACCGATGGCCACGGCAAACGGCATCGGCTTATTGCGCGCCTCATATTTGTCATAGTAGTGGATACCAATGTGCTGTGAAGGGGTGATAATGCCCCCCATGGTCTTGTCATCATGCACCATTAACCGATATATCCCCCAGTTTGTCCACCCGGTATCCGGGTCTCTGGTCACCACGATATGCCAGGTGCCAATATAGCGGCCGCCATCCCAACCGTGAATATGGGGAACGGGAAACTTGAACAGGTTGACTTCGTCACCGATCTGGATGTTCTCCTTGCACGGGCCGGTACTCACCAACCGTGGTTTGACCGGCTCAAGGTGCCTTGCCCGAACGAACTCTTCAATCAGGGTGGTGACACCAGTGTCCGCAGGAAGGCCAAGGGAGAGAGCAAGACGGGCATAAGGTCTTCCCCGATTACTACTGCGGCCGGCCGGGGCACCAAGAATCCTGAACCCTCGGGGATATCCCTTGATGTTTTCAAATAGCGGTGCCGGTGCCCCTAAATCGTAGGACTTCCTTATAATGGCTCCGGCCTCGAGGTTCCAGTCGACCTCCTCCTCAATCCGCTGCAACTCCCCCTCTTCCTCCAGTTTAGCTATGTATTCCCTGAGGTCTTTGAAGGCCATCGGTATCCTCCTTTTTATGTAATCTACCGCTCATTTGCCGTATCCGTATTTGTGCCATTGGCGCACCACCCTTTTCTGAATTCTCTCCGGCCAGAGGCAGTCAAAGGAGGCTTTCTTGGGCACATAGTCCTCCGGCCAGTCCTTGGGCCAGGTACAGTCAAACAGAACATTAGCCGTGGTCATCTTCTGCTTCTCCCCAGGAGCCAGGAATGCCCACAGTGGAAATGCTGAAGTCTCCGTTGCTTTGACAATTCCCTTATCGGGATGATTACGGGTGCAGAATGCCCAGAATACCTGATCCATATTGGTGGCATCAATGTCATCGTCTACCACCATAATCTTGGGTATCATCCGCCCCGTCTTGGTCGCCCAGACAGCATTGGCAATCCTCTTGGCAATATTGGGAAACCTGGTCTCGGTAGAAATAACCACAAGGTGAAGCGCAGCATGAGGCGGAACAAAAACCATCTTTATCGGATAGCCCAGACTGCGCAGAGTGTCAAGAAGGTCAGCCGCCCAGATAATGCTCAAGCAGAGATGGTCATCTACCGGCACACCGGCACAAGCCACGGTGAGAATTGGGTCGTGGCGATGGGTAACCGCAGTAACCTTATACACTGGCTTGCTATCATGAGACGAGAATTGATAACCGCTGTATTCGCCAAAGGGACCCTCCTCCCTCCTTTCATAAGGTGGCACCTCCCCCTCAATCACTATCTCTGCAGTCGCCGGGACCTCTAGATCCACCGTCTCGCACTTCACTACCTCCAGCGGCTCGCCCCGGATTGCCCCGATAACGTCAGCTTCATCAACCCCAGCCGGCACTCCGGCCGAGGCCAGCAAGGGCGTTAGCGGCTCGGTGCCGATAGCCACGGCAAAAGGCATCGGCTTATTACGTGCCTCGTATTTCTCATAGTAGTGCATGCCAATGTGCTGTGACGGCAAGATAATGCCACCCATGGTCTTCTCATCATGCACCATCAACCGATACACCCCCCAGTTGGTCCACCCGGTATCCGGGTCTGTGGTCACCACGATATGCCAGGTGCCGATATAGCGGCCGCCATCACCGCCATGAATATAAGGAACCGGGAACTTAAACAGGTTCACTTCGTCACCGGTCTGGATGTTCTCCTTGCACGGGCCGGTGCTCACCAACCGTGGTTTTACGGGCTCAAGGTGCCTTGCCCGGGCAAACTCCTCAATCAGGGTCTTAACACCGGTGTCCGGAGGAAGCCCAAGGGAGAGAGCAAGACGAGCATAGAATCTCCCGCTCCCGGCGCTTGAACCTACCGGAGCCCCCAGGATTCTGAAGCCCCGGGGATATCCCCTAATGTTTTCAAACAGCGGTGCCGGAGCCCCTAAATCGTAGGACTTCCGTACAATGGCACCTGCCTCAAGGTTCCAGTCGACTTCTTCCTCAATCCGCTGCAACTCCCCCGCTTCTTCTAATTCAGCTACGTACTCCCTCAAGTCTGTGAAGGGCAAGGGTCTCCTCCTTCTTGCATTCTGGCCTGACAACCAGTCCCCAAAGCTGCCTAGTAGTATAAACCAAGCAGCAGATTAAAGGCAATTCAATCGGCAGCGGTCCAATTGTCAAAGTAGGCCTTAATGTCAAACGCTCTTCATAGAGATTGTTTAGCAACCTCCTTCAGACACTACTTAAGCCATATGAGCATGAAAATTGACGACCTGCCCTGCAGTTCGATAAACTAACCTTGGCACGGCAGCTAGCCGCAATCTCTGACTGCGAAGAGGAGACCTATGACCCACATTGAAACTATTGGTCGCCAGTTACTTGAAGTAATTAAGCAATATAGTGCTGATTACATCGAGGCTCGACTTGAAGAGAGCCAAACCAGTCATATTACTTACCGGGGTAGAGAGCTGGAGTCTATCGGCAAAGCAACTGCCATCGGGGGAAATGTGCGCGCCCTGGTAAAAGGTGGCTGGGGCTTTGTCAGCTTTGATAACTTCAACGAGCTGCCGAGCAAGGTGGAGCTAGCGGTGAAGCAGGCCCAATTTGTGGGTAACGAGGTAAGCCAACTGGCTGCCGTAGAACCAGTAGTTGATACCGTGCCCAGTGAAATAGATGCGAATCCGGTAATTATGCCCTTGGCCGAGAAAAGAAAGCTGCTGGACGAATACAATGAAATCATCTGGCGCACTCCGAAGATACAGACGTCAGTGATTGGTTATGGTGATAGCTATAAAAAGGTCATCTTTATAAATTCGTCAGGCAGCTATATTGAGCAGGAAAGGGCGGACATCACCCTGCGACTGGCCGCGGTCGCCACCGAAGGCAACGATGTGCAGCAGGTAGGACTGAGCATTGGCAGTCGGGGGGATTTTGGCGCGATACAGGGCCTGCACCAGGAAGCGGAGCACGTGGCGCAGCAAGCAGTAGCGCTACTATCAGCGCCACAGGTAAAAGGGGGCGAATACACCGTGGTGCTGGACCCAATCCTGGCTGGTGTCTTCGTCCACGAAGCCTTCGGACATCTATCGGAGTCTGACTTTGTTTATGAGAACGAGCGCCTGAAGGAAATTATGGTTCTCGGTCGGACATTTGGCAGCCCCCAGCTTAATATCGTTGATACAGCGACGGTACCTGGATTGCGCGGTAGCTATAAGTACGATGATGAAGGCGTGCCAGCAGCCAGGACCTACCTTATCCAGGAGGGTAAACTGGTAGGCAGGCTTCACTCCCGGGAAACTGCCAGCAAGATGAACGAAAAGGCTACGGGCAATGCCCGCGCCATTAACTATCGCCACCCGCCTATTGTTCGCATGACCAACACCTATATCGAGCCGGGGTCGGCCTCTTTTGAGGATATAATCGGTGACATTAAGGAGGGGGTCTACGCCAAGAACTGGTACGGGGGCACGACCAGTATGGAGATGTTCACCTTCTCCGCTGGCGAAGCCTACATGATTCGTAACGGCAAGCTCGCTGAGCTACTCCGCCCGGTGGTGCTTACCGGCAATGTGTTTACCACGTTGATGAACATCGATGCTATTGGTAATGACCTGGCAATGAACCAGGGAGGCGGCTGTGGCAAGGGGGGACAGATGCCCTTACCCGTTAGTAACGGTAGCCCTCATATCCGTATTCGCAAGTGCCTGGTCGGAGGCAGGTAGATGGAAGATATCCTAGCTCGAGCCAAGAAGGTAGCGGAGGAGGCGGAGGTGTTTATGGTTTCCGCCGATGAAACCCAGGTTCAGTTTGAAGCCAACCGCCTCAAGCGTATTCAGAGTAAACAGAGCAGCACCCTGGCACTGCGGATTATCCGAAACGGCAGGATCGGCTACGCATTGACTACCGAGTCAGGCGATAGGCAGGACCTGGTTAACATGGCCGTGGAAACCGCCCAGTTCGGCATGCCCGCCAGGTTCGAGCTTCCACCGATACACTCCTTTCCTGAAGTTGAGGTCTTCGACCCCAATGTGGAGCTTGACTCTATAGAGCAGATGGTTGAGCTTGGTGAACAGCTAATAGCCGCCATTACTGGCCATACTCCAGAGATTGTGTGTGAGGCAGCAGTGACCAAGGGTATAATCTCGGCTCGAATCATCAATTCTCGGGGAGGGGAAGCAGACTACAAGAAAAGCATCTCCAGTCTGGGTATTGAGGGCAGCCTGATTCGCGGCACCGACATGCTCTTTGTCGGTGATAGTGAAAGCTCCTGCCATCCCGTAGCCCAGTCTAAGGCTATAGCTGAGGCAGTGCTCCAGCAGCTTGAGCTGGCCAAAGACCAGGCCTCAGTACCAACCAAGATGCTGCCAGTAATATTCACCCCACATGGGGTAGCCAGCGCCTTAGTCGCACCGCTGATGGCAGCTTTCAATGGCAAGACGGTTCTGGAAGGAGCGTCACCGGTAGGAAACAGGCTTGGCGAGCAGGTCTTTGATAAAAAACTGTGGCTGTGGGATGACCCGACGTTGGCTTACCGCCCGGCAAGCCGTCCCTGTGACGATGAGGGTATACCCAGCCAGCGCACCCCCCTCATCGAACAGGGAACCGTGGCCCACTTCCTTTACGACCTGCAAACAGCCGCCCTGGCCAACACCCAGAGCACCGGTAACGGCGGTAGAAGTCGCGGTTTGCCCACCCCCACACCCAGCGCCTTTATTATCGCCCCCGGTGACACCACCTTTGATGACATGGTGAGTGACATCAAGGAAGGGCTGGTTATTGAGCAACTCATGGGAGCCGACCAAGGCAACATCTTGGGCGGTGATTTCAGCGGCAACGTCCTGCTGGGTTATAAAGTGGAAAGTGGTAAAATAGTAGGCAGGGTTAAGGATACCATGGTTTCGGGCAATGTCTACCAAGTTCTAAAAGAGATTGTAGCCATCGGCAGTGAACCCAAGTGGGTCGGCGGCTTTCTCCACACACCGCACCTCTACTGCCCGGGACTGTCAGTGGCGAGTAAGTGAGGATATTCAGATGTGTAACCAAAATACTACAAGGAGTTTCTAGTGAAGCGGCTAATAGCCACTATGGACAGCAAAGGGTTGATGTGACTAAAGGCAAGATAGATAAAAATATTTGGGGAAACGAATCCTATCTGGGTAGCTTTGAATCGTTTTTCGTGTTATGTCAACCAAAATGGACAGCAGTCAAAAAGGAGGACACGAGGTATGAAGTTAGAAGGGGTTATTTACTGCGGGGATAACCTCTATTGGATGTCTCGGCTTCCTGATGAATTTGTTGATTTGTGCTATATTGACCCACACCTCTACTGCCCCAGTCTGTCAGTAGCGAGTAAGTAATAGCCGAGGAGGAAATGGGGAATGATTAAATATCAAGAAAATAGGAACGATATTATTCAAAGGGTTGAGATTGACCTAACAAAAATCCCCGACCAGAGTAGACAAGATTCAGAAAGTAGAATTGCCGAATATTTGGAAAATATTGACAAGAAATATCAGATTATTTATGCTGACCCACCTTGGCAGTTTACTGGTCTTGGAAGCAAGGGCATCCGTTCTGGGAAAATGAGAGAAGATAAACCGAACCTTCATACAACAATTCGCCTTGAAGAAAAGTATCCGACTATGACGGTTGAGGAGTTAAAACTTCTGCCAGTCAAGGACTTAGCCGACCAAGATAGTGTTTTGTTTCTGTGGACAACGGATGGACACTTGCCATTTGCAATAGAAATAATGAGAAGTTGGGGATTTGAGTATGCCACTGTTGCCTTTGTCTGGAATAAAAAAGAAAAAAGTGGTAAGCAAGTTTGTTACTATGGTTATTGGACAATGAAGGGAACAGAACTCTGTTTGTTAGGTCGTCGGGGTAAGGTAAAACCAATCAAGCACAATGTAAGACAATTGGTGGAGGCGCTAAGAAATAACCATAGCCAGAAACCAGATGAGGTGAAAGATAGAATAGTTCAACTGATGGGGGACTTACCTCGCATAGAATTATTTGCTCGTAAAAGGACACCCGGTTGGGATGTTTGGGGTAACCAGCTAGAAGAGGGAGAAGGGGCTTCCACGGACGGCAAATCCGAAACAATTCGCAAGCAGCCTCAACTGAAGCTTTTTGAAAGAAGGATGGGAAAATATGGCGAAGAAAGAACAACTCCGTGAAATCCGGGCCGGCACCATCATCAATGTAACATCTAAGAAACAAGAGACTGAGGTAATCCAAGCTTTAATACGGGTAGTTGATTACTTGGCTCTCAAGTTCAATAAGAAGGTTACATTTGTTCATGAAAAGCGATGGTTTCTCAAGGATATGGTCTCGGAACTCCGACACACATATCCCGACATTGAGTTTGACTATCATTTCAACAAGACTTACATTAGACCAGACGGAGGCATCCTCCACATTCGTGGACAGCCAGGAGACAAACTTTCGCATCCTATCTTGATTGCCGAAGTGAAGAATCAGGGCAGCGATGCCCAGTGGGTGGGTGGCTTCCTCCAGACACCACACCTTTACTGCCCCAGTCTGTCAGTAGCGAGTAAGTGATAGCAGTAGTAATTGAGGTGATGAGGAGGTTGAAATGAATGATAATCCCTTACTGTCTAAGGAAGAAAATGAGGCTATAGACCGCAATCTTAGAGGTCGAGACCTAGAGAAGCAAGGCAATATTACAGACGCTATAGAATTATACGAACTAAATGTTGCTTATGGATTTGAGGGTGATTTCCCCTATGATAGATTAAGGGTAATCTATAGTAAGCAAAGGCGTTATAGTGACGTAATAAGAGTCTTGGAGAAAGCAATAGATGTATTTGATAGAAAGGTACCTCCA
>SDBU01006789.1_pt1 | contig 13380 bp, 6 predicted proteins | sample 2277071 | NCBI WGS metagenome assembly SDBU01 (sample SAMN10397929, study PRJNA504765) | marine sediment metagenome | isolation source: marine sediment core GS08_GC12, 126 cmbsf | place: Arctic Ocean: Gakkel Ridge, Loki's castle | collected 2008 | reverse complement strand
TATATTAGATCCATTAACAACATACATATATACTGGCTCGTGTATTTGCTCACTAGTTTTTACTTTTATAACTAATTCATCATATGTTCCATCCCAGTTTCTATAATTATTAATATCAAAATTTAATCTATAATAATATGTTAAATCTCCTCCTCCGCTAATTCTCCCTATTTTATTTCCATCTTCAGTAACAATAGTAAAACCTATATCATCTTCTGTAGCTATCATCTCTGGTTGAAAACCAATCTGATTAAAATCATTAATTAAATCTATATTCTCTGCTGTTCTTTCTAACACAATTTCATCATTAGATATAAGAACATTATTTTTAGTTACAGCAGTATTAAAAGAATAGGTACTATTCCAATAAATGGATGAATAAATTCCTGTACTAGTTGGAACTCCGCTTATACAATTATTCTCTAAATCAATATTAGCAGTACTTGAGTCAAAATCAATAAAACTATCTGGAGAAATTCCTGGTATAATCGCTAATTCATTAACAAACTGTTCATCAACAGTAGTATAAAGGTACTTTAAAAATATTATTGTCTTCATTAAATTAACGCTAGATATTTCTCCTAATAATTCTCTATTATTCTGAGAAAAAGTTTTTACAAAAGAATCTAATGCAGCATGAGTTAACATTCCGTTATTCTCTAAATCATTATGATCTACTAATGGAATTCTATTTATATCAAATTGTCCTGAAGTTATTTTACTTGCATCTATTCCATCTACTCTAGCTCCAGATAATTGATTCTTAACTTCTTCTTTTAAATCAATTTTAGTAGGAGTTCCTCTATGTTTATGTAAATTTATTTGATCTTCAATTATATCTTCAAAACTAACTAGATCTCTTTGATTATTATCTATATATATAATGCTGTTATTGCTCGTCGCCAATCTGGCGATTCTTACAGTAGAAGTACTGGAGAGATCAATTACTGATGTAGTAAAATTCACAGTTCTATCTCTAATTGTAGAACCAGAAATTGTGGCATATACATCTAAAATAGTATTAGGGGTTAGAGCATTAACAAAAACTGTTACTTTTGTTTCTGCTGCCATAAAATTAAGAATACCATTACCTTGAGATATAGATATGGTTATGCCTTCATTATCTTTAAATCCTCCATCTTTTACAGTCCATCCACTTATAACTCCATTCCCAAAAACATTATATAATCCATATAATTGTTTATCTATAATTACAAAACGATCTATTTCTTTTTGTACGCTTAAGGGACTTTCTAGCTTGTCTCCAAAGTCAAAGAAAGATAAATTGAAATGTTTAGTTTGCCCCATTATAATTACTCCTATCTGGGAAAATTAATTTATATTTTTTACTGTCCAACAGTTCCTCCTCCACCGCCCATTCTAGTGACATCTAAATTTACTGCTTTTGTTAATTGTATAGCTCCGAATTCTAATACTCCATTTCTAATTGTTTTTCCGCTTCTAGCTTCAGTACCGATATTTTGTATAATTTTATCATTCGTAATTTTTTGTTGTTGATTATTTATTTTTTTCCAAATATTATCTAAATCATTACTATATTTATTTCTCATTTTTATTATCCTTTTTTAATTAAATTTTAACAGGTTTAACAGATTGATATCTTTTACATTCAAGAGTCATCCACCATTTATTCTCTTCTGGACTTAAACTATGATCTACCTTCATAACTCTTGCGTTCTCTCCATTTATTTGTATTATATCATTAGCTCTTAATGGTAATCCATATGTCTCAAAATTATACATAACGACAGGTCTAAACATTAAAGAATATTGTCGAAGAGCATCTATTACAGCGGAATGAGAACCGAACAAACCTTCTTGTTGGAAAAATGGTTTTATATACCCTATAAATCCTTCTATATCAGGATTATCAACAGAATTCCAATTTAAATTATCAAAAATTAATGGTTTAAAATCAGGAGTATTACTTATTATCTTTATATGATTATATATATCTTCAACAGTATAATCGTTTTCTATCTTATTAAATATTATTTGTCCAGGAAATAATTCAGGATTAGTTGTAAATTTATACAACGGTTCTAATGGTTCTCTTCCTAGATAATCTAATTTTATTAAATCAGCTATACTTTCATAATGAGCAATCCCCATTTGATCAAAGAAAAATACTTTTGTTGACTTTTTAGTTATTTCTCTAATTCCATCTAAAAAATTTGTTCCCATATCAAATTTAAACATAGGTTGATCTAATCTATTATAACCACTTGGAAGAGCATATGTTTGAAATTTAGATAATCTCCCATCGATATGATGTACATTTGATATATCTACAGAATCATTAGAACTATTGGCTAAAAAATCTACCAAAGAACCAGGATCAAATACTCCTTTATAACGAAATCCTGCCATCTTTAATATCTCATTAATAGCATTTACATCTTTCATTCCATCAAAAAATGGAGCATTAATAAATAATTGATCTTCTAGAACAGCAGTGTAATCAACTATCTTACAACTCATAATAGTTTTACCATATTGATAATCTATAGATCCTCCAAAACACAACCCAGTAAATAACTTAAAAAATCCATTTGTTTTAGAATAACTACAATTCCTATACCCTGCCCATATTTCTATATAAAAAGCTCTATCTTGTAATCCATATAATTTATCAACAACATGATTAGTTGCAAATGGTTGCTCTTGATTTAATAAAAAATTAACAGTCCCGGTATGGTCTATCTGCGTAAATTCGGTACTGCTCCAATTATCACTAAAGTTTAAAACATGATCTGTAGCATCTACAAAATATTTATTATCTTCATTATCATAAGGAGTCTTAGCAACTCCTTCTGAAATAGTAGTCCCATCCTCCCAACGTGGATCTATTCCATCATCCTCTGCAATTAATCTTATACTTGTTAAAATTGGAGTTTTACAGTTTTTTAAAAGCCATTCATCTGGAGAAGAAACTCCTTCCCTGACATTTCTCCATTCTGCTACATCTCCTGTATCTGGCAAAGAATAAGATACTTTATTCTCATTAGTCCACGTCTCATTAAAAACATGATCTCCACAAATCATTGCTATTACAATATTGAAAGCTTGTTTCCTAGTTGCAGGATCGTCATAAGTAAAAAGTTTTCTAACTGATAATCCAGAAGTTCTGGCAATAGTATCAGAGATAACTGTATATCCTATCTCTTTAATAGTTTGCTTATGGTAAAAAGCTCCATAATTTATATGAGGATCTTCTCTAATCCCACTTTCCTCTTCCTCATCATTAAATTCTCTCCATTCCTCGTAAAATTGAGCATCTTGTGTAAAAATAGGTCTATTACCAGAATATATATCATCTCCTTCTAAAAATATATCTTTATTTAATTCTCCTTTATCAACTATTTGATTAGCAAACATAATCCTGTGAGGAACGCCAGATGGTAAATATAAAGCTGGTTCTGGAGGTTCTGCCGCAGTTACCGTGAGAACTCCATCTTCATATTTAGGAATTATTGATATATCATTCGGATTCCCTCCTGGAGGATAAACTATATTTATTCCAGGATAATAAGAGTACTGTAATGGTCCAAAACTAAATCCGCACAATAAATTCCCCCCCCAAAGAGTCATTCTTCCCCTTGGAACAGTAATCATAGATGGTCTTTTTACTTCAACTGGTTGCCCTGTAGTTTCATCTACTTCTATTTCTCGTTCTGTTTTTTCAATAATCCATGGTTCAATTTTTCTACCAGAAACTTCAAATTCAATCACTAATTTACCTAAATGATTTCTAACAGTCATCATAAATTCATCTGCCATAATTAATGCCTTACCACTTATCCCCTTAAATGGTTCTCCAATTAACCTAGACATTCCACCTTCAATAGTAGCAAATATAGGAAAAGATCTTTCAGTAATCATTATAAAATAATTATGTTTTTTATTTTTATATCCTAACTCAATAACATAATATGCTTGAGATGATAAATCATAATATTTAGTGTAATCTACTCCAGAACCAGTTGAAGCATCTCCCGATGCTTCTCTTACTGCTCCATTTATCGGGAATCTAAAATCAGGATAATTAACTGGATCCCAAGGCTGATAAGCTTGATTAAGAGTTATATCCAATGATTCATATTCAGAAAGAGAAAATGAAGGAATATTATAAGATACTTTTTTAACTGTATTAGATTTTGCTTTTTTATAAAATTTAATGAAAAAATCTTCACCTCTATATAATTCAGTATCTTTTAAAAGTCTCCAATGAACTCCACTCCCAAATTCTTCTGATGTCTTTACTTGTTGAGGAACCTGAATTTCATTTGGTATTAAAACTTGTTTTTCTTGGTCTATTACCAATTCCCCATGCATATTTTCAAAAAAACTATCAAGATATTCCTGATAAAATTCAGGTGTATAATCATTTTTAATATCCTCATCCACTGGATTATTATCAGATTCTAAATGAGAAGTATATATCCATTTAGCTTGAGAAAATAAGTCTCTATCAAAAACACTTGGAACAATATGCCAATACTGTTCAGCAGCATAATTAACGGCATCGCTTCCTAATACTTCTTTTTGACTTTCTATCTCAAATGTATTAGGATTTCCAATAACCCAATCTTTATTAAAAATATAATTATGTCTAAAAACATAACGTGGTTTAAGATGAATTCCTTCTACTCCTCTAGTAGTAGTTATTGCATTTTTAAGATCATCAGGAAAATTATCAATAATCCTATCAACAGTATTTTCATTAAATACTAATACATCTTCTTGTTTATTAGTTTTATTAAAAGGACATTGATTATTTATAAAACATTTTAATTCTAATGTACCAGAGTTATGAGCAGGAGCACCATCACATTGCTCTTTTATAGGATATCCTCCCCAATTATCTACAATCTCTTGTACATTTATTTTAAATAAATCTTTTTCTTCTTCCCTATTCTTAGCCATTAACTGCTGCTTTCTTATCTATATACCATACTTCAGGAGTAGGAGAATTCATACTATCAACTATAATTGAATTTAATAAATCAAAATTATCTTTATATAAAACTTTTATAAGACCATTCGTACTAGTATATCCATATGCTTGAGTATTAGTATCTACATTAAATTCTTCATTGAATTTTTCTACTTCTTCTTTATTATATGATATTTTTATCATTAATTCTGAATCTTTTTCTAGAACATTATTATCAATTTCTTCTATTTTTTTATTCCTTATATCTTCTGGCATATTACCAACTAAAAATATCGGTTTATTGCTTGAAGAAGATGTTAATTCTAAATCATTTTTTATTTGACTATTTACGATATCTCCATCTATATCATAAATAGGATTCAACGAACTACTACTGAAGTGTCTCATAAATAGCATATTGTCATGGAAATATAATACTGTGATTATATCTAAATCATAATCATTTCTCAATATCTGTATATTCTTTACTTCTATTACTTTTCCTTTATTTATATTTGGATCAACATAATCTCTATGTATTTCTACATCTTTTATATCGTACTTCCATTCGAAAAAATCAGCACTCCTTTTTACAGATAATTTATTATCAACAATCATAAATACTCTATATGTCCCACTATTATCAACATATGCTGCTGGGACTCCTTCAAAATCACTGTCCATCTCATCTTCATCTCCAACAAAAATAAATCTAGGAACTTGTTGCTCATCTATTTTATTTTTAATATTCTCTTTATTCTTTTCTTCTATTTCTTTATTAATTTCTTTATTTTCCTGGAAAAAATCTTCTTCACTATTCCCGGCTACAAAATAGCTAGAACTTCTTCTTATATTATGTCCTAATTTAGAAAATTTCCCCCAATAAAAACTTTCATAATCTTCTATAGAAAAATCATAAATACCATAAGAATCTGGAACAAGAGGATCAATAAAAGCATCTGGTAAATTAAAATTACTTGTATTTATTTTTTTACACATTAGAAAAATATCATTTAATACATAAAATAAATAAATAGATTGCCCATCATAAGATTTTATGGCAAAAGGAATTGTAGCACTTTCATTTTTAACTAATCTAATTAATCCTTTATGTATATTCCACTTACCTCCATTATCATAAGAAATAGCAACATCAATATTATTAGTCTCTTCATTAGAATAAAAAATTAATATTTTTCCAAGTTTATCATTAACAATCGCACTCTGCCCACTATTTATTCTATAATCTTCAATATCAACTTTTTTACCTTCATTTGGATTAGTTATACTAGCTACTTCCAATTTAATACTTTTAAGTTTTATATCTCCCCATATCCCCCCATAAAAATTAAGAGTTTCTCCGTTATAATATCCAAAATCTATATTAAAAATATTCTTTTTCCCTCTTAATGGATTCCCACTTTTTAACGGCAACATAGGAAAATTAATATTATCTATAGAAATATCAGTATCTTTAAAATAAAAAGTAATATATCTATTATTATCTTGCTTTATTCTTTTTATATCTTCTCCAGAAGAATTACTTCCCCAGTCATATTCTATAATCATTTTATTTATATACCATTCTTGAGGTAAAGTAGCAACATATATTCCTTCTTCTTCGTTATAAACAACTAAATTACTTTCTCCATTCTCAGTGGCCCCACTCTCATTAAATATTTCTACTTCATATAATAAATCTTGATCAATACCCTCAGAATCTTCAATTAAAAGATTATCAATAACAGGGAAGCCGTTACTATAACTATATTGATCTCCTAATATTCTATTATACCCTCTTATTTTATATTTACTATATTCATAATCTTCTCTTATATGATTCTGATTAATATCTTTCTCATAAGAATATATTCCATTAAAAAAACTAATATCTTTTAAGACATTATAAGCGAGACCATTATGAATAACATCATCTTTAAATAATACCATAGCATCTTCCATATATTGATTAGAATCTACTGAAATATTACTAGGAACAGATGGTTGAGTATCAACGTAAATCCAACTATAATTATCTAATGAAGGACCTCCCATTCTCTCTATATATACTCTACTCTTTTTAGTAAAATTACCACAAAAATACGGAGTTTCTTGTTTCCAATAACTTTCAATTTCTCCGCCAGCAGGTCTCCACTCCAATACTTGATTCTCAATAGTACCTACACTATACCAAGCTCCAGGTCCATTATTTACGGCATCATAATTTTGAGAAAAATAATGATGAGGCATTATATCAAAAAGTTCACTACAACTATATCTTTGTAAAGGTTGAGCATTAGCAACTTTAAATTCTGTAAAAGATAAATCAAATAAAGATAAATCCTGATAATATAATGGAATAATTTCTACAACTCCTAAACTCTCTATTCCAATTAAATCTAAATTAATAATACCAACTCCAGTACTCTCATCTTCTTCATTATACTTACTAACTTTTAAAAGAGCTTGAGCAAATGGTCTATAGTAGGGAACTTTTTCCCTATCAAATAACATAGAATTATTAACCTCACTGATATCAAACATCTGCCCAGATTCTCTATCTAATTCTATATTCTCTTCTATCTTTTTCTCTAAATCAGATTCTATATATTGTCCATCAGGACCAGTAGGACTAGTGAAATCTAAATTCTCTAAATACTCTGTAAACCATTCTTGATCTCTTATCTCAGAAACAGAATAAACAATTTCAACCTTCTCAGGTAAATTATCATCATATAATAATATTCCTCTATAATCTGCTGCCCAAAACTTTTTTACTTGATCAGTAATTGCTTGAGATACTCTCCATCCTTCTATCTCATCAGAATCTTCTTCTCTTTTATAATCAGATTGAGAAATTTCTCTTCTTCTAATATTAACATATTCTATAGCACTTAATTTATAATCACTATCTTCTTCATATTCTAAGCTATCTATATTACTCATAACAATGCCAGATGGTAATATAGGAACAAGCCAAGAAGAAATCTGAAAATCAAAAATATCTGCTTTACTTTCTATCGCTCCAACAAATCCAGTAATTCCATAAGAATTTCCTTGTCCTATTTTTCCTAAATGAGTAAGAGTTTGTCTTATTAACCTATTAGAAGCAACAGAATAAGTTAAATAAATAATATCTCCTGCTTTTAATATTGGATTATTATTCTCATCTACTGTTTTAATTCTTATTTGTTGATCAGTAGCATCTACAGACCACTTTCCAGTTATTTTAAAAGGATATGCTTTATCTCCACTAGCATCAGGATTGTCTCCTCTAAATTTTAATTTTCTATCATCTCTAACTATCTTAACAAATAATTGCTCCTGTTCTAATTGAGCAACATCTTCAAACTTAATATCTGCATCTCCTTTTTCTCCAAATAACCCAGAACTTCCTGTAGCTCCATCAATTCGCTTCTGAACACTTCCTTGCCACGCTCCACTACTAAATTTTCCTATTATTCTTAATTGTTCTTCAGTAAAATCTAATCCTATTTTCTCTGTAATAGTTTTTTCATTAATTACTACGACTTTTTCGTATTCTTTAACAATACCAAAAACAGAAAGAGGATAACCTTCATTAACAATATAAATACCAGAATTAATCATTTCTTGAGTAACTTTTACTGATTTGTTAATTACAGTTTCTGCATCTAATAAATGATAAGTAATTTCTGAAATTCCTTGAGTAATTCCCCCAAGACCCAACGGAGCAATTGATAATACTCCAACAGTTCCTACAGTTCCTCCCAGAATATTAGCATCAGCTAAATCAAGTACAGGCTGTATAGCACTCTTCATTACTTTACTAAAATCTATTTCTATTTTTATTTTTTCAGCAGGTAATAATTTCTTTGTCTCAATTACTTGTATAACTTCTCCAGATTCATCTCTCACTACTTTATAAGAAATTCCTTTTTGAGGATTCTTTAATCTATTTAAATTAAAAGAATCAACAGGTATGTACTCTTTTTTAATCTTAAGAGGTATAAAACCATCTCTAATTAAATCAGAATTGTTGTAACATAAGTAAGTTCTTCTTGTATCTAAAGCCATAAATTCTTATTTCTATATTAATGAATGAGAATTATTCTTTAAAAACTCTTCAAATTGTTCTCTTGTATTGTTGCCCATTCCATATATTTTATGAAATAACTTATGATATTCTTCACTTATCGTTATGCCATTTGAAAGAATTATCCTCAATTCTTTATTATTATCATAACTATCCAAATGATGAACAACTAAATCTCCTCCTCTTTTTCCAGTAATACAGCAAGTAAAATTATCTCTTTCATAAACATCTTTTCTCCATTTATCATATTCCGGATAATTTCTTCCAATTTCTCTTTCCTCTTCAGTTAAATCAAAATTATATCTATAATGATTCTTCCCCGATATTCTTTCTATAGCACATTTTTTACATCTTCTTCCACTTTGAAAATCAGATAATGTTATCCACGCTGTTCTTCTGCAATTGCAAATATATTCCATTTTTATTTTACTACCTTTATAAACTGTTTCAAGAAGCTTACATCCACCATTTTCAAATATCTTTTTTACTTGTTCTAATGTATATCTTTTTTTAATAATTATTTTTTTTATTCCACATTTATAACATCTGCGGCCTCTTTGAAAACTAGATAAACTTATCCATGCAGTTCTTCCACAATTACATTCATATTCTAATTTTGTTTCATTATTTATATATTTTTTACTTATTAAAATACATCCTCCTTTTTCAAAAATTTCTTTTACATCTTCATAAGAAAATCTTAATTTTGCTGCAATTCTTTCCTTTGCACATTCTTTACATCTTTTTCCTCGTTTAAATGTATCTAAAGTTATTTCTGCTTCTCTTTTACAATTACAAATATATTTCATTTTAGTTTTACAATTCACATACTCTGTTGCTAATAATTTACATCCTCCTTTTTTAAATATCTTTTTAACTTCTTTTATTGTATATTTTTTGCCCATATTTTCTCTCCAAAATTAAAAATATTCTAAATATTGATATGTAGTTAAAGGTAGTTAAGCGTTAAAAGAAGCTTCAAGCCCTGCTATAACTGCTTTAGTGCCAACTCCAATTCCTGCAATAGTTCCCGCATTTACTGCATCATCAATCGCACTTTTTATACTTGCTTGAGAGATAGGTCCAGAACCCTCATAATAAGCTTCTCTAGAACCTTGATGACCTCCAAATAAAGATAATCCTACTCCTCCACCACTCATAGAACGTTGTGATTGTTGTCTTGCTCTCCTAAATACACTACTCCTGTTTCCCCTCTCCAGTTCTTTAATTACTCCTTCTCCTCCATACATAGAATAAGGATCTTGCCATCTCTCCCCTCCTCTTCTCCCACCTATATTAAATTGCTGATATGCAGAAAATTTCTCTGAAGTACCATATCCAGCTCCTGCTCCGTATTTTCCGCTATATGGGGTAGGAATAATACCACTTAATCTAGCGGCCATCGCTGTCCCTTTTTCGGCGGACATTATTATCTCAGTAAATACTCCAGCCCCAGTATTCATGGCCGCGATAGCTTCTATCCATCCACTACGCATACTTTTTACAGACGCAGCTTGTTGCAAAGTAACATCTGCTATTTTCTTCTCTATTTCTAATTCTTCTGCTCTAAGAGCTAAATTATCTCCTTCTAGAGAAATTCTATTTCTTATTTGTTGTAAATCCATCTCATGTTGTTCAGTAACTTTTGTTAAAAAGTTATATTCTTTGAGCCTTAATTCCATGCTAGCGCCGACACCGATAGCATAATTATCGGCTAGTTGTACTAATTTACCCGCAAGATCAGCTTCGTTTTGGGCTACCTGACGAGAAAACTTACGTACTTCAAGTACTTTTAATGATACTTGTAATTTTTCTTTTGTTGCTGATACTATATCTTCTTCTAAATCTTTTTGGAGAACACCATTTTTAGCGGCAGTTATTTGACTTATCCCTTGTGCCTTCATATTCTCATATACTTCTTTATCTACTTCTAATATTTTATTATTATTAAGAACTTCATCTATATTAAATTCTTTATTATCTTTAAGTAAATCCAACAATATTTGTTTAGATGCTACTTGACTATCAATCAATGATATAGTTTCATCTATACTCTTATTAATCGCACCATAATCTATTTGCCCAGTTATAGCTGCTGATTCTATAGTCGCTATAGTAAGAGACTGTTGTGCTTTAACAGTCTTATCAATCTCTGTATTTATTTGTTTTCTATACAGTAAATTTTCTTGAGCATATAATGCCTGTCTTTCTTCTTCTCTAGCCGCTACTTTTATATTGTGTTCTGCTTCTGTACCTCCTCCTGCTTCCTCATTTGCTTTCCAATATCCTGCTTCTCCTGGCTTAATTGTCCTTGTAACATATGCCCCTCCTAATGCTCCTCCACCACCCATACCCGTCATCACTTGTCTATCTTTTAATTCAATATCTCCCCATATTCCCTCATCTTTTTTATCTCCTTCTTTTGGAGTAGGAATTATACTTGTAAATATTGCTTTTCCTAGATCTCCAAATCCCATCTTTATACTTTCAAGAATACCTTTTACTTTACCTATATCTCTTAAATATTCTTTATTATAATCTAATTTTCTTTTTTCTTCCTTCGTTAAAAATTTAGTAGCATTAAGCAACCCCAAAGCATCTATATATTCTTGTCTTTTTATGTCTCCAGTAAGATATAAAGTACCTAATATTTCTTTATAATTTTTTGCTTCTTCTGCTGTTGCATCTACCATTTTTGAAGCCATATCAGCTAAAATAGGATCAATCTGTCCAAGAGCCATTATAGTAGATTTCATTTCTTCCATTGCTTCTACATTTATTCCCACTGTATCTTGAATACTTTTCATCATTGTATCAAATTGTTCTAAAGAAGCAAATCTCATTCCTCTTTGGTATTCTTTAAACAACCCCATCGTTTCCATTCTAGTTAAAGAAGTCGCTTTTGAAACTTTTGTCATAAACCCTTCAAGATCAGAAAGAGAACGACCAGTAGCCCTTGCTCTGGCAGATAAAGAAACTAAAGTCTTATCATATTTATATAAAAATTCAGAACCAGAAATGACCGCATTAATAAATTTCTTCATTAATTGAGTCGCAACCCCAATTCCTCCTCCTGATTTAACTGTTCTTCCCAAGCCCCCCAGAGCTGTATTTAATCCTTTAATGCCACTTGCTGCCCTTAATGCCCCAGAAGCAAATTTGCCAAAACCTCCCTCTTTGCCTTTAGTTATTTCATCAACTTTCTTCTTTAATTTATTTAACTCTCCGACGATCTCTCCAATACCTCCTGCTTGAAAAATTAAACGTACCTGTTCTTCGATATATTCTTTTGCCATAATTTATTTTCCAAAAAGTATAAATAATAAATAAATATAAATTATATCTTCTTTATTTTTAAAAAAAATCCTCTTTATAATTAAAAATATTTAAAATTTAAAATAATTACTTTTTAACTATTTAGTTTTTCTCTTGCTTCTAATCTCCATTGTTCTACTTGTTTATCGATCTTTTCCTGTTTCTTATCTTCTTTTTCTTTTTCTATCTCTTTTTTTCTTTCTTCCCAAATTCCTTTCCCTCTTTTAATAGAGGCAGCAACTTCTATCTCTTTATTTCTAATTCTATAATATTCTTCCCAATATCTATCAGAACGAGAAGAATCTATTACTTCTGTTTTAATATTATTAGATAATTCATATTTACTACTATTTAAAGGATCTGTTCCAAAAGATTCTACAAAAACAGGACCAACAATACACACCGTTATAGCAAAAAAAACAAAAAGTATTGGCATCAAATACATCCATAAATCTGGATATTTACACCCCAATCCAATTATACATGCCCAACCAACTGGACTTATCTCTATTTTTCCCATCTTTTCTACCTTTCTACTAACAATATTCTATTTTTAGTACTTTAGTTTTAAATTTTACAACTCTGGGAAAAATTATAACAGAAAATAGAATAAAGTCAAGAAATTAATATTTTTTGATACTCTTTTAAGAATTCTTCGAATTGTTCTCTTGTATTGTTCTTATTCCCATATAACTTATGAAATTCTTTATGATGTTTTTCGCACATTAAAACACCATTAGAAAGAACAACTCTTAATTCTTCATTAGGAGTATAAGACTCTATATGATGAGTACATAATACTCCTTCTGTTTCTCCACAAATTTGGCAAGTATTATTATCTCTTTCTCGAACATCTTTTTTCCATTTTCCATATCCAGGGAAACTCCTACCTTTTCCTCTTTCTTCATCAGTTAAATTAGGATTATAATTACAAGAATTTTTTCCTGATATTTTTTTAATACCACATTCTTTACATCTTTTCCCTTGTTGAAAATCATTTAAAGTTATTTTACAATCAGTATTTTCACAATTA
>SDBU01006786.1_pt1 | contig 13382 bp, 11 predicted proteins | sample 2277071 | NCBI WGS metagenome assembly SDBU01 (sample SAMN10397929, study PRJNA504765) | marine sediment metagenome | isolation source: marine sediment core GS08_GC12, 126 cmbsf | place: Arctic Ocean: Gakkel Ridge, Loki's castle | collected 2008 | reverse complement strand
AATAACAGAAGATAGATTAACATATTTTTTTATAAATCACGCTCGTGAAACGGCTTATTACTTCGAAATCTGTTTAAACTAAAGAAGATGAAAGAGTTTGCTATTCCATTAACAGAGTATCTCAAAACAGGCCTAAGGCCTAGAAAGAGAAATGTTAGGGAACATATTAAGAGAGGATCTGTCAGGAATAAACCAGGTCTTATAAGGGCATTTAATGTGCAGGTGGGGGAAGATGGACTTGAACCTTATAGACCTATTATCATTCCCTTCACACAGGAAGTGTTGAATGCAGCAAGTGTTGAATTAGATTGGCCCTTTCCTCAACTGATAAAAGGTAAGAGTAAAACATTCCTTGCTATGAAACAGGGGATATATCTTGTTAACCCTGCTGACTATTCTCTGTATGCTCTTGATACAACATTTAAAGCTGAGAGTAAAGGTGATGCTGGTGGGATGATGATAGGTAATCAATGGCAGTTGATGGACTTCCATGACACATGGGCGCTGCATAATGGTATCACAACTATCTTCCATTCAGGAGAGGCAACATTAAGACCAGTCACTGATAAGATATATACATCAGATACTGTACGGGTGCAGGCAGGTTGTGCGTTTAGAGGAAGGAGTTGGATGGGTGGATTTGATACTAACTATTTCTATCAAGACGATTGGAAGACATTTACAGATGGACTTGCTGATGACTCTTCTCCTAATATTAACACTGCTCTCACTGACTTAGGTGAGAACTTTGTGTGGTGGAGTACAATAGGTGGGGGTGATGCTTTTTCTTTATTCTATAACTCGAATGAAGCAGAGCGTGGATTTATGACATCTGATTATTCAACCGACTCTAGCAGACCTTGGTTGTTTGATCTAATGAGAAGGAATGAACAGGGTTCAATGCCTATGCCTTGGCAGGGAAAAGTGAGGGTTATGAACTCTCTTGGGAAGTATGTAATGGTATATGGCGATGGGGGAGTGTCAGCACTTGACCCTACTGATACAAGAGTGGGATTAATAGAATTGCAACAATTAAAACAGGGAATATCAAATACAGGAGCAATTGGAGGTAACGAACATGAGCAAGTTTTTCTCGACGGATCAGGAGTACTGTGGTACATTGATGGAAACCTATCAGTGGAAAGATTGGATTATAGGGAGCATATGGAGGGTCTTCTCGGGACGGATGTCATCATATCCTATTCAGGTCGTGAACGAAGGTTCTATATCTGCAATGGAACTAAAGCGTTTACTCTCACGAAAGAGGGAGGACTCACTGAACATTCTCAACAAATTACCTCCCTTATAGAGAGTGATGGTGCTGATCTTGGAATGGGATTTGATGAGAGTGCAATGAGTGATGCCTGGGAGGTTATTACTGATACTATTGATTTTCAGGAGAGGGGGCATAAGACACTTTCCTTTATAGAGGTAGCAAGTGAAATACCAGCAGATACAGTTGGAAGAGATGTGCGTTTATTTGCAGGTTGTGAATACAGACATGAGAGTAGGGATGCATTTACTCAGGGTAGGTTAATGCCCCTTAATCATTTTGGACAGGCGAGGATTGGGATAACAGCTCCTGACTTTAGAGTAAGGTTGAAGGGGGATAATTTTAGGGATTTTAATGTTGATGACCTTACTGTGAAAATACAGATGAGTGATAAAAGGTTTACAAGAGGAAGGAGGGTTACTGCTTGAGTTGGATACTTATTGATGATAAACTTCCACCTGATCGTGAAGAGGTTCTATTACATTGTAAAGAGGAACAAGAAACATTTGTTGGTTATCTATCAAGTCATAATGATGATAACAAACCTAGATTTTATGCCACTCTTACTGATGACCGTTGGGAGGTTTGTGAGATAAAAAGATGGCACTTTTTACCAGAGGGGGAAAATGATTAATCAATTAACACCTGATCAGATTAGTAAGTATTGGGAGGTATTATCAAAGGGATTCAATAGAGCAATACCACCTCATGCAGGTGGAGGGGCTCAACTAATGACTAACCTATTAGAGAGTTGTATGAATGGGAGGATGCAGGTGTGGGCGTATATTGATACTATTATCAAAGCAGCTGCTCTCACAACGATAACAATAGATCCTGGAACATACACTAGAAATCTATACATATATGCAATGTTTTCAGATGATAGGCCATTGCCTGATAATATGTGGGAGGAAGGATATAAGGTGATTGAAACATTTGCAAGGGCTAATAAATGTTATGCTGTCACTCTATTCTCTGATATTGAAAGGATATATGATATGACAAAAGTGTTACAGATGACACCTTTTATGACTCTTTATTACAAGGAGGTTTGATGAAGATATATACTTATGTTAAAATAGATATGAATACTCTTGCTGTTGTAGAAGAGGAATCATATGAATATACAGGAGAGGTTGCATTATGTAAGGGACCTTCTGGTTTTGTATCGTATCCTGATTATATGGAGGATATTCATGTCAACTGGTTGACAGGAGGAACTCAATCCAATACAGCTGAAGATTTAGATAATTCAGTTCAAGATATTATGAATACAGCTTTAGGTCCTCAGGGTAATCCTTATGCCGGTGCGATAGCTTTCAGGCCAGATGCAAGTGATGTTCTTGTTGCTGGATCTCCTTTACATGCTGCCAGAGCGAATCAGCAAGACTTTGAAACTGCGATTGATGCACTTGATGCTGTTACTGATTATTCTGCATTTGTAACACAGGCTATTTCTGATATTGATCTAGGGTTTGTAACAGAGGCTGAAATAAATACAGAGGTTGATGCTTTTGAAGTTCAGGTGAGAGCAAGGAGATTGAATGAGCTGAGCGCTTGGACAGGTGGAATGGCAGATATTAATGCTGTTGTAGGTTCTCAGTTTGTAATAGGTATGGCTATGAGAGAAGCAGATATTGCCAATGAAATAACTAAATTCGAATCTAATTTGAGGATACAATTAAAGGTACAGAGAACATCATTGATTGATAGTGCTGTGAGAGTTATGACACAGATGTTGCAAGGGAAGATTCAAGCAACTATGTCAGCTACTCAGTTAGAGGCAGAAATATCTCGATTACGCATTGTTTCATTAAAAGAAGAGGCAGATAGAAATCTTGAGATTGATTCTCTTGATGCCTCTTGGGAACTCTCTGTATTTCAATATGGATCTAATATGTTGGGAGTGCTAGGTGGAAATACAATGCCTAATATTTCACAACCGTCAGCTGCTCAATCAGCTCTTGGAGGTGCAATTTCAGGGGCTGCAGCGGGTGCAACAATTGGTTCAGCAATACCAGGAGTAGGAACAGCTATTGGAGCGGGTGTAGGAGCCCTTGCTGGTGGGATAGGGGGATTGTTGGGTTAATTTAACTTGTATGTAATTTACATAAAAGGGAGAATATTATGCCACATGGTGGAGAAAAGACAGGAGGACCTGTAGGGTTTCCTAATATTAATTTTGAGGATACTCTTGCTAAGTTAGCAGCAGGTCCTGGATTCAATACTGATGTTAAAAGTGTAGGGTCTGATGGGACTATCAATCTACATTCAGATACACCAACTATGCAGATGATGTTGGAGCAGGCGCTTGCTACTCAGCCCGCTGCATCTCCTGTTGGAGCAGGTGGACCTCAGGTGGGCGCACCACAACAGCAGGGAGGAGGGTTTACAGATTTATTTAATCAGCCAGGTTTTATATCTGCATTGGGGAAGTTAGGCACTGTCATCAGTGGAGGACCTAATACCTTTGGAGGGCAGTTGGGACAGTTTGCAACTGAGAGTGCAGAGTCACAACTTTTTAATCAAATGCTTCAGCAATTATTGGGACAGCAAGGTGGTGGTCAAAACCCTAGTCTACCCTCATCCTCAGATTTAGGTGTCCTCGGGGTTGAGGGTTTATCACCGGAACTTCAATCTCAGGCATTTCAGTTATCACAACAGGCAAGTGCTCAGACATCATCAATAGAGGCTCAGAGGATGAATAACATCCTTAATGCTTTTCAGGCTGCTAACCTTGGTGACATTATTAGTAAGAGGCCTACTCTTGAACAAGAGGTATCTGCTCAGGAACGAATACTTACTTTAAAAGCATCATTGAAGAGTCCTGGGACTAATACAATTCTTCTTAGTGAATTATCAGATGGAAGAAAGGCACCACCTGGATCTAAATTTAGAGTGGGACTTGATAAGTCAGGTAGGTATACTGTTGTCCAAGGTGTCGTAGCTGATCCTCCTGGAGGGGCAGGAGCAGATCCTTCTGTTCAAAACAGGCTCTGGCTGAACATATTTGATAAGAGGTCTAAAGATGCGATTGTGAGAGCTGGGTTTGGAGAGTTTGTTCAATTACCTGATGGATCTACTACTATTAAATACACCAATCCTGATGCAGCTAATAAGTTATACAGTGAGACATTTAGAGGGCTTATTACTGAAGGGGCTAAGCAAGGATTGGTTCCTAAGGAATTTCTTAATCTATCTCCTAAAGACCAAGTTCCTGATGCTCCTCTTCCTACAACTATTGATGAGGAAGAAGCAGCAGGTATATTAAAGCGTATCTTTTCAACTAAGGAAGCAACAAAAGGAACTCTTGATAAAGCTAATAAGTTCCTCAAGAAGAAACCTGCTGTTCCTAAAATAGAAGTTAAAGCTAAAGATGCTGATGTTCTTTTTTTATTGGATAGTATATCAGATTTCAAGAAATTGAATGTGGGAGATAAGTTTAGATTGGATGATGGAACTATTGGGGTTAAAAGAACACCTGACACATTTGATATAATTGAAGGTAACGCATAATGGGATTTGAGATTAATAAATTTCTTGTAGACAAACGTGAGAAAAAGCAAACAACAGGGATTAGTATAGCGTCAATATTTCCTGAGGAACAATCACGTCCTCTTCTTGAAGATGTTAAACAGGGATTTCAGAATCTTATCACAGGATTGGGTAATATTCCAAGGATCCTTCCTAAACTCGATCCAACTAGACAGTTGAAAAAAGCATTCTTTCCTGAGATTGTGGAGTATGATGATAACCAACTATCTGCTATATCTGATAATATCAGAGCATGGGCTAAAACAAATATACCTGTTCAACCTGAAACTGGGAGGTTAGCAAAGCCTGTTGATTTAACTGATCCAGCTGATCTCTTTGATGCTAGGAGGATATTTAAAGTAGCTGCTGAGAACATACCTCTTATGGGTTCCTTTATAGCAGCCACAATGCTTAATCCTATTGTTGGTCTTGGTATGATGTTTGGAGTTGAAGGAGGTTCTACAGTAGAAGCATTTGATAAGATGGAGGCTGAGGGAAAGGAGATAGATCCGCTGTATAGAGATTTTGCTCCTATTGTGGTAGGGACATTTAATGCAGCACTTGAAAGGGTTGGTATTAAAAGGATTCTTGATTTAAATAAGGTGACTGGATTAAAGAGTAGATTATTACATGCTGTCACAACCTCTTTTATTGAAGGTGGAACAGAAGGGTTGCAGGAGGCTAATCAGATATTGGCTGAGGTGGGGGCAGGAGATAGATTTGATGAAAGTGATTGGGATAGGTTAGTTGAATCTACATATGCTGGTATTGTATTGGGATTTGTAGGAGGTGGTGCCTCTCAAGCTATTGGAGCATTGACAGCAACTCCTGAAGATCCTATTTTTGAACAGCTAACTCAGGAGTTCCAAGAAACATTTAAAGATGATTTAGCACGACCTGACTTCCCCGATGTAGATGTTTCAATGGATAGAGCTCTTGAAGCAATAGCTGCACCTGAAACAGAATCTGCCATTGCTGAGTTGCAGCAGAGAATGGGGAGGGATGAGTTAGAGGAAGCAGCAAGGACAATGCAGGAAATATTAACAGCTGTCTCTCCTGTTCAGCCAGGTGATATTGTTACCTTTAAATCAAGAGGGAAAACTATATTTAAGAATAGGAGAGTTACAAGATTATCAACAACAGGGAAATTTCTATATACAGAGGGGAGTACGAGGAAGTTTCCTATATCCAAAATGACTGTTACTCAACCTATAAGACCTGTTGTTCTTGAGACTGGAAATATTGCTGGTGAGGGAGTAACGAAAGCAGGAATTGATGTTGCTGATAGGGTGCAGGCTATTGAGGATCAGCTTGAACTACTTGACCTTCAAAAGAAATCTAATCTGTTTAAAGCATTATTATCACAGCAGTTGAGAGAGGAAGAGTTTACATCAAGAACAGGAAAGAAGGCAACACCTGAGGCACTTCTTGCAGAGGAAGTTGGGATTAAACAGGTTAGAGGGAAAAAGGAAGTTACACCTAAAAAACCTGTTGTTAAAAAGAGAACAGTTAAAGAAAGAGTAAAATCACCTCGAGCCACAACAGGGCCTGAATCAGAATTGGAAGCTAGACTGGCTGCTGAGCTTACTCCTTTCCTTGAGGCCATTGGTGAAGATCCCACAACATTTTTTGGTGGCGTTAAATCGGCAGTGAAAGGTGTAGGTGAAATATTGGGAGGATCATTAACAGAACTATCATCAGGTATTGCTCCCTTTACAGAAGAAGGTTATGCAAGAGCAAGACCTCATTTCATTGAAGCCCTTAGACAATTCAAAGGAAGTCTCGAAGCATTCAAAGCAGCACAGATTGCAAAACGTGGAGAGGGTATTATCCCCTATCTAGATAGGTTTGAAAAGGAAGTTGCAGTTATTGGTGCAACAGCACCTGATGATAGACCCCTTAAAAATATTATGCCAGAGGTAGCAGGTGAACCTTTACAAGAACAGATGTCTGAGAAGAAAATAAGAGATCTTCTTAACACATCTGAGTTGATTAGGTCACCTGAGAATTTATTAGATAGAGCAGGTTTCACAGAAGCCCTCGCATTCTCAACTCGTATTATTACAGCTGATTTGAAACAGTCATTTGCAGCTCATAAGAATCTGGCAGATTTGAGGTTATGGAAGAATAGAATTGTGAAAGCAGTTGGGAAGAAGAATGCTGAGAAAGTGTTTGAGAAGGATATTAAACAGATTCTTGATTTGATGCAGGATAAGAATCTTGACAAACTTGAACAGATTAAAACAGATAACCCTGAGGTATTCGCAGTTGCAAAAGAGATTGATTCCTTCCTTGCAAGAATGAGAGAGAAGATGAGATTGTTTCATAGGGAAATATCTATTAAAAACCTTGACGAGAAGATATCAACTGCATTCCAACAGACCCTTGATTCTTCTGCTTCATTAGCTGTGATTGCTGATAAGGTACCTGAGAAGAAGCTGATTAGACAGGTTAAAGCAAAATTGGAGAATGTTGCAGGGTTGAGAAAGACAGAGGTTGCTGCTCTATTCAGAGGTGATATTCCTGAGGGACTTCCTCCTGATACCCTTGAGAAGGTGTCTGAAATTATAGATGAATTGTTACCAAGGTCAACTGTGAAAGGGAGTGAGTCTGAGATATTATTTGCAGATATTGTTGAGAGGAATAATCTATCCTTGCAGGATGAACTTGTTTTGAGGGAAGCTATCCTGAGGTATAATATAATTGACACTTGGTTACTGGATAACTATATTCCTAACCTTGAAGCGGCTACTATTAAATTGGTGGACAAGGATGGAAACCTTCTTGCTGTTGCTATCACTCCCACAGATGCTGCTTTTAAAGCATCTAAATTAGCAGAGGAGGATCCCTCTTTAGGGACAATATTTGTAGAGGGTGATTTCCCGTCAATACAGGCAATATCATCTGATGTATCTAAAACAACAATTAGGAAAATATCTGAAGGTGCGAAAAGGGAGATTGATTCTATTATTGCTACCATACAGCCTCTTGTTGATATTCCCCTTAAACAGAAATTCACACCTATTAAGTTGGGGAAAGAGGCAGTTGCAGTAGAGGGAGATTTGTTTGATACTCTCACAACATATGCAGCTGTTATTGAAAAGAAGATTGCACTTGATCCTGTTATACATGATATGAGGAAGGCAATTAATGAAGATAAGACAGGTGAGATATTTCCTCCTAATGTTAAGAAGTTACTGATTAATCAGATGGAGGCAACAAAGGGGAGGTATTCAGCAGAAGATCAATTCTTTGATGGACTTGTTGATAAGTTTTCAGACTCTAAATTGGCAAAGAGTATGGGATTAGATAAGGTAACAGATGAAACAAGACCTCTTATATTCTCTCGCTTTGTTTCATCTGTAAGGCAGTTTGAGGGTATGCTTAAATTAGGGTATAGACCAGTTGCTGCTTTTATAAACCTTGTATCAGGCTTTGGTCATACATGGACTAAACTTGGTACTGAATATATGAGGAAGGGATTTGCATTTAATAAGACTCCTGAGGGGAAACAGTTTATTGCAGACAATAAGGCTTTGTTGGCAATGGACTTTGTTGCTGATGTTACTGGTAAACTTCATACAAGACTTCCCTGGTGGCATCCTCTTAAAATGTTTGGGGCACCTGAACCGTTGATAAGAGAGCACTCTCTTTCTGCTAACTATCTATATGCTCTTGAAAAGATGAATATGAGTCCAGATGCTGCTCTTGAGTTTGCAGGAAAATCATTGAGGTATCAGAACTTTGCATACAATACTTCAACTCTTCCAAGATTGTTACGTTCCCCTGGTGGTAAATTAGTTGGACAGTTTAAAACATACATGGTTAAGGAGTTAGAATTTATTAATGCTCTTCAGGGAAATGAATGGTTGCGATATGCTGGTATGCAAATGTCTCTTGCAGGCCCTCGAGGTTTGGTTTATATGATGCGTTCCATTCCATTCCTCTTGCCATTAGGATTGGCTGATGCAACCGATGAATGGCTAGAGAAGAATGCGAAGATTGGTGATGTTGATGTATCAAGAGGTTTGCCTGGATTGATAGGTGCTGATATAACTGCACCAGCTGTTGTTCAACTCCCTAATAAACCTGAAGATTTAGCAGGCCCTTTTATTGCTGACCTCACTAGATTGGTAACAAGAGTATTATATCCATTATGGAATGGGGAGGATTATGTATTTCCTCCTCTTAATAGATTGGGAGAAGTTGCCCAACCAGGACCTTCTCCTTTTAAGGCAGTAAATTGGGCGAAAGGATTAGCCCCTGCTATGTATTATTGGGATCAGGTTGTTCAATCATTTACAGATCCTGAGGGGTGGATACTTGATTCTAGGGGTAATAGATTATATCAAGCATCAGGTTGGTATGATAGGATGTTATTGATGTCAGGTGCATCAACTGTTAAGGGGTCTAAAACAAAGGTTGCCTTGAATATATTAAGAAATGAGGAAATAAAGATTAGGAGGAATAGAACTGCTCTTATTAAAGATGTAGTGTTTAATTTCATGGATAAGGGTAGGAACATTCCACCTGAGGTGTTAGGTAAGTTTGAAGCTCTTGGTATGACTAGTCTTGCTTCTTTTGTTAGCAGATTGAAGATAAGTAAAATGACTCCCAAAGAGAGATCTGTTCAGAGGTCACTTATATTTAGAAAGGCAAGGGCTGAAGGGATATTCGTTGATTTTGAATAGACCTTATATGTAAATTACATGAAAGGTGTTAATTCCTTTTCTAATCTATTCTTCAATTCCATTAGGATTGCTTCCTTTTTAGTTATCTCTATTATCTTTATCTCAGATGTTTTCTGTGAATAGGGAGGACGCCCTTGTTTTTTTAGATTAGCATTAGCCTCCTCCCATGTTTCATACCGGAAATACCTACAGGACATATATCCCTCTTTTCTCTTTGTTATTTAAGTGGTCAACATCCATTTTCATATCAGCCAGTTTAATTCTGTATTTTCTTGTCATCATCTTCTCCTCTCTATTTTTATGAATCCAATTATATACATCCAAACTATGACTATACCAATAAGTGTAATAAGAAAACCTATAACAGCGAGCAAAACTTTAAGATATTCAAAAATCATCTTCTCCTCTCTTTTTAGGTATGTATGTTATAAGGGCATCTGGTTCTTCACCCTTACCTTTTTCTATTATTTTAAATCTTAATCTTCCCATAACTTTTAGTGTGGCAATGATTTGATTCAACCCATCCTTATCTGTATCATAATATAGGATGGTCATAAGAGCACTTCTTTTTATCTCCTTCTGTGCTGTTAATATAGATATTGTCTTAGCCATCAATGCAGCTGTTGATGATGAACCAATCCCTTCAAATACATGCAACATATGCTTCTCAACCTTTGTCAATTCCTGTATGGCATATTCAAAGTCATAGGCATCAATAACCCTACTATCCCCCCTCGCTGCAGATGTAATCATTGATAGTTTTAAAATGTGCATCTGTCTTGTTGCATCATATCCAGACATGATTGTATTATCAAAGAGGGGGTGTTTATCATGGTGGAGTTTGAATGGTATCCAAACATCTGCGAAATCCTCTGTTGTTAGGAACTCTCCCATCATGGCTGTTATACTATGTAGATCATTTATCAATTTCTCCTTCAAAATATTCAATCTCTTTGCTACCTTCCCTGTCCATTTAGCGCTATATAATTCAAGGTTAATTCCAGGTGGGAGTTCAACACTTTTTCCCTTCTTCTTCTCATAAACAAATATCATTCTCCTTGTTAGCCCTCCCCCTATGGCTTCAGCAGGGAGGGCAGCTTGTAATGTTTCAGGGGTGGTAGCAGCCACCATATTAACCCAGAGGTTTTTAATGTCATCCTGTTTACTCTTATCCTTTGTGTCATACTTCCAAGGGTTTGTACAGTCATACCAATCACATAGATCCATTATTAGTTGTTGATTTTTAAAGCCCAGGAAAACAGTGAGCTCAGAACTGAAAATAGATAGAGAGTTATGATACACAGGAATAACCCCATCACTCGCATTACGTTGACTTTCATTTATCCTCCTTATTAATGCCTCTCTAGTTGTTGCCTCTGCTGCAATACACACTCCTTGCTGTGAGAGAAAGGCTCGGCCTATTCTCATAGCTGTACTTTTTTGTGCCTTACCAGCAGGACCGACCAGTATAATGTACATATTGGGGTATATAGTATCATGCCACATATACCAACACTTCCTTTGTAAGCAAGCAGCCACCACACCGATAGCAGTCCATCTCCTATATGATTCAGGGGGTTCTGTTTCCTGTGTGTATTCAACGAATGACTCTATCCAGTTAGAGAGGGCTCGGCTCAATGGGTACCTTTCATGTAAATTACATACAAGGTTTATAATTCTTTCAATCTCTCTTCTATCTCTGTTATGAAGTATCTACCATCAAACATAAATCCCTTAAAACTGATACAGTGACTGAGTTTAGAATCATAATTATCAGGACAAATTGTTTCAATCTTTGTTGGTTCTATTTTTAGAACGTGCTTGATGATATATATAGCTATCCCCTTTTTAATTAGATAGGATAAAGTCATAATACCTCCTCATATGTTGCTTCAAATATGTCAGGTTTACAGGGATACAGTTCACCTTTGATACCTCTGATAATCCAATCATTGAAATCAATTTTGGATACTCCTTCAAGAGTTCCACAGACTAAAGCGTCTGCTGATTGACGACCTTCTGATATTGGTGCATCAGAATCAATCCATACAGAGCCTTCACCTGGATCTCTATTCCATGCTTCATGTAGCCAACCAGGCCATTCAGAATTATTCCATCTACATTTATAGGTCATTTGAAATGCTTCGACTACTTCGACTACTACTGGTTTTTTTCTAAACTTTCTTACTATAGCTTTAACCAGTTCTGTTTTTGTTTTGTAGTTGTTCATAATTACTCCTTATGTTATTTTTGGTTATATCTATTAATTCAATCATCCCTGTTTTATTATCATCCTTGTTATATCTATACAAATTCAATCCCATTGAAACACCTGCTGGGATTATAAATTCATGTCCTTTCCAAACGACAGGTGTCTCTAGATACTGTTTAATCTTTTTAACAGCCTTCTCATGATATGTCCAGCCTGCTTTAATTGGTATCTGAAACACAATGGAATCATGAACTTGATTTAATAATTCAACCTTTGATAAGGAGGAATCATTCCAGATATTTAATATCCCATCTCTATTTATCTTCTCTCCAACTGTAGCACGAGGGATAAAACTGGCTGCTTGTTTAAACAGTTCAGGACCCCAATCATTTACAAATCTCCTTGACCAGCCATAACAATCTGTGAGAATATGAGAGTCCGATAATGCTGCCCGCTGCCAGTTCCACATTGTTGACAATCCTGGATACAATCTTAAATAGCCTATCCTGATATGTTTAGCATCTCTCTCAGGTATCTCCATTAGATATGCGAACTGTTTATATCCTAATAGGTAATTAAAAGAGTGTCCTGATTTCTTCCCCCAGTATCTTTCTCCTTCATGTCCACAGAGGTCAGGATCGGCACAGATGGGACACTCTCCTGACTCTCTTGTTACATCAGCAGGATCCTTATCGAATATCCCTCCTGCGGTGTGTGCATGTATATCTTTATTATCCTCAAATAGTTTAATCATAATTGGTTCAGGTGCTATATATGCAACTACTCGAGTGTCTGCCTGTTTAAGGTCTGCATTATATATGATATAATTTTCATCAGCCAGTAGATAGCGTAACATAGGATGAGGCCAGTTTTGTGTGTTTGTTCCCTCTCCAAATATGTTGGTGCTACTTGAAAGTCGTCCATCACCTCCTACTGGATTATACACACATTTTAATCGTCCATCAATACTAGGCGTAACATCTAAATAATTGCTTTTAGATTTAATTCTCTTTCTTATATTTAAGATAAGACTGGCTTCTCTATAACCTTTATTTTTTATTCCAACTAACGCTTTCTCATTTACAGTAGGTTTACCTTTACTACCCTTTGCTCTACTTTTATACGGTGTTATTCTCTTCTTCTCGTAGAAATATTCTTTAACCTGAATATGACTATTAGGATTTATGTCATATCCTACTATCTGGTTTAATTCCTCTTTTAGTTCTTCTATCTTTTCACCTGCTTTTACACTTTCTATCTTCATCCCATCCAGGTCTAATCGAGTACCCTTTTCAGACATATATATCAGAGGTTCTATTAATCTCCTTCTGCTTTCATAATAATCTTTATTACCTGTTTGAATAATATTCTCGTATAGTTCATCCTTACATAGTTTGGTTGATATGGCATCTCTTGCACTATACAAACGAAAGGTGTCATCACCTGCTTCACCTTCATTCACCCTTTTTAGATCATCTTTATAATAAGGAATTTCTGTGCATAAACTATTGATGAATCCCAATCCTTTTGGAAAGTCAGCGTTCACTATTCCTTGCATTATCATAGTGTCGTGCATATTAACAGAACGGATTCCATATTTCCTGAAGAAGAATGTGGTATCAAAGATGTAAAATTGACCAATCTTTTCTATGGAAGGATCCTCTGATATTCT
>SDBU01006785.1_pt1 | contig 13382 bp, 15 predicted proteins | sample 2277071 | NCBI WGS metagenome assembly SDBU01 (sample SAMN10397929, study PRJNA504765) | marine sediment metagenome | isolation source: marine sediment core GS08_GC12, 126 cmbsf | place: Arctic Ocean: Gakkel Ridge, Loki's castle | collected 2008 | reverse complement strand
ATGAAAAACAAGGATTCTAACAAAAATGCATATGGAAGAAAAATTAAAGTTTTATGCCACGTAAAAATTTAGCCTTTAGCATCAATTTCTGACACGCCATTTAGCAAGTAGGCGTTTTGAAACCACATCCAGAATGGATTATCTAGTTGCAAAGATTTCCCAGATCGAACGAGATTGGAGAGAAGCATGGCAAAGGAATAAGCCCAGCAGCTTTTACTTCCTTCCGGTTGTTTGAATAGATTGTGTTTGTTGCCATATTGATCTTGATAAACAACATCGAGAGAGAAAGGAGCCTTCATGTCAATTGGGGAGGGATCATTTATTGTCTGTAATGTGTTTCCTGGGAAGATGGTCCCTTTCGGTTTTTTTCTAAGAGCAAATCCAGGTGTAGGAGGTATGGCTGCTCTAAATTGTCTTCTAGAAGGAGAGGAATAAGAACTTGGAGAAAATTCCCTTTGGGCTGGGGGAGAATGAGGTACAAAGCTGGAAGAAGAGGAAGCCGGTGATAGAGGAGTGGGAGGTGTAGAAGGTGGAGGAGCAGAAGGAAAGGTCTGTTCATCGTCAAAAAGTCTTCGTGCAACTTTTTGAGGTTTTTCTTCATCGGTGTTCTCTAGAGCAAGGTCGAGAAGATCTGCCTCCAATTCAGGATCAAAATAATCCCTTGATCTTGTTTGGGATGGAGAAGAATATGGGGTGAATGGTGGTGTTAGCATAATATTATTTTCACTCCTTTTATTTAAATTTTAGGTTAATGTTGATTAAAAGTCAAATTAATATTTTAAATTTTAATATATATAAACATTTTGTTGATTTTTCTGAGGAGATTGGATAAAGTGGGAAAAATTGCCTTATTTTAGGAGGTGGACATGGCAAAACTCTATTTTCGACACGGCACTGTAGGGAGTGCTAAGACACTGAATCTCTTGGCTGTAGCGCATAATTATCGGCAGCAAGGGAAGGATGTCCTGCTGGTAAAGCCTCAGTTGGATGATCGTTTTGGGGAAGGGCAGATTAAGTCGCGGGCAGGACTTGAAATGTCTGCAGATGTACTGATTCGTGAAGACACAGATCTCTTTCTTCTTGATTTTGAGGGGGTTGACTGCATACTCGTCGATGAGGTCCAATTTATGGCTCCTCGGATCATTGAGCAGTTACGGACTATTAGCATTGAGAAGAAAATTCCAGTTATTTGCTATGGGCTGAGGACCGATTTCCGATCCAACCTCTTTGATGGCTCTAAACGGCTTATAGAGCTGGCTGATTCGATCGAAGAGATAAAAGCGACCTGCCACTATTGCAACCGAAAATCGATCATGAATCTCAAGCATGTCAATGGAGTGGCAACAAATGAGGGCCCTTCGATTCAGATGGGGGCGGAAGAGACTTTTCTCCCTGCTTGTTATAGCTGCTATCAGGAGCATCTTGCGGCTGCTCTTAGAGGGTGATTTTATCAATTGCTTTGAGACAGAAATTTTAGGTGAAAAAGGCAAAATTTCCGTCCAAATGAATTTGTAAGCACCCTCTTAGATGAGGTCTGCTAGGATTTTCTCTCGGATATCAGCCATGTAATCGACCATGAAATGGAGGTTGTGGACGCTGGCGAGAGAAAGGGCGGAGAGTTCTTTGGCTTTGAAGAGATGATGAAGATAGGCCAATGAAAAGTTTTTGCAGGTAGGACAGGAGCATTTTTCGTCTATTGGACGAAATGTGTTGGCATTTTCTGCGCGAGTCAGTTTCACAGGGCCACTCCAGGAGAGAGCGACCCCGTGGCGGGCTGCCCTGGTGGGATAGGAACTGTCAAATGTATCAATCCCAAGCGCAACTCCTAGATCAATCGATTCGATATCTCCAATGCCCAACAGGTGGTTGGGTTTTTCTTTTGGGAGTAAGGGGAGGGTATGGTTAAGGATCGAGTGCATTTCTTCTTTGTTTTTTCCCATGCTCCCACCTATGGCAAATCCGTCAAAATCAAGTTTGGTGAGGGTTTCGCAGCTATGCGCTCGAAGATCGAGGTCGATGCCCCCATGGATGACGGCATACATGGCTTGGCCGGCTCGTTTTCTCAAGTGGGTGTCTAGAGAGCGTTTTTCCCAGCGATGCGTTCGGGCTAGAGATACTTTCAGGGCATCATTTTTGATGTGGTAGGGAGGAAGTTCATCAAAAGGGATGATGATATCCGCGCCGAGGTCTTTTTGGGCCTCGACAGAGCTTTCTGGAGTGAGAAGAACTTTTGAGCCATCGCGATAGGAACGGAAAAGGACCCCTTCTTCATTGATTTTCATAACGAGATTGCCAGACTGCTTGTTGCCCCGGCCTTTCAGTTCATTGGCTACAGAGCCATAGGCGAGGCTAAAGACTTGAAAACCTCCTGAATCGGTGATGATGGGGAGATCTCGGTTGATGAAGCGATGCAAACCTCCGGCTTCTTTGATCACTTTTGTTCCTGGTTGTAGGAGGAGGTGGTAGGTATTGCAAAACATCAGCTGGAGACCTATCTCAGAGACCATTGTATTGTCGAGGGCTTTGATGGTCCCATTGGTTCCGACAGCGACAAAATTGGGGGTGTCAATCACACCATGAGGCGTGTGGATTTTGCCAACGCGGGCGGGTGATTTTTTGGATTGATGGAGAATCTCAAACATGGGATTGCATTCGTTTAAAGAGCGTCATGAGAGGTCCAATTGCGAGGATGACACCCATTTTGAGTAAGAAGCTGATCAGGATAATGTCGAAAATGCTGCTCACCATCCCCAAAAGACCGATGAGGCTAAAGAGAGTTGTGTCAACGAATTGGGAGATGCCCATCGACAGGCTACTGCGAACGGGAAAAGAGGATCTAGGAAGAATTTTAGAAATCCACCCGAAACAGCGGATGTCCAGGTGCTGGGAAATGAAAAAGACGAGGACCGAGGCGAAAAGGAGTCGAGGTGCAGGGGTGAGTAAGTGGGCATAGGAGGGGTGGGCAATATCGTAGGGGCTGGGAGCAAAGCGCAAGTGCATTTGCGACATGATGACAAAAAACACCATAAAGAAAAAGCAAATCGTGATGGCTTTTTTGCTCTCTTCCCTTCCAAAATGTTCACGTAAGAGATTGAGACAGAGGATGCTTCCGATTGCAAAGGCGTCGCTACAGGTCACTGTAAAGCCAAAAAGGGTGATTTGCTTGAGAACAAACAAGTTGGCTAAAATTGCTTGGATACAAACTGCGGTAACGAGAGCGCCTTTCCCCAGGCGAAATGCACCATAAGAAAAAAGAAAAATAAAAAGGATCTGTATCAAGAAGGTGATTTCATTCACAAGAATAAAATAGAGAATAAGACAATAAATCTCTAGGAGATATTCACGGGTGAGATAAAGTTTTAAATTTGATTTATCCTGCTTTTGCCAAGGGAGGGGTAATTTGGCAGATCTGATCTAATATTGCTTTCTCGGGAGGGGTTTTTAATGCATCGTGAATCGTTTTTGCAAAAAACCCTCGTAGTTTTTCTTCAGAAGATTCAAGTGAGAATGGTTTTCTGTTTCGAACAGCTGCAAATACATCACTTGTCTTAACCCATGCAATTTGGGTTTTTTCCATACGATGATGATCTCTAAATTTTTTTGATATGAAGTCTGCATTCGTTATTCTTTCAGAAGCATCAACTCTCAGGAAAAACATTTTGTATCTTTGGCCAATAACAGGGGAAGATGAGATGTTTTGTTCAATGGTTTTTCTATCACCTAAGATGCCACGACTTTCTTCCCAGCATTCACGAGCAGCTGTCTGAAGGGGGGATTCTCCTTTGTCTTTGCCACCGCCAAAATCACACCAAGTGCGCTTTGCACTTCCAAATCCTTCATTGGAGAGTAAAAAATATACCTCATTGTCTCGAATACAATAGGGGAGGACTCCAGCTCCTGAATGATCTGCTGTGCGATCGGGATTCCCTTTTTCTTCTATTCCTTGAGTGGGAATTTGGCTCCGCGAGGCCACAAACATTACTATAGCTGCAACGGAAAGGACTGCTGCTACAATGTAAGAGATAATTGATATTTTGGATAAGGATGTAAAAAAACCTGTAATTTGCATAACTAATATTATAAAGAAAAAATAAATTTAGGGGAATTAAAATCTAGATATAAAGGAGAGGTCTGTAGAGATTTCTTGGGAGGGGGTTTGGGCCTGGAAGAGGGGGTTGAGATCGATTTTGAGGCCTTCCTCAAATTTTTCTGAAAGAGCTCTTTTGGATAGGTGGGGGGCAGGCTCTAAAAAGGCGCATTTTGCGTCAGCATAGAAGAGGCCGATCTCCTCTTGAGGGATATGCTCCGTCCACTGGTATTCGAGCGAAGAAGGAGAGGCAAAATCGAGGTTTTCAAGGCTTTTTTGAATGTCTTCTTTCCGGTAGAGGGCGAAAGAAAAGTGCCTTGGGGTATTCCAATCATCGGTTCCGGCCGAAAATTGCCAGGCAAAGGGGACTTCACCGGAAGCAATCCCTCTCAGGGGGGTAGCTGGGGGAAGTGGGAGGTGGCGGTCTAGTTCTTTGGAAAAAGTGAGATTTTGGTGATGAGAAAAATGGAGGCTATAGGCCTGCGATATTTCGAGGGATGAGATGGCTTTGGTCAGGTCGAGTTGATCTTTGACGATGAGGGAATCTTTTGCAAAGAGAATGTATTTGCTCTCAGAAAGGGGAGAGTCGAAAGCAATTGTATTGAGTAGGATTTTGAAATTGTCTTCTATTTTGAGGAATTGCACCTTTGGAAATTCGAGTTTGATCTCGAGATAATGGCTTTCAAGTTCGGAATTTTTCGCATGGTAGAAGACGGTTGTATTTCCAAGGCCGGTAACGTTTTGATCGACTGATTCAAGAAGGGCAAAGAGTTGCATGGGGTTGTTTTCAGAAAAAACCACAAGGTCGGCAGAGTGTTTTTGCATCAGCTGTCGTGGGAGATGATGCAGGGTGAGATATTGTGATTTTTTGTAGATATCCACATGACATTTTCTTTGGAATGCAAGATTGAGTTTATGATCACTGATGGGATTTCCCCGATTATAGAGATAGAGTACGTCTTCAATGTAAGCGATTCTTGGAGCAGACATTTCGAGCAAGGGGAGCATGATGGCAAGGTCCCAGCCCATAGAATAAAAGCGTCCTCGGAAAAACAAATCAGAGATGCGAATTTCCTTGAAAAGTGAGGCGTAAAAAGTGCGCAAATGGGTGGTGACACATGGGCTATTTCGAAAAGATCGTTTGACAATGACATTTTCGGGAAGTTTTTTGCAGATTTGCGGCTCTTGTTTGTAGGTGGGATAATCGAGGTAGTTTCCATATGTCATCCAGACATTGGGATCGGCGTAGGTTTGATTGAGGATGTTTAAAACGTTTTCGTGGGCAAAAAAATCATCTCCATCAAGGAGTACGACAATTTCTTTATCGTGGCAGCTGTGGACAGCATTGTAGATATTTGCTAGCGCACCGCAATTTATGGGATTATGAATGAGTGTGGCGCGTCCCACTTTGTCGAGATCTGTCAGAAGGGCTTTGGCGTTTTCGAGTGTTTCATCACGGGAGTTGTCGCTTACGTAGATGACGCGATAGTTTTGGTAGTTTTGTGTGAAAACGGAGCGGAGATTTTTTTCTACGTACTTTTCGTTGTTATAGGAGGGGATGATGATGACAAAGGGTTTTTGTTCGGTAACGGGAGGAGGATTTTTTCCAGTTTTTTTTACGTGAGGAAGGAAAAGGTCCTTGGTAAGAAAAAAAGCCGACACTCCAAGAACGAGCAAAAAAATGACAAGAAATTTGCGCCGCATTACCCTTCCTTAATCGGAATTTTCTTCGAAGGACCTTTATGGGTTTTGAAAAATGTCACTTTTAATATTCCATCTTTGCAGATTGCATCGGGTTGTTTTGCTTCATCGATCTCCCCCGGAACGGCGATCCGATAGGAAAAGGTGCCGAGAGCTTTGCGGTAGAACTTTTTCTTTTTGTTTTCACTTTCTTCTTTTTTCGCTGCTTTGATCCATAAGATCCCTTTGTCGTAGACCATATCGATCTCATCGGGACGAATACCGGGAATAGCAGCTTCGACAATGACATGTTTGTCATCTTCTGAAATGGTCAGTCCAGAAGGGTTGCTAAATTCAGGCAGATCCCAGTCGTCATCGACATTTTCTAAAAAGGAAAAGGGATGTCGTGATCGAGGAAATGGCCAAAAAGGACGTGGATGTTCTTCACTCATGAGTCACCTCAAAAAAGAGTGTAGTGAATCAGGTTTTCTCACTCAAGTAGGAATTGAGTTTTTTGTCTAGAAAATCGATGAGTTCGGGATGGCGCTTTTTGATGTAGCGGCGTAGCTTGAGGGTCTCATGCATGAGGACTTTTTTGGTTTCAAGGGGAGTTTTTAGCATTTCATCGATTGTGAAAGAACCGATATCGATTTCAACGGCTTTTTCTCCAACGAAGCCAAAATTTCGTTTGCGAGCATCGTGATCGGAAAGGCCAACTGCGCATCGAGCAACAATCAAATCGACGAGTGAACCAAGACGTTTTTTGGCGGCGTCTAATTCTCTTGCTTCGGTTAACGCTGAAAGGGTGGGATAGGCCATCGAAGCCCTCTCTTGCAGGGCAAAGGGGATTTGATCGAAGTTTAGGCTGTGTTTTGCGCCAATCGCATCAAAGAGTTTGCAATCGAGATGCAAATTGTCCGTTTGGTTGAGATGGAGATAGACAAGCCCGGTTTTTTCACGAAATCTCTCGTACGCTAAAAGGCAGCTGGAAAAGAGTGTGGAGAGTTTTTTGATCCTTTGTTTTTGGACTTTTTCTCGAAAGAATGTGGGAAGGAAAGCGTCACTGAGGTTTTTGGGACGCATGTGGTGCAGTTTAAAGAATTTTAGGACGTATTTGCCATCATCGGAGACAAAGGCATAGCTCTCTCCTCCACATGCCAAGAAATAATAGGGCTGGGAGAGGATACTTTGGATAATTCGGATTTCATGATCTCCAGGAAGTAGGGTCTCCCAGTCGGAATTATGGGGGAGGTCTGCTTGTATTTTTTGGAGGCGAAAACCATGAGTCTGTTTATGACAAAAGCGTTCAACGGCTGTGAAGCCAATCACAAACAGAAGTCCTTGTATGATCCATCTTCTCATGTCCGAATTGCCTGCAAAAGTTTTTGTTCGAAATACTTTGTCAGCTCGGGTGTATGCTTGCTGATCCAGTCTTTTAGTTCGAGTGTTTCATAAAAGAGTTCTCTTTTCGCAAAAAGGGGATTTTTGACATGCGGATTCGAGATAAACGACCCGATGTCAATTTCCATTACTTCTCCATCTCTGATGCCAAAGTTGCGATGCATGATGGGATCGGTATTGGAAATTCCAAGTTCCGTCCGGTTATGAATGCAAGTAAATAGTGAATCGATGATCTCCATGGTCTTTTCTTTATGAGTTTCAAGATAGGAAAAGATAAGGTCGGCCTTTTTTTGGAGAAGGAAAGGGGTTTTGCTAAGGTCCAGTTCATAGCGAATCCCAATTTTGTCAAAGATTGTTAGCTTCGGATAGCGCCTTTTTTTTGGATTGAGATTGAGATGAAAAACCCCGGTTTGTTGTTGCAACTGATTTTGGGCAATTTGGGCGCTGGCAAAGATGCTCCCAATCCGTTTTTCTCGTTTAGCAAGAATAGAATTTTTCCAGTTTTGTAAGAATTTAGGGAGAGGAAGCTTTCGCAAGATTTTTGAGCTGGGCCACAAATGATAATGCTTGAATACTTTTAGGACGGTCTCGCCATCAGCACTTACGAAGGCATAGCACTGAACACCGCTTCCGAGAAAATAAAATGGCTGGTTGAAAATTTCAGCATTTGGCAAAGGAAAAGAGGTTTCCCATTCTTCTTTTGGGGCAAAATCAGAAATTGTTTTTTCAAGCCGAAAACCATCGGTTTGCGTTCGGATCAATTTTTCCATTCCGATGAAGAGGATGCCAAAAAGGAGAAGTTTAAGGAGTTTTTTCACCATATTGAAAAAGAAGTTCTTGTCTGCAAGTCTTGAGGTTTTCTGGATGATTTTTCTTAACCCACCCGAGCAGTTGGAGGGTTGCTCGAAGGACTGCTTTCGCGTGGGGATCGGGATTTGTGGATTTGCTGCGGTAGATGAATGAGCCGATATCGAGCTCTATGGGCTCGTCGCCGAGAAATCCACAGTTTTCAAGGACATTTCCATCTTTGTTTTTGATTCCAAGTTTGGATCGGTTTTCAATCATGCTGAGGAGATTTTTCATCGAAAGGATGGCCTCTTCGACTTGATTTTCTTGAAACAGACGAGAAAGGCGCTTCGAAGCTGGCTCTGCCCGTCTTTGCAAGATGAAATCGGTCTGATCGAGATCGATCTCATGGGCGATGCCTAATTTGTCATGAATGAGAATATTTCCAAAACCGCAATCGGTTTTTCCAATATGGAGAAAATAGACACCTGTTTGATGGGGAAGCTCTTCAAAAGCGATTTTTGCACTCATAAAGAGATGGGACATCCGCTTTTCGCGGGAAGCAATTAAGGGCGATGCCCATGACTTTGGAAGGAGTTTTTTTGCAAGATCTGTCGAAGGTCCCATGTGATGATGCTTGAAAAGTTTTAAAATAGTTTGGTTATCCTCTCCTAGGAATGCATAGAATTGTACCCCACTTCCTAAAAAAAAGAAAGATTGGGGGAGGTTTTTCGGCAAAGTATTTGTTTGGCAGGAAAATGGGTAGACATGAGCACAGGTTGCTTTCGACAGGCGAAAACCGTCTGTTTGCCAATAGCAAAATCGTTCCACGCTAAAAAAGAGAAGCAGGGCGAAAAGAAATTTATAGGCTTTGGAGCGCATCATAAAATTGGGGGAGAAGCTGTGGGTGATGATTTTCGAGGAAATGTCTTAGTGGAATGCTGATTTTTTCGAGCTCCTCTTTTTGCTTTTTAGGATCTTTTAGTGTGGAGTCATAGGAAAATGGGCCAATGTCAATTTGGACTGCCTGATCTTCATAAAATCCGAAATTGGTCCGAATGAGGGGGTCATGATCATCAATCCCTTGCTCCATTTTTCCCTTGAGAAGAGAAAAAAGAGACCGAAAGCCCCTCGCTGCTCCGCTGAAATCCTCTTTTGCAGCACAGGAAGCAAAATAGGGATACGCCATTGTGACTTTCTTTTGGAGGGCGAAGGCATAGTTGCAAAGATCGATCTCATGCTGAATCCCAAGGGGGTCCACAAGAGTCACTTTTGGCATATCCTTGCTTTTCGCCGGGTGCAAGTAAAAAAGGCCGGTTTCTTCTCGTAAATTTTCGTAGGCAATTTGGTAACTTGTAAATGCCATTTTCCATTTCATATGGTTGTAGGCAATTTTCTCTTGAAAAGGAGTAAACCGCAGCCAAAAAAGTCTTCTCTGATAGCGGTTATTAAAGAGCTTGAGGACAGTGGAACCATCTTCAGAGAGAAACGAAAAGCTTTGCAGGCCTCGGCCTAAAAAGCGAAAACGTTGTCCGAGAATATCGCGAAACTCATCCGAAATGGGAGGTGAGTTCTGCTCAAGACAGGTAGTATTGCCTTCGATTTTAGAGAGGCGAAAACCCTTAGTTTGATAATGGCAAAAGCGGGCAGTGCCCCAGATGGCCAAAAGGATGCAAATGCTAGCAAAAACGCGTTTCATCATTTTCAAGATTGCTCATCAGTCTCAAAACCTATAAAAATTATAGGTTTTGGTCGACAAAAACCTATAATTTTTATGGGTTATACAGCTTTTCCTCGAGGTAAAGTGCGAGTTCGGGGGAATTTTCCCTTAAGAATGCCTTAAGGGGCCTAGTGATTTTGATCAGGTCTTCTTGCTGGATATTTGGATCTTCTCTTCTCGGATCAAATTTGAGGCGCCCTACGTCGATTAGTATCGCTTTGCCATCGATAAATCCCACGTTGCGGTGGATTCTAGGATCTTCATCATAAATGCCCTTTTTACAGCGAGTGCGAATGAGCTCGCAAATTGAATTGATACAGGATTTTGCTGCATCTATTTTTTGTTCTTCGATGAGACTAGTGAGATAGGGAAGAGCTAGGGTTGCCCTTTTCTGAAGGACAAATTCAACCCCATCAAGATCGACTTTGTGCTCGATGCCAAGTTTGTCGACAATGCGGGCATTTTTGTGGATCCAATCGGTTTTATTGAGGTGGACAAACAAAAGCTTTGTTTCATTGGGGAGATTTTCAAAGGCAAGTTTGTAGCTGCAAAAATCGCGCTCGAGTTTTTTCTGGCGTCTTTCTCTTTGGTCTTCGCGCTTTTCTGCGAGATTCGAGGGAAGAGGAAGCATTTTGACCAAAAAAGGGAGTCGTCTGAGGTGGTGTTTGAAAAATTTGAGGACATATGTCCCATCTTCAGAAACAAATGCATACGCTTGCCCGCCTGCTGCTAAATAGGTAAATTTCTGGTCGAAGGCGTTTGGCAGCGGGCCGCATTCAACTTCCCACTCGGAATTGTAGGGAAGGTCGGAGTGGATTTTCGTCAGAGCAAATCCTTCGGTCTTGTCATAGCAAAATTTGGGAACGTAATAGATCGTTAAGGCAAGGAGAAGGATCTTAAAAAAGAACCATTTCACTTGAGGGAAGCCTCCTTGGTCTCGAGGTAAGAGGGGAGAAGAATGGGATGGGTCTCTGCAATCCAATTTTCAAAAGGGGCGGTGATCCGGGAAAGATCGGCATCGCGTACTTCTTTTGTCTTCATCTCTTCACATTTGACAAAGCGTCCGACATCGATTTTGATAGCCCTATTTCCAATAAATCCACAATTGGTCTGAATGTTCGGATCGCGATCGCGAAATCCTTTTTCAGAACGTGCGTGAATCATCGCAAATACCCCTTTGATGGATTGTTTTGCCTCTTCGATTTTGCCACTTTGCATGAGGCGATCGATTCTGTCATAGACTCGGTCTGCTCGTTTTTGCACGATGAAGTCTAAATGATCGAGATCGACATTATGAACAATGCCAAGACGGTCAGTGATCGCCAGTTTTGTTTTGAGATGAGTGGTGGGATTCAAGTGGCTATAAATGACCCCTGTCTCTTGTTGCAGTTCTTCAAAAGCCACTTTATAGCTGGAAAAATCACGCTGAAATTTATCCAGGCGTTTCCAGTTGCGTTTTTCTCGGTATTTGTGAAACAGCGGGGTCAGGGGGAGATGATTGAGGAGCCAGGAAGGACGAAAAAGGCGCTGCTTGAAGAATTTGACGACATAGTGTCCGTCTGCACTGAAAAATGCATAGGCTTGTCCGCCTCTCCCAAAATAGGTGTAGGGCTGCGAAAGGGCTTTTTGGAGCTCAAATGTTTCATTTTCAGTTAAAGTCCGTGTGGCAAATTCTTCATGGTAGGGACGATTTGATGAAATCGCCAAAGTGGTAAAGGTGTCTGTCTGTTTTTTGCAGAAATGGGGAACCATGATCAGCGCAAAAATCAGGATAATGATGCGAGAGGAGAGGTCAAAATGTTTCATCACAAAATGCCTCATAAAGGGTGTGAAAATCTTCAGAAAGTGCAGGATAATTTGCATTGATCCAGTGCTGCAAATCTATTTTTGCTTTTTCAATATAAGCCTTGGAAGGGGACTCACAAAGGAAAAAACGCCCTCCATCAATTTGGACAGCGCGATTGCCGACAAAGCCAAAATTTTTGGCAAAATTAGGATCGGCGTCCTCGATCCCTTTTTCAATACGCGTTTTTAAAAGAGAAAAAAGGCTGGCAAGGTGCTCTTTTGCAGCATCTGCATCCACAGCGATTTTGTCTTTCACGAGTACGGCCTTTTTTTGAATGACGAAAGAGATCAAATTTGGATCCATTGTATGGCAGATCCCCAGTTTGTCAATGATCTTTAGGGGAGTGTGAATCTGTTTATGGTTATCCAAATGGATGGCAACGAGACCTGTCTCTTCGGAGAGTTTTTCAAAGGCAAGGGCGTAACTTTTCAATGTTTCCTTTATTTGCTGCTCTAGATGATGTTTTTTCTTTTCAAAGTGTGGGAGAAGAGAAAGGAGTTCTAAAATTTGCAGCCGAGACGAGCGAAAAGCTTTGAGGACATAATCTCCATCTTCTGATACGAAAACATAGGATTGCCCTCCTTTGCCTAAATAGGTGTATGGTCTATCAAGAAGAGCAGGATCAAAATCAGAGATTTCATGATCGAGTAATACCGTAGAAATTTTCGATAGGGTGAAGCGATCAGTTTTCTGCTGGGCAAAATGCGTCAAGCCCCAAACGAGAAAGAACAAAAAAATGAGGCGGCCCTTCATCATTTTGCAATCTCCTGTTCTATATGTGCAGCAAGTGCTGGAGCCCTTTCTTCGAGCCATTGGCAGAGCCGATCAGTGATCCGGATTAGATCGTCGCGATAGATATTTGGGTCGGTTCTTGTGGGGTCGAGCTTGAAACGGCCGATATCAAATTGGATGGGCCCGTCATCTGTAAATCCAAAATTCGTTTTTAAATCGGGATCTTTATCGAAAATTCCCTTTTGGCAGCGGGTCCTAAGGAGGGTAACGAGCTTGGTCAATTGATCTTTGGCATATTCCATTTCACCTTGTGAAATCCACTCTTCCAAAAGGGGATATATCGGCTTGGCCCGTTTTTGCAAGAGATATTGCATGTGGCTCACATCCAAAATGTGCTCTACGCCAATCTTGTCATAGATTTTGACTTTTCTTTGCTCCTCCGTTGGATTGAGATGGAGATCGAGCAGCCCGCTCTCTTTAGCAAGATGATGATAAGCGAGCAAATAACTAGAAAAATCTTTGAGCCGTTTGTTTTTTCGTTTCTCAATGGTCGAGAGAAGCCTTTTCTTGAGAGGAGGAGGCAAAAGAGGGGCTAAGAAGGCAAAAGGATGGCTTGCTCTATTGTGGCGGTAAAATTTGAGAACATACTTTCCATCGAAAGAGACAAATGCGTAGACTTGCGCCCCGTGGCCCAAATAGGAAAAGGGCTGATCAAGAGCAAAATATCCATTCGGGGTTTCCCAATCAGAGTGTGTTTCAAGGTTTGTCTGAATCTTTCTTATAGAAAATCCATCTGTCGCGTGTGAGCAAAACTGATAGAGCGCGAAACCACAAAGGGAAAACGCTAATATTTTTTTCAAAATGCGCATTATCTCCTTAACATGATAAAGTATAGCTGTGTCACAGGTAACTAATCAACTTCCCTACGAAGAGCTAAAGCCTCTTCCACAGGCTAAAGAGTTTTATCCTCGCCTCGTAAAACTGATGAAAAGTGTAGCCCTAGTAGCTACTGTGGTCATTTTCTCAGTCGGAGCAGGAGTTGCCATTGGCCTCTCGAATTGGAATATTTCTGTCATTGCTGGAGCGATTGGAGGAGGGGTGATTGGGCTCATTGCGGGAATTGCTATGGC
>SDBU01006784.1_pt1 | contig 13383 bp, 7 predicted proteins | sample 2277071 | NCBI WGS metagenome assembly SDBU01 (sample SAMN10397929, study PRJNA504765) | marine sediment metagenome | isolation source: marine sediment core GS08_GC12, 126 cmbsf | place: Arctic Ocean: Gakkel Ridge, Loki's castle | collected 2008 | reverse complement strand
TTGCTGATGTCTTATTTTCTGTTTTTCTTTCACTTTTTTACCTTTTAGTTAAGTAGCATTCGAGTCATAGTCCGGATTCGGTTTGGGTAATTTGGCGCCAGCGAGACGTAGCCAGCGTCTCAATTTAGCATCAAGCCGCCTGACTTTTTTCGGTAGTATCTCTGAGAGGTCGTTGCTTTCGGACAGATCTCCCTTTAGGTTATACAGCTCAAAGGTTTTGCCTGGCTCTACTGAACTTGTCGAAGTATCATATCTTTTGATAAGCTTCCAATTACCTTCTCGAATGATGCTGTAAGGCACAATGTTGCCGCGATAGTGCGGGAAGTGCCAGAAGATAGCATGACGGTTCAGTTTTTGGATGCCGGAGGATTTTAGATGGCCAAGAAGCGAGACGCCGTCGATGTCACGGTCGCGCGGCAGCGGAACACCGGCAGCTTGACAAATGGTCGGGAAATAATCGACGCTGGTTACCGGTTCATGGCTGACTGTTCCGGGTTTTATGACCTTCGGCCATCGCACTATCAAAGGCTCGCGGATACCACCTTCATACGGATAACCTTTACCTGCACGTAATGGGGCGTTGTGCGTTACACCCATAAGGCCGCCGTTGTCACTGGTAAAGAAAATGATTGTCCTCTCAGCCAGGTTAAGCTCGTCGAGTACGGAACAAATTTTGCCCACGGCGTCGTCCACGCTTTCAACCATTGCTGCGTATGTCGGGTTCTTCTGATTTGTGGGCTTTTTCGCCTTGTACTTTGAGACCAGGTCGGCTTTGCCCTGGATGGGTGTGTGGACGGCGTAGTTGGCCATATAAAGGAAAAACGGTTTATTTTTATGGCGGCGGATAAATTTGACCGCTTCATCTGCTTCGCGGTCGGTTAGATACTCGCCTTTGCGACGAGGACTCAGTGTCGGTATTGGTCCCTGGCCTTTTCGGGAATACGGGTCGAAATAGTTAGGTGGCTGGCCGAAGTCACAGCCGCCGACGTTGAAATCAAAGCCCTGCCTGTCCGGATACCAGTCGTCCGCGCCTAAGTGCCACTTTCCGATGTGGCACGAAGTGTATCCTGCCGGTTTGAGAGCTTCGGCAATGGTGATTTCTTCAAGCTCCATCCACAGCGCGTTGGGCGGGCACAGCAGCTTCTTGTTTTTGCCGCCGACGTATTCAGTTGGGTTCTTTTTGTCTGCGGGAATTTTACCTCCCTGGAAGCGGGCGCGAATCCAGTCGGTAACGCCGAGGCGAGCAGGATAGCGTCCTGTCATCACAGCCGCACGGGTCGGCGAGCAGACTGCACAGGCGGCATAAGCATCGGTGAACCGCATACCCTCGGCGGCAAGCCTGTCGATATTCGGCGTCTCGTAGAACTTGCTGCCGTAACAGCCGGTGTCTATCCAGCCTAAGTCGTCAACGAGAATAAAAACGAAGTTGGGTTTCTTATCTGTGGCCTCGTTGGCAAAGAGCGTTGTAACACTCTTTGGGCCTTGAATGGCAAAAGCCGCAGCTCCCAAACTCATAGTTTTGAGGAAGTTACGGCGGGTATATCGACATTTGCCCATCTTAATTACTCCTTGTTAATTATGGCGTTTGATCATTATTCAACTCAAGATCAGTTTTGAAAAATTATATTCTTTTAGCGATTATCTCTGCGGGCGCGGGGCTTCCCCACTGTCCGGAGAATCGATTGGTTGGGCAAGCTTCTTGATAATGCCAACTTCTTCCATAATTGGAAGCTTTCTAATAACATTTTCTAATTGATCAACAATAGTGTAAGACTCATCATAAAGCTTTTTTAATCCTGATACTTGAACTGTAAAGAAACTTCTCTTTCCCTTTTTGCTTCTTGAAATACTCCCTGAAAAGTTCGTTCCGAAGATCTCATCGTCATTACTACGGCTCCAGCAAAAGTGTGCAAGCTTATTTCTAAAACTGCGCAATTGAGTAATATGCTTATTGAGCCTCGATATCTCATTTACTATGTCTTCAGAAACGAACTGGCAAGAATACCGGTCACGGTGAAGCTCTATGGCTTCATCTATAGCCTCTTGAACTCTCACTGCAGATAGTCGGTCGGTATATGTTCTGCCAGGAAACTCGGGTGAAAGAAGTAGCCTCACAAGAATCGCACGCAACAAGAATTCAATATTTGACCATTCTACAACAATCTTTCCGATCAACTGAAAGTGTTCATGTGTTAGCTGCGCATATCGAGATGTATGATTTAGGGACATTTTTAGTGCCCAACATAATATACAACACGATGTGTTAGCAATTTAGTCATACTTTGCTAATAATCCAGCTTACTAATAACTGAACGGAAAATTTTTGAACATTTCTAAACAAAACTTTTCTAAATTTTGTAGATTTTACGCTTTGTTTTAAGGATTCAAATATAGGTTGAAAATTACCGTAATTTTCCTGATCTATCATCTTCAATCGATATACGGCCGATGCAATATAACTTTTTAATTCTAAAAAGCTTTCTTCAATCTTTTCTTCAAATAATTCGATGAGGAAGTAATCTGAAATCAAGCATCCTTCTACTTGGAAAAACAAAATTGATGGAATTTTAACATCTTCATCTAGTTTAAGGTAGTTTTTTAATATTGGCAATACAGTACTTAAGTTGTTTTTACCATCGATAGGATACAATCCCCTTTGTTCACGTTCATTAATAACTGCTAAGTCTTGCCCAAAAGTATTTTCACGAGAATGGATATAATAAATACTTAAATATTGGCCTGAAATGGTATTCAATGCGTTCCAGTAATTTCTGTCGTCTAAAATTTTAAATATTTGAGGATTTTCAAAGTCATATAGTATAAATGCAAATGCTAAAGCTCCTTTTTCCTTCCGATGCTGTTCGCAAATATCGATAATACTTTGGCTAAAAGCATCATTACTTAACTGACGAATTAAACCGTCCTTGTAGAGCTTTAGAGGAACCATGATTCTATAACTTTCTTTTCGTTTTATGGGGCGCTAACATAATAATACATGTGGCAGAGCTATACAACACTTTTTGTCAGCAATTTAGTGCCCCTACCGCGAGAGCACGAAGTTGGCCAAATCCTTAATTTCCTTATCAGACAGGTTGGACGTCAGTCCATGCTTATCGTCGGGATTGTACTTTGTGAGGACTTCCTCAATAGTAACGGCCCGTCCGTCGTACAGGTAAGGTGCGGTCCGCCAGACTTCGACCAAAGTCGGCGTATCAAACTTTTGGTCTGTATCCAGGCCTTTGCCTATGCCCAAATTGTATTGCCGCAGGTCCGTATGCAGTCGTCCCTTATGACAGGAAGCGCAGCGTGCTTTGTTAAATATCCTTCGTCCTCGTTTGGCTGAGGCGCTTAGTTTGCCGTTGATTAGATAAGGGCCCGCAACCGGTTTTCGCGACTTGAGATACTCATCGATTGCAACGGCTTCCTCTTCCGGGCGTACCGCAAACAGAATATGTCTGATTCCGGAGCGCACGGCCATCTCGGCGTTTTCGCGCACAGCCGTAAACATCGCCGGCGGGGTCCTGTGCGAAAACAGGAGACTTTTTGTATTTTTAGGGTTGCCTATACCATCGTTAAGCAGGTCCCAGTTCAGGGCATCGACCCGGGCGCCGCCCGGATGACAGCTTGAACAGCTATGCCAGTGCTGAAAGCAAAGCGAAGCATCGTGGAAGAGCATTTCACCTCTGCGCCTTATAGACATTTTTGGAGTTGATCCGAGTGCTAAAGCTGTAGTTTTGGTCCCCGTCGTTTTGTCTATATCAACTACCGTCATACTGTCTGTAAAATATTCCGCAACGTAAATATCGGAACCGACAATTGCAAGTGCACGAGGGCCTTTGCCGCAAAGCTTGATACGCTGTCGAATCCCGTAAAGAAAACTCAGCTCGTTTGGAATGTTTGATGAAGGTGTTGAACTTGTATTATAACTTCCGTAGCTATCCTGTCCGGTTGTCCGGTTCTGTGTGTTTCTTTGGTCGGCGTGATATTTCTCGATTTTGTCCATCATGGCAGGAGCATCTATTATGCTCAATTCATCGGTTCCGGCGTGGGTTACGCAGATATATTTTCCATCGCTTGTGCAACCAACGGCCCACGGATTGGCGGCCCCATTGTCCACATCATCTAAAAGGACGGTGTCAATTAGCTGTTCGTTCCGGACATCGATAATGCTGAGCGCATTGGTATTTATCCATCCCCGCTCCAACTGCGTGGTCGGTACAGTATATCGGGCGAGGATGTGAGTAACATAGGCGTATTGGCCATCGGGGGAGATACAGATTCCCTGCAGCGATGTAGTGCCGTTGGGAAGCCCAATAGTGTCCACTACCTTATTGGTCTTAGTGTTAATGACTGAAACGGTCGCGGCGATATCTCCTCTGTCGGCGGCGCCGGCCGGGAGATGGTTGGCCACGAACAGAAACCCGCCGTCCGGGGTAAGTGCGGCCGCTATCGGCTCACGCTGGACAGGTATCCGGGTCAGCTCCTTGCGGGCAGCTATGTCAATGACCGAGACGTTATTGTTGAACCGGTTGCAGACGTAGAGTGTCTTGCCGTCTGAGCTGAGTACGGGCGCCATAGGTGTGTGGCCTGCGGGCAGAGTACGGTAGAATTTTCCGGTCAGCAGGTTGACCACTTGAACCCGTCCTTTGGGCGAGGCCCAGGTGACATACAGGCGCGACCTGTCGGCAGATAGGGCCAGTCCACTTGGATTACCCCGAAGCGAAAACGTTTTGGTTACCCTGCCGGCGGCGATGTTGAAAACCGCCACCTGCTTCGCAGTGGCCTGTGCAATATAGAGCGTTTTGCTCTGGTTGTCTGCGACCAGTGCTGACGGAGAGAGATAGCTCTTCCCGGCCTTAGCGTCAGTCGCGATGCTGACAAAGCCGGCAAACGCCAGAAACATACATGTCCACACTTTTAGTTTGCTCATATCGTGTTTTTTCATATTTAATTTACTCCATAACTACATGACTACTTGTTAATTGGTTAATTCACCACTCACCACTAACTACTCACCCTTGTCGTTAGGTTTATACCACAGTGACCGCCAGTACACCCGGTCGGTCGCATAAACATCTATCGCGGTATCCGCTGCAATCTCCTTCGGCAAAATTCCATATCTTTTCATTTCGCGAACATACGCAGGTCGTGGTCGAAAATCAGGCATATCGAATCGTTTGATTTGTTCGAGATGTTTCTTGCCGGCCACACATAGGGCCAGAATTTTCTGATAGTCCGGGTCGTTAGTGTCGGCGAAAACGGTTACAGGCTGGTTCTGCCTAACATCTTCACCCCTTGGCTTACATAGGCCGTACCCCCCTGCCTGGCTCGACAGCGGTGCCAGCAGGATTAGAGACTTCTCCGGACGTGTCAGATTAAACACTAAGTGTCGCGGCACATAGCCCGGTTGGGCATTCCACGGTGGAATGTTGCGATTGTCTGAAAGCGCCAGAGGCAGCGGCAGCGACTTGTCGTGACAATGTACACAGCGCCGCCGAATAGCCTCGGCAGCAGCGATAGTGCTGGGCCACTGGTGGTCGGACTGGTCCTGTTCGTTCTCGGCGTATCCACCAATCATACCACAACCTAATGCCGCATACGTGCCGGGATAAGGCGCTCCGGACTCAATCCAATAACGAATCATATCAAGTTCGTGATGTGTGGTCTTGACAGAGTAATGGCTGCCATCGAATTTCTTCATCAGCGGACTGGCACTACTGCCGATAGACCTTGGTGCAAGATTGCTCTTTGGCTGGTTGCGTCCGTCAGCGAACTGGCGCCAGAGAGTCAGCGTGTAGTAGCTATGGGAATAAAACGGCCCACGGTCACCACTGAGTATCACACGACCGGCCCGGGGGCCCCCGCTCTTGCTTTCGCAAGAAAGCGCGGGGGTCGCTTCGTATCCGTGGCAGCTAAGGCAATGCTTGTCGAGTATGGGTTGGATATCACGTGGAAAATCAAATACGTCCGGAATACCCGCAATGGGCGTGATTCTACTGGCTGGGCGGCGCAATGCCTGAAGTGTGCTTTGGCCTTTGGCCATAGGCGTCCGGGTCCGCTGTTCATGGCAGCCGAGACAACTGGTCGTCTCGCCCGGCATAACTGACAGAAAGCTCTGCATTCTTTTGACTGAGTTGTTGTTTTCATCCAGGGCAACGAAAAACAGGCTTCTCAGCGCCGGCACTTCCATATAAGCCGAGCCGTCCGGCTCAACAGGCACCGTTCCAAGGATTCGCTCCAACGTAAATGTCCCGCCGTAGCTGAGCGGTTCCATGCCGCCAGTATAATGGATTGGCATAGGCAGGGTTTCCAGTAAAAGCAGTTTTTTGATTTCACCCCGCTTGACGCCCTGCATGCGTCTGCCGTTGTAGATGTCCGTTAGAATCAGCCGACCGGTTGTCTGCTTGGGATTCATCCGTGGTGGAATTATTCGCTCCCGCGGTCTCGGCAGCAGCGGTCGGGGCTCATGGCATTGCACACCGGCCTCGACAAGTTCCGCCGGCAGTCGATAAATCTCGTTCGTTTCACCGCGGCCGTTCATTACAAGTATCCTGGTGCCCTGGGCCACGATGAAGCAATCTTCCGAAAACGGATAAGGGTCCCTATAATTTTTTGTTTTGCTGATAAACCGGGCGGATGCAATTTCATCCGGCCCGGCTTTGGGTGTTACAATGGTAATTTGTCCATCGTGCTCCTTGCGACCGTGCCCGGGAGAGAACACGGCCACTACCTTTTCTGTACCGGGAATAGGCTTGGCATCAATCATCACAATGCCGGGGTGAAAATTCCCGTAATAGATCATCTGGCCCGTCCCATCAGGATTGGTCGTCCAGAGATGGTGATAGTGCACCTGGCTGCGGTCCACATACTCCCAGCGCTGATAGAGCACTCGGCCGTCCGGCAGCGGCCAGGGGGTGTTCTCGTGCTCATTATTGCTGGATATTGGGCGAATATTATTTCCATCGGCATCGCAGCGATACAGCACAGCCACCTGGGTCAGCCAGCAATTTACCCAGCGATTACAACGGTTGGAGCAGAACACGATTGTCTCGTCCGGCAGGTAGGTAGGTTCAATGTCATTATACAGACCATCGGTAAGCTGCTTTAGACCGCTTCCGTCGGCATTGATTTCGTAGAGATGGAAGTTTTCCGAGCCGGCTTTGCGGTAGGAGAATATAATCTTTTTGCCGCTGTAGTGTACCTGCGGGTCGCGGACTGTGCCCTGCGGGTCATCCAGCAATACAGTAACCCGGCCGGTTCTGATGTTCAGTTTGCACAATCGGCCCATTGCCCGATACGCTTTTCGCTCTGCGCTGTCCGCATAATAACCAAAATTTGCGTACCAGTGTGGATCATAGTTCAACTGACGGCAGGCAAAAATGATTTCTTCGACCTCCGCCATGCCTGTCGGAAGCGTGCTTTGCAGCATCGGACCGGTGAGGAACTCTTCGAGCAGTTTCAGCTCATCCGAGCGTGTTGCTTTTTGGGGCTGGCCCTTCGCAGATGGAGCAGAGAAACCAGCAAATATACCGCACACGACTATAAAAAAAACGCCCATAGCTTGTCGTTGTCTTGCCATTGTCTTTATCTTTACCTCCTGCACTGCCGGACATCAATTTGGTAATTGGGGATTGGTAAGTGGTGAGTATTCAACTCATCAATTAACCGCTCATAAGTTAACCATTTTGTTGTTAGCGTTTCGATCTTACAAATAACACGAAAACCAACATTGTGGACACGCTGCCAGGTTGGGTAACTAAGGCGAAAAGCGGAACGGCATCGTTTGGGGCGGTCACACCAGGAGCCGCCGCGAACCACCTTCCTGCCTGCCATGTTTGGATAATCGCGACCTGCTGCCACGTCATGCGACGTGAGTCGCAGCGGCAAGCCATCATCAGGGCTGTAAGGATATGATTTATATGTCGTTATAGTCCATTCGCAGGCGTTGCCGTGCATATCATAAAGACCCCAGGGATTTGGCTGATAGCTGCCCACCTCTGCCGTTGCTACAGTACCGTCGTCAAAACGTATATCGCAAATGACGTTTCCGCCAGAGACGGCCGACTCCAGGATGCCTTTACCGAAGTGGGCTACAATGTTTGATTCCAAACCACCGGTGGGGCCCGGCCGAACGCTTAGTGACTTATCGGCAACATTTGCCCATCGCGAGAAATCCGTGTCCACGTCACCGTATGAAAGAGGCCGCTGCGAGTCTGCGCGGCAAGCGTACTCCCATTGGGCCTCGGTTGGCAGCGTGAACTTCAAGCCGGTCTTTTGTGAAAGCCAACGGCAAAAGGCAAGGGCCTGCTCCCACGATACGCGAATCACAGGCTGGTTCGCACCGGCGAGTGACAAACCCGGGCCGTCCGGACCCTGGAAGCGTTTCGTAAAATATCCCGATTCGTGGTCAGGGTCGAACCGGTGATATTGTTCGTTAGTAACCTCGCAGGCCCCCATCCAGAAGTCTTGATTGATAGAGACCAGTGAAAGTGGGCGTTCGTCGGCCTGGCCGTTCGCCTCACCCATAACGAACTTACCTGTGGGAATCCGCACCAGCTTCATCTCTACGCCGCCGCCCAGGTCTATCATTTTCTCAAACGCCCTAATGGCTCTCTGCCGGCGCCGCGTTTCTTCAGCGTCGAAGATCCAATTAGCGAGTTTCGCAATTTCTGATTTTGTTTCAGGAATCCGTTCCGCTTCTTTCGGCTCGATGGATAAGCAGTGAATTTCCGGAACCTGTTCGGGGTCATCTTTGGGGCCGCCGTACAATCGGCTAAGTTCACGTCGTCGCCGGTCGGCGCCATCAGGAATCGGGCTTACCTCACCCCATGTACCGTGGCAGGGACCGTTCAGGTCAATCCAGGTGATGAGCCGCTCCCAGGCTTCATTGTCTAATTGGACATTGTAATGCCCCTTGCTTAGCATCTGTATTAGCTCGCTCGTATCGGCGTGGTATTCGCCGGGGACGAGCAGACCAACGTGGTCCTCGATATTGACCCTGCGGATATACGGCACCAGCGCTTCGTATGCGGGTGTGTAGCGAACCGCTGTGCCGCCGAGCTCTTCGCGTACCGCCGGGTGCAATCGAGTTGCCCCCAGCTTCGTAAGCTCTCGTCCGCGATAGTTCTTAATGTAGCGCTCTGAGCGCAGGTCGGCGATTCGCTGTCCATTCGGACGCGGCTGGTCGTTATGGCAACCGACACAGTATTTGTCAAGTACCGGCTGAACGTCCCTTTCAAAATCAAGACCCCTCGGTGGACCATACCACGGCTCGATGCGAACCGGCTGACGTGTGGCGGCTAACTTGTTGTTGGTTATGGGGATTTGCTTCGGCTGCTCGTGACAACCAACACAGGAAACGGTCTCGCCGGGCATCGCCGTGAACCAGCTCCGCATCAGTTGTACCGCCTTGCCTTGCTCGTCGAGTGGCTGTACGGTCAGCGGTGTGTTGGCCGGGACGATGAACATAGCCGAGCCGTCTTCGTGAACGGGCACGGTTCCGATGATTCGCATCACTTCCCAGGGTCCGCCGCAGCCGATTTTATCCGGTCCGGCCATTCCCGGGTAGCCGAAGTGATAGGCCACAACGCGCAATTTTTTCACAGTGCCCCGCGGTACACCAGCCAATCCGGGTCCGGCATAAACATCGTGCAAATAGACGACAGCGTCCTGTCGTTTCAGGTCCACCCTGTCGGGGATGACAGGCGGGCGCGGTGTTTTGGTTAACGGGATGGGCTCGAACAGGTCGAACTTTGGCAGCACGTAAATCGGCAGCACGTTGTCGAACACGTCCACCAGATAGATTCCCCACGGAGACTTGCGGTTAAGCTGGGAGGCTACGAGAAAGTACTTGCCCGCCCCGAGCCCGGTCGAGGGGTCGCTGAGCGGGTATGGATGAAGAAACTTCGGCCAGGACTTATCAACCAGATTATCACGGATGACGGTTTTGATAGGCTTGCCCCTGCCGGGAATTCGCTGGATGACACCATCGGCCTGCTGCCATCCTTTAGTTGTATCCAGCAGGCCTAACTCGCCCATCCGCGGCACTCCGTGATACCCTGCGATAACGGCTATGACCTTAGTTGGAGCTCCGGGAATACCGCGTGGAAAATAGAGTGCGTTCGGCCAATAGGAATTGCTTCCATACACCGCCCGCTGACCGGTGCCGTCGGGATTCATCACCATCAAAGGACGTAAGTACATGTGCATAGGCCCCGTGTAGTCCCATCGGCTGAAGATTATCTGGCCCGTGGGCAGCACAGAGGGGTGAAGGTCGAGGTCCTGGTCGAAACACAACTGCCGCATGTTACCGCCGTCGGCATCCATCAGGTAGATACTGCACGCCCGTTCTTTGCCGTGCCAGCAGGGGACGCCCGTGTATGAGGCGGTCGAGGCAAAGACGATGCGCCCATCGGGCAGATAACAGGCATCAAAGTTGTCCACGTACTCCACTGCTTCGGGTTGCGAAGCAAGTCGGCGGGGGCGAAGCAAGCCGGCGGGGGTTCGCGATACCTGCCGCAGGCCGCTGCCGTCGGTTTTAATCTCGAAAATTTGCCAGCTGCTGCCCTTGGGCATAGTGAAAAGCAGCTTCTCGGCATCGAAGTGCAGGTCGATTTCGCCGACGAACCGTCCCCCCGATGGTCGAAAGAGTGTTTGTAATATTCCATCAGGATGAACAGGCGCCAGCACCGCGATTTCGTTATCGTAGCCGGTCCGCTCGATGCCCGAATTGCACTTGTGGTTAACGGGCAGGCCAAGCTGTCCCCGCCTGCGTTTGAGCAGCAGCAGCTTCTTAAAACAAGTGAGCGGATTGGAAAGCAACGCATCGTACCGCAGCTTATTGAGGTCATGCGCGAGTTTTGATAAAGCGGTTTTTGCTGAATTGTCTTTCCGATTAAAAGAGCTAAGGGCAGCTTTGCTTAACTCTTCCAGGCTGTCCAGACGCTCTAAATACTTTTGGCCTTTAGGATAGCTTTGTCCGAATGTTTTGGTAAGGTCTGTGATGGCCAGACGGAGCGACTCAAAATCAAAACTGCGGACGCGTCGTATTGCCTCATTATAACCAAGTTCGGATGAGTGTGCCGGCACCTTGGTTGTCCGACCGGTAAATGCCGGTACCGGATTAGGAGCTAAAAAGAATAGAATAAGGCTGCTATATACAAAGCTTTTAAGAGATTTGCTTTTGAAGTTGTTGCGTTTTCCTTTTATTCTTATAAGATACATTTCTACCGTCTAATATGTTTTACCTTTGTATCGCCTGCCGCCTTTGTCCCTGCGGCAATATGCGTTCTAAAATCGACCCAACTACGCCCGAGAGGACTCGAACCTCTGACCTTCGGTTTAGGAAACCGATGCTCTATCCTACTGAGCTACGGGCGCAAGACTTTTTGACACTAACAAATTCACAGAAAACGCAGGTTTTGCCGTAAAGAATATCAGTTATGTTCGAGACCGGCCTAACGGACCTAAAAGAAAAAAGCGTTCTGATAAATTTCTCTTAATTTTACATCCGAAAGGCCGGTATTGCAATTAGATATTGTTGCGCCATAAAATTTACAAAAATCTTGAGACGGTGGTAACATTACAGAGTATTTTACCTGTGGTATGAGAAAAATAATGGTAAAAACTAAATAATACTGGGGCTTTGCCCCAGACTCCGGGATTTTCCGCTTTGAAGTCAACCCCGATAAATCGGGGAAGAGTTGCTGTAGAAAAAATGATTATGCCGTTGGCATAAAGCGTTAAATCCAAAATACTCAGCAATAACACCCAACTTTATTGGTTGAAAGCGAAATATGATTCTTCATTGCTATAGAACAGTAATCTACATAGCAATTAGGCCAGCGTTTTTTTGGGGTGGTGTCAATTAAAATTATGCGTTTTTACTTGACGGATGCAATAATCGCCTTTATAAAGCGCAGTTTTATAGATTGTGAATGTGAACACAAGCACAAATTATCTGTAGGATAATAAAATAAGATACAGAAGAATTCCAGATGAGACCGTCCGGCGATTGCCGATTTATCTACGGGGGCTGCTGTTTACATCTGAGCGGGGCCGACAGAGCATCTCGAGCCAAAAGCTGGCCGATTTTGTAGGTGTTAATCCCTGGCAGATATGGACCTGGCTTGTCTTCCTTATTATATGCCGACAAGTTGAGATGTTAAATTAGATAATATTTACCGGAAAAATGATAAATATTGTATTTAACTATTTGCATTCGACGATATACGAGACGTTGCGCAGATTACTCGGTAAATTTGGATGGGCAAAATGCAGACTGTTTTTATAAGTGAATTAAAGCCGTTTTTGGACGCTGTTGCCGAACAGATGGACCTCTATGTTCCGAAAAAGACTGGAACGCATTATATATATAATAGATACGACCCTTCTGCCGAGACCTGCGTGGAATTCAATAACATACGCACTTGTACGCCCGTCAAAGAGTTTTTATTTCCGATGCGAGAGCTTGCTGCGGTTTTTCCCGAGCCTTTTGAGCCGAAAGAGATAAAGCCCTTTGCCGTCTTCGGGCTGAAAGATTGCGATTTGCGCTCCATCGAAATTTTGGATAAGGTTTTTATAGAAGCAGAATTTGAGGACCCGTTTTATGTGAGCCGGCGGGAGAAAATGTTCATAATCTCGTCTGATTGTTCCGACCCGGCCCAGAGCTGTTTCTGCAATATTTTGGATGGAAGGCCCTTTGCTCAGAGCGGATTTGATTTGAATATTTCGCAGGTAAAGGATGGCTTTATTATCGAAGTCGGCTCGCAAAAGGGCAAAGATTTCATAGAAGAATATCCGAATCTTTTCACTAAAGCTGAAGAAGACTTGTTGGCTGAACGGGACAAAAACAGGGCCGAGACACAAAAGCAGCTCGAGCAAAATAACGCTGACCTCAAGTTCGATAAGCCGGTTAATGAGATTGTTGAAAACAGCCGGGATTCCGAAGTTTATGACCAGGAAGCGAAAACCTGTGTTGAATGTCAGGCCTGTACGCGGGTCTGTCCTACCTGCCACTGTTTTTATCTTTATGACACTAAGCAGAAGGATTACTTTGCCAAGATGAAGATGTGGGACAGCTGCATGAGGCTTGCTTATCCTGAAGTGGCCGGCGGCGCAAATCCCCGCAAATTGCTCGGTGACAGGCTCAGACATCGTTTTATGCACAAGTTTTCTTATTTTCTTGACAGGTATGGCATCGATATGTGTGTCGGCTGCGGCAGATGTGTGGATGCCGAGGCAGGCGAAGTGGATATCCGCAAGGTATTAAAAAAGTTGAATGAAGAGCTTAGGACTTGTAAATAAATTATCTTCCATTTTTGGCTGGCTGCGGCTTCGGCTGGCGGTGTCAGCAAAACTCGGACTACCAACCAGTAGGCCTGC
>SDBU01006782.1_pt1 | contig 13385 bp, 26 predicted proteins | sample 2277071 | NCBI WGS metagenome assembly SDBU01 (sample SAMN10397929, study PRJNA504765) | marine sediment metagenome | isolation source: marine sediment core GS08_GC12, 126 cmbsf | place: Arctic Ocean: Gakkel Ridge, Loki's castle | collected 2008 | reverse complement strand
GACGATACTATTGCGATTGTGATTTGGTGTGTTGGAGTGGCGGGTATGGCCACCACTGCGTGGTTGCAGGATCGTCGAGACATCCGCGCGGGCAAAGACGCCGCCAATGAGCTTCGCGAAGACTTCGAGGAGCGAATCACGGCGATCGAAAAGAAGCTGAAGATCGAGCGCGAGAAGCCCGAAGACGATGAGTAAGGAGACCAATCTTGCCCATATCAGCGATGCCCTCGAAGCGAAGGTGGGTGATTGGTATTGGCTGAGACTCAAAGATGGAAAAAGGAAATTCAAGAGATTCACCTGCATCGTGCATGTAGGATCGAATTACTACGAGCTAAAAAGTCCCGACGGGAAGACTTGTCGCATTCATGTCGATAAATTTTTCAGGGCGTGTGAGCCGGTCAAGAATCCGGACAGGATCATCCGCAAGAGGATCGACAAATACAAGTTCAGGGTTCAGGAGTTGATGGCTGAGGTGCAAGAGATCACCCGGAGGCTCGGTGTGGCTCCGCACGAGCAGCTTGGAGAGGAATCTCCGGAGACGCAGGCCCTGGCCACGATTTCGGAAGGGAGTAGTTTTAGCGATTATTCTCAGGCGTTGGTGAAGGCGAAGGACGAGGATCTGCCGGGACTGTTCGAAAAAATCCGCGCGGCGCACGAGGACTTAGCGACCTGGATGAAGGCGAACATCATTCCGCTGCAGGCGCAGACGGGCGGGATCGATAGTCACATCGAGCGAATCGAAGACAGGATTTTCAGCGTCGAGTTATACGCGGGCCTGACGGAGAAGGTCATCCGGGTCGCGGATGGAGAACCCGCCGCGATGGGCGACAGACTTCACCTGATGCAGCGACGGCTCTACATGGATGAGGAGTGCCTCGCTCATTACCGCGTTGGCGGAATGGATTTCGACAATCTCGCCGAGTTTGATGCATGGCTTGCCGAGCCTGAGAATCGTGATCGCATTTTACCCTTCCCGCGCAGCATGGTCTCGTTTCGGGTTCGCAGGCATACTAAAAAGCGCCGAGCCATCAACATCCAGAACTTCTTCAGCAATATGGCGATGGAAGATGCGGACAAATCGACCTACCTGTATGTCCGCAACGGAGAGCAGATCTTCTGCATTTGTTCTGATCTCAATTTTGGCAAGAAGCTGTTTCCGGATTTCGACAAGCAGATGCTTGGTGAGCCGATGATGGCGAATATGGAATGGGGAACAGTCGACGAGCTGATCACTAGACGCGCCTACGAGGAGGTCAAGAAAAACTACGCGAAGAATGTGCAAAAGTGGAAGGAGGAAATGAAGGTCAAGGATGATGATCCCGATCACACTCCTGGTCCATGGGATTGGCCTCCGAGGGATGTAACTTCGGATTACGAGCCCTTCAATGATTCCAGTGTTTACTACGATGACATGGCGAAGAAGATGGCGAAGGATATTCGCCACTACAATCGAATTGCCCTCGTTATCCAAGGAATTTTTGACCGTTCACCCATTTTGCATCCGCACCCCCCGGTTAAGACCTGGACCCAGGAGGGGTTTGATAGTGCGGTGGAGTTGATCTACGATCAGGACAGGGCGTTGTATCCTGATGAGAAGCCCGATTTCAAGGCCTACAGAAAGGGCCTCGCCGAGCAGATTGAAGAAGGATCGTGGGTGATTGGACAGAGGGGCATCTGGGCAAGGAAAGAAGCGGAGAAAGAGAATGGGCGACGGTCACGGAGTTGGCACTACAAGGCCGAGGAATGCGATCTCGAGCATCATTATCCTTACGGAAATCCGGGTCCGAACTATATCGCCAGGATCGACAAGCTTACCCCGCGCTCACGCAAAGTGACATTCGAATGGATGCGCAAGCGCCAAGAGCGTCATCCAATTTACGGACGCGACGAGATCGAAACCAAGATTCAAATCCCCGTCGACAAGCTCTTCAACGTGAGTGCGTACAAGCCCGGCGACTTCCGCCAGTTCCTTGGTGATCCCCGAACCCAAGCGGAGTACCTCAAATGGGCGCCGTTCCTGATCGCCGCCGAAGAATTCCACGCCGGTAACATCGATCTCGAGACCGGTCGTAAGAAAAAGAAGAAGCGCAAGAAAAAGCGGTCCAAAAAGAAGACTAAGAAGCAGTCCAAGAAGAAGTAGATCACATGGCGCGCAAAAGAAATCTGGTCAAATCGAAGCACATCCGCTTCACCCATTCGCTGAAATACGAAAAGGACGCGGAGTTCTTCGAAGGCAAAACGGCAGAGCAGTTAGTTGATTCCGGGTTCGCGGAGATCGAGAGTCTCGGGTATCTCATCATTCAACGTAAACTGATCAAACCGACGACAACGATGGCGATTACCCTTTACTTGGGCAAAGGATTCGCAGATCGTTCACCGTCGAGTAAGGCGACCACGATCTGGCACGAACTTGTCCACGCGTACCAGTGGCGTGACCCCAGAAACATCTTCCCCCTCCGTTACCTCAATCGACGATGGCAGTGGGCCTTCGAAACCCAGGGATACCGACAACAGTGTCGAGTCATCCGTGCCCTCCACGGGGACAAGGCTGCGAAAAAGTTCGCGTTTCATGTTCCAGGTCGAATGCAGAAGAAACCATACACGATGCGTCGTCTGGACGCGGCGCATGTTCGAAGAGAGACGCTCCGGGCCTTCGAGGTCGGATTGCCAGGATTGAAGCTGTGTAATGTCTGAAGGATTCTCAGAAGAAGCGAACGCGAAGATCGAGCAGTGGGCCAAGGATCACGGTGTCGACCGCGAAGCGGTCGAGGAAATCATCGAATCCGTTGCACGACAGGAGATCGGTGAATTTTGTCAGCACTTCGGAAATCAAGCCTTTGGCTTGGCAATGGCGTTCAAGTCCTTTGCTAAAATTCAAGAATCAAATACGGACGAAGACGGTGTACCATTCGAGGTCACGATGAGTGCGCAGGTGATCAAATCCCTAAGCGCGCTGGCCGACGACGTTCTCGCATGCACCCGTTCAAGCGGCGATCCCGAGGACTATGTTGAGATTCTCCAAGTTCCGAATAAGGATGAGATGAATTAGATGGAGACGCCGAAACACATCCTCGATGCTTTGCCACGCGAAGAGCTGATTAGACGGGTGAAGAGTCTGGAACGACAGACAGAATACCCGGGTCTCGATCTGATCTATTTTCTTTCGTGCAGATGGCTGACTGTCTCGTGTGACGAAGAAAGCGCCCTTTGCGAGATCGTCTATGCGCCCTACCGAAGCGAGCCGGTGCTCGCTTCTGGGACTGGATCCAGAGAAGCACTCATGGATCTACGGAGCAAGCTGAATGCGATGCCCGACCATGCCGACGACGAATAACACAAGAATCTCCTACAAGTCTCACGCCGAAGATCTCGCGCGGTCTCTGTGGCGTGCAGGCTGTTGCACCCCGGGACTCGGTGATAGGCTGCTGGGTACGCCAGATCCCAAGGATGCTGAACACAGTGAAGCCTGCGCCCTCGCAGCGTTCATCAAGAGGAGTAGCCAATGACCAAAAAGAAGGGCGACGTCGAAACGACGTATAATCACATCGAAATGGAATGTCCCTGTGGTGGAACAGCGATATATGCGGAAGATCAGGATGGAGAGCCACATTCTCTACTCCATACGATGCCCATGTGCGCCCAGTTTGAGTCCCTCGCCCCTGTCGACTACCTGAAATGGCGTCGCACGACGAGTTAGAATGAGTGACCGAACTCGAAAGGTTGTGGTAGCTCTCAACGGTTTTCTAGGAGACCGCCGTGGACAGCTGGACGTTGGTGAAATCGTCAATGCTCGGGCCATTATGTGCGGGGTTCCATTTTACACTCGCCGAAACGGCGCTCCCGAGCACGGCGGTTGGAGGCCGTTTTCGAAGCGCCGACTCCGGCGGTGGATTGATGAGCATCTGAATGCTGGCTTTGGCATGCTGTTCGTGGGCAAGAGCTACGGAGCCCACTGGATCGTGGATTTTTTTCAGGAGAAAGACATCGCTCGAGATAGCCATGCTTTGTTGTTCGATCCAGCCCACACCCTCACGCGTGGGGAGGGGAAGTCTCGGACGGTGGCCTACCCGGAGAGGGTCACTGTGGTTCGACAGCTCGGATTCAGATCAGGGTACCGAGTGGAGGGCGCTACGGATATCGTGGTGAAGGCCAAGCACAAGAACATAGAGAGTCGCCGTTCAGCGCTTTTGCAACTTCAAAAGTTCCTGGATATTCATCTAGGAAATGAAAGTGAGTATCTATGACGACCTGTATCTCCGGCCTCTTGGATGCCGATCTCAAATGCGATGATCCATTATGCACCTGTCCATATCCGTGGCCTGAAGGCGCGAAGTTGGAGTCCGAATTTTTTGAAGCGAAGGAAGCTGATGGAGACACGGTCTTTTACACGGTGACCTGGTGTCCAGGGCATCGTGGATTGCTGAAGCGAAGGATGACGGCGAAACCTGAACGGCGGAGGTCATTGTATACCCGTCTGCGAATGGAAATACGACGATACCAACGATCAGTTGTAGGAGGAGCCCGATGATTGTCTACGATTTACTTTGCAAGGTAGAGGAGTTTGGTTACGATCCCGGACGACAGAGAATCATGACGGGGAAATCGGGCCATGCTCGAATGCGAGATATTCAAGCATTAGCATTGCCTAATTCCGGTGACACAATCGCCGACTTTCTCGGCAACGAGTGCAAGGTCGAATCTGTAATCCACTATATTGAATCCAATGAGATTCGAAAAATCGTCGTTAATCTTGGGGTTGATTATACAGAGAATCTAGACGAGCGCGAGAGGTGGTGGATTAACCGCGGGTTTGAATTCGAAAAAGTGAGGCCTATAAGTAATGAAGAACGCATGGCAATTATAACCAACAGGTACAAAGAACGGATTCAAGCGCTCCGTACTAAGGGAGAGCAATTGGCCGATGAAGCCGTTGCTGTGGGAATTGAGCTGATCAATACACGCATGTCTGCAGGGTTTGCTTGGGATGAACCTTTGCACAAAGATCTGGTCGACGAAGCGATCAGAAGAGCGCTCACCGAACAGGAGTAGACAATGATTGGCGGTCAGGACATCATCATCGATCGAAGGGCACAACCGGAGGATCTACCGGCGCTGCTCGATGCGATCAAAAAGGAATGGCCCGAGGCCATGGCTGAAGGCAGCGAAGACTCGCCGAATCAGCACTTCGTCTACCGCGACCATGCGGTTTTGGAATCGTGGAAGAAGTGGGGCAAGCTCGAAGAGAACGATGACGGCATGATTCATATTCTCAAGGAACCGGATACGATTACGCTTGTGGTCGGCTCCAGGATCGAGGCGTTGCAATTCGCTCATCGCATCATCGCCGGGCTGGGGTGGCAGCTGAATAAGAGCGCGCTTCAGATTCGTCTCACACCAGCTGAGTGGCTGCGCTGGAAGAACTGGTACGATCAGATTCCGTTCGTTCAACGAGGGGAGGCTGTTGGTTTCGCCCTTGGATATACAAGTGAGGCAGAGCCCGGGACCGCCACCCTTCCTGACGATCTAGATTCTATCGTTCTTTTCAAGGGCGGATGATGACCTTCATGCCAACCAATACCTGGACTGCCTTCAACCGGTTTTGGGGGGAAGACTTACACCTCTCGGTTTCCGGCAGCCCCGAAGAGGCGTATGCCGCGGCAGACTGGGTAGACGGCTTCTCGGAAACGTTGACGGACTCCAACGCTCGTAAGGCGCTCTCTCGTCTATCTCGCTTTTTGCGAAAGGCGCACACGACGAAAGTTGGAGTGTTCCGAAGGGGGCTCCTGAGTCAACGCGAGCGTGAGGAGCGACTCGATCGCCTTGCGGTCCGAGTCTCTCGAATAGTTCGAAAGGCGCGGTAACTATGCTCTACCATTCACCGGTCCATTTCCCACCATACCAAGCGACCGCGTTGGTTCCCTTTACTACGGACGCCGAGAAGAAGCTGATCGCTGCCGGAACCCATGTCAACGTTGTTGAAGGGTTGCCTTTGGACTCGGCAAAACCAGAGGCTTATATTGTAGAAGTAAGCATTCCTGATAGAACGCAGATGTGCGGCTTTCGTTTTGATACGGCGACGTTACGAACTGCCGAAATAAATGGATTGGGATATTCCATCGATCACCAGGAAAGCTGTCAGTACATCGAGGAAGAAGAATCCAATTTTTGCCGGAAGTGTGGAGGCGCTCGAAAGGCGCGATGACTATGCCAACGTCAACCAAAACGCCCGACCCTGATCCCGCCGCTCTTGCCGCAAAGCTCCCCAAAGAGATTGCGGATGCCATGCGAGACGGCCGCGTCACGCTGGCGCAGGCACGTATCGCAGAATCTTTCGGCCTGGTTGATGTGTGGGATTTACCTGGGAAACGCTATTGCCCATGCATGACTGAGTTTGGGCGAGAGGTGTGCGTGATTCTGGAGGATTCAGGATGACTGCAAAAACTCACTACACCGCCGATACCAAGATTCAATTAGGATCGATAACAAGTTAATGCATATTCCAAAAAAGACCAAAGACACGCTGAGGGAGAGGCTGCAGAAATTTGTAGGAAAAGGTTGGAATTATGGTGTGGCTGCCACAAGTGGGGCCGGCATGGGAATACTGATACTAAGCAAGCTTCAGCGTCTGAGTGACCAAGACCGCATGAAGCTTACGCGTGATGTGGCGGGGCCGCTTCTTTCTTGGCTCAAGGGAAACAATAATGATGATTCACTTTCGGACTCTTGCGTCGATTGCGAAGGTTATCCATTTGGCTTTATTCTCCATGATGAAACATGGGAGAAGGCGCTGAGAGTTGACGCGCTCTGGGAGCGGCAGCAGGAGTCGAATGTGTATCTATGTGCTGCGTGTGTCGATAAACGGCTCCGCACCATCGATCCCGATGCAGGGCTGACCGTCGCCGACTTCGATCCGTCATACCCCATCAATCTGCAAATTCTTTTCATGTTAGGTCACATGCCTGAAAAGGTTTCTGCGGAGGAGTGATGGAAGAGGCCAAGGTTACTCGAGTGGTCCATTGCAGAAAAGAGCCCTACGATGTCTATATCGGAAGGCCATCCAAATGGGGGAATCCATTCACTCACAAAGCAGGGACTCGAGCCGAATTTGTCGTCCCAACAAGAAGAGAGGCCGTCGCAAAATACGAGGAGCACATCAGGGCCAGTCCACTGATGGAGGATATCGTCGAATTGGACGGGAAGATCCTCGGCTGCTGGTGTAAGCCCCAGTCATGCCACGGCGATGTCCTCGTTCGGATATTGGACGAGATCAAAAATGGCAAACAAGGCGAGCTTTTTTGAATCAGAGGTGTTTCGCCAAGTGGAGGAGGAAAAGTGATGTCGATCAACAACATCGAACGTGTGATTTGGTTCGGGATATTCACCGCGCTTTGCTCTGTGCTCGGGTTCGAATGTCACGTGCATGAAAAATTGGAGAGCGCAGTCCGAGAGTCCGAGGGGGACGTTTTACAGATCACCGCCGAGTTGGGCGCGTGCAACGTCTACCTGGAATCGTGCGCCCATTTTACCAGCAAGTGCGAGACCGAAATGGAGATCGTACGGGATGAGGTGGACGGATGGATTTCGTTGTGCGAGGGCCGAGGTTGCGCTGAGGATCTGAAGGAATGCAGGACCAAGATCAGGGCTACGCCGTACGTTGCGGGGGAGCTTACGATGTGTGAGGCGGAGAGCGACGAGTACCAGGATTTGTGGTTGCACTGCATCAGCGACCCGGAGTCCGTGAAGGATAAGTGGCGCCGAGAATTGCTTCGGGAGTGCGCCGTGAGTCAGCACAAAATCAACAAGGCCCTCGACATTCTCGACGGGCTGGTGGAGCCGCAGTGAAATATGAAACCAGGGAAATGGGAAGAAATCAAAGAGCAAATCGCGGAGGCCAATCCGGATGCAGTTCTATACGACGGCCTCGAGGATGCCCTCATCGGTATTTGTCGTCGCTTCGGCCAGGAACCGGTCGCGCTCTACGACTACGACAAGTGCATCGAGATTCGTCTCAGGGACGGTGGGACCTACGAGGAGGTCGTGGAGTTCCACGAGTACAACACGATGGGCGCCGGACTCGGGGAGCATACTCCGGCCTTCCTCGTCCCCCTTGAAGCTCAGACGGCACAGGAGAGAGCTATCTCCGCGCTCGATGTGTTGACGGGCGAGCAGAAGCTCGATATATTGGGGTGCTATTGCACTGGCTGTGGATGCCGGAATCCGGAGCAGGGACCAGGGTGTCGATGTTGGGACGATGATTAGGCGATCGAGAAAAAAGGAGAGGCCGAAATAATGTCGTACACGTTTTCCAAAACACCAGAACCGTCTACGAGGAACATCTGCCCTGCACGGCAAGGCAATAAGCCGCACGATCCGGCCGACGTTCGTGGATCCTCCTTTGACCCCATGTTCCCTCGCGTGCATACAGACGATGGTGGTTGCGTGGAACTGTTGCCTTGCCGATACTGCTCCGGAGTATACTGGCACGTTGCGTCCAAGGCTGGCTCATACGCCTCCCGACCCTGAGCCCGAGCCCGAGCCAGTGGCAGACGCCCTTACGCCACTCGCTCCCATGAAGTAGGTATTCAATGGCCAATCAAGAAAAAGATATCCAAGATCCCGCAGCCCCACCGGAAGATTCTGTCGAAATACGAACAGAAGACCCTCCAGACCTTAGCTACGAATCCCGATATGAGAAAGCTCTAGAAAGTGCCAGAAAGACAGATGCAGAAATATCCGTTACGATTATTGCGGCAGCGGCGGGCGGTGGCATCGCTATCGCCATCGCACACTATGCCCAGAGTAATCCCAGTACGATAACGCTCGCCATCGTCGCGGGTATAGGTAGCCTCGCAGGCGCGTTGCTGGTCGCTTATTTTGCGAGCAGACGCCGACGCCGATAACCCACCTCAAACCAGGAGAAAAATCCAATGCCACGCAGAAGCAGAAAACGACACTTTACGGACGTACAATTTGGCCACTACGATGGGCGAATCGACACCGTTCTACTCATGATCGGGTACTGGCAAGATGGAGACATCACTCTTGAGGGCCACGATCTCGACATGGTGACGGCTGCCTTCTTCCATCTTTTCGGATACACGGTTGAACCAAGCCTCAAACGGTTCCAGCTTCGCAAGTACAAGAACGGACTGGTCACCCACATCGTGGACGACCGGATGAGCATCTACCATCGTGACCGACGTGAGAAGCATGCGCTCTCGTGGAGCCTAATGGTCTCCGATGACCGGCCTGACGAACTTCGCCTTTTCGTCAACTCCACGCAGACGAAAATGTACATGAACTTTATGATGGACAAGGACACCACCGCTGAGTTCGGGCGCAGACTCTCCGAAGCGGCCCAATGGGATGTAGCGGCATAGGCGCGATAACTGTTCTATCGAAAGAAGAACTCAATGCAGACATCGACTGACCTCCCCGATCACAAACGCGCGATCGCCTTTGCCGAAAAGGTCTGTCGAGACGAGAATCCTGACGTGGCAAATCTGGGCCGCGCCTATGTGGAGGCCGTGCTGGAACTACAACGCGCACACGATACGCTCGGTACGATTGAGAGGCGCGTGAACTCAACGGATACGGGACCCCTTCGTATCAGCGATTACCTCAACTTGTCGTCCAAGCGGCGAAGAAAGCGGAGGGCATGATGTCCATTCTCGATTTTCTCCTGCGGAGGGATACTACGATCCCCGCGCCGAAATGCCGCCGGTGTGGTCACGGGCCTTGCCCGGGCTGCGAGACGTGGTGCGACATGATGCTGCATACGATTTGGTGCCCTCACTGCGAGGCAACCGTCTCGGATTACACACCGGAGAAGGCTAGGACTGCTCAGTTTTGCCAGTCCTGCAATTCATCTTTTATGGCCAATTCGAAGCAGGTCGACGTGGATCCATGCTGCGACGGTGAGTGCGATTTCGACGTTCCCATGGAAATCGTTCAGGCCTGGTGCGCCCAGGAGAGGGCTCGGTAACTGTTCCTATGTCAACCATGAAAATCGATCCGAAGAGCGTCCGTCTTGGTGACAGAATTCACTGCTCCGATCGTCGATTTAGAGAAATCGATGTAATCGACCACCTTGGAGGCGGCACCTTTCGATTCATGTTTACCGATGGCCTCTGGATCGAATACACGCCTGGCAAAAGAGTCACTGTAAAGGTGCGATAAATAATGGAAGAAGAAACATCCGGAATACGAAAATCTGACTGCCCTCCATCCGACGAACTTTTGAGATTTGTGGGTGCAGACACTCTCAACACGGAGGGTATTCGACCCGGGGATCAGGTTGTGCTGACACTGGATTCCGAAAACGCCAGAGCATTTGCGCCGCGCTGCATTCGGATCTCGTGCTTCAGGGCCAATGGTTCACTTGTGGCTTCGCCCTTAGAACGCTTGCCCGTTCTCCTCAAGGACGTGTCGATTGTTGGAATACCTCAGATGCTGGGAGGCCTGGGCGTGATTGCGGGTATCTCCGATACGAAGCCTGATCCCAAGCTCGACCCACCTCCTCCACTTCCAGAATCAAAGGAGTACGTCTTCCGCAATATTGCACCCCTTGCCGTCGCCTGGGACAATTTTGGCTGGGCCAGTTATGGCACCGGCGCTCAGCTGACGTTCAAAAACATCAACGATTGTTTTGTCCATATCTTCGCGCGGATCGATGGCATACCCCTCGACCATCCACCCGGAGAGAGCAATCAACGATGACGCGGGAAGAAGCAAATCAACTCCAAAAGGCCCTGGATTCTTATGCGGAGACGAAGGCGCATGACCCCAATAAAGCATCACTGATAAAAATGATGCTTGCTCAACGGCTCGAGCGGCTGATCCCCGATTTAGATTTGACCGGAATCAATGGGAATCTACTTCTGGGACCCGCCATGTCCTTGTTAAAAATGCTTGTACCGAAAGCCGTCGAATCGACTGTACCCCTTTCGGTACCAGTGGTGGACGGTCACAAAGAAGCGGACGTGAGCAGCATGTCCGAAGAAGAGTATCGGCGCCGATATTGTATTGCGATCCCCGCAGATGTGGCCGCCGAGGCCGCGCATCATCGGTCGTCACGGGCAATGGTGGATGCCATTTTCAAGAAACATTCGGATAAGAAGACGCTCGACGAGTCATGATCCATTACCTCACCGGCGACGCGACTGAGCCCACTGTCAAAGAAGGCATCAGAGTCATTATTCACGTCGTCAACAACATTGGCAAATGGGGCGCAGGATTCTCGGGTGCAGTTTCCGCGAAATGGAAGGAGCCCGAGGATTTCTATCGCCGGCAGTTTCGATTTTCAAATAATCGATTCAAGCTCGGCGAAGTCCAGTGGGTGTTTGTGGAGCAACATCTTGCGGTGGTGAATTTGATCGCTCAGGAGGGCGTTCGTGGCGCGAGCAATCCAAAACCGATTCGATATGAGGCGCTCGAGTCGTGTCTCAACCGGTTGGCCGAGAGCTGCCACCATCTCATGGACGATGCGGGGATTCACCCGCCCCGGACACAGGAAGTCACGATTCACATGCCGCGGATCGGCTGCGGGCTCGCAGGGGCTTCTTGGGAGACTGTGGGGCCGATGGTGGAAGAAAGCCTTTGGGATTTGGAGACCTACGTGTACGATCTACCGCAATGATTTTCGGAACAGACGTTTCTTACCATCAGGGCACTGTCGATTTCGAGGCCATGCGCACCGAAAGCAACATGTTGTTTTCGATCGTCAAGTGCACCGAAGGCGCCGAGGAGGGCACACCTTACATCGATCCCAAATTCAAAGAGAATTGGGCGAAGCTCCTCGATTTGCCTCCGACTGACCCTGGCAAGGGAATGTACCGTGGCGCCTACCACTTCGCGCGATACGACAACCGCCAGGACGAAGGGGAGACCGGCGGGGAGAACGAAGCCAAGTGGTTTTGCAAGGTGCTCAAGGAGGCTGGGGGTTACAGCGATGGCTGCCTGCCGCCGGCTCTTGATCTCGAAAAATGGGACGGCACGGTCTCGAACAATCTCGCGTTTGTCCGCGGATTTATTCGAGTGGTCGAGGCTGAGCTGGGTCGAAGCCCGATGTTCTACACGGGCGTAAACGTCTGGTACTACAAATTCGGCGACAGCGACGAGTTTGTAGCCTATCCGCTTTGGGAGGTGAAATACCAGTCCAATGGCTGGGAAGAAGATGGCACGCCTCCTCGGATGACGAAAAACAACGGACACTGGCCCTACGTGTTGTGGCAGTGGTCTGGAGGTGGTGAGTGGACGTACTACAAAGACAAATACGGAAACATTGCCGGGATCAAATCTGGCGTGTGCGACGTGAATCGTTTCGATGGGACGTACGATGATATGGCCGAACTCGCCCAGCCGTTTTTAGTCGATGAAAACCCCACCACCGATGCGACGCATTTGGTGATCGCTCCCAATGAAGTCGATCTCGAAACACTCCGAGGGACGACATCGCCGTACGTGGCTCGTGTTCAGGGGTTGCTGCTTGCGCACGGATATGGCCCGAGCGGTCTCACTGGCAGCAACGGACTTCCGGACGGGAAGTTCGGCACCAAGACGAAGGCCTATCTCGGCGAGTTCAAAGACGGGCTGGGGATCCCCGGCGGCGACAGCGTGATGACGCTCGGAACGTGGGATGCCCTGGTCGTGTCGGCCCTGACGCTCGAGAAGAGCTAAAAGTTGACGAGTGATAATCGGCATGCAAGCATCCCTGAACGATGCTGCACGCGAAGGTGCGCGAGGCGATAATGGACCTATCATGACAACGACCCACAACAATGAAAGGCCGCGCCGAGTGAAAGGCGACGCGACTCGTTTCGTAAACCATATCCGCAAGATGTACCCCTACGGTGACGACGCCGACCGACTCCTCGCATATATCGCCGCCTGCGTTCAACACCAAGGTACGAAATTCGGCTGGTGCCCTCTGATCCAGGGCGTCCCAGGCAATGGCAAGTCGGTACTCACCAAGGTGCTCGAAACTGCGATTGGGCGGGAGCGGGTTCAAACCCTGAACCCCTCTAGCATCACTGGAGTGTGGAATAGCTGGCTTGTCTCGAACTCCGTGGTCGTGGTCGAAGATGACGGCGTCTGCCGCAGCGCTCGCCACCGCGCTCGTGTCCCTGTCCGGGAGAGAATCAAGGGCATACTCACCGCAGAAAGCGTACGGATTGACCGCGCGTATGTGGCTCCGATTACGGTAACTGCTTGCTGCAACTTTCTGCTCATCACCAATCACACCTGGGGGCCGCTCGATTCCGAGGAAAACTGCTTTGCTGCGTTCTTTTGCGCGCAGGAGTCCGAGCAGGATTTAATAGATCAGGGCTTCATTGATGAGTATTTCAACGACCTGTGGACGTGGCTCCATGGGGACGGCCTAGCTA
>SDBU01006781.1_pt1 | contig 13387 bp, 12 predicted proteins | sample 2277071 | NCBI WGS metagenome assembly SDBU01 (sample SAMN10397929, study PRJNA504765) | marine sediment metagenome | isolation source: marine sediment core GS08_GC12, 126 cmbsf | place: Arctic Ocean: Gakkel Ridge, Loki's castle | collected 2008 | reverse complement strand
CCTCCTTTGTGGGAGCGGCGGGAAGAATAGAGAACTATAAACTCGGAAAGCAGATATTCTCTAAATCAGGCTTATCCTCCAAGGTAAATCAGAGTGGGAAAAGAAATATAAAGGGTCTAGGCATCGGAAGGGTGGGAAGTAAGATTCTGCGCTCTATCCTCTTTAAGATGGCCGATTCAGTAAGAAAACACAATCCTTACTTTGCTTTATACTATAGCTACCTCACCGAGGAGAAAGGTAAGTTTTGGAAAAAAGCCCATATTGCTGTATCAAATAAAATGGTAAGGGTGATGTTTGCCATGCTAAGGGATAGAGCTGACTTTAAGCCCCCTACAGCCAAAATAGATTACCTTAACATGCTCTTTAGCCAAAGAAGAAACAGAAGACGACAAGAAAGAAAAAAGGAGAAGGAAAACTCTCCTAGCCCATTCTTTGGCCCTAAAGGCATCCGGGCTTCAGAGAGAATTCCTTCTCCTGTAAGGTAAATATAATCAAAAGGGAGAAGCTGTCAACGAGCTTCTGAGAAGCCTTCATTCTCCCTTTTTAGGGATTGAGAGCTTGGCAATGAATCGATAAAAAGCGCCGATACCAAGATAAGAAAAGATTGCCGTAGGGATATCGAGACTCTACTTGGGCTTAAAAGCCCGTTGTTAAGAATGAGTTCCCTCTGTGCCTAACATAAACCTGGATCTAAATAATGGGCTAAAAGCCAGCGTAACTAGAATAGGTTAGTTGAGACATAAAGAGGGTGCCGGTAATTTACTCCATCTTTGAGGTGCTCATAAGAGAACAGAGAGCAATTTCAAAAAGCCGCTTTTTGAAAACAAGGAAGGTATTGTTTTTGAAGGTAGCCCTTGACTTTTGATTAAATTCTTAACAAGTGGTACTATTAATGGAGGCAGGTCAGGGGGAAAGGTGCGGGACCAACCCTGCTCTTGCAGGGACATCAAGATACGAAAGGTACCAACGGAATGACAGGGGATCCCTTCAGTGCAAAGGTTACAAATGCAAGACTTTATGGGAGGGGAGCCTGCGATATGAAAGGCGGTCTGGCCGCTATGCTGGTTGCCATGAAAACGCTGGGCAGAGTGAGAGATACTTTGAAAGGAAAAGTGATCTTTGCCTCCGAGGTAGAACAAGGAAGGAGGAAGAGGGTCTTGGGCGGGTCCTTTGTTGGAGAAAATGGGAATCCTTGAGTCCGACATGGCGGTGGTAGGAGAGCCTCCAAGCTGAAGATCGAGATTGGAAATCGGGGAGTCTATCGCCAGGCCGTCACCACGCTCGGCAGAGCCACGCACAACGGTGTCGCTCAAAGAGGAGTAAACGCCGTCGAGAAAATGGCCAAATTCATTCACCATCTCTACGCTCTTTCTTGTCTCAAAGAGAGCGATCCAGTCTAGGGAAAAACTTCTCTGAACGTATGGAAAGTGGAGGGACAGGCAAGATTGGTCTCCAACGTTCCTGAGATGTGTACTACCCATCTGGAGCTACGTACGATTCCTTTTCTTCGTTCAACAAGAATTCAGCGGGAGATACGGAAGCTCGCGAGGACTATGAAATGTGAGGACCCGGAATTCAAGGTTAACCTCTCTCGTTTGTCTGCAGACGAGCCACCGGTTTTTATCTCCCAAGATGAAAGAATTGTCGAGGCAGCCAAGATAGTAATTGCAGAGCTCCTGCCCGGGACGGTCAGAGTCGGTACCTCAGCCGGATGGACCATGGCCGGATGGCTCACTCAAACGGGTGTACCATCCATTGTTCTGGGACCGGGGAGTCTGCTCCAAGCTCACTCCGCGAATGAGTGGGTGAGAGTGAATGACATAAGATGGGCCGCTAGGGTCTATACCCGCATCCCCCTGCAAGTCCTGACCTGATTCCGATCCTGGGCCCCTGAGCGAACCGAACTCTTGCTGCATCTTCCAGTCTCCAAGATGCGCTGGCCTTTGATTGTAAGGAGCCGGGAGACGCACGATGCGGCAGGTCAATCTACTTTCCCGGTAGGCTACTTCCTAAATCCGTGAGGAGCCTGTTGTGATGAGGCTTCTCTCTAGACTTTTCCACTGCGAGGAAGGCATAGCTAAACTCGAACTCATTGGAATGCCTAAGGATTTTTGCTACTAACCTGTTTTTCCCGGATTTGAGTTGTACTATCTTGCTATCGTTGTACGGATTGTATGACCGGGCTCTATCGTTGGCCAGAATAAGCCTACCATTCAGCCAGAGTCTGTAAGCGTCCCCGCTACCTACTGCAAGCCATGCTTCTCGAATGACAGGCGAGACAGGCTCCTCCACGAGATATGCTACTGCCGCTCCGTAAGGTTTGTAGTCAGGCGTCAGTTTCACCCGGTCTTCCGGCAGATTGACTACCTCCCCGCCCGGGAGGTGATCCACAATGAGTCGTTTCTCATCAATATACTCTCGTTCAATATCTACATAATCGGTCATGCTCTGGCCTATCGTTGGTCTACTGATCGTACTGGCATTGTACCACGGGCACTCTGAATGGTGGGAAGTGTCATAGATATCCCAGTACGGCCCATAAATGAGAGCAACCTTTGCACCAGAAAGACCTACGCGCCTCTTCGCCACGGTCCCATGGTCCCCTGTAATCGAGAGCGTCAGGACATTCTTCTGGGGAAGGATCTCTATGCCTTGTTTCAGACGGGACACAGCCCGAATCTCTTCACTAGAGCCTGGCTGCACGATAACGCGCTTTGGCTCATATTCGACCTCCAGATGCTCCGGTACATCCAGTAGAATTGTCGCAGAAATTGGATAAGAAACTCTGTTCTTCAGCTCGATACATAATCTTCTTTCCTCATGCCACCCTATACTGGGAAGACCTTCGTAGCGCACGGTGATCTTCAAGGGTTCCTTACTGCAGGGCACCTTTCGACTTCTTGTCGGTCCGCCGATTATCTGTAACATCCTGTTCTTGCTCCGGCTAACCTCCAAACCAACTTTACAAGTCTCCAGTGCCAGATCGATCAGTCTATTGCTCTGGATCTTGAGGTCAATTCCCAGGACAAATCGGTCGTCAATTCTACCTTTCCACGACCTCGGTAGACTGTTTGCTCCACTAATCACACCCATGAGGGCCCCTGCGGTAGCCGCCGTACAATCTGTATCGTAACCGGAATTCAAGGCAATAAGCTGTGTGGCCGCAAAGTCTCCTTCACCGTACAGAAGGGCCAGCACGGTGATTCCCAGGTTTTGAGTAGAATGAGTCGAATCCGGGGAGCCGAAGTGCCTGAGGAGCCTTGCACGTGTTTCCTTCCAGGGAAGTCCCTGTTGAAATCCGTCTATGACCAACCTGACAGCCCGGCTGAGCTCAGAGCGTTCAGGAATTCTCATGAGCGCATTCTCAATAAGCATCCTGATGTTGGAACCAACGAATGCAGATGCCTCCAGAGCGGCAAGAAATTCTTCGCCCATGAACCCCTCGGCATTGTGGTCCAAACAACCGTCCAAGCGGGCATACTCCATGGCAAGCGTTGGATTCCCCGGGCATATGAACGCCCAAATCTCAGAACGTATGGGGGAGCCCATGGACTTCCAAAAAAAACTGTTGTTAAACCAGCCTGACACAGGTGGCGCAATTCCCAGCTGGTAATTCTTGAGGAATACTCCATACTCATTGAACGGATACCAGCAGTGTTTCAGCCATGCGTCCGCCAGATCTTTACTCTCTATCTCAATCCCTTTTTCCTTGAGAACATGGAGCCAGAGCACCTGGAGGTCTAGATCATCATTGGGAAGTACTTCTTCGGGAAAGGCGGTTGACTCGTCAAAATTCATAATTCCTTTGTGGCACTCCACACGCTCCCCTATCGTGCCTCCAATGGTTTTCCCAATCCAGCCCCCGTGTACCTTGTTCAGGTACTCCTCATATGACATTTTCAGCATGCCATTCTCCTCCTCTATCATACACTTCTTCCCACCACTGTCTGGCTCACCTGCCCTGCAGCGGCAGGAGACTAGCCAGATACGAGGTATCTCTCGAGAACAGTCTCATCTAGCTCCAATCCCAGGCCTGGACCCCCCGGGCAATCGATGGACCCCTTCTTTGGTTTCAAAGCTCCCTTAATAAGCTCGTGACGCAGGGGATTAGCAAGAGTATCGTACTCAGCCCAGATCGCATTCGGTGTAGATATAATAAGATGGAGGTTCGCCGCCAAAGCAACTCCTGTTCCCCATATATGAGGAACACAAGGAAGATGCCAGGCCGCCGCCATCGCACATATCTTCTTCGCTTCGGTCAATCCTCCCGCTCTTGTGACATCCGGTTGGAGTATATCTGCTGCTCTCTTTAGAAGCACGTCCCGGAACTCATATTTCGTGAACACGTTTTCTCCTATAGCTATTGGAGTATCAACAGAAGCTGCCAGTTGGGCTATTCCCTCCAGATCATCCGGAGGCAGAGGCTCTTCAATCCACGTGAGATCATATTGTTCGAGGCGTCTGATTATCTCCAAAGCACAGAGTGATCCTGGCCGAGAGGCAAGAATTCTTTCACGGGCACTCCAATCCTCAACTGCTACAGGATTCCAGCTAGTCAGAGCGTCCACCATCAGCTCCACATCTTTGCCCACTGCTTCCCGAACGCTTTTAACAAGCTGGATGTCCGTCCTGGGGTCAACCCCTAATCGCTGTTTCATTGCACTGAAACCCTGCTTTACATACCCCCGTGCTTCTCGGGCCAGTTCCGCCGATGAAGCTGGATACAGCGCGCTGGCATAAGCCGGTATTTTGTTCCAGAAACGTCCCCCCAGTAATTCATATACTGCGGCTCCTTTGGCTTTGCCCAAAAGGTCCCACAGAGCAATATCAACTCCACTGATGGCAATTATGGGCAAGCCCCGCCTTCCAAAAGTTGAAGTTGCACGATACATTCTCTCCCAGAGTTTCTCTATCTCAGAAGGATCTTCTCCCAGAAGGAGCGGAGTTAAATTATGTCTAATGACAGCGGCAACAGCTTCCATATCATTCCAGATGTTTGCTTCCCCAATTCCCGTCAATCCTTCGTCCGTCCCTATCCTCACCAAAAGGCCATCTTTGCGATCAAAAGTGCCTCGACCGGTAGCAATGGGTCTATCCATTGGATAAGACAACTTTAGTACCTCAACAGACACAATTTTCATGCGTCACCTCCTTACGGACAAGTCCGTGATGTCAAAACTTTTTTAGTGATTCTGTTCTAAACTCATTATTATCAAGTGTTTTGGTGATAGTGACTTGTCTCCCCCCCTACTTGTTACAGTAGGATTTGGGAATCCATCCAAAAAAAGGAGGCAAGCCTAGTGAAAAAGACTGCTCGTTTTGTTATCTGGATCTCTTCTAAGTTCACCCGTGAAGAAATAGAAGAAATTATTCAAGGTCTTTTAGATGTTTTAGCCAACCGTAATCCTCTTATTAAACCTAAAGATGATTTCCAAGAAAAGCATCCTCATTACCGCAGTTTCTTTGTTGATCCAAACCCACCTCTTAAGACTCCTTTTGAAACTAGGCCAAAGTTAGACTGAAGGAGACTCTTATCTACTTATGAGGAAAAGAAAGGTCATCCTCCTAAAGCAGTTAATGCTAAGAATCCTACCACTAAAGTACCTGAAGGCTTTATCTGCAAGATTTGTGCTGCTCCTTACCAGTACCTCTATTTCAATGACGGTAAAAAACGTACTCAGCTTAAGTGTAAGGTCTGCTCTTCTTTATCACAAGTACATCCTCGTCATCGGAGTAAGGCTAAATACTTTTGCCCTCATTGTACTCATTCGCTCTATCTCTGCAAAGATAGAGCGAAGAGATGTTTTTGTCTATAAATGTGATGATGATAGATGCCCCTCTTTTTTAAAGAACAAAGCCAAGTTTAATTTTAGAGAAAGGCTCCTAGCCAAACTCAAGTCATCTCAGTTTAAACTCACATATCAGTATAGAGAATATCATTTCACTCAAGAAGAATCAAAGGATATAGATACCCTTCAAGGCATATGGGCTAAGGTTATCCAGTTAGCTCTGCAACCCTCGCTCAACTAAAGTCTTTCAAAAAGGTTCATTGATTAAAAGATAGTAGTAGTATTGTGGAGACTGTGGAGAGCTTGAAGAGCTGTCCAAGTGATGTGGGTAACCTGAAGGGTTATCCTCTAGAGCCTCAGTATCCACAATGGGACTCTTGAGTATTGTTAGAAACTTACTCCTTTTGATTAGACTTTACTCAGTTTTCAATAGTAGGCCAGGGATAACCAACCTTCCATTTTCTTACTCTAGTATCAAGCCCTACAAGCATCAAAGCCTTCTTTTCAAAGAACAATTATGACCTTACTTCAAAGAAAATTCTATCTTTTTACTTTGTTGATTCGCCATATTTATCTTTCATATTCTTTCATATAAGTATAATGCCATTTGGCAACCTACTGGATTTCTACTAAAATAGAATTAGAATCCTAAGGAGGTCAATGGCTACAATAGGGAACAAGACAGAGGAAAGAAAGAGACGTCTATCCACTAAGACTTTAGATCAAGCCTTTAGAAAAGAGGTAGAAGAAGGTCTTAACTGTTCCCCTATCGAATCCAAAGCGCTTCTTGATATTGTCAAAGAAACCTACATGCCCTATCTATACGATAACCAAACTATTCATCCAGGGCAGATGGTAATCATGGGGATCGATATCGGTGAACCGCCGAATTGACTTTTTATCATTATATAAGTATAATTATTACTATAGGATTGTCAAAGTAATGTCACGTAAATGTTAATTAAGAATCAAAAGTGCACTGGCTAAATCCTGGTCGAAAGAGAAGCTGTCTAATGTCATAGCCTAAAGGCCTCCAGTAAATACCCGTGGGTTCTAAGGCAAAAATAACCCCCTTAGCCTGATATTTTTCCATGCGATGATTAACCTTCTCTAAAAGGAAGTCTAAGCCCCTTTTAGAGTTATAGATCTTTAAGATAGGGGAGATAATCTCTCGAGTCTGCCGAATCTTTACCCGGGCATAATGTCTTTTCTTGTGGACATCTATGCCCACCGCTAACGTGGGAGAGTTCTTTGTCTTTGTGGTAAACTCCTAGATTAGTATTTTGCCTATTCGGCAAGGAATAGTTCTTTTATCCATAATATCAAATATTCTGCAATAATAAAACGGGCCAATAGGCAGATTGTATAGTATCTGCCATCCTACTTTATTTGATAATAGATTTGGTAGGGTGCCCAAATCTATTATACACTAGGAGGTGGGACAATAAGTAGATGGGTCATTGGGAGAATGGAAGTTGCCCGAAGAGAAGTGGAAAAAAGTTAGTATTTATCTTTACGAATCTCCACGTAGGTTGAATCACGGTACTGTCAAAACTTATATCAAAGAATATAAATCATTTCTAGGAGACTAATATGAAGAAACAGAGAAAAGCAAGCGTAGTATTGAGAACATTAGTAGTCTTACTAATGGTGAGTTTTTGCATCGGGTACTGGATGGTGACTATAACTCCGGCCTCTATCAAGGGCCAGAAGATAACCGTCCTGCTCCAGGGTGGAAGTTCTGAGGAACAGTGGCAGACGAAGTATTTTCAGGAGTTCGAAGCTAAGACAGGGGCCAAGATAGAACACATTAGCATACCAGGTGAGTACCTATTTCAGAAGATATTGCTAGCGCTAGGAGCCGGGAGAAGTCCCTACGATGTTATAATGGTAGATAGCAGTGAAATTGCAACAGTCGCGGAACTGGAATACGTTGAAGACATGGGGAAGTACCTTACGAAAGACGAGAAAGCCTCGTTTTTTCCTGTAGCACTTGACGTTTGTTCGTGGAAAGGTGTACTCCGCGCTGTTCCCAATAGTTTGGGAATCACCCTTCTCTTCTACAGGACCGATCTCTATCAGCAATATGGAATAGCTGGACCTCCCAAAACGTGGGAAGAATTTGTTTCGATTGCACAGAAACTAACTTTAGACGTAAACGGAGATGGCAAAACAGATGTCTGGGGAACCCTAGTCGAAGCGAAGATGACACTGGAACCAACAGTTTGGTTCTTTAACTGGCTAGGGAGTGCTGGTGGCGATCTTTACGACGAGGAAGGAAATGTGACAATCAATAACAAGGCAGGGGTACAGGCGTTGACAATGCTGGTAGATCTAGTCCACAAATGGAAAGTAGCGCCGCCCAATGCTACAGCGCTTTGGACCGTCGATGCCCATACTATGTTCAGCGAGGGCAAAGTGGCAATGCCTCTTTCTTGGAATTACGTAGCCCGCATAGCTCAAAACCCCAACGTATCAAAAATCGTTGACAAATGGGATGTCACTTTGTTTCCCAAAAACGTAAGATATGGTGGCTCACCTGGAGGCTACGCATTCGCAATCCCAACATCAAGTCAACGGAAAGAGGCTGCTTGGGAGTACATAAAGTTCATGAGTATGACACCACACGTGATCAACGATTTCTTCATCACCTTTCTCTCCATTCCGCCTAAGTTTGATGTCATTGCGGACCCCGAGGTAAGAAAAGCCGGACCCAAGAATCTGAAAAGTCCGTTTATTGATGTCTTAGGTGAGGCCATCCGTGTTGCAACACCGAGGCCAATTCATCCTCAAATACAAATGATAAACGATCTCTTGATGGGTGCAATTCAAGAGGCTATTATGTTGAAGAAATCTCCTCAGGAAGCGTTTGACGACCTCGCTGAACAACTCTAATTCGACTTGCCGGACAAACAGGCAAATCATCTGTTTGTCCGGCCTGTCAAAATCAATAACCTATGAGCATTTACGATAGATACAAACGTACCGGATTAATAATGGCGATACCGACCTTGGCGATTCTGTGTTTGGTAATAGCCTATCCCCTTATTTACTGCTTACAGTTAAGTTTTCGTACGTTCAATATGATTAGCCCCTCCAAGGAACGACCATTTATCGGTTTTGCCAATTATATCTGGTTATTCCACTACGATCGGTTCTGGAATTCTGTGATGGTTACAGGTATTTTCGTGACCATAAGTATGTGTATCCAACTTGTTCTTGGATTGGCATTAGCTTTGCTATTAAACCAGAATCTTAAAGACAAAGGCGTACTTCGAACATTATTTCTCTTTCCGCTTTTCATCGCTCCAATTGTGGTTGCTTTGCAGTGGAGGTGGATGTTTATCGCGGAATATGGTTTAGTGAATTCGATCTTAACGGTGTTGGGCGTAGACGGTCCAGCATGGCTCAGTGAAACATGGCCTGCCATGTGGGCAATCATAATTGCGAATAGTTGGGTGGCTACTCCATTTGTAATGGTTATTCTTTTAGCCGGACTTCAGAGTATGCCTAGCGAGCCGTTTGAGGCAGTAAAGATAGACGGGGCTTCAGTACTGCAGACCTTCTGGTTTATAACTCTTCCCCTTTTGCGTCCCACAATACTTGTTATACTTGTCATTAGGTTAATGGATGCGATAAGAACTTTTGATCAGGTGTTTGTGTTGACAGCTGGTGGACCGGCAGGTTCTACGGAGCTTCTCTCTTTGTTTCTCTATCGAATCTCTTTCCTTCATTTTCGATTGGGAAGGGCTTCAGCTCTCTCTATTATTACCCTGGCCATAATAACCGCAGTTAGTGTTATTTTGATCAAAATCCTGCGAAGAAAAACAGTATGAAAAAAATGCAAAAGCATCCTTATACAAGGCAAAGAAAATTCAGACATTCATTGTCTCTGAAACGATTGTTGCTATACACGCTATTAATTGTAGTAGCTATTCTGGTTCTTTCACCGCTTTTTTCCTTAATCGCTACGTCCATACGACTAAAGGATGTCGAGATGGCGGCAGTAAAACATCTCAAATTACCGGATTACCCCATATTTTCTAACTACATAAATATCCTATTCAAGAAGAGGCTTTTGCGGAACTTCTTCACTAGTCTACTGATCGCTCTTTGTTCGACGTCGATATGCGTTATCATTGGCTCTTTTGGTGCTTATACATTTGCCCGGTTCAAATTTGGTATCAGCAGTGTTCTTCTTCTTATTGTTCTCTTCATGAGAATGATTCCTCGAATTAGCCTTATTGTCCCGATTTACTTATTATTCAAAACCATCGGTTTACTTGATACACGCTTTGGACTAATTATTGTTCACTCTGCAATACAACTTCCCTTTGTAGTGTGGATGTTAGCCAGCTTCTTCGAACAGATTCCACAGGAAATTGACGAAGCTGCAAGCATAGACGGATGTTCTCTTCTACAAGTATTCACCCGAATTATCATTCCTCTCTCCAAGACCGCACTCGCCGTAGCAGCGATACTGTCTTTCATAGCATCTTGGAATGAATTTCTATTCGCACTCATACTGACTCATTCTGTCGCACAAACCGTTCCAGTAGTGCTTGCACAGTATGTTACGGGTAGGCAGATCTACTGGGGACCATTATCTGCGGGAGGAGTTTTGTTTACAGTTCCTGTGTTACTATTCTCTCTACTCGTGCAAAAACACATAGTTAAAGGCATGAGTTTCGGAGCCATCAAAGGCTAGCTCAGACTTGACCAGAATATACAGTGATAATTCGGGATATATTGGGTGCATTGGCAATCACTTTCACGACCTCTCAAATCCAATGTAGGTTGGAGTTTAGAGAAGAACTCCTTAACTGAGAAGTGTAAGTGGTGGAAAACTGAGGACTGGGCATAACTTCGTAGTTGAGGAAAACAGATTATTAATTTGTGGTGTGTTATCCTGCAAGATGAAATATGCGGTGTAACGATTGTTGAAAACCTATCTAAAAAGTCGAATACCTAAGGTATTGATCAGTTTGCCTGAAGAAATATGTGAATTTACTGATGTATTTTCTGTTTTAGTAAGAAAGGGCTGCAAAATCGTAAAAAGTCCTTACCCTCATCCACTTAAAGAAAAACAATTACTTGAAATCATCCCGGAAATAGATGCCGCCATAACTGGATTAGACGAATTTACGGTAGAAGTTATTGAGGCCGCACAAAATCTCAAGGTTATTTCCAAATATGGCGTAGGAACAGAAAACATAGATGTTGAGGCTGCAACAAACAAAGGAATTGTAATTGCCTACTCTCCCAATCAAAATGCAGTAGCAGATTTTACTCTTGCGATGATGTTGTGTCTGGCCAGACGGATATGTGAAGGAAATATGTCTGTTAAAATGGGAATCTGGAAAAAACCTACTGGGACGGACGTATGGGGAAAGACTTTGGGTGTCATAGGCGCCGGCAGAATAGGACGGACAGTAGTTGAGCGAGTCAAAGGCTTCAATATGAAAGTGTTAGTGTATGATGTCCGCAGAGACGTGGGTCTAGCCAAGAAATTGGGCTTTGAGTATACTTCGCTACAAAGACTCCTCGAAGAAGCCGACTTTGTGACCATCCATGTGCCTTTGAACACCAAAACCAAAGGTCTTATAGGAGAGAGGGAAATAGGACTAATGAAACCATCAGCTTATTTAATTAACACCGCCAGAGAAGGCATCGTCGATGACGAAGCTCTCTATCTGGCTCTGAAAGACAGAAGAGTAGCTGGAGCAGCCTTCGACGCCCCACTACGGCGGAACTTAACCAGCAGAACTTCGTTGTTACGGCTGGACAACGTTATAGCTACTCCACATATGGCTGCAAATAGTCAGGAAACTCTCAAGGACATGGCTTTGGTTACGGTACAGAACGTACTGAGAGTTCTGAATGAAAAGAAACCTCTGCACGCATTGAGACCTTCAGTTACTACATAAGAGGAACGATTCCGATCTCGAAACAAGAGTCGAATAAATGGAGACGGCATAGCTGTTGGTGGGCATGGGTGATGGCAAGGAGCCCGTTGACTTGTAAAAACCCCAGCAAAGGTTCCCACCACTTGTAAGAGTCTTGCTTCATTGGTGTGGTCTACAGCGAAGCTTTCAAAGAACGGTCTGTTCGAAATACGAGCATTATGCCAAAATAACAGCAGTTTTATCATAGCACATCTGGGAGTCAAAAATGAAAGATAAAATAGAAAGAAAGATTAGGGCCATGGGATATGAGCTCCCGAGACGCCGGGGTGAAACTAAATTGTCCCCTGTGGAGATAGTTGGAGAATTAGCGTTTTGTTCAGGACACGGTTGCGAGGATGCTCAGGGACACCCGACGTACAGAGGTAGGGTCGGTTCGGAACTGACCTTGCAGGAAGGCTACGAAGCAGCTAAACTTTGCGCGCTCAATCTCCTCGCGAGCTTAAAGGAAAAAATAGGAAACTTGGAGAAAGTAGACCGGATCGTGAAAGTGCTGGGCTTCGTAAATAGCGCAGAGGATTTTCATCAACAGCCCCAAGTGATGCACGGCTTCACCGATCTTATGATTGAACTCTTCGGATCCAAGCATGCTCGTTCCGCTATAGGCACGAGCAATCTCCCCAACAATCAGGCAGTGGAAGTGGAAATGGTCGTGAAGCTCAAGAATTCATGACCCGTTCAATGCTTCGGTTCGCTACCAAGCGATGAACGTTAGTACAAAAACAGTGTCTGTACGAATTCCGTTCGATCTAGGCAGAAAACGGAAAGCATCTCTTTAGTTACTCACGGGTGACCTTTACTCCGCGTCGCTGTCGATGTGACTACAGCGTGGTGGGTGCGAATTGTTTCTCATCCTCTACCTAATGCAAAAAGGTTCGAGTTCACCCTCCCCAGGGTCTTCCAATTCGCCTCACTCTTGACGGGGTAATGTGGAATAAACAGGGATATCCCCTTCATCTTCTGAATCCTCAAGAAAGGTTCGAGCCTCGTCCTTCCGCCGGAGCTAACGCTTGAAATCTTCTTCTGGAAAGTATTATCAGCGTGTTCCGGGTTCCTATCCTAACTAGCTCGATCTTGACTTCACCATAGGCTAATTCAGAACCGGCAAAGCACATATCTGAACTAGCCCAACTTCCGTATTCTCAGAAAGAAATGTGGTGTTTACGGTAGTTTGCGAATCCATTCAGCCACGAAAATTGCCGCCGGAAGCCCCACGCCTTGTGCGTAGGGAGGATGTCACTATATTTGAAGAGTGCCATGTTTTTATAGGTTTCATAATCTCAGAGGGAATTTTGAGGCTTTTATAGATTTCAAGATGAGGAGGTTCTGCATTAACTCCTTTGCGAATCTTTAAGATTTCTCCACTGGTTGTAGGTAAAATAACCGTTGCTACCTGATGAGTTTTTAAGGTATCCTTAACCGTAAGCGAGGGGATATGGATACCCTCATCAAAAAGAGTCTTTTCAATAGCCACTAAGAGATGATAAGCAAGAATACAAAAGAAGATATGGGTTTGAACTCTTCTTTTAAGTTGATTGACCTTCCCTCCTAGAATCGGTCCAGTTATTATGTTAGACTAAGGATCGAAAAAAGGGGGATTGAAATGGTGAGAAGAAGCTCCAGGCCTGAGCAAAT
>SDBU01006780.1_pt1 | contig 13387 bp, 15 predicted proteins | sample 2277071 | NCBI WGS metagenome assembly SDBU01 (sample SAMN10397929, study PRJNA504765) | marine sediment metagenome | isolation source: marine sediment core GS08_GC12, 126 cmbsf | place: Arctic Ocean: Gakkel Ridge, Loki's castle | collected 2008 | reverse complement strand
TAGCGAGGTTTTTGAAAATTTTCCCTATGAGCGAGAAGAATTTTTAGGAATTTGGAATTTTCCCCCTGAGAAAATTCCAGACTCCTAATTGCTGTAAGAACCTTGAAAATCTTGTTTTTATCGATTTTTTCCCGTATCCTCGGAAATTCCTATGGGAAAGCTAATTTTTGCAGATACAGGCGAGGAATATGAGCTCAAGGACGAAAGTCCGATTGCTGAGGCCTGCGAAGAAGCAGGAATCCCCTTTGCTTGCACAGAAGGGGTCTGTGGGACCTGCGTGATTGAAGTGGAAGAAGGGATGGAAAATCTCTCCGACTTCACCCAAGAGGAAGAGGATTTCCTGGGAGATATGGACAACGAACGGCTGGCCTGCCAATGCAAACTCCAGGGCGGCAACGTAAAAATCAAGTTTTGAGGTAAGTTATTATGACTGAAAAAGATAAGAAAATCGCTCGGGAAATGACCATAGAGGACATTTTTGCTACATTTCCCCAGAGAGCCCAAAAATTGGCCCAGGAGCTGACGAATGCTGGGCTCAACTGTGTAGGCTGTCAGGCGGCGACCTGGGAGACCCTAGAGGCAGGGATGCTTGGCCATGGGTATTCTGAGAAAGATATTGAGCGGGTGGTCAAAAATCTCAATGCTATCCTGGAAGAAAAAATCGATCTCAAATCGATCAATCTCACCAAGCGGGCTGCAGAGAAATTCAAGGAAATCCTCAAGGAAGAAGATAAAGAGCAGTGGGGCCTTCGCTTTGCTGACAAGGCTTCGGGATGTAGCGGCTTTGAATATGTCCTCGATTTTGCTAAAGAGGCCAAGGAAGACGATAAGATCTTTACATCCAGTGGGATAGATATCTATGTCAACAAGGGAGCCGTCTCGCGTTTGCTCGGCAGTGAAATTGACTATGTCGATGGGCTCAATAATGCGGGATTCAAGATCACCAACCCCAATGCCAAGAGCTCTTGCGGCTGCGGCAAATCCCAATCCTACTAAATACCTGACTCTTTAGGGCCCTCGATTATGGGCCCTGAATGCTCATCCAGCCGATGGCTGATTCTGGCTGCGGCAAATGCAATTAGCCGCGCAAAAAACCTATAGAGGCCCCTTCAGAAGTTTCATTTTTATGAATCCGATCCTTACGGGGATTCACAAATCAATCAGCATCCTCGTGGGCTCTTCGAGATTGTTCTTCATGTGTATCAGAAATTGGATGGCTTCTCTGCCGTCGATAATGCGGTGGTCATAGCTGAGAGCCAGATACATGATGGGCCTTATCACAATCTGATCATTTACCACTACAGGTCTCTTCACAATAGTGTGCATCCCCAAAATGGCGCTCTGAGGCAGATTGAGCAGGGGTGTGGAGAGCATCGATCCAAAGACGCCCCCATTGGTGATGGTAAAACTCCCTCCGCGGATATCATCGATGGAGATAGTCCCTTCCCGCGCTTTAGTCGCAAATTTGGCAATATCCTTTTCAATTTCCCCAAAGCTTTTTTCGCCGCATCCTCGAATGACGGGTACCATCAATCCTTTTTCTGTTGAGACGGCTATGCAGACGTCATAGGTCTGGAAGGTGACGATTTCCTCCCCATCGATGTAAGAATTGACATCGGGAAACTCTTTGAGAGCCGCAACGGCGGCTTTTACAAAAAAGGACATGAAGCCGAGCTTGACGCCGTTACGCTTCATAAAACTCTCTTGTTCGCGAGAGCGGATTTCCATGATTTGGGTCATATCCACTTCGTTGAAAGTGGTGAGCATAGCGGTCTGGTTTTTGGCAGCGACAAGTCGCTCCGCAACTGTTTTGCGAAGTCCGCTCATGGGTCGTCTCGTGACGTTTTCTTCTTTGAGTTGGGCTCTGGGAGGCGCTTCTATCTCTTGTATCGGCTCTTCTGGAAGTTCTTTGGGAGGAGGGGGCGCCGCAACTTCTTTTTCTTCTTCCTTGGGGGGAGAAGGAGCTTTTTGTTCTGTATCGACAGAGCCAATCACCTGTCCAATTGTGACCACATCATCGGGTTTTACGGTGAGCTCGAGAACTCCATCGGCTGGAGAATAGACCACTTGAGTGATTTTGTCCGTCTCAAGCTCGAGGATCTCATCGTCAGCTTTGACAAAGCTTCCACTTTCTACCAAAATACTGCTGACAGTAGCCTCTGAAATGGATTCGCCAGCTGAGGGCACTTTGATTTCTATTTTCATTCTGCTGTCCCTTCTCGATAAAGCTTTTCAACGATGGCATTGTGCTGCATTTCGTGCAGTGCATAGCAGCCAACTGCTGTAGAAGCTGCCGGTTTTCTTCCTACATAGGAAAGAGGCATTTTTCCATCGAGTATTTTTTCTAAACGGGGGCGCAAAAATTGCCAGGCTCCCATGTTTTCGTGTTCTTCCTGGACCCAAATACAAGAACTTGCGCTGGCATATTTCGAAAAAGTCTCTTGCAATTTTTGTTCATGCAATGGGTAGAGTTGTTCGATCCGGATGAGGACATCTTTCGCATCTCTTTTTTCTCTTTCTTGCAAAAGATCATAGTAGAATTTTCCGCTACAAAGGAGGATCCTTTTGGGTGTGTTTGGAGGAGTGGGATCGTCGAGGATTTCAGAAAAAACCCCGGATGAAAAGGCGTCGAGAGGGCTGCGACAACGCGGATGGCGCAAGAGAGCTTTGGGTGTGAAAATGACCAGGGGTTTTTTCCTGCTTAGAAGTGCTTGTCGACGGAGGAGATGAAAAAATTGGGCTGGGGTAGAGGCGTTGGCGATGATCATATTTTCCTCTGCACACATTTGTAAAAAACGCTCAATCCGAGCAGAAGAATGTTCGGGTCCCCTCCCCTCGTATCCATGAGGAAGAAGAAGGGTGAGATTAGTCAGATGCCCCCATTTCATCTCAGAGGAAGAGAGATACTGGTCAATGATGACTTGGGCCCCATTGGCAAAATCACCAAATTGCCCTTCCCACAGAACTAGGGAATTTGGATACATGAGATTATACCCAAACTCAAAACCCAGACAACCCATTTCTGAAAGGGGGGAATTGAAGATATCTACAGGAGCTTGTTTTTCACTGAGATGGGAAAGAGGGAAATAATGAGAAGAATCGAGTTGGTCGACATAAACACCGTGGCGATGAGAAAAGGTGCCACGGCGGACATCCTGACCTGTAAGGCGGATGTGGATTCCTTGGGTTGCCAGTGTGGCATAGGCAAGCAACTCCGCTGTCCCCCAATCAATCATTGGCGCGGAAGGATCCCCAGCAAAGGCATATTGTCTTTCTTTGAGCAACCGTCCCACTTTGGGATGGATATTGACGCTAGTTGGAATTTCCACAATCTTCTGTCCGAGGGCAAGAAGGGTATTTTTCTCCACTTTGGTATCCGATGGAGCAGGGAGATTTTCAAGATGTTGCCCTTTTTTGCGCATTTCGAGCGTTTGCGAAACGTCTTTTTTTGATTTGACTGTCTCCAAAACGCTTGAGAGGTCGTCTCGAAAGCTTTTTTCCATTTCTTCAGATTTTTCAGAGCTTAATACCCCGGATGCAATGAGACGATCCCGATAAATCTGCCGCATGGTCTTCTTTTCTCGGATCACTTTGTATTGGAGCGGTTGGGTGAATGTCGGTTCATCACTTTCGTTGTGGCCATATTTGCGATACCCCATCAAATCGATAAAAACATCACAGCCAAATTTTTGGCGCAGCTCGATTGCGATTTTCCCAGCCGTTACGCAAGCATCTGGATCTTCTCCATTGACATGCAAAACGGGGGCTCCAAAGGCTTTGGCGATATCTGTGCAGTACCGAGTCGACCGACTATCTTTAGGAAGAGTCGTAAAGCCAATTTGGTTGTTGATGACAATATGGATGGTCCCTTTCGTTCCATACCCGTTGAGTCTCGACATCGTCATCGTCTCGTAGACAACTCCCTGGCCTGCAATTGCTGCATCTCCATGGACGATAATGGGAACAATTTTGTTTGCTTTTTCAGGAGGAATTTGCTCTTGCAACGCACGCGTTCCCCCTTCCACAACCGGATCAACTGATTCCAAATGACTGGGATTTGCTGAAAGCACAATCTGGATATTTTTTCCCTTTTTCGTCTGATATGTCCCTGCAAAACCCATGTGGTATTTGACATCACCTGTCGACTCAGTCAAGTCTGGGGTGAAGTGATCTTCAAACTCTTCGAAAATGTAGACATAGGATTTGCCCAAAATATTGGCTAAAACATTGAGTCTTCCGCGGTGAGTCATTCCAAGAACAATTTCTCTGACCCCTAACTCACCGCCAGTAGTCAAGATCGCATGCAACATGGGAATGAACGTTTCTTCACCTTCTAGGGAAAAACGTTTTTGTCCCACATATTTGGTGTGCAAAAAAGTTTCAAAGCCTTCTGCATGGTTGAGCTGCTCTAAGATCGCAATGCGATCTTCATCTGTCAGACCAGATGGAAAAAAGGGCTCGATCCGCTTTTGGAACCACTTTTCAATTTCCACGTTCCCAAGATCCATATATTCGATTCCAATCGTTTTGCAGTAGGTCTTTTGCAAAACATCGATGATCTCGCGAAGAGGCGCCATTTCTTTGTCTAGGAGATTTCCTGTAGGAAATAGGGCATCGAGATCCTTTTGGGAAAGGCCAAAATTTTCCAGTTTGAGTTCATGAGGCACGTGCACTTTTTCTAAGGCCAAAACATCGCAATTGGCAACTAGGTGACCATAGGTTCGATAGGCCTCAATGAGATAGTGGACACGAAGATCTGCACTTTCTTGCCGATGAGGCAGAGCCTGGGGAAGCGCTGAGGCAAATTGCATCCCTTCAAAAAAAAATTTCCATGATTTGTCCACGCAATTCGGATCTTGGAGCCACTTTTCATACAGCCCCTCAAGCATTTTGAGATTACTGAGATTGGCATAGGATGAAGATGGGTCTTGAGTCATATTTGCAACTTATACACAAACAACATGATAATTGGAAATTTGACAAGAAGGCCTTCAGATTTTTTGGATATGACGAGCTTCAGTGTTCATAGACACGGAGCAAGGAAAAGACAAAAAATCTGAAGGATCAGCCGACGCTGTCAAAATCCAATTCTTCATTTTGCTTGTGTATATACCATAGAAAAAAATTTTCGCTAGGCATTATACTCAAGCAAATTGAAAAATATTTTTGACCGCATCGGTTTTTTCCTCGATTTTTCATCTATTCCTCGCTCCATGTCTATGAACACTGCAGCTCGCACGTATGAAAAATCGGTGAGACCTCTTTGTCAAATTCTAAAGTTTTTCAATTTGCTTGAGTATAAAGTCTTGTTTTTGTAAATTGCCTGTGTATTTTGAGGTATGTGTAGATGAATCTTAAAAGTGAACGATTGAAAAAACTCGAAAATGAGTTAGCCGATCTCCAGCATTGGCTGAAGCTCGGGCTCGTCCCGAAAAAGGACATTATCAAGCACAAAGAAGAAATCGAGGCAATTCAAAAAAAAGTCACTGATGAAAGACAACGTCTTCGCTTCCTCAAGGAAAGTGGAGAAGTTGAGGAATATACCCCTCCAAAGCGAGGCGCGCGCCAAGCCTATCAAGAACCACAAAGCATGCCCGAAATGAGTGTCAATCAAGACACTGAAGGCGGTGGGTTCGACACGGAAACGGAATCCTTCGATGCGGAAACAGCCACTGGCGAAGAGACAAAACCCACTACAGAAACCACCGAAGAAGAAACTCCTTCTCAGGTCTATGACGACGAAGACGATCCTTTCAGCGACAAAAATCGCTGGAAACGAGGCATTCTCGCAGATCCCGACGCAGATGAATGGTAAGCCTCTATTTTCACATCCCTTTTTGCACGCGAAAATGTCCCTACTGTCATTTTTTTGTTGTTCCCAATAAAAAAGACCACCGAGAAGACTTTCTCGAAGCCCTTCTCATCGAATGCAGGCGCATTTTGCCCAAAATAAAAGATCATCTCGTCACCTCGATTTATTTTGGAGGCGGAACTCCTACTTTGCTTGGCGCAACCGCCATCCACATCCTTCTCGAAAGCATCCCCTTTGCTCCAGATTGTGAAATCACAATCGAGGCGAATCCGGAAGATGTGACCGAAGAATTGATGGCAAACTTCAAACAAGCGGGAATCAATCGCGTTTCTCTTGGAGTCCAATCTCTCGAAGATTCTTCCCTCCAGGTTCTCGAGCGAACACACAATGCCACAAAAGCCATCGAAGCCATTATGCACACCAAAAACGCCGGGATCTCCAATATCTCCATCGATCTTATGTATGAGCTGCCCGATCAAACCTTAAAGGACTTTGAAAAAACCTTACGCAAACTCGAAACCCTTCCCATCACCCACCTCTCCCTCTATAATTTGACCATTGAGCCCAACACTGCATTTTTCAAGAGAACTCTCAACCTCCCTTCCCCAGAGGAAAACTTGAAGTTGCTCCAATCGGCTACAGATCATCTAGAAGAAATGGGTTTGAAACGCTATGAAATTTCTGCTTTTGCTCGCGAAGGGTTCGCCTCACATCACAACACGGGGTATTGGATCGGACGTCCCTTTTTTGGACTTGGCCCTTCTGCCTTTAGCTACTACGAGGGAAAACGATTTCGCAATATTCCCCACCTCCATCGCTACATGCGGGCCCTAAAGGAAAATCGCTCTGCTGTAGATTTTGTTGAGAAGCTCCCCTATCCCCAAAATGTCCATGAACTTTTGGCAATCAATTTACGTCTTCTCGAAGGGGTCGATCTCAACACCTTTGATCTTCCAGAGGCTACACATGCCCTTCTCGACAAACTTCATGCCGAAAACTACCTCAAACGAGACGGGTCTCACTGCAAACTCACTCCCAAGGGCATTCTCTTCTACGACACCGTCGCTTCTGAAATCATTTAGAGTCTGTCTGCGAATTCATTTCACCAGGATTGGAAACAATCTTTTTCCCTCTGGTAAAAGCAATTCACAGACAGACTCTTAGTCTTCATCAATAGATTTGCGGAGCTTTTTTTTCTCTGATTGAAGTTTCTTTTGGCGCAACTCCCTTTCTCGTATGCCCTTGGATTTCTTCGTAGGAATCCGCTTTTTTCGTTTTCGAGCGCGCAATGCAAGCTTTTTCCGGATCTTTTCAACACAAATCTTCTTATTGAGGTACTGCGAACGCTCTTGCTGAGAAGTCACCCGAATTCCCGAAGGGATGTGAATCAACCGGACCGCACTGTCCGTTTTTTGGACATGCTGGCCTCCTTTGCCACTGGCTTTGAAAGCTTGCATTTCACATTCAGCGAGTAGTTTTTTGTCTTCAGGTTTCATCCGTTATCTCCTCGTCAGAGCATAGTGGGATCTTGTCGTCACCTCATCCCAATTGATATTATCGAAGAAAACCTCGATGTATTTTGCCCGATCTAGTCCATATTGGGGCATATAGGCATGTTCCCAAACATCCATGACCAGGATGAGGTCCCCGCCTGCCAAATGGCCCAGATCATGCTCATTAATCCAGGTATTGAACAAGCGATCGGCTTTGGGGTCAAAGTAGAGAATCGCCCAGCCAATTCCCCGCATCAGGCCCGTAGCTATGAAATCCGCTTTCCAGTTGTCATAGGAGCCAAAATCCCGCACGATAAGCTTATAGAGGGAGGTTGAGGGGGCTAGCGGCTTTTCCCCGCCTAAATTCCCAAAATAGAGCTCATGAAGCCGCATCCCATCAAATTCCCAGCCAAATCGACGCTTCAGCGCTTGATAGGGATAATCCATTGCCTTCTTCTCGACGGCATAATCGCGGATCAATTGGATGAGCAAATTGGTATTTTTGACATATCCCCCATAGAGGGTGAAATGCATTTTGAGTAAATCATCACTAAACCCTGGCATTCCAAGGAGATGAGAAAAATCCTTTACCTGATACTCCACCGCCTTATGTGGAGTGATACCACGCTCGGCAAAAATGGGCGTCGAAAAATTTAAGAAAATTGTTAACAAAGCAATCACTACCCGGAACATAACATCCTCCAAAAGAGTCCACCTTTCAACATCATTCAAAATGAAACAAATGATTTCAATTAAAAATTTAATTTTACATCTACCCGAAACTAAATAGCCTTTACCTATTGTTAATAAATTGTAAATGTAATATAATAAATACTACCTAAATTATGAATGCAATAGATTTTAAAATAGCTCCATTTACTATTAGTAACCACTATCAAAGCAATATCCCTTCTGCAGAGGATACTGTGACCGATACTGCTATTTCCAAAATTCAAGAAAACATTCCAAAAGAAGAACAAGCAAAAATACAGGATTATGCCGACCGCGTAACAAACTGGGGAAAAACTTTACTATTCAGAGATCATGAATGGAACATTCTATTTACCGGTAAAGTTGCTGAAATTCTTGATTGGAGCGTTTTTACAACGATTTTAGGATTGAACGGTGCCGTCCTCATCCACAAGATCTACCTCTATTGCTTAAAAGACCTTCCGATTTTCCACAACTTCCCGTTTTTGCTGAAAGTCATTTCCATTCCTTCTAGTGTTTTCGTGTTGGTCTTGGGAATTTTCGAAGGCATTGCAGAATCGGTGAATACTTATAGAGGATTTCAATTTTTCAATAATATCAAGCAAAGGAAAGACAATCCTCTAGAAGGACTTGAGTGGCTTAAAAAGCGCTATTTCACACTGGAAAAATCGGAAGGGAACAAAATCCAAAAATATATCGATAAAACTCTTCCCAACTTGAGCGGGGCCGATAAAGCAAAACGCTTTGAGCAAATCGCTGAAAAAGCCCTTCAAATCAAATATGAGTGCCTAAAACGGAGAGTTACTCCAGGACTTGCTCAAGAGGTCTTGACACAGCTCAATTCGATCATGAACGACATGAAAAGCGACTTACCAGAAATCAAAGCTGCAGCAAATGGGCGCGCTGAGCTTCTCATGCAATCATTGACGAGGCAAGGGAGAAACAAAATCATCATCCACATGATTGGATTGATCGGGGTTGGCATATCTCTTCTCAGTTTCTTATCAATCTTCCTTGTAGGCCCTCTAGGAATCGCTTTTGGTGTCTTAGATGCTCTGGCTATCCCTTTAGCACTTTCTGCGTTCCTCTATGAAAGAAGAACCGTCAAAAGAGAGGCAGACAATTTCAAAAAGACGATCGAAGCTCAATCTGCCAGCAGTGGCGACCCCAAATTGTCACCCAAGGAATCTAATAGTTCTTTGACTGTATCAAAAGACTCTCCCGAAAGCGCGACATCATCATCGTAAAACTGCCATTTCCCCTCTTTGAAAACTAACGTTTTTTCGCAGATCTTTTCTTTTCGATCGCGATAGGACAGCGTGATGCATTTGATCGGTTCATCCAAATTTTCATTGAGTTGATCTTCGAGAACCTCAGCAAATTCATCTTCGCGGAAAAGATAGGTTCCAGGTGGAGCATCTTTCAAAAGACTTTCAGCCTCCTCGCGATTGACACGGTGCCAAGCCTCATGGATCAAATTGCGTCTTCCTTCCTCTTCTTCTGAAAGGATAAAATCGACATGCGCGACTTGACGCAATACCCAAAAGGGATTTTTTCCGTGCTTGGGGTCATAGGCAATCTGATTGAGAATATGCAGAGTTTTTGTGAAAAGAGCATAAGCTTCGGGAGAAAAATCTTTGCATGGAAAGACCTCTTCATTTTCCGGGGAAATGACCTCAAAAGCTCCTCCCTCAGTATTGGGGCGAAGCTGGATCACAATGGGTTTCCATTCCTCAGTGAGCTTTTTCTTTTTAAAATCTCCAAAATACCATTCACCCGTTTTACAATTGACATACGCGCGATAGGACTTTTTTGCCCTACGAAAGAACCGATTCATCTTTTCCGCTTGGCGATGAATCAAATGGCGAAAAAGAGCAAGATTCCGATGGACACGTTTATCGAGAACTACAACCTTCATATGATCTCCTGACTCCGCTGAAAAGCTGCCAAAAACGTTTTGATGAGACCCGAGCGGACACCGTTTTCCTCAAAGACTTTCATCCCAGCAATTGTCGTGCCAGATGGAGAGGAAATCTGCCATCTGATGCCCCCTGGATGTCCCGCATGTTCTTTGATCAGTGCCACCGCTCCCTTCATCGCTTGAAGAGAGAGTTGTAACGCTTCGTCAGCTCGCAGTCCCATTGCGATTCCACTCTCGACCATCGCTTCAATGATCGCGATGATATAAGCAGGTCCCGATCCTGCCAAAGCAGTGATGGCATCGATTTTTTCTTCTTCAACCCAGAAGATGAGCCCCATTCCTTCTAACATCTCCTCAACTGCTCTTTTTACGTTGAAAGAAAGGCTTTTGTCATCGACCAGAGCAATCACCGATTCTCCACAAGAAAGAGCAAGATTGGGCATGCACCTGACAATTTGAGCCTTTGGGAAATGCTTCTTCAAGCGCTCGACACTAGTTTGTGCAAGCACACTGAGAATGATTTTGCCATGCAAACTTCCCACCTGCTTGGCAAGCTCTTCCAGTTCCTTTGGCTTAACAGCAAGAAGGACAATATCGACTTTCGCAGCGGAGATCGGAAGCTCGGGAATATGCTGCCCACTAATCTCCTCAGCTAGAACCTCGGCTTTTTCAGGATTTCGATCACATAAAACGAGCTGATAACCCTTCTTAGCAAATTGCCTTGCAAAAGCACTCCCAATAACGCCACAGCCTAGAATCGCAATTTTCATCTTTTCCTCCCCTCCTCTATTCTCTCTTGGATAGATTTTCACATCAAGAGCAATTGCACAAAAATTCCTTCCTTTTTATACTCCTTCACATGAAATGGAAAATACTCGCCGTATTATTTCTTCAACTTCAAGGATTTACCATGACAAACGTCTCAAAAGAAATCGAAACCACACGAAAAACCACCTATTCCGTCCAGCCATATATTATCAATCGCTGGTCACCCCGTTCTATGACAGGGGAAGCCATGAGCGATGATGAACTCATGCCTCTTTTCGAAGCAGCGCGCTGGGCTCCATCGAATTATAACAGTCAGCCCTGGCGAATCCTCTATGCAAAAAGGGACACGCCCGAATGGGAGCTCTTCTATGATCTTCTCATTGATTTCAACAAAAGCTGGTGCAAAAACGCCGCAGCTCTCGTCGTCATGGTTTCTCGGGACACATTTGAAAAGAACGATAAACCCTCTGTCACCCATAGCTACGACACAGGAGCCGCCTGGATGTCCATCGCATTGGAGGGCAATGCAAGGGGCTATGTTGTGCATGGGATGAGCGGATTTGATTTTGAAAAGGCCCGAGAAACCCTAAATATTCCAGAGGGGTACACAGTGGAAGCCATGGCAGCAATTGGGAAGAGGGCTCCAAAGGAAAATCTGCCTGAAGAGATGCAAAAGATGGAAAACCCATCGACACGCAAGGAATTAAGCGAGATAGCGATCCCCGGCAAATTCCACTAATCACAAGAGAATCTCTAATAGTCGATTCAGAAACGCGGTTTATGAAGAATCTCGCTGGACTTTCTGAGAGATTTATTCATAGAAATAGCATTCTCGACGAAGGGAATAGCCAAAGGTTATTTCTGAGGAGAGAAGGCGATTTCTAGGGAGAAAGATCCAGAAAGGACGCGAGAGAATTCATAAACCGCGTTTCAAAAAAAACGAGCAAGTCCTGCACTTGCTCGCTGCGAATTGCAACTAACTCAAGCACTACTAGTGTAGTTACTTAAGCACTCATCAGGATTGAGTTATTCTGCTGCTGCTTTTTTTGTTCTGCGTACGACTTTTCTACGCACAGCTTTTTTAGCTACTTTTCTGCGTACAGCTTTTTTAGCTACTTTTCTACGCACAGCTTTTCCAGCTACTTTTCTGCGTACAGCTTTTTTAGCTACTTTTCTACGCACAGCTTTTTTAGCTACTTTTCTACGAACAGTTTTTCTTTTAGCAGTTGTTTTTTTAGCTGCTTTTTTTCTTCTTTTAGCCATGACAATTTCCTCCTGGTTTGCATGCATAGGAATGTGTCTATATTTGGTCCACATGGCATAGGACCGATTCCACAACATTGTCTCCTACAATTTCCAATATAATAAATATTTATTTAAAAAGAAAAGAAATTTCACAAACTTCTAGATTTAAAAAGAAAGATCATGTATTTTTCGCTTTTAGAGCATATTTTGAGCTAATTTTTGATCTGATAAAAAAAAATTGCAATATCCTCAAAAAAGAGGCGTTTTTCTCGAAATTGCAGTCTATTTCGGATCAGCAGATTTTTGAAATGACCTAAAAAATCGGCTTTTGATGACGAAAGAAATTTGCAAAAAAGCTCTAAAGAATTGCGATCTCGATCTTCTCGATTTTATCGCCAACTTTGATCTTTTTAGATACATCTATCCCTTCAATGATCTGACCAAAAACGGTGTATTCTCCATCCAAATAGGGAATTTCCTCTAGAGCGATATAAAATTGGGATCCACTAGAGCGTTTCTCCGGATTGACTTGATCGGGAAGACGAGCCCAGGCAAGAGCGCCTTCTGTATGAGGAAGTCCAATTTCTGCTGGGATGGTAAATCCAGGCCCTCCTTGTCCAGTTCCTTCAGGATCTCCTCCTTGGATGACAAAATTAGAGACCACTCTATGGAACGTCAAGCCATCATAAAATCCATTCTTTGCGAGATTGATGAAATTTGTCACAGAAAACGGGGCTCTTTGCGGAAACAGCTCGCAGACAATCTTACCCTTGCTAGTATGAATAACGGCTTTATAGGTCTTTCCTTCTTCAAATTGCATGGATTTTTTGGGTTCCGAGACTTTCATTGCGGCTGCTCCTTGGCAAAAAAGGATAGTAAGTAGAATAGTGAGTGCTTTTTTCATATTAAGCAGAATGCTCGATGGGCAAAAAAAAGGCAAGCTCGAAGGAGCTTGCCTAGATAAGATATTCAGTGCAAAAAGGAATTAATCGTTTACATTTCGATTCTGATTTGCACGGCGTTTTCGTTGTGACTGTCGTTTTTGAGATTGTTTTTGTTCTTCTGATCTTTGCTGTTGTTGTTGTTGTCTACTTTTGCGAGGCATAATTTTACTCCTTATTATTTTTTTTAGGAGGGAGAAATGCTGTTATCCCTCAATTGTTATTGTATCCAAGGCTGAATTTTTCAGATCAACTGATTTTGGCGTCTATCTTCATAGGATTCACTTAAAAAGAGTTAGAAAAACAAATTATTTTTTTTGAACTATCTTTTTAAAAATAAGCAAATTAAGCCAATAGGGAAAATCCTTATCGACGGAAGAAATTCCAGTAAAGGAGGTTGAACCTCCCTCGCCTAAAGGCGAAGGATTCCTGCTTCAACGCTCCCTCCACTGAGGGCAGCTCCACAGGCTTTTAAGACCGACATCCCGGCGGCCTT
>SDBU01006779.1_pt1 | contig 13388 bp, 12 predicted proteins | sample 2277071 | NCBI WGS metagenome assembly SDBU01 (sample SAMN10397929, study PRJNA504765) | marine sediment metagenome | isolation source: marine sediment core GS08_GC12, 126 cmbsf | place: Arctic Ocean: Gakkel Ridge, Loki's castle | collected 2008 | reverse complement strand
TCAACGCCAGGATATTTGGATAAGGATGAACAAAGAGGCTGCCAAGAAGGGCTTTAATTCCTTATACGAACTGGGTGAAATCTATAACCTCCTCTTCACATCAGAGCTTTCGGTGATTGAGAAGATCTCCACCACTTTCATCACCGATGAGAAAAAGATAGCGGAGCTCTTCCCCCAGGCTCTGAAAATATACGATGCCCGGGACGCGAGGCTACGGGGTTTAAAGGAGGAGGACGTTGAGGAATTTTATGGCTGTGTCTTATGTCAGAGCTTTGCCCCGACCCATTGCTGTATCATCACCCCTGAGAGGCTTGCCAACTGCGGGGCGATAAACTGGTTTGATGGCCGGGCGGCCTATAAGCTTGATCCCGAGGGTCCTATATTTGCGGTGCCGAAGGGCGAGTTCTTGGACCCGGTAAAGGGAGAATACAGCGGAGTCAATCAGGTAGTTGCTGAAAGATCGCTGGGAGGCTATGACCAGGTCTACCTCCATAGTGCCTTTGATCATCCGCATACCTCCTGTGGCTGTTTTCAGGCAATCTGCTTCTACATCCCGGAGGTAGACGCATTCGGAATCGTTCATCGAGACTTCGTTGGAGACTCGATAACTGGAGAACCCTTTTCCCGCATGGCTAGTACTACAAGTGGGGGGAGGCAGGTGGAGGGCTCCTGCGGAATGGCGCTGGAGCTTCTAAGATCCCCAAAATTCTTCCAGGCAGATGGGGGACTCCGAAGGATAGTATGGTTGCCCAAGGAGATAAAAGAGAGGTATCAAGAGCCCCTTAAAGGAGCGGAGATATACGATAAAATAGCTACCGAAGAGGATGTCAAAAACCCCGATGAGCTAGTGGGATTCCTTGAAAAGGTAGAACACCCCTGGATAAAAGGTGAGGTGGAGCTTCCATAGGATAAATAGGGAGGTTTATCATGTCGGTTAGAGGGAGCGACCTGGTTAAGAAGCTACCTGAGTCAGGTAAGAAGAATTGTAAGGAATGTGGCTTTCCCACCTGCTTTGCCTTCGCCATGAAGCTAGCTTCAGGAGGAGCCCCCCTTGAAAAATGCCCCTATCTCCCCCCGGAAACCAGGGCAGAGCTTGAGGATGCCCTGGCACCCCTAATAAAACTTGTCACCATCGGCTATGGCGAGAATGCCCTCCCGGTGGGGAATGAGGAGGTACTATACCGGCACGAAAAGACCTTTGTCCATGAGCCCGGCATCGCCCTCCTCATCTCCGATAAGGAGGATGAGGCGAAGATAGAGGGGAAGATAAGGAAGATAAAGGAGCTACAGTTTGAAAGGGTAGGACTAACCCTCAAGGCAAATCTTTTAGCCTTATACTTCGAATCGGGGGATAGGTCCCGATTCGAGGCTCTGGTGAAAAAGGTCTTTGACCACACAGACCTGGGGATGGTTTTAATCTCCGAGGATTTGGGCGCCCTCTTTTCAGCAAGGGATATATGTGCGGAAAGGCGTCCCCTCCTTTACCCCATAACCCGGGAGAATATCGAGGAGGCTATTCCCAAGATCAAGGAGTCCCCTACCCCGGTAGCGGTTCGCGGGGAGAGCATAGAGGAGCTTATCCCGCTAACCTCCAGGTTGAAGGACGCCGGCATCGAGGAGCTGGTCTTAGATCCCGGCTCCAAGAATTTATTGGAAGGGATACGGGATCAAACCCTTATCCGGCGGGCAGCATTAAAACAGGGCTTTAGACCCCTTGGTTATCCGACTATATCCTTCCCTTGCTTTATTGCCAAGGATGGGCTTAAGGAATGCCTTGCTGCCTCCGTATTTATAATCAAATATGCCGGGATTATCGTCCTTTCCGATGTAGATAAATATTCCCTACTCCCCCTCTTGGTTCAGCGGCTTAATATCTATACCGATCCTCAAATACCGATGTCAGTAGAGGAGAAGTTTTACGAGATAGGGGAGCCCAATGAGGAATCCCCGGTTCTTCTTACCTCAAACTGGTCGTTGACCTATTTCGTCGTCTCATCAGAGATCGAGGGGAGTAAAGTCCCTTCATTCCTCTGTGTAAAGGATACCGAAGGGCTGGGCGTCCTTACTGGTTGGGCAGCGGGTAAGTTCGTCGGTGATGCTATCGGTCCCTTTATTCGGAAATGCGGGATCGAAGATAGGGTGAAGCACCGCCGGCTGATTATCCCCGGGCGGGTAGCCCGAATTAAAGGCGAGCTTGAAGAGGCTCTGCCCGATTGGGAGATCATCGTCGGCCCCCGGGAAGCAGCAGCAATACCCGGTTTCCTCCCCGAAATCGTTAAAAAATGGAAGGCTTAGCCAAGGATGGGTTAGAAAGGATCCTCGACCGATATAAAAAGGGTGATAAGAGCGCTCTAATCCCTATCCTGCAGGAGGTTCAACAAAGCTTCGGTTACCTTCTCAAGGAAGAAATGCCCCTGATTGCCCGGTTTTTGGGGGTGACTGAGAGCCTCATCTATAGTGTAGCCACCTTTTATAACCAGTTCCGTTTTACCCCCCTGGGGAGGCATCATGTTAGAGTCTGCTTGGGGACTGCCTGCCACATGGCCAGAGGGGGACTCGTCTTAGAGGCATTTGAAAGGGAACTGGATATTAAGGTAGGGGATATCACCCTGGACCAAGAGTTCAGCCTGGAGAGGGTTGCCTGTATCGGCTGCTGCGTGCTGGCTCCGGTGATAGTGGTGAATGAAGCCGTCCACCCCAAAATGACGCCTTTCAAAGTAGAGGAGGCTTTAGTTAAGCTTAAAGACACTTAATGACCTTTGAGGAAATTCAAGCACAGGCAATCTCGGAATGGGAAGCCCTCCAGAGTAGTGAACTACCCCGCATCCTTATTGGCACTGCTACCTGTGGTAGAGCAGCCGGCGCCCTTGCCACCAATGAGGCTTTTGAGAAGGAGCTTGCAAGGTGGGGCGTCGATGCCATAATCACCCCGGTAGGCTGCATAGGGCTTTGTTATGCTGAGCCTCTTGTTATCATCATTAAACCCGATTGGCCACTGATCTGCTACCATAACATAACCTCGGAGCTCGTCCCCCGACTTGTAGATGGCTACATCCTGGGCGATGACCCCTGTCTCGAGCTTGCGCTCGGGACCATAGAAGGGGGCAATGGAGAGGCGATCCACATCCCCGAACTTCCCCGGTTTGAGCATGAGTTACGCCTTCTATTACGTAACTGCGGCTATATTGATCCCGGAAATATAAACCATTACCTCGCCCGCGGCGGCTATGCCGGCTTGGCTAAAGCACTCGGGATGTCCCCTGAGCAAATAATCGCCGAGATAAAGAGAGCCGGGCTTAGGGGGAGGGGTGGGGCCGGCTTCCCCACCGGACAAAAGTGGGAACTCTGTCGCCATACGAAAGCCGAGCCGAAATATGTAATCTGCAACGCCGATGAGGGAGACCCGGGCGCCTTTATGGATCGGGTTATTCTGGAGAGCGACCCCCATCAGGTTATAGAGGGGATGATTGTTGCTGGCCATGCTATCGGCACCCCTTATGGCTACATCTATATCCGCTCTGAGTATCCCCTGGCAATTGAGCGCCTCAAAATCGCCCTGAAACAGGCAGAGGAGTTGGGAATATTGGGAAGCAATGTCTTGGGGAGCGACTTCAGTTTCCTAATCGAGGTCGTACAAGGGGCGGGTGCCTTTGTCTGCGGAGAGGCAAGTGCACTGATGTACTCCATTGAAGGGAGAAGGGGTGTGCCGAGGGTGAGGCCACCTCACTCGGTTGAGGCGGGTTTATGGGGGAAGCCCACCGTGCTTAACAATGTGAAGAGCTTTGCCTATGTGCCCCTGATAATCAGTCGGGGAGCAGATTGGTATGCCAGCATTGGCACTCCGGGGAGTAAAGGCACCGCCGTGTTCGCCTTAGCCGGCAGGGTTGCCAACACCGGGCTGGTCGAGGTGCCCATGGGCACAACCCTGCGCCAGCTTATCTATGAAATCGGTGGCGGGGTCCCCGAGGGGAAGCGATTTAAGGCGGTGCAGATCGGTGGACCATCAGGGGGCTGTCTCCCCGAGGCTTTGCTTGATACCCCGGTCGATTTCGATTCCCTTACCGGGGCGGGGGCGATGATGGGCTCCGGCGGCATGATTGTGATGGATGAGGATAACTGCGTGGTCGATGCAGCAAGGTTTTTCCTCGACTTCACCCAGAAGGAATCCTGTGGCAAGTGCACCATGTGCCGCCTGGGGACAAAGCAGATGCTCGATATACTTGAAGATATCGTAAACGGCAGGGGGAAGATTGAGGATATTGACCTGCTTGTCGAATTGGCTCAAGATATCAAGGTGGGGTCGCTCTGTGGACTGGGGGAAACAGCCCCCAACCCGGTGCTCACCACCATTCGCTACTTCCGCGATGAGTATGAAGCGCATATCCTTGAGCAACGCTGCCCGGCACTCGTTTGTAAGGAACTCATCGCCTACTACATACTTCCTGATAAGTGCGAAAAGGGCTGTGAGCACTGCGTGTTGACCTGCCCCACCGAGGCGATCACCAGCACTGAAAAGCGAATAAAGGTGATCGATCAGGAAAAATGTGTCAAGTGTGGGACTTGTATCGAGACCTGCCCCTCGGAGTACAATGCGGTGATAAAGCTATCGCCTCCCGATTCAATCCCCCGGTAACGCCACCTTATCATTTTTCCACCGGGGGGATATCCTCTGGAGCCTACTCCTAAAGCCTCAGGGGAATGTGGGGGCGAAGCCCCCGCAAATTTGACTGGGTGAGTGGGTGGGAAGAATAAGGTTTCTAGGTGAGCGGGTTAGCGATAAAATGATCAACTTAACCATCGACGGCATCAGAATAGAAGCGGAAAGCGGGACGAGGATTTTATGGGCTGCTCTGGATAACGGAATCTACATCCCCAATCTTTGTGCCATTAGGGAGAGAGAGCTGCCTTCCGGAGCCTGCCGGCTATGTTGGGTTGAGATCGAGGGAAGACAAGAAGCGGTTACCGCCTGCACCGAGCCGGTCAGGGAGGAGATGGTGGTGCATACCAAAACTCCTCGGGTTATGAGACTTCGCCGCACTGCCTTTGAACTCATCATCACCGACCTTCCCCTCGAATGCCGGACCTGCGGTAAAAACCGAAGTTGTGAATTACAAAAGCTCGCCTCCTTCCTTAAGGTCAAGCTGAAAAAACCCAAGCGCCTGAGGGAGATGCCGCCGAAGTCACTCCCCCTGGATTCAAGCAATCCCTTCTTCGTCTATGACCCCAATAAGTGTGTCCTCTGCGGGAAATGTGTTTGGATATGTAATGACCTGGGCATTGAGGCGATAGATTTCGCCTTCCGCGGCTATGAAAGTAGGGTTACTACCTTCGATAATATGCCCCTCAAGGAATCAAGGTGTGAATCCTGTGGGGAATGCGTTGCCATCTGCCCCGTCGGCGCTTTACTCCCGAAAAATGGTGCTCTGCCCACCTATGAAGTCAAGACCATCTGTCCCTACTGCAACATCGGTTGCGGCATCTATTTGGGAAGTCGTGAAGGGGAGATTATAGGCGTACGTGGTGATGCTGAGAGTCCGGTGAACAAGGGCCGGCTCTGTGGCAAGGGGAGATTTGGTTTTGGGTTTATCAGGCACCCCGATCGTCTCAAATCGCCCCTGGTCAAACGAAATGGGGAATTCGCCGCCACGAGCTGGGAAGAGGTGGTTGAGTTTGTCGCCAATAAACTTGCCAACTACAAAGGGGAACAAATAGCGGTCATTTCCTCAGCTAAATGCACCAACGAGGCAAGCTATCTCATTCAGAAATTAGCTCGGGCGGTATTAGGCACTAATAACATCGATAACCCAAGCCGTTATTGCCATGCCCCATCAATATACGGCCTGTCTCAAAGCTTCGGTGCTACTTCCACCTCCATTGACGAAATCGCTGCTGCCTCGTGCATCTTTGTGATCGGAAGCAATGCAACCAGCTCCCATCCGATAATTGCGGCCAGGCTCAAAGGGGCAGCGCGCAACGGTGCAAAGCTCATTGTGGCTAATCCCCGCGAGGTCGAGCTATGCCGCCACGCCCATCTTTGGCTCCAGCTTCGCCCCGGAAGCGATATGGCCTTGCTTATGGGCCTGATGCGGGTTATTGTTGATGAGGGGTTAGCCGAGCACTGCGAGGGCTTTGATGCCTTCAGAGATTCACTACGAGGCTTTGAACTTGATTATGTGGAATCAGTCACCGGTGTCCCCCGGGATAAGGTGGCCGAAGCAGCTCGAATATATGCCCGCTCCCGGCCAGCCATCACCCTCTATGGCACAGGCATTACTCAGCATGCCCAGGGCACCGATAATGTCCTCGCCATTGCCGATCTAGCAATGCTCACCGGAAGTAAATTAAGCTCGATAATGGGGGAGAACAACTCTCAAGGTGCTTGCGATATGGGTGCCCTCCCCGACTTCTATCCCGGTTACCAGCCAGTGGAGCCTCCCGGGTTGACCCTCACTGAGCTCCCCCAAGCAATTTATCGGGGGCAGGTCAAGGCCCTCTACATCATCGGCACAAATCCGGCGCTGAGCATGCCCGATGCACTAAGCGCTCAAGCCATGCTGAAGAAACTGGAATTCCTCGTCGTCCAGGACCTCTTCCTCACTGAAACGGCTCGACTTTCGCATGTAGTCCTGCCCGCAGCCAGCTTCGCCGAGGTAGACGGAACCTTCACCAATATTGAAGGGAGAGTGCAACGGGTGCGTAAAGCGATCGAACCTATAGGTGACTCCCGCTCTGATTGGTGGATCATCTGCCAGATCGCCAAGAGGCTTGGTGGCAAAGGCTTCGATTTTGAACACCCCTCCCAGGTCATGGAGGAAATTGCGAAGCTCGTCCCCTTTTATGATGGCATCTCTTATGAGAGGTTGGAAGAAGGAGGATTGCAACGCCCCGTTGAGGAACATCGCGGCAGGCTTACCCCTCTAGTGCATCAGCCACTGGTGGAGCCGCCGGATAAGCTATATCCCCTCATACTCACTACTGAGCGCAGCCTATATCATCACGGTGCTCTAAGCAGAAAGGTTGCGGGGCTTAACATATTGAAAGCTGAGGAAGCGGTGGAGATAAATCCAACGGATGCCGCTGCATTGGGGATAGCCGATGGTGAGACGGTGCAGGTTATCTCTCGGCGGGGAAAGGTGACAGCAATTGCAAAGCTAACTCCAGCTTCACCCCCGGGGTTGGTGTGCATGACTCCCCATTTCTTTGAAAGCCCGACAAATGTGCTTACCAACCCAGCCGATTTGAAGACTTGTGCAGTGAGGGTGAAAAAGAGCTATAATATAAAGGGTAAAGGGATGGGTAATGCCTAAGTCGACTAAAATGATTGTCATCGCCGGCAAGGGGGGAACTGGCAAGACTACTATCTCCGCCCTGCTGATAAAGCTCCTCTCCCAGAAGGGGGTGGTCTTGGCTGTCGATGCCGATCCCAGCGCCAATCTCAACCAGGCCCTAGGCCTTCCGCTTGCTCACACGGTAGGCGGAATAAGGGAGGCGCTAACCGAAGATGTGATGAAGGGGAGGTTCAGCCCCGGGGTCTCCAAGCAGGATTTCTTGGAATCCAAAATACATGAGGCTTTAGTGGAGTCCAAAGGGATAGACCTTCTGGCTATGGGGCGACCTGAGGGTCCGGGGTGTTACTGCGCCGCCAATAGCTGGCTTCGCACCAGCCTCGACCAGCTGGCTCGAAATTATGACTATGTTGTCGTCGACAGCGAGGCGGGCATGGAGCACCTCAGCCGCCAGACAACCCGGGATGTGGACTACCTTCTCATCACCTCCGACCCTACAATGAGGAGCATCACCACTGCCGCTCGAATGAAGGAGCTTGTCGCCGAGCTGAGGACCCATGTGGGAAAAATTTGCCTCGTAGTCAATCGCGCCCCCAGCGAACTCCCCCCGCAGATTAAAAAAGCGATAGACGACTTTGAGCTTCAGCTTACTGCTACTATACTTGAGGACCCCAAAATCGCCGACTTAGAGGTAGAGGGGACTCCGCTCACCGAGCTCCCCCCCGATTCCCCTCTCCAAGTAGGAGTGAGGGAGATGGCTGATAAGATGGGGCTTTAATGAGACCAACTGACTGGAAGTTAGTAAGTTTGAGAGAAATCGAAGGGGTGATAAGCCCTCATACTGCCTTTTTGGGGAGGGAGATAGAGAGGAGAAAGGAAGCCTTGGAATATGTGGATGATGTCTCCAAGCTGGCAGAATATATCGGGGGCGAGGTTGAAAAACTCGGCATAGGGGAGGATTGGGTGATAAAAAAGGAAGCCCTCCCCGGCATTGAGTTTTTCTTTATTTATAACCATGCTGACCAAGAGCTAGCGGGCAACCTCAGGGTTCTCTATTCCGGTGAGAGGATAAGGAAAGTTAGCGGAGAGGATCTGGTTGCGCTTACGATCGCTTTTGTTAATCATATGCTGCGGTATATAAGGGAGATTGAGCCGGCAAGGAAGCTCCCTGAGATTTGTTATCGAGTCTGAAGCACCTTGGAGATATGAATGGCAAGAGGACACGGATACTTTCGAAAGAAGAAGCGTAAAATAAGGGTATTGAGGCGGAGGCGGCATGAGTCGGAGAGGTGGAAGCGAATCAAGAAGGGGCTAGCCTAGGCCATTAGGCTTTCTAGCGGTTTGCTTTCAATCACCTAAGGGTGGAGTGGATGGGGCAAGACCTTGAATATATTTTCCATCCCCGATCAATTGCTGCTGCTGGGGTCTCAAGTGATCCAGCTACTTCGCCTGGTCGAGCTATGCTAGCCGCCTTGCTGGATTTTGTATTCGAGGGTGAGATTTACCCCATAAACCCTAATAGCGAGCCAAATCCTGGGCTTAAAGAGTTACCACGATATTTTTGATGTTCCTCAACCGAACCGGTTGATTATGTTATCTCCCATGTCCCCACCCAGCTTTGCCCCCCACTGATGCAAGGCTGTATTAGCAAGTGGGTGAAGGATGGAAGGCGATTTTTCCAGGTGGTGAAAGAAGCAGCAAGAAGGAAGCCGGTGATAATACTTAAAGGCGGGTATACTAAAGCTGGAACTACGACTACCGCCTCGCACACCGGCTCTTTAGCCGGGGTAGATAGAATATGGGACGGATTTTTCAAGCAAACAAGCGCCATTCGAGTTTACTAGCCTGGAGGAGCTGGTGGGATGGCAAGCAGCCATAAAGGGGGAGCAGAAATGCTACCTGGCTGGCATCCCTGTCTATCCTTCTACTAGCCGCGCTGCTAATGCGATCAATAAGTTCATTCAGTATCATGAAAGGGGCGCTGCTCCAGGGTAAAGAAAGGAGGGAAAAAGAAATGGATTACGAGACCATTATTCTCAAAAAGGAGGAGGGGGTTGCTACCGTAATATTAAATCGACCCGAGAGACGAAACGCGATAACTCCCACCATGAGTGCCGAGCTGGTAAAAGTGACCGAGGAGGTGGGAGGGGATGATGCCATAAAGGTGGTGGTTATCACCGGTGCAGGCCCTGCCTTTTGCGCCGGTGGCGATCTCGAGTCAATGCTCGGCACAAAGCCTCTGGAGGTAGGGGGATCCCTCCGCAAGGGAGGCGCCAGGGTTGTCCTCAACCTAAGGAAGATGTTGAAGCCGGTAATAGCCTCGGTGAACGGAGCTGCTGTTGGTGCCGGCTGTAATCTTGCTCTGGCTTGCGATATCATCATTGCCTCGGAGAATGCCCGCTTTGGCGAGGTCTTCGCCGCCGTCGGCGCTCACCCCGATTGGGGGGGAACATACTTCTTGCCTCGATTGGTGGGGGTGTCGAAGGCCTGTGAGCTTTTCTTCACCGGGAAGATCCTCGATGCCAAGGAGGCGGAGAGAATAGGTATGGTGAATGAGGTTGTGCCCGCAGACCTTCTGGAGTCCAGAACCAGAGAGTTCGCCCTCAGCCTGGCAAGAGGCCCCTCAATAGCAATCGGCCTGACAAAGAACTCCATCTACCAGGGGCTGGAAGCGGACTTAGCCGCAGCACTGGAAAACGAAGCCAAGGCCCAAACCATTTGCTTCCTCACCGAGGATGCCAAGGAGGGGATGAAATCCTTTTTAGAGAAAAGACCACCGGCGTTTACCGGGAGATAATCAAGGAGGTTTCGCTATGGGAAGCTATGTCGTAAGAGCCACTATTATCCCTCGAATGGCGGAGGAGCTTTCGAAAGCAGAGAGTAAAGCCAAGGGATTTGCCCAAGTGCTTAACTTACTGCCCGAAGACCTCGCTAGGGAGTTAAGGGCTCATGCCCAGTATCTCAGCGATCTTAAGGCCGAGGGCAAGGTCTTCTGTGGCGGCCCAATGGACGATTTCACCGAGGGGCTGATCATATATAAGGCCGATTCCCTGGCAGAGGCGAAGCGCTTTGCTGAAGGAGACCCCTATATAAAGAGTGGCCTCTTCACCGATTACCAGATTAAAGGATGGCATCATTGGATCTAGCCGCGGCCAAATTCCTTCAAAAGCTGCCCCGAAGTTAGGTGAACCATGGTCGGCCTGCCATGGGGGCATGTGCGGGGTAGCTTTGCTTGTTCCAGCTGACGCACCAGCTCATGCATCTCTTCATTGCTTAGCACCTGCCCTGCCCTCACCGCACTATGACAGGCAAGGGAAATAGCTAGCTTCTCCTCCCAATCGGTGGCCCCACCCCCGGCAAGGAGATCGAGAACCTCCTTCACTACCCCGGTTACATCTCGCCCCTGAAGCATGGCTGGCATGGTGCGCACAAGGTAGGTTCGGGGACCAAACAACTCAAACTCAAAACCGAATTGTGCCAGGTTCTCCCCTTTTGACTTTAAGAGCTCCTCCTCCCTGGCGGCAAACTCAATGGTTAGCGGCTGAAGTAGCCCCTGAACCTCTATCTCTCTCCTCGCCCGCTGGGCTAGTATCTTCTCAAAAAGAACCCGCTCATGAGCCGCGTGCTGATCAATGAGGTAGAGGCCATCACTCCCTTCAGCGATAATATAGGCACTAGCTAGCTGACCGAGCACACGGAGGATGGGCACGGAGCGGTGGACCTCCTCAGTTGATAATGGGGAAGGGGCAAAGTCTATCTCAGCCTGGCGATATCCTTTTAATATCTGCTCCGGGAACCTACTATCAGTGCCGGGCTTGATATTGGGGATGGGCATCAGCTCCGCCAAACTATGGCGCACTGCCCGGCACACCCCGCTGAAAAGCACGGCTTCGGAGTGGAATCTTACCTCCACCTTAGCCGGATGGACATTGACATCGATTTCCTGAGGGGGCAGCGTCAATTCAATAATCGCGATCGGGTGTTTCCCCTCCATAACCAGCCCCTGATAGGCCTCTTCCACAGCGCGAGCCAGCAGGGGGCTGCGTACCCACCTCCGATTAACGAAGAGGCTGAGGCCGCTACGGGAACCACGACAAAGCGAGGGGGGACAAACTAAGCCCCTTACCTGAAAAGAAAGAGCTGCATCTTCTTTATCCGCCCTCCTGATCTCCAGCATCGCCTGAGCGACACCCAGACCATAAACCTCAGCCACCACGTCCCTGAGGCTGCCATTACCAGGGGTATGCAGAACCCTTCGCCCATCGATGGATAAAGAGAACCTCACCTTAGGGAAGGCAAGCCCGAGCTGGCTGACGAGATTGGTGATGTGGCTATTTTCAGTAGATTTCGACTTGAGGAATTTATATCGGGCGGGAACACTGCGGAAGAGATGGCGGATGATAACCGTGGTTCCCGGATTTCGTGCCTGCCTCCCCCTTTCCACTATCACGCCATCCCTCAGGCTGAGGTAAGCCCCGACCAACTCCCCGGCGGTGCGGGTGAGCATCTCCACCTGGGCTACTGCGGCGATGCTCGGCAATGCCTCCCCCCGGAAGCCGAGGGTGGCAATGCCCTGGAGGTCAGACGGAGTAGCGATCTTGCTCGTGGCATACCTCTGAAAGGCAAGCTCAGCCTCCCCCGATGGTATCCCCACCCCGTTATCCGCCACCCTGATGAGGCTCACCCCACCATCCCCCGTCTCGATAGCTATCTGGCTGGCGCCGGCATCGAGGGAGTTCTCCACCAGCTCCTTGACCACCGAGGCCGGCCTCTCCACCACCTCCCCGGCAGCAATCTGGCTAACAACCTCCGGGGCTAGAAGCTTAATCGGCATAACCGTTTACCGGTCATTTTCTTTCTGGCTTTCGTCTGGCAGATTTTGCAATGACATCTTCGCTAACGAACCGCACTATCTTTTCCCATTCTAGACTGCCATCAGGAAAGCAAAAATCCTTGATGAACTCTGCGGTGAACCTGTTTATTGCAGCATCCCAAGCAGGTGCATATTCCTTTCTATGTTTAGCCGGTTCGTCCTTCATAAGTCTAACCAACTTGAGGTAGAAGTCAGGGTCACCCGTGATCTCCTGCCAAAATGCTTGTCCCGAAATATCCCTATAGACCAAATTCTTGCTTGGCTTGCTTTTTACATGCCCATAGGCATGCCCTAAAATAGGGTCAAATTGCTTGTGAAGCTTATAAAGGCGACTACGGACGGCAAGGAATTCTTGAGATTGTCGCTTTTTCTGGCTGGCATTATAAGGATATGGACCAGATTTTAATGCGATAGCGGTAATCTGTTCCTCCGACTCGACTACAAAATCTACCCCTTCAGCATCTGAAACCTTACCTCCTGAGGCAATCCGAGCAATAGGCTCAAAGAAAGCATCGCCGAATATGGTTTCGTCTGAGGCGCTTATATAATCCGCAAGCAAGCGCTCAACGATTTCTGAAGCCTTTTGGATCCCCAATGCTCTGAATAAGTAAGGATTCTTCCTGCGAAGAAAAGCCCGGAGCTTTAGCTCCCTCACTTTTTGCAGACGTCGCTCATAGAAGTCTTGGAGACATTTGCCTATTAGGGATTCTAGCTCGTCTATGTCCATTCTTTGCCCTTTCTATTGCTTCGAGTGCCAGATCATGGTATTCTTTCATCGCTTCAATACCTATATAGTGCCTGTTTAAATTGATACAAGCTATGGCTGTCGTTCCAGAGCCAACGAAAGGATCGAGAACCAAATCTCCTTCCTCAGTAAACAGCTTGATGAACCAAGTTGGTAGAGAGATAGGAAATGATGCACTGTGCCCCCGGTTGGCACACTCTGTAGCAAGATGCAGGACATTTGTTGGATAAGCATACTCTTTGCCAAGCCAGTGAGAGACGTTCTTGCCAAAGCCACTGCCTACATGGGACTCATCCCTAATCTGATCAGTAGTGCTCAGCTTTGCCAATCGCTTGTCTGCCCATTTGCCCATTGGCACCATTAAAGCTTCTTGGAACATCTTGAATCGCTTTTGCTTAGTAAAATGCAAACAGCGCTCCCAAGTATCTCTAAATCGATTGGGCCATTTGCCAGGATAACAATTCTTTTTGTGCCATATATACTC
>SDBU01006778.1_pt1 | contig 13388 bp, 11 predicted proteins | sample 2277071 | NCBI WGS metagenome assembly SDBU01 (sample SAMN10397929, study PRJNA504765) | marine sediment metagenome | isolation source: marine sediment core GS08_GC12, 126 cmbsf | place: Arctic Ocean: Gakkel Ridge, Loki's castle | collected 2008 | reverse complement strand
ATTTTTTTGGCTGACTGAAGAGACAGCTTCTAACTGCTTAATCTGGAAGATTATTCGAGGAGACGGATTGGAAATGTTTAAGTCAAAAGCAGTTTTTCCCTGTTGAGAGATAACGCTCTTGAGCTTTTGAGGGGTATCCAGCGCAACAATCTTGCCTTGATCAATAATTCCAATTCTATCACATAAGATGTCCGCTTCCTGCATAATGTGGGTAGTTAGGATAATGGTAATTCCCTCTTTGTTTATTTCTTTAATGAAGTCCCTAATGGCTCTGGTAGTCTGAGGGTCTAATCCCAGAGTTGGCTCGTCCAAAAAGAGTATCTCTGGCATACTAAGAAGAGCTCTGGCCAGATTTATTCTCTGCTTCATTCCACTAGAGAATGTACCCGCCAGGGTATTGGCCCATTTTTCCATTTTTACCAATTCCAGAAGTTTCTTAGTCCTTTCTGAGATTATTTTTGCCGGAATGTGATTTAGCCGGCCAAAGAATTTAAGATTTTCTCTGGCTGTTAGTCGATCATAGAGAATAATTTTTTCTGCCACCAATCCAATATGCCCTCTCACCTTCCCTGCTTCTTTCACGATTTCAAATCCAGCAACTTTCGCCTTGCCAGAAGTAGGCCTGAGAAGAGTGCAAAGCATTCTTATGGTAGTAGATTTACCAGCTCCATTAGGCCCTAGCAGTCCGAAGATTTCTCCTTTCTCTACTTTAAAAGAAATCCGGTCTACAGCTACTAAATTATTAAATTTACGAGTGAGTTGGTTAACTTCAATAATACTCATTTACTTGTCCCGACAGCTTATTTGTTAATCTCATCCTTTTACCATTCTTCTCATCCGATAATACCTCTTAATTTATCTCGTTTTATATATCTTTTATTTTCAGAGTTATCCCGAAACCCATCCTATCAGCTACTATGTAAATGCAAATCTAGACTAAGTATAGGTTATTCGAACTAAAGGGTCAAACCTTTCAGCTTGGTAATCTCTATAGGACAATTTTTCCAGTCGTGTTCCCCACAAACTATGATGTTGCATTCTTTTGGCTCCCCGGACTGGACACATTCAGAACTCTCCATTGGGCTAAAATTAGACAACAAATCATAAGTCTAGGAATTGCCGGATTTCTATTAACGGCTGAACTGAGTAGAAAAGGAAGAATCTAAGCATTCAATTAGACTACGTTTCCAACTCAAACTGGCAATACTTACTTGATACCGTAAGTATAATGTATCAAATGACATCCTATATGATTTGCAAGAACTTCGTTTTCTTGTTTCCTCACAACGACATGTTTCAACTGCCCTCAGGACTAGAGTAGCCAATCGTTCTCTCCTTATAGCGGCCTTCGTTTTTCTGTCTAGATAACTACCGACCACCTGATCCCGAGACCATCATCTTGTTGACTCTAATTTAATAAGTAGTATAGTCAGGCCACAAGCTCTAAAACTTGGCAATAGAACATAATGACTGTTAATGATCTTTTAGAAAAATTTAGTCGGATTAAAAAAGAACATTAGTCGAGGATAAGATGCTCTTGACATAAAAAGAAGAGAAGAGAAAGGATTGATAGTTCAAGAAAATAGATAGTAAAAAATAGATGAGATAAGGAGGAGAAAGAATATGACTGAAAAAAAAATTATATTAGAAGAGAGCAAAATACCGAAAGCATGGTATAATGTCCTACCAGATTTACCAGAACCCTTACCTGCGATACTACATCCTGGAACCAAGAAACCTGTAGGGCCGGATGACCTATCGCCAATTTTTCCTATGGCGTGCATCGAACAGGAGATGTCTTCTCAGCATCGTATTGAAATACCTGAGGAAGTACTAGAGGTCTATACGCAGTATCGTCCCACTCCCCTGCGTAGAGCCTATCGGCTAGAGAAGGCAATAGGAACCTCGGCTAGAATATATTATAAAGATGAATCCGTATCCCCGCCAGGTTCTCATAAGCCTAATACAGCTGTTGCCCAGGCTTATTACAACAAAAAAGAAGGGACCAAGAGATTAGCTACCGAGACCGGAGCCGGCCAGTGGGGAAGCGCCTTAGCCTATGGTTGCAAGATGTTCGGACTGGAATGCACTGTTTATATGGTAGGGATAAGCTACGATCAAAAACCTTATAGAAAACTTTTAGCTCAAAGCTGGGGAGCAGAGATGTTTCGCTCTCCCTCTAGCAAGACAGAATTCGGCAGAAAAATCGCGCAGGAAGATCCAAACTGCCTTGGTAGTTTGGGGATCGCCATATCTGAGGCAATAGAAGATGCAATGACCCATGAAGATACCAAGTACTCTATAGGGAGTGTTTTAAATCACGTTCTCCTGCATCAAACTATAATAGGTTTAGAGGTAGAGAAACAACTAGAAAAAGCAGGAGAAAAACCAGATATAATGATTGGCTGTGTAGGAGGAGGAAGTAATTATGCTGGATTTTTCCTTCCCTTTGTTCCCAGAAAACTTGCTGGCGAGAAGATAAGATTTATAGCTGTGGAGCCTACCGCCTGCCCTACCCTCACCAGAGGTCCTTATCGCTATGACTTTGGAGATACCGCCTGCACCACACCTTTATTAAAAATGTTTACCCTGGGACACTCTTTTGTTCCTTCCCCTATTCATGCAGGAGGGCTGAGGTATCATGGCAGTGCACCCATTCTTTGCCATCTACTAAAGTTGGGGTTAATGGAGGCGCAGGCTTATCACCAAAAAGAGGTGTTTGATGCGGCGGTACTATTCACCCAGACAGAAGGATTTTTGCCAGCACCAGAGACGGCCCATGCTACCAAAGCGGTAATCGAAGAAGCAAAAAAAGCTAAACCAGGGACAGTGATTGTCTTTATTCATTCTGGCCACGGTTACTTTGATTTGTCCGCCTATGATGCCTATTTCAGGAAAGAATTGAAAGATTACACTTATCCTCAGGAAAAAATTGAGGAAGCGCTTAAGTCTTTACCTGAAGTAGAAGAAGCATAGATTACTGACCTGCCCCCCCTAGAATCGGTCTAGTCGTTATGTTAGACTAGGGATCGAAAAAAGGGGAATTGAAATGGCCAGAAAAAGCTACAGACCTGAGCACATCATCAATAACCTAAGTGAGGCAAAGCTTCTTCTCAGTCTCGTTTCACGGTTATGCGGGGATTCGGAGTCAAATTCCCCTGGCAAGAATGTAGTTTGATAACAATAATCAGGCGGGTTTGATGTGTTCTGCCCTAATTGTGCTCGAGCGATCTGGCGTCAGACTGTAGGCTTCTGGGGTTACTAGACCCGCTTTTTATCTTTCCTTTGAACTAGGCGAGATGATGAAAGATTCTTCTTCCCAGATGATAGGGGTAAAAGCAAAAATCATAACCATAACCAGAATATTGTTCTTATGAAAACAATAGATAATGGAGAACTATCTTTCTACCAGATAAATACCTGACAAAACAAGACCAGCTCCTGCAGTTATGAAGAAAGTGATTCTCTCGGCAAGGATAATTTTTCCTAAAAGTATAGCCACAACCGGGATCAGAAACAGGAAAGCAGAGGCTTTTGACGCTTCTGTTTTCTTTAAAGCATAGTTCCAGAGAAAATAGGCAACTCCCGAGGAAATAAAGCCAAGATAGATAACAAGCAGCCAGGAACTAGTTGATAAGCCGATAATAGCAGAAAAGTCACCAGAAGAAAGACATAAAAAGAAAAGAATCAACGAGCCAAAAATAAAGGCAGAAGTAGTTAGAAGAAGAGGCGAGTATCGCTCTAAAACTTTTTTGTTCATGATTACATATATACCCCAGCATAGAGCGGAACATAATACTAAGATATTGCCAAAAAACGAACTTGATAGGAGAAAATCTACTATACTCTTGCCGCCAAATATAATTATTGCAACACCGATAAATCCGAGTGCCACCCCGATCAACTTATTCCTATTTATTCTTTCCCGCAAGAAGATAGCACTAAGAAGCAGAACAATTAAGGGATTTGTGGCTAATAAAACCGAGGCTACTCCTGAGGAAGTGTACTGAATACCTATGTTCTGAAATATGTTAAATAGCGCAACTCCTGCTGCACCGAGCAAAAGAAAGTATAGAAATTTTTCTCTCAAGGCTTCTCTTAACTTTACAAATCCTTCATTGAACCCGACCAACAAAATTAAGACAAATGTTGCCATTACGCTCCTCAAGAAAGATAAAGATAGTGGTGTAACTTCAGCCAATACGATTTTTATAGCAGCAAAGCTACTTCCCCATATTAATGCTGTGACTATAAGTATAGCTAGGGTTTTCCTATCTTGCATTTTACCTGGATAACTTATATATCCTTTCTCTATAAGTTGTCAAATTTCTGCGTTCAATCTTTGGCAACCAATCTTCTCTCGGTCGCTTGCAACGACACAAGAAAGCTTCTCCGAGCAACTTGTCGACCTTCCGATGTTCGTGGCAGATCAATGAAAATGATTTTCGTAAATTATGGTTATTCCTGCCGTGACTACGGCTTTGGCGTGGCTCCCCGGACTGGACGAAGTTGATAACAAGTCTGAGTAGCTTCTCAAGAATCTTCTTTCGAACTTTTTAAAAAAGCCCAAACTTCGAAGGCCGGAAACTTTTTGATATCTACGAAGACTCTCACTGCTCCCCCGCTTCTTTCTTGAAGAATAGAAATGTTTTCAGCGAACGGCATCGATCTAATAAGAAGGTATGAATAAGCAGAATTTGGGCGAAGTGAAACGAAGACCTTTACACCGGGAGGGAATACTCCTACGAAGCAGGTCATTTCTTTTAGCTATTTCCTTTACTTGCATTGTTTTTTCACCTCCAATAATTTTCTATTTTCTCAGAAAATTCAGGCTGGTTTAAAGGTAGGCACTAAAGGTAAGATTTTTAAGGTGCAAATCGCAGTAATATAGAATTATAACGGATATAAAGGATTTGGATAATTTTTACAAGGTTCTAAGTTAATCTTTAATAGAACCTTTTGACATAATGTACCTTTCTATTAGAATAAAAGAGCAATTTCTAAGCTTACCCCCGCAGAATAGGATAAATGAGAAGAATTTTGGTACTCTTGTCAATAGCGACTTTAGGATTTGTAACCATTATATCTTATAGTCTTGCCAGCCAGAACACCCTCCAGCCTTCATTAATTAAAAAACACTTAGACAATTTGAATTTATTGGTAAATCTCAGTCACGCTGGAATAAGTACTCCCAAGACAGCTACCATCGACCCCAAAGACTACCAACAGAAAACAATGACGGGAAAAATTACAGATGTGGTGGAGACAGATCATGCTCTTATCTTTCTCTATGACGCTATAGAGATCCCGGATTTTCTCTCCGATAATTTTGATAGAATCTTTACCATGACTATGAGTTACCTTGATCTGAAGGACACAAATGATAAACTCGTACTCTGGGTGATGCAATTTGAAACTCTGTAGCAGATCCCCTTCGGGCCGGAAACCTGCTTTGGGAGATGTCCGAGCACTTTTGGTGCCCTGTACGCACCTGTTTTTAACTATTTGCTCTTTACCCCCGAATATATGAATGACTACTACGTTACCCATGAACTTCTTCACTATTTCATTGATGAGTATGAAAAGCAAGTTGCCGCTGGACTTCCTAAGATAATTCGAAAGAAATATCAGAGCGATGTCCTCGGGTATAACTTCCTAAAACACAAAGAGGAAGAAATCGTTATTGACCTTTCTAAAATTATTATCCACGAGAGCCTGGCCACCTCTTTGTTACCGACCTGACCCCTCTCTAATTGTCTTCTTCTGTATAAAAGTAAGACATTGGCCGCTTTGGTCTAACTTGGAAAACTTCTTTATCTTCTACTTTTTCATGGGGAATCAGCCTTTACTATGAGCTACTCCTATGCTACAGTAGGTAAACAGCTACTAGCTTACCGTTATAGGGGACAAAAATGAGAAAAATCTCGGCTTTTTTGTTAATCGCCATTTTGGGGCTGGCAACTAGTATATCTTGCAGCTTTGCCAGCGAGGAAATAGTGGAGTCTTCTTTGGCCAAAAGGCACCTCGATAACTTGCGTTCAATGTTAAAGTCCGGCGGGGGTGGCATAGGTACCAAGGACTACCATGAGAAACTTTGGATCGGAAAGATTACAGGTGACATAGAAACTTCCCACGCCCTTATCTACGCCTATGATGGCGCAGAGGTCCCTGATTTTCTTGCTGATAACGTTGATAGAATTTTTCAAACGATTGTCGACTACCTCAATCTAGAGGATAAAGATGATAAAATTGTAGTCTGGGTAATGGACTTTGACACTATCGTTCACATTCCTCACGAACTATACTCAATTCCCCACGAAATGGGACAGGAAGGTAGTTTCTATAGCCACTCGACATTCAGTGCGCTCTATGCACCCCTCTTTAATTATCTCTTCTTTTCTCCCGAACATATAAATGATTACTACGTCACCCACGAACTTCTTCACTATTTCGTGGATGAATACGAGAAAGAGGTTACCGCAGGACTTTCTGACGAAATTAGACGAAAATATGCGACACATGTACTAGCTCCAAATTTCCTGAAGCAAAAAGAGGAAGAGATCGTGACTGAACTTGCACAGATTATTGTGCGTAAGAGCCTAGCATCTGCCATCTTAGATCCTTTTGAAAAGGCACCCCAATCAACTACTCCCTAAGCGTCTTCTTCTGTATAAAAGTAAGACATTCACTTCTTTCCTCTAAACTAAAATCCCCATTTTATCTAGATCGCTATTTACAAATTGACGACATCGTGTCGTCTTTTTTTTCCAAATGTGACAAATTTTATAAAAAGATTAAATTAAAATAAAGAATAGTTTAAAATCTTCAACTTGAAGGGTGGATGTCCGAAGTACTTCGGACATAAACAAGTTAGACGAAATCATGAAATAGAAAATTATGAGCATGAAAGAAAAAGAGGTGTTATGATGATGAAAAAGAGTAAATTCAAAACCCGAAATTTATGGCTATTCTTTTAAATTGCATTTGGCTTTACGTGGCTGTTTTGGATCCTCGAAGCCTTGGCCATGCGAGGAATGCTAGGCACTTCAATCTTTGTTGACTTTTTAGTCGGTTCTAACAATCCAGCTGCATGGGGTCCGCTTGTTGCCGCTTTTTTGCTCACTTATCTAAGCACAAGGAAGGTTGGAGTAATAAAACTATTGAAAAGAGGAGTTGATTTTCGATTTAACAAAATTTGGTGGCTCCCCACCTTATTTCTTATGCCTGCAATAACTGGCGGAGCTCTTTTATTGGCAATACTCAGTGTAGAGAGTATTCCTGAACTGACTTGGCTATCTAATCCTCTTACGCTTGTTGTTGGCTCTTCTTCCTTTATTTATCTATTGTTTCTTGGAGGACCGCTTCAAGAGGAGTTCGGTTGGAGAGGATATGCTCTGCCACGTCTTCAAGCAAGGTTTAATGCACTTGTTTCCAGCCTGATAGTTGGACTGATGTGGGGGCTTTGGCATCTGCCCTATTTCTTTATAGGCGAGGCAATCATTTACCAGACTGCGATTTTTGGCCTTATAATCTCAGACATCCTTATTGCAATACTAATGACTTGGCTATACAACAATACCGGGGGTAGCATATTGACAGCGCTAATTTTTCACACCACGATTAGTTTCTCGTGGATTCTGTTCCCAACCCTTGAAACAGATCTTGGCAGTCTTTACTACTTGATTCTACTTATTCTTGCTTCAATATCTATAACAATAATTTGGGGACCTAAAAGACTGGTTCGCGAAAAACAAGTTAAAATGACTTCACCTACCAACGGATAAAAGGCTACAGTGCTACTACGTACCTCTTCCCAAATTTGCTAACGCAAACTTCTTTTATGCCGGGAACGTTAAAAGAAAATCTATGTCCTACCAATATAAAAGAGAACCACTATCAGATGATGAGGTTAATAAACTAACCAATGCTTGTGATACCTTCCGGGAAAAGTTTGTTGTCTGGACGCTTTTGGATACCGGTCTTAGACTCTCAGAGTTTGCCGACCTTAAAAAAGATAACATCCAGTGGCAGGAAAGAAGATTAGTTATCTATGGCAAGGATGGCCCTTATGGCAAGAAAACAAAAAGAAGGATTATCCCTATGACAGAGAGGGTCAGAAAACTGATGGAGCACCATTTCGCCGGAAACAATGGTATCGGGGTAACCAAAAGAACAGTCGCAAGGATAGTAAAGAAAGTAGCTGATAAAGCCGCAATCTCAAAACCGGTTAGCCCTCATGTTTTAAGACATACCTTCTCGGTCAACTGCATCAAAAAAGGAATCTCCACCAGGGCACTCCAAACTCTTTTAGGCCACGACCGATTGGCAACCACGGAGATTTACCTAAATCTATCTCCAGAAGACGCAATCAGGGAGTTCTTGAACAAATGGTAGAGACAGCCGTGAGTTGGCTCGTAAACGAATCGGAATGGATCATATACATAGCATTAGGTTCGGTTCTTGGATTTTTGGGCACTTTACTATTGCAACGGATCAACCGAAAGAAAAGGGCAAAGGAGTTCAAAGAGAGTTTATCCTTAGAATTCCAGGAAGTTATACCTCAACTCGCAGGTACTCACTACCTCCTAAAGGACGCTCTCGGAGAACTTAATCCAGATGTGGTAAACTGGACACACTCCACATTGTCCAAATTTGCCAAAGGTCAGGAGAAACTCTTAAAATCCATACGGCCATGATTAAGGAAACAATATTCCTTAATCCTTCGTATTTAATTAATCTTACATCCTCCAGTCGATAGGCCCTTTTAATGAATCTGAAAGATTCCTCACGCTTCCATCTGGTAAGGTATATCTCCATTATCCCCGGTACAGGGTCCCTCTGGTACCAATATCCTGATACATAGGGGGTGAGTAGATTGACAAACAAAGATAATTTGTCATAAGTGATCCCACCGCGTAAAAAAAGAAGCAAGATAACCAATGAAAAGCACAACCATAGTTATTCCCTCCTACTGGAGTTCCCCGGATGAACCATCAGGTGTTGAAGAGGAGATTATTTTTGATCATCCAACTCCACTTAATAATGAAGGAACCTTGGGACGATTGTTAAACAGCTTCGATACACTTGAGGCTAAGGAATTTAGAATAGTCATTGTTGCAGTTACTAGTAGCCCACCTCTCACAAATGACATCATAACCAGGATCAAGAAAATAACCCAGCCATATACTGCACGCTATGATATTACCCTTTTGCACAGTCAAAATCTTGATAGGCTCCGCCGTAGCCTTATCCATGATGGTGTATCGACAGCTGCATGCGAGCTTATTAATTTGGGAAATTATGCTGCTGTACGCAATATGTGTTCGCTGGGTGGCATTCTCAATGGAAGCGAAATAACCGTATTTCTTGATGATGATGAAGTCATCACAGATAGCGAGTTTCTCAGCAAGGCTCAAGAATTCATTGGCACTGAATACCAGGATGAGCTCATTAAAGCAGTAGCCGGATATTACCTCCAGCCTGATAGCTACAGACTTGATGTGAGCAGGGTACCTCTATGGCGAAAGCCCTATTGGAACAACGCAGCCTGTATGAACCAGGCTTTCGAGGCAATTATTGGAAGGTCTCCTCGTCTAAAACCAACCCCTTTTGTCTTTGGTGGTAATATGACTGTCCACCGTGATATCTTAATGAAGATTCCCTTTGACCCTTTTATCACTCGGGGAGAAGACATTGATTTTCTAATCAATCTCAGGATAAATGGAATAACTTTCTGGCTGGACAGGGAACTTTATGTTAAACATCTACCACCAAAATCCTTCCGGCCAGCTTGGAAGACCCTACGCGAGGATACAAAGCGATTCTTGTATGAGAGAAAAAAAGTGATTGATCACGGAGGAATGAAAGGTGTTGGCCAAGAGGAACTGATGCCTTATCCAGGCACTTTTCTTGGCTCGGATTTGGAGGAGAGGATTATTAGGACAAATGAGCTCTTGAAAGAAGAATATGAAAAGCTCCGAAATGAGCAGGGTATGTATGAGTGCCATAAGAATATTGAGCTGGTGAAAAATAATCCCTTCAAAGATATAGATACTCCTGCTTGGCTCAAGGATCTCACCACTAAATGGCAGGAGCTAGCCCGAGCAGCCTTATATCGGGGGATTGCGGAATAAAACGACTCTCCATCCCCCTTGATACAAGGATGAAGAAACGCATGACATCCTCTGGGGACTGAAGTATCGAGTTTCCTTGTCTTGTCAAATGAAAATTTCTTTTGACAAAGGAGAGACTGCTGATATGCTATAAATGCGGAAAGGAGCATTGAAGGTGAAAAAGCTATTTGTAGCAGCCACCAGGCAAAATGATGGTAAATCTACCATCTCTTTGGGACTTCTTCAGATTCTTAAGAAATCCTTTTCTCGGATGGGATTTATGAAGCCGGTGGGGCAACATTACGTAGAAAGAGAAGGGTGTAGAATTGATGAGGACGTAGTCTTGATGAAGGATGTTTGCCAGCTGAAAGAGAGCCTGGTCGATATGAACCCTATAGTGGTGGGAAAAGGATTTACCGAGGAGTACATTCTCAAAGGAAAAAAAGAAACCTATATTAAGAAAATCCAGACAGCTTTTGAGAGAATATCCCGGGAAAAAGATCTTGTGCTCATCGAAGGAACAGGCCATGCCGGAGTAGGAGCAGTATTTGATCTTTCCAATGCTTCAGTAGCAAAACTGCTGGGAGCGAAAGTCCTCCTTATCTCCACCGGAGGAATAGGAAGACCCATCGATGAAATAATGATAAACAAAGCTCTTTTTGATCAGGAGAGAACCGAAATAATAGGGACCATCATCAACAAAGTCCTGCCTGAGAAATATGAAAAGATAAAGAAGATCACTAACAAGGGACTCCAAAGGAAGGGAATTAAGCTGTTGGGGGTGATTCCCTTTCAGGAATCTCTCACCTATCCCACTATGGAGCAGATCAGAGAGGCTATCAAGGGAGAGATCCTCCACGGGGAAGAGTTCCTGGAGAATAGAGTAGTCAATATTCTGGTGGCAGCTATGGAACCCTATCACGCTCTAAGTTTTATTCGCCCCAAAAGCCTGGTCATTGTCCCCGGAGACAGGGAAGATATTATACTGGGCATCATCGCCGGGCATATGTCCAAAATTGAAGACGATTTTGAAGTGGAGGGACTGATTCTTACCGGAGGATTCATACCCCATGATAAAGTCCTGAGACTCATAAAGAGTAGTTCTTTGCCGGTTCTCATCTCTCAGGACGATACCTATACCACCGCCAAGAAGGTGCACGAGCGTAGAGTAAAAATCAGATCCAGTGATGAGGATAAGATAAGGGAAACCAAAGAACTGATGAGTCAATACATAGACATAGATGAGATACTGGCAAGGTTGTAGCCCAATATTTGGACATATGTTATAATATCCAGAATTTTTTATCCTTTATTCGATAACAAACCTCCGTTCCTCTTCGCTCACATTTAAGCATTCCTTTATCTTTCGAAATTCTAAAATACTAAGTAGATCTGGAATAAAGTCTTTGTCATAAGCTTTTTTAAAAAGTTTTCGGGCAAGACTGCCCGAGCAGTGACAGGGACCGACCCTTTTAACCCCTTCTTTCTTGAATCCTTGAACGATCTCATCTATTTGTCTCCTGCTCATTCCTCTAAGATGAAAACCACCCATCACCAGGTAAACGCTGGTCTTTAGTACCTCCTTGGCTCTCCTAACTACCTTTAATATTCCTGGATGGTCACAACCAGTTACCCTTCGGTTGCATTTTATATGGCAGAGCGCGTCTATTTGACATCCTCAGCCAGCTTTGCTACTATAGCTAAGAATTTTATTTTTTGGAGGTACCTGATGAGATCTCTTCCTCGAAGTGCTCGCAGGATATTATGGATAATCTTACCCATTGCTCTCATCCTGCTGGTTACCTGGACTACCCTTACATTGAGAGTTCAACCTCTCAAGCGAACAGAAATGATCATGGGGACCGTGATTGAAATTAGCGTTATTCCGGCTGATGAAGAGGCGATCAAGGAGGCCTTTGATGCCATAAAAAAGGTGGATGAGCTGATGAGCACCTACAAGCCTGAGAGCGAGGTCTCTATCCTCAATCGGCAAGGGAAAAATCAACTCTCTCCCCAGACCACTCAGATCATCCAGGAAGCCATTAAATTCTCTGAAATGACTGAGGGGGCTTTTGACATCACCTGCGGTCCTCTGATTAACCTCTGGAAGAGGGCAAAAAAAGAAGAAAAGATCCCCACTCTCCAGGAAATTGAAGAGGCGAAGAATCTGGTTAGCTACAAGAAGATAGCCCTGGAAGGTGATTTGGTGAAATTCGGGCAGCTTGGGATGGAAATTGACCTGGGAGGTATCGCTAAAGGCTGGGCCGTTGATAAGGCTATCCAGGCCCTTAGGAAAAGGAAAGTGAAGGCAGCTCTGGTTAATGCCGGGGGCGATTTGTATGCTCTGGGAAGAAGAAGCCTGTGGAAAAAGTGGGGAGTAGGTATTCAGCACCCTCGTGATCAGGAGAAAATCTTAACCACCATAGAGGTTAGCAATAGAGGGGTAGCTACCTCCGGCGATTACAGAAGGTACTTCACTCTGGAAGGAAGACGTTTTTCCCACATCGTAGATCCAAGGACAGGTGAGACTGTGGAGGAGGTTCCCATGAGTGTAACTGTGGTTGCTCCTGATGCTACTACCGCAGATGCTCTAGCCACAGGGATCTTCGTTCTGGGTCCAGAGGAAGGAATGAAACTCATAGAGAGCCTTCCCGGAGTAGAGGGCCTCATTATAAGTGAAGGAATGCGAATGGATAGCTCCAGCGGATGGGGCAAATTTCAGAAACAATGATGAGACTTAGAACTTTCTCGCAGGGCATTCATCCCGCCCATAGAGAATCCAATACTCAGGGCGAGAAGATACGAAGGATCTCTCCTCCCAAGGAGGTGATTCTGCCTCTTCAACAACATATTGGTGCACCTTGCCAGAGCCTGGTAAAGAAGGGTGAGGAGGTGAAGAAGGGAGATAAAATTGCTGAAGCAGGCTCCTTTGTGTCTGCACCCATCCATGCCAGCATCTCCGGCAAAATCACCGCTGTTGAGTTAAGCATTCATCCCGCTGGAGGAAAGTTCAAGTCTATCTTTATCCGGGGAACAGGGGAGGAGGAGGAAGACTGGAAGGGTGGGGATGAGAAAAAGGTAGATCCCTCAGAACTGGACCCTCAGGAGATTCGGAATCGGGTAAAAGAAGCTGGAATAGTGGGCCTTGGAGGAGCTACCTTTCCTACCCATGTCAAGCTCACCCCTCCCAAGGAAAAACCCCTTGATACAGTTATCCTCAATGGGTGTGAATGCGAACCTTATTTGACAGGAGATCACAGACTGATGCTGGAGGAG
>SDBU01006777.1_pt1 | contig 13388 bp, 11 predicted proteins | sample 2277071 | NCBI WGS metagenome assembly SDBU01 (sample SAMN10397929, study PRJNA504765) | marine sediment metagenome | isolation source: marine sediment core GS08_GC12, 126 cmbsf | place: Arctic Ocean: Gakkel Ridge, Loki's castle | collected 2008 | reverse complement strand
TCTCAGATAAGGCTGCAACTTTCTCTGTCTTTGGAGGCAGTAGTGGCTCAAAATCTTCTTCCGCGAAAATACGGTGAGGGAAGGATACCTGCAGTAGAGGTTCTAGTTGCTACCCCAGCAGTACGTAATTTAATTCGTAATGCCGAGATTCATCAACTTTATTTAGTTATGGAGACGGGAGCCAGGTTTGGGATGCAGACGATGGATCAAGCACTGAAGAATCTGGTGAAAAGAGGTCATATAGATCCATCATTGGCCTCAAGGTTGGCCAGACAGGTCAAAGATTTTCGAGGTTCGTTAAAAAGTGGTTTGTAGGTCTTAACAGGAAGTTCAGCTGGCCTTAGAGGTTTGGCTCTTAAACTGGTAAGAAAAGGTCTCTTTCAGAAAGAGTGTTGATATCAAGGCTAAAATAGCTGCGGCCAGGAATCCCATAAAAGCGATGCGATAGGCTTGGGCAGGGCATGTAATCAATCTACTGTTATGATCTAAAGCTAAACCGATTAAGGGTTGAAATAAAGCTCCTCCCGTAAAAGGAAATATATTCACTATTCCTGTTGAAGTGCCGGCGATCTGGAGTGGAAAAAGCTCCTTAGCAACAGTGAACCCTATAGCAAATATCCCACTGGCAAACACTCCCAATAGAACAAATAATACACATAGAGAGGGAATGTTCAGTCCATCTATGCAAAAAATTAGCAAGACCCAAATCCCGGTTATTATGGAGGAACTTATTAACAAAACTGGTTTTCTAGCCTGAAAGACCTTTTCTGATAGATAACCCAATAGAGGACTTCCCCCCATCATGCCTACGGCCATCATTATCAGAATATTGCCTGTTTGAGTTTTGCTGAGATTATAGACCTGTACCAAATAGGGACCTGCCCACAAACCTCCGAAACCAAAAAGAATACTTCCTGTGCAAAAAGACCAGATAGCCAGAGGCCAAAATTTCTTCTCAGACAAAACTATTTTAATACCCATAGATAAGGATAACCGTTTTCTTCCAGAAAAACTTAGATTGCTACCTTTAGAGTGAGAATCCTTGAGATTCAATATGCGTGAGGGTCTGTCTTTTACTATAAGATAAGTTAAAACAGCGAGAACCAAACCAAGACAACCAATAATAATAAAGGTTGTCCTCCATCCAATCCAGAGAGTCAAAAACACTAATGGGGTGGCCGCCGAGAGCCAACCTATCCCACCAATAGCCATTAGGAAGCCGGTTACCATGGCGAACCTTTCTTTTTCGAACCAGTTAGCCAGAATTTTAAGAGTTGGTATGAAAAGTACCGCAGATCCCAGACCAATCATAGTTCTACCTATAATTGCGGTGGAAAAAGTGGGAGATAGCCCAAATAAGATGGCTCCAAATGCGGCAATCAAGGTAAAGATGGTTACTGTTTTTTTCGGACCCAGGGAATCACTTAATAGTCCTGAAGGAAGCTGCATAAGAGCATAAGGGTAAAAGTAAGCTGAAGCCAAAGCACCGAGAGCTGCTCCTTTAATTGTGAAGCTCTTCGTTAATTCAGAAGTAACCATCGCAGGCGCCACTCTATGGAAATATACCAGGGCGTATCCTATTGCTAGTATTGAAAATATGAGCCATCTGTAACTTAACAGTCTCCCCTGTTCTTTGTTTTTTTGGATGTGCATTATTTTTTCTTATCCTCTCAAAGAAAAGCCCGTCTTTTCTACTTGAAAGAACGGGTTAATTTCTAGATATAAACTACCCGGAGGCATTTTGTTTTGACCAGAAGGTCTCTCGCCTCCTGACCACTTGATTCTTTTTCATAAAGTAGTTTGGTAGACTGGGGTCGGTAAAGACGAGAACAAAGGCAAAAGCCAGGCAGTTGCCTTTGTTCTTATTGTTGGGTTAATCTGCCATGATTGGCTAATCTGCTCCCTCCTCCTCAAATACCTCAAACATGCCCTTCATTATTTCCACCATATCCAGGGGTTGCACGCCCTCGGGGACCTGGAAAGTAAATAGTTCATCGGAGATTTTTTCATTAAGATTGATTACCGTAAGTTCTACATCAGAGATAACATTTTCCGTCTCATCATAGGTTATTATCCGATAAATAAAGTAGTCTTCCTTATTTACCCAGGTTTCTGTCTGCCCGTGTCTTAGAACATAGAAGCTCGTCCCTTTCCACTCATTCTCGCTAATCTCGATTTCTTCTTCAGGGGAAAACTGGGGGGAGAAAAAGTTCAGGACGCCTTCCTCCAATCCCTTTACTATCTCCTGAAGTTGCCCCTTTACCAAGTCCGAAAGGTCAGTCAATTTACTCAAATCTATGCTGAACAGCTCATTCTTGGGCTGTGAATATATCCAGAAAATTGTGCCATCAAAGACTATTACCCGCTTCTCTGATGCTTCTTTTTCTCCGGAGTCAGAAGCAATTTCCTCTATTTCCATTCGAAACTTATCTTCTTTGGCCCATATCTTCCCTTCTCCCTCTAGTTCCTTTCCTTGTTCGATTCTCTCGGTGTATACATCTGCTTGGAAAGTAGTGAGTTCCTTGTAGTTATCGTTAATTCCTTTGATAATTGTTTCTTTATCGGCTGCCTGGACGGTTCCAATCAGAAAAAGTATGCCCAGAAACACCATTCCCGTACTAATACTGACCATTGTTTTCATCCATTCCACTCCTTTTTTTATTTTATTGCTTTCTACCATCAAGCTCCGTAAGTGTCAAAATTTTTTCTTTTGGCTATAATAATATTCCACACTTTTTCAAGAAGACTCTCAGGAGCTTTCTATTTATCCACAAAGTCTATTCTTCCCTCAGTCTGTGGCGAAATTGGGGTATGGCGCTCAATATAGCCAGCCAGAATGTCAGTGCTGAACATAGTGGTGTTCTCTTTAGATATATCCCCTCTGAGAAGAACATAGTAGCCGTCACCTCCGCTGGCAGTCCACTTATTTACCAGCACTGTATAGGTTGCTGAGGGGTCCAGAAGAGTCCATGAGCCATTTAGATAGACTTCAGCCTTAAGGATCCTGGAACCGGGATTGGTTAGCTGAGAGATGCCCCGCTCTAAATATACTGCACAGAAAGGTGGCTTGCTGAGGTCAATGGTTATCCTGAGGCCAGCCACCTGAAAAAATCCGCCTGAACCCGCTCTACTGTTATCCGGGCATCCGTCACCCTGAACCCTCAAGGCGGAGGCTGAAATCTCCAGGAGTTGATTCAGGTCAGCCCCATTCATTTCGACGCTCACCACCTCGTCCCTGAAGGGAATAATCTCGTTTACCGTAAGATAAGTTATTGGTCCAGCAGGATATACCTTGTCGCCCCGAATTGCTCCGCTGTTAACCAAAGCAATGTCCGCATGGGTGAACCAGGACAGCCAGGAATCTGCTATGAAATTACCCAGATTCGACTCATTCCTGCGCACTACATCTTTACGGGCATCAAGGCTAACGGAAGATTTACCAATAACCTCTCCCAGGCGATCCTTATATTTCGCCATATAGGGCGCTATGAGATGGCGAATGTCAGGGTCGTACCCTACTGTTGAATCAAGTAGAATCTTCTCCCAGGCAGGATTAACAATTTTACCATCAGTGAAGGTGAAACGGAGGACACCCAGATATTCACCCCGGGAACCATCTTGTACTATTATTGTATTGCCTTGGGTCTCATGGAAATATTGATGATCGTGACCACCAACAATGATGTCTATCCCGGCTACTTCTTTTGCCAACTGGCGATCCAGTTCAATTCCAATGTGGGTGAGAGCAATTATGAGGTCACATTTTTCCTCGAGCAGGCTATCTACGGCTTTTTGAGCCACCGATATGATATCCTGATTTACCGTAGTGCCGTCGCCGGGGCTGCATACTCTAAGGAAGTCAGGGGTCATCATCCCAAAAACACCAATCTTGATCTCTCCCATATTCTTGATTATGTAGGGCAGTATTCGGTTTCGCAGCCCCTGATCGTCAATAATCAAATTGGCCGAGACCACCGGGAAAGTGGCAAAATTGAGGGCATCTTTATAGGTCTCAGCTCCCATATCGAACTCGTGGTTTCCCGGTGTAACAATGTCGTAGCCGGCAAGACTCATGCCGCGCATCTCTGGCTCACCATGGAATATGGAAAAGAGAGGGGGAATCAAATCATCACCCGATGAAAGCAGTAGAGCGCCGTCCACTTGGCTACGAATTTTTCTGGCCGCTGAAGCGATCCGCTCCAGTCCGCCCACTGTAAGTTGTTTGCCGTCATCGTCGATCGTATAGGGGGTTATGGAACTTTGCAGATCAGCAGTGGTCATGATGGCAATAGTAGTCTCAGTAGAAGCCTGGGCAGGCTTTTTCTGACAGGCAAACGATAGCAGCACTGTCAGAGAGACACCCAGAGCCATAGTTAGTAACGACCAAAGCCACCTTTTATTTTTCATATCTTACTCCTGGTATATAGTGTTATTTTGCAAGAGGCATTCCAGGGGGCAGATCACAGCCTCAAGAAGAGGCACGGTATGTTTCCTGACTTCAAGATAAGTTTGGATAATTCAGTGGGATACCAACAGCATCCAGGTGATACCGGGTTAGATGCCAGCGACCCAGATTTGTGCTCAGGAGTATATCCCGGTCCTCGCCACAGAACGCCACATTCGTTGGTGCCGCTATAGCCGTGCCCTCGTAGTCCTCAGCCAACATCTGCAGCTCACCTTCGGGCCTGTGGCGATACACGGCATCCGGCCTGTAGCAAGATATGTAGAGGTTGCCGTCGCTATCAAATGCCAGCCCATCCGGCACGGTCTTTGGCATCTCCACTACGGTCTCAACTGCACCAGCACTGTCCTCAGACCCGATTGCAATTCGCGAGACGCGCGGTGGATTCAGGCTCATGGCCACATACAGATATGTTCCATCAGCATTCAAAGCCAGTCCGTTTGGGAACCCTGCCAATTCACGACACCAGACCTCACTATCGCCCCCTGGATGAATCTTGAAAATCTTGCCGTTATCTTCCTTCCAGTTGCCGGAATCAGAGACATACAGGTTGCCCTGCCGGTCAAAAGCCGGGTAGTTGGGCAGGATGAATTGTTCGTCAGGACTGCCGCTGCTATAGGTTGTTACACGACCTTCGGGTGTTATGTGCTGGACAACGGCCTGCCCGGCGTCACAAGCGTAAATGTTGTGAGAACCATCAAGAGCCAAACCAAGCAGAAATCCACCTGTATTAGCGAAAACTTTAACCTCAGGTTTTGCCGGGTCTATACGGTAAAGCTGACCTGCTTCGCCGCCTGCATATATGTAGCCGTCCATTCCCCAAGCAATACCTTCGGCGTGGTCTAACCCCTGCACATAATCAGAAACCTCACTGTTGTCAAGAATCGCCATTTTGTCCCTCCGTTCAATCAACTGGCAAAAGCAGATATTTGTGTCCCTGTCTTGCTTTCACAGTTTCAAATGCCTTTTCCCATTCAGTCAGCGGAAATTGTCCGCTTATAAGCGGCGCGGTTTTTAATTTGCCATCAGCGAGAAGTTTAATAACCCGCTCCCAGGTCCTGTGCCGATAGGTAAAACTAGGTAGAACGGTTAGTTCTTTAATGACTGTCTGGTCTATGTTGACCTCTACGCCATGGCCAAACAGTCCAACCAGCACAAGTTGAGCTCCTTTCCTGGCTGCACTGATGCATTGGTCCAGCGAGGCCTTTGTTCCGCCGCACTCTATAACCACATCTGCTCCCAACCCATCTGTTATGTCCTTCAGTAAATCCAAAGAATCTGTTTCCACATTTATTACGAAGTCAGCGCCCAGGTCTTTTCCCAGAGATAAACGATTCCCATCTTGCCCTGCGCCGCACAGAACAACCGTTGCACCAATAGTTTTTAATGCCTGGAGGCATAAGAGCCCGATAGGTCCTGGTCCTGAGACCATGACCACATCGCCGGGTGAAATCGTGGCGCGTTCATAAACAGCCCGAACTGCAGCGGCTGTCGGTTCGCACAACGACCCGGCACAGAAGTCAATATTATCCGGAAGTCTATGAAGGCTTTCTTCCCTTTGCAGGAGGTATTTGGCGAAAGCTCCATTAACATGCACTCCCATACTGAGGCGTTCCGGACACAGTCCGATGAGCCCTTTCTGACAAAAACGGCAATGACCACAGGTGAACTTAAAGGTCTCAGAGGTGACTCTATCGTCCTTTTTGAACATGGTAACCTTATTACCCACTTCCACTACGATTCCGGCCATCTCGTGACCTAGGACCAGGGGCGGACAATTCACATATTCGTCATAATAGATATGGATATCTGTCCCACAGATGGCGGCGGCCTTTACCTCAACCTTGACCTCCTCAGGCTTGGGCTTCGGTTCAGGCACATCCCTGACCTCCACATTTCCAACTCCCTTAGATGTCTTTACAACAGCCTTCATGGTCTTGCATCCTCCCATTTACAAAATGAATAATTCTGGCTGGGTGCCTCCCTTGCTACGGGACTGAATCTCCTTGATCAATATGGCTAGACCATCAAGAATAGCATTCTGAAATCTGATAAAAGGGCCGTACTGGCGAAATTCCTCAGGTGCCAGGGCCTCGGCATCACAGGCCCGGACAAAATCTGGAAACTTTTGCCGCAGTTCCTCTATCACCTCTCGGGGAGCAGACCCCTGGATACGGCTCACCACCGGAGGGTGCTCTTTAATTAATGCCTCGGCCAGTTTACCTGAGAGGGTCATAGCCATGCCGCGACCCACTAACTCTGTCCAATGAGCCGTTGACCGGGCGCCTCCGGAGAGAATAATCGCTTCGTAGTTCCGTTCCTGATAAATTTTATGGGCCGCCCGGGCCGTGCTAATCCCGGCATAGGACATCACCTCATCAGACACCTTTACCCCGCGGCGCTCTGCATCCTCGGCTAGATATTCATCAAACATACCCGGCAGCATTGTAATGAGGCATTTGGGTTTCTTGTTTGTTCGCTGTAGTCCCCGGCGGTGGGCCTCAGCCATGTAAATGTACTGGGCCACGGAGAAACTCATGGTGCCGATCGTTGACCAGCCCCGGGCCGTTAACTCCTCCAGGGCCTCGGCGCCTTTTACTGTTGAAGGAAACTTGATGATGATGTTTTCGCCAAGCTTATGAAACCTTTCTGCCTCTTTTAGCATTGGTTTTAGGTCATCATTTGTATAGGGATTTCCCTGAATGGCCACCTGACCGTAACGGCCACCACTTTCCTGGTAGAGAGATTGAAACAGCTTCAGCGGCCGGGATACAGTCTTCTGTATCACCTGCACGGCCAATTGCTGCAAATCTTGCTCATCTGCACCGGCCTGAGCCAGTACCTCATCTATGCTGGTATGGACAAATTCGGGTTCTGTCTTCAGCAGGGCGACAATATATCTCGGGTTGTCGACAACCCCCACCGCTCCAGCTTCTAGGGCCATCTGTATCTCGGGCCCTGAGGGATTGTTGACCCAGAATTCGGTACCGAACCGCCCGAAAACTTCTCGGAAATATCCCATGTAGGGTAACCTCCAGTTATTTGGTTCTCATACTCTTGACAGCTGTGAAGGCGCCATCTATGTACAGGTTTTGCCCGGTGACATAGCTGGCTGCATCCGAACACAACCAGGCAACCATATTCCCAACCTCTTCGGGTTCGCCAACACGGCCCAAGGCATTGGCCTGGCATACCTTCTGCAAGAAATTCTTGTTCCCCTTCGTATTCATATCGGCCACATCACGGGCAAGCATAGGCGTGTTAATGGTCCCCGGACTCACACAGTTAACGCGGATATTATATTTCCCGACTTCCACAGCCAAAGAGCGTGTAGCGCCAATCATACCTGCCTTAGTGGAGCTATAAACAACGCATTGAGGAAAGCCAATAGTATTCAGTACTGACGAACAGAATACAATTGAACCGGCACTTCTCTTTTTCATTGCCGGGACCGAGTGTTTGGCGCACAGCAAAGCACCCTTGAGGTTTATATCCAGGACACGGTCCATTTCGGATTCCTTCATTTCCTCAAGGTCAATGTAATGTGTAATCCCTGCATTGGCGAACATGATATCCAGGCCACCGTAAGTCTGCTCTACTCGAGCAACTAGGGATCTGACTTCGTCATTTTTGGATACATCAGCACGGACGAAAATTGCCTCCCCTCCGGCTTCCTCTATGCGGCGCACCGTCTCCTGGCCTCCTTCCGCGTCAATATCGTCGACAACGACCCGTGCCCCGGCCCGAGCAAGCACAATCGCCGAGCCCCGGCCGATTCCTGCTCCGGCTCCAGTGACGATTGCTACCTTACCCCTCAATTTTTCAGCCATAGACTATCCATCCTTTTCCTTATATATTCTAAAACAAGTCTTTTCGGTAATCTTGCACCTACTACAGAGTCTCAATTTTGCCTTTCCACAATCATGGCTATGCCCATCCCCCCTCCGACACAGAGGGTGCATAAACCACGACGCACTCCACGGCCGGCCATGGCCGCAAGGAGCGTCACTAAAATCCTTGCGCCGCTTGCACCAATAGGGTGGCCCAATGAAATCGCCCCGCCGTATATGTTAAGGCACTCAGAGGAGATGCCCAGTTTTTGTTGAACCGCAATTGTTTGCACGGCAAAGGCCTCATTGACTTCAAATAGGTCAATATCAGATATAGAAAGCCTGGCTTTGGTTAGAGCCTGCTTCACCGCTCCAATCGGGCCCAATCCCATCTTCGCCGGATTGATACCAACAAAAGATGAAGAGATGATTCGTCCAAGAATAGGGAGCCCTCTTTTCTGAGCCATTTCTTCTGACATCAAAACAACAGCCGCGGCTCCGTCACTGATACAAGAGGAATTGCCGGCCGTGACCGTGCCGCTCTCTTTTTTGAAAGCAGGTTTCAGGTTTGAAAGTATTTCTACCGTGCTATCCGGTCTGGGACATTCATCTTGCCTGAACTCCATAGGATTACCTTTATGCTGTTCTATACGCACAGGAATAATCTCATTGGAAAATTCACCTGACTTCACTGCCTCAGCACATTTCTTCTGGCTCTCTGCGGCAAATTTATCCTGTTCAAGGCGTGAAATGGAGAACTCTGCGGCAATATTCTCAGCTGTTTCACCCATATGGCAGTCATAGAAAACATCCCATAATCCATCACAGAGAATGGAATCAATATGCTCACGGTGCCCCAACCGTGCTCCCCAGCGGTAATCCCGTGTCAGGTAAGGTGCCTGACTCATGTTTTCTACCCCTCCAGCGACTATTATATTAGCCTCTTTTAGGGCGATAGACTGAGCGCCCAAAATCACAGATTTTAGTCCTGACCCGCAGACCTTATTGATTGTATAGGCACAAATGATTTCCGGCAGTCCTGCCCCAAGGGCTGCTTGCCGGGCAATGTTCATCCCTTGGCCGGCAGCTAATACACATCCCATTATTACCTCATCTACTTCCTGCCCTCCTGCAGCCGCCCGAGAAATTGCCTCTTGAATTACTTTCGCACCTAAATCTGCCGGACGAACACTGGCCAAAGACCCGCCAAATCTACCTATGGCTGTTCTACAGGCTCCGACTATTACTGCCTGCCCTGTCCGCATGGATTCATTCCTTTACTTTGCCCGGCTGATTCCTTCTAACACTTCAGGATTTTTTATAGTAGTGGCTTCTCCGATATCCCGGCCGAGAAACTTATTCTTTATCAAACCTCTGATTGTCTTTCCTAATCTGGTCGTTTGGTAAGGCTGTTACAAATCTTATATTTTCCTTGATGGATTTTCCCTCTTCATCGAATACATCCATACCCGGACCAGGACCACTCATTGTAGGTCAGTCGTCTCACCTCACCACTCTTACTTTCCCAGATAATATTTTCCATTCTTCTACCCTTTATAGATTTCGAGTGTCAAACATGATACATGTTGCGGTATTACTTCTTACAATGAAGTTCTATTGGCCCGCTTTGTATATTTATACTTCTTACAGGAATAAAAGTCAATTCCGGTGATTGACCGAGTATTTACTTATGGTAAGATTAGAATCGCAGGATTTAGGTTCAATGGCTGAAGATTCGAAAAATCTTGAACAGAGTCTACTGAATATTTGGCCTACATGAACGTGCTGCAAATGCTAGTTTTTGCTACGGGAAACTAAATGAGGGGACTACCGTGAGGAGACCACTTTGGGAACCGGATGTAGAGCGAAAGAGGAATAGCAATATGACCAGGTTTATGGACTTTATAGATAAACGCTACGGCCAGAATTTTGATTCTTATGATGAGCTGTATGACTGGTCAATAAAGAATATCCCCGAGTTCTGGGCCTGCATGTGGGATTATAGTGAGATCAAAGCGTCTGAAAGCTACGAGATGGTGGTTGATGATGTGGGAAAGATGCCGCGGGCAAAGTGGTTTATTGGTGCCAGGTTGAATTTCGCCGAAAATCTGCTGAGATGCAGGGATAGTCATACGGCTTTCATATTCAAAGGAGAAGCCCAAGAATCAACCGTAGTGAGCTACGCAGAGCTTTATAACTCCGTGGCCCGCCTGGCAAAGTCACTCCGGGAGATAGGAATCACTCCAGGAGACCGGATAGCTGCCTATATGCCTAACATGGTGGAGACGGCTATTGCCATGCTAGCTGCTACCAGCATCGGCGCTACGTGGGCTTCGTGTGCTATGGATATCGGTCCAGGAGCAACTTTGGACCGCCTGGGTCAAACTGGACCAAAGGTTTTGTTCACCTGCAACGGTTACTTCTATAAAGGGAGGTTTTTTGATTCTCTTTCAAATGTAGCTGTCATCGTAAAAGGAATACCTTCAATTGAAAAAGTTGTAGTAGTCCCTTTTCTGAGGAATAGACTTGACCTTAGCCATATTCCTAAATCTGTACACTACGATGATTTTCTCTCCCAGGAAAAAGAGCTTGAAATTGAATTCGAACAACTGCCCTTTGACCATCCCCTATACATTATGTTTTCCTCGGGAACAACCGGTAAGCCAAAATGTATGGTGCAGGGAGCTGGTGGAGTTCTCATCAATCACTTAAAGGAACTGATGCTCCACACAGACCTGAAGCGTGAGGATACGATTATGTACATGACAACTTGTAGTTGGATGATGTGGAATTGGCTACTAAGCTGTCTGGCACTGGAAGCTACGATAGTGCTATATGATGGTAGTCCTCTTTATCCCGATTCAGGCGCTATGTGGAAGCTGGTCGAGCAGGAAAGAATAAGTATCTTCGGTACTAGTGCAACCTACATTAATTATCTCAAAAGAGAGGGAGGCAAGCCAGGCAAGGATTATGATTTGTCATCCTTACGGCAAATATCCCAGACTGGTTCGCCTCTTTCGGCGGACGGATTTGAATACGTTTATCGGGAAATTAAGAAAGATTTGCACTTTAATTCCATTTCGGGCGGCACAGACATCAATGGTTGTTTCGCCATGGGAAATCCCCTAAGTCCGGTATATGCTGGTGAATTACAGGGTCCAGCTTTAGGAATGAAAGTGAAGGCATATGATGAGAAAGGCAATTCAATAACGGACGAGCAAGGAGAGCTGGTTTGCGAGGCTCCTGCTCCTTCTATGCCTCTTTATTTCTGGGACGATCCCAAGGGAGACAAATACAAAGGTGCCTACTTCAATATTTACTCTAATGTGTGGCGCCATGGCGATCGTATTGTGGTTCATAGTGATACCGGTGGGATTACTTTCTTGGGCCGTTCTGATTCGGTCTTAAAACCTTCGGGAGTTCGAGTGGGTACAGCCGAGATATATAATCGAATGGAAAAATTGGAAGAAATTACTGACAGTCTGGTAATAGGACAGAGCTATCAGGAAGACCAACGTATTATCCTTTTTGTCAAACTTGCTGCAGGAGTTCATTTGACGGAGGATTTGAAAGCCAGGATTAAGAAGATTTTGCGTGAAGATGCTTCCCCCCGGCATGTTCCAGCAAAAATCATCCAGGTCCCGGACATACCCTACACTCTGAATATGAAGAAAGTAGAAAGTGCGGTTGCGAATATAGTACATGGTCGGGCAGTCCTGAATAGGAACGCTCTAACCAATCCGGAATCATTGGATTATTACAAAGACCTCAAAGAGCTTCGTTCGTGAGGCACTATTTTTATAGAAAATCAAGGAATAAACATGAGCAATATATAGATTGGGTAATAATACAACAAAGGGGGACTGAGAAAATGGAGAAGAGAAGTCTCTTGAGGGTAGCAGTAATCAGTGTTCTGGTGCTCGGTTTGGCTGTGAGTATATGTTCAGCACAGATGCAAACTGTCAGCAAGGAAGGGGTTATTAAGGCTACTTCTTATGGGAATGGTTATCGCTTTGATAGAAATGGATGGATATACGTTCACATTGAGGGGGCACCTTATGAAAGAGGTTTCCAGCATGGATACCTGCCCCGGAACTTGAGGAGATTATAGAGAGTATGAAATACCTTACCTATTGGGATGCTGGTAAGAAATGGGATTTCTTCGTTGAGGCGGGCCAGGAGCTCTTTCTGCCAAAAATAGATAGGGAATTTTTGGAGGAGATCAAGGGTATTGCCGAAGGGGCCCAGATGGCTGGCATAGACATTACCTGGCAGGAGGTTTTGGCCTGGAATGGCTACTTTGAGTTAGTCGGCTATTGGTGGCCCAACCAGAAGGCCGGGAAATTCGCCAGCGCCGAACAGATTGACAAGGACCATTGCAGCGCATTTATTGCCACCGGCTCGGCTACCAGAGATGGAAGGGTGGTTATGGCTCACAACAGTTGGGACGTATATGAGCAGGGTCAGTTTTTTAACGTGATCCTGGACCTCGAGCCTAGCGATGGTCACCGTATCCTGATGCAGAGCGTGCCGGGTTATATTCATAGTATGACCGACTTCTTTATCAGCGGTGCGGGCATTATGGGTACTGAAACCACTATTGGCGGCTTCGGGCAATACGAACCTGACGAAACGCCGGAATTCTTACGGGTGCGTAAGGCCATGCAGTATGCCGATGACCTGGACGAGTTTGTCAAGATGATGGAGAAGAAGAACAATGGGGGCTATGCCAATAGTTGGCTGCTGGCTGATGCCTATACGGGAGAAATTATGCGCCTGGAGCTTGGACTCAAGTACCAGAATGTCGAGCGCAAGATGGATGGTTACTTCATCGGCTACAACGCTCCAGTGGACCCCAGGATCCGCAATTTGGAGTGCAGTGATACAGGTTATCTTGACATCAGAATGCCATCAGGAGCTCGTCGGGTGCGTCTGACCCAATTAATGGAGGAGCACTACGGTGAGATATGAAGTGATAGCAGCGAATTCTCCCTTTCCTCAAGAGGAGTTAGGGGAAATGTTATCAGTCTGCTCGATTACCCGCATAGACTTCCACTTGCCTCCCAGGAAGCGAAACAGGAAAACGAGTCCCAGTA
>SDBU01006776.1_pt1 | contig 13392 bp, 13 predicted proteins | sample 2277071 | NCBI WGS metagenome assembly SDBU01 (sample SAMN10397929, study PRJNA504765) | marine sediment metagenome | isolation source: marine sediment core GS08_GC12, 126 cmbsf | place: Arctic Ocean: Gakkel Ridge, Loki's castle | collected 2008 | reverse complement strand
CTTTCGGATAATGCCCTAGACAGGGCACTTACCAGTGTAGCCTTATGAGCTACAAATCCTGAACCTGAACGCTTGCCCACGATATTAAGTTGTTCTATTGTTTCCCCCCTTTTGGCTATCCGATAGTGGGCAAGGCTATCGGCTTCACCTAGTAGTAAGCTACCACCTAGCTGCGTCTCGCTAGCCTAGATAGTGCTCCCACTATATATAGGGCATTGGGGAAGGTGAAATCTTACGCTAAAACAAGACTTTTTTGTTCTTTTTGTCTATATCGCCAGAGATATTGATGTTCTTTGTTAGTTAACGGCTTACCCTCTTGTCTGCTGCGGGCTATCTCAATCAGCCTTGTTGGACATCCTAGCAGCCATACAGAGGCATCAATCCAAGCCTCAAGGTCAACTGCCTTATCATCGGCTATGGTCTCTATTAGCTCAATAGTATCTCCGTCTCCATTATCAAGCTCTATGTTAAGGCTACCGATGTTACTCTGTCGCTTGATTTGTCGCCAATACTTCTGGCACTCATAAGAGGCAATCCGTAGCATTGCTATATCGGATAGGTTTCCGCCGCCGTTGTTATCCTTAGCTCTCTGGGCTTCGGCTAGGGCTAGAATGATATCGTGGTTTAAGTCCTCTCTATCCTGATACTTTGCCTTGCGTTGATACCTGTTTGCTACTGTTATATACTTGCCATAGTCTAGCATTGTGGGTACGACCCCCCGTGTTAGATTTGCCCTAGCTAGCTATCACTGGCTAGGGCATTTTATTTGCCCGATAACTACTGGCAAGCGTTCAGGTTTCGGCTTTGACCGATATTCAGTTGTTAAGGTTCGTTGGTTTATTCTTGTTTTATGATTGCACAAAAGGAACTCTTGTGCATTAACAGAACGAACCTATATTTACATGATCAGGCTGGTTTGAGATAAAAGCGATATCTAAAGACCTCAAAGCTATCGCTATTGAAATTGCACAATTTGAGAGGGCTTATTAGGGCTTATACAACCATATTAAGACCTTGTGCCTTCTGGTACAGGGTGCGATTGCACTTTTTGTTATGGAAGTATGGTAATTGTGCAATGAAAGGGTGACTAATAGATTGGTATTAATCAGGGTACAAAGAGGGTTAATTTGACAGTCCTAGAGCGTTAGAAATGGCTTAGAAATGGTGTTGGTGGCTCTCATAGGCCTTTCTGGATTAACCATAAAGGGCTTTGTGGGGATTAGACCAGAGGTAATCGGGTGCATTCATGCCGGCAGAGGTTATTCTAAAGTATTTTCTAGGCTGTCCTTCGGGGTAGTTATCCTGGAACTCGGATTGCTCTTCTTTTCCGGTAAACTCCACCCATCCTAGCTTCTGTAACATGGAGAAATAAACAACAAACGAATGATATCGGCATCCCTGAGCTTTATACGGTAACCTGGCAAGGTATATCTGATAGAGCTCCTCTATCTTATCGGGTTTGATAATCCTATTTTCCTTTCTGGCTCTTCTCTCTTCGATTCTTGTTGCTCTGTCTATTGCAGTTTCCCTGATAAGAGCATGTTTATAGTGATAGAAAATATCGGATTGGGTAGCGCCAATGTCAGGGTCAGTTCTTGGTGAGCCGAAGGGGCCATTGCCTAACAGGAAGTACTTGATGAAAATACCACAGCCGAATGGTCTTAAGAAACCGCCTCGTTTAAGTTTAAGCTGTAATACCATTATCCTTTATCTTCCTTGTCCCAGAGCTTGTTATACCACTCTTTATGCTCTTCGCCGGCTATCTTTCTATAACGCATGGTCGTGGAAATAGCCTGATGCCCCAGATGCTCCTGTAGCATCCTTAGTCCGTCTCCGGAGTCGTCGTGCTTTACCGCATTAACGGCGAAAGCATCTCGTAGTCTATGTGGGCTGATATGGTGTGCCTTGCCGGATTCGGGATTGACTAAATTGGGTAAATCCGCTCTTCTGGCACATTCAGTTACGATCTGCCAGGCTCTATGTCTATTAAATGGGAAGACCAATAATTTACCATTACGATTAACCGGTCCACCTCGGTCGATGAATTCCTTTAGCATCTCTAACGTCCCAGGATCTATAGGCAGGATACGGCGTCTCGTTTGCTCCATCTTCTCTTTAGTTGCCTGGCTTATCTTCCGGCTACATCCCGGGCAGTATTTATGTGATTTACTAAGCCTGGTATTACAATGAGGACAGGATAACATAGTACGTTTTTTGAGCTGTTTTATGATGATTGTCCCCTGTTTGAAATCGATATCGTCAACAGCCATGGGTATTATTTCGGAAATACGGCCAGCTAAATAATAAGTTACTCTTATCAGCAGCTTATCCCTTAGGTTATTCGCCACCTCCTCAAGCGATTTGACATCTTCGGGTTCGGGGTAAGTTTTCATCTTAATCTTTTTTCGAACGTTTTTGATTTTTTCTACTAATGGTGGTTAGATGTTTCTTGGCAATGATCCTGGCAAGAATGCAAAGACCTTCTGCTTCCTTCGAAGTCTCTGAAGGGGTATTGACAATTCGCTTGGTCATTGTTATACTGTACAGAGTACTACTATAATTATCATTAGGTCAAAGGTATACTTACATTATTGGTTGTATTTAGAACATATTATTGCATAGCATAAATAGTAGGTTTTACATCTTTTTGCGTAAATCATAGCTTCAGGAGGTAGCAAAATGAAAAAGAGGAAAATGAAGCCCAGGATACCGCCGGGCAAAGGTAGAGAATGGCTTGAAAAGGTCGAGTCGGGTACTCCTATCAAGGATATATCTGATGAGGAATATTATGACCCGCGTACAATTAAGAAGCATATTAGAGAAGCCCAGCAGGAAAGAGAAGCTCATCAAGCCCGGGCCTCAGTCCTTAGAAACGCACTTGAGAGACATTACGAAGACTTTTATAATCTTGCCATTAAAATAGAGGAAATGGTTACGAGTGGAGGTGAGGTCACTCTCGATATCACCAATCCATATATGTGGAAAGCACTTAAACAGCACAAGCCGAAGTCTCCTCTCTGGGATCACATCAAGCGATGGAATATCCTTTTAAGAGAAACTGAATCATTGCGCCAGGATGCTTACACAAAAATAGGGGAATATTTAAATAAAGCAGCCAAGAAGGAGAAAGCATTTCAATACAAAGGAGTTTTATCGGGAACAATCGACCTTTTTGAACACCAATTCGACCAATGGCTAATGGGAGGCAAGGGTTTGAATCTTAAAGAAAACTTCAAAGTAGAACCAATTGATGATCAATACTCAAACTTGAGCTGCGGCTTTTCCCAGATGGGGAAAGTGAAAAATGAGGATATAAATGAAATTAAGAAAGCAGTAATGGATTACAGGAACAAGATAAAAAGCTGGAAGATTTTAAATGAAATCCGGAAACTGTATACCGAAATTCGGCCTGAAATCGGAAACAAGATAAGTGATGAACTGGCTATAATTAAACTTAAAAGGGTAGTGCCCGGCCATTGCGACTACTGCCCGGCTTAAATAAGGAAGGAGGTCAAAGATGAAAGTAGCAATCTACGCCCGGGTCTCATCCGAGAAGCAGGATGTGGATCTGTCCATTTCATCCCAATTGAAAGCTTTGAGAAAATATGCCCAGGAAAACAAACACCAGGTGATGGCGGAGTTTATCGATGAAGCCACGACGGGAAGAACCTCAGCACGTCCGGAATTTAGAGGAATGATTTCGATGGCCCGTCGTCCGGATAAACCATTCGATGCGATACTGGTTTACAAGTACTCAAGGTTCGCTCGTAACCGGGAAGATTCAATAGTTTACAAGGCAATGCTCATCAAAAAGGGAATCCAAGTAATATCAATAACAGAGAAGGTTGATAATTCATCTTTCGGCAGGGCGATGGAAGGTTTCATCGAGATCATGGATGAATTTTATTCTGATAATCTCGGCGATGAGGTAACTCGGGGAATGCGGGAGAGCGCATCAAGAGGTTTCTACCTATCGGCTAAACCGCCATTCGGGTACAAAAAGGTGAAGATTCAGGATGGTAATAAAGAGAGGACTAAACTTGAGGTGGTTCCTTTCCAATCACGCGTGGTCAAGACTATATTCGATGAGATATTAAGGGGTAAAGGCCTGATAGATATCGCCAGAGAGCTTAATGGCCGCGCTATTCCCGGACCTAATAACAAAGGATGGAACAAGACAGGTTTATATCACATATTACACAACGAGATTTATATCGGTATATGGGTATGGGGAAGAAACAGTAAACGTGGCTTAGAACCCGTTAAGGTCGAGGACGCGTTTCCCTCTATTATTGACAGTGACGTATTCTATAGAGTAAAAGAGATGTTAAGGGAGAGAACGCCGGTTAAGATCCATCCGAGAAGGACGACCAGCCGGTTTCTGCTGAGCGGACTTGCCAGCTGCAGTTATTGCGGTAAAGCCTTAATCGGCAGAGATGCCAAGAGCGGTAAGTTCTCGTACTATGTTTGCGGTACTTTGGAAAAAAGAGGTGCAGGATCTTGTCCATCTAAATACCTCAACAGTAAAAAGCTTGAAGGCTTAGTAATCGACAAGATCAAAGAGCATATCCTAACTGAAAAGCACCTAACAAAATTGGTATATCTGGTAAATGAGCAGATAGATGAAGCCTCAAAAGAGTTTCAGGAAGAACTGAAACTCCTCTCCAGAGAAGAGGATAATATATCGAATCGCCTTGGTAAGTTGTATGATGCTATCGAAACGGGCAATGTTAGCCTTAACGACCTGGCACCCAGGATACGCGAGCTTAGAAGACGTCAGGAAAAACTGCTGGCCAGGCGAAGCGAAATCGAGATAGCTACGTCGGACAAGAAAGTGGAACTGGCTGATAAGAAATTGGTTAAAAGCTATGTCAATGATCTCAGGCGTACTCTCGATGAAGGCCCAATATCCGATAGAAGGGCTTTTATCCGAAGTTTCGTCAAAGAAATAATCGTGTCTCAACAAGAGGTACGGCTTAGCTACACGCTTCCTTTACTTCCAGATGCTTTGACTGAGGAGAGCGTAGGAGTTCTGCCTATTGTTCGGTATGGTGGGCGGTACTGGATTTGAACCAGTGACTTCTTGCGTGTGAAGCAAGCGGGCTACCCTGTGACTACTTCAGATATATCCAAAGCTCCGACGTTACACGAAGTAAGGGTCTATTACTACTAAACCAGATATGGGATAGCTTTGGGATTTGTTTCCAAAGACCAATATATTGTATGTTCAAGCCCTATTTGTTAAGCTAATTCTCAAAATTTCACAACCAGTCTTTCGCTAGAGCAAATACGGCTTTCGTCTATTTATTGGATGAGATATGGCACTGACATCTTTACTCTAGCACTTGACAAGGAGCAGACTAGCGATTAAAATAGGGCACGTATATGGTTATGATATGAGTAACTGATATGCCTGTAGGGCATAACCAAATTTCATATTACATACAGTTTGCTAATACCTTCTTGCTCCCCAAGCATTCCTCATGCGCTATTTCATTCCCCACCTCTATCAAATATCAGTTTTATTAGTCCTCTATCCAAGGCCTCATTGATAATTAGCAAGGAGTTATTATGATTATAAAAAAATCTAAGGAGGTTCTAACTATGGCTCGAAAACACAAAATGGGCATCAAGGTTCTTATGGTAGCTCTTGGTGCCGTACTTATCCTGTCATCTTTTATCGGTTGTGGTGATGGTGCTACCACTACAACTGCAACTACAACTGCAACTACAACTGCAACTACAACTGCAACGCCAACGACAACAACGCAAGAAAAGGGGACCCTTGTCTTTGCCGACCTTTTATGGGATAGTGCCCTTTTTCATAACCGTGTCGCCGCTTTCATCCTGGAGCACGGCTATGGCTATGACATAGATTACATTCCAGGCGGGACAATCCCATTGTTTGTTGGTTTAGTCGCCGGGGACATAGACATCACTATGGAAATCTGGGTGGAAAACCAGCTTAAAGCCTATCTAGATGCCGTTGGCGCTGGTCAAGTAGTAGACCTGGGTATGAATTTTCCGGACAGCACACAGGGATGGTTTGTACCGACCTACATGATTGAGAATGGTGATTTGCCAGAAGGGGTATCTGTCTCTGATTTGGCCGATAACTGGGAGCTTTTTAAAGACCCCGAGGACCCGACCAAGGGAGTCTTCTACGTTGGTGACCCTACCTGGGAGTGTACTGGCATTGATATGGAGAAGATGGAGGCCTACGGACTGGATGAGTACTATAACCTCTTTATCACCGGCTCCGGCGATACCCTGGCAGCCTCTATGGTAGCCGCCTACGAGAAAGGGGAGTCCTGGTTTGGTTATTACTGGAAACCGACCTTCCTTATGGGCCAGCTTGATATGACCCAGGTTGAGGAGCCGCCCTATGATGAAGAGGCATGGCCCACCAACAAGGGTATGGCCTATCCCGCTGACCGTATTAATATCTGCGTCAATGCCAGCCTTCTGGACAGGGCCCCTGATGCGGTGGCATTTCTGCAAAAATACGAGACCATGGCAGTCATGATTGCCAGGGCTCTAGTCTATATGGAAGAGAACGATGTGGACCATGAAGGAGCCGCTATCTGGTTCCTGCAAGAGTATGAGTCGGTATGGACGGAGTGGGTTCCAGCCGACATTGCCAGCAAGGTTAAGGATGCCCTGCCCTAGTCATCGGGGCTGAGCAATACAAGGAGAGAATAGCTTGGCAAATAATGCCGGCTCACAGAATGGTGAGGTCTGTATTGAGGTTAACGGGCTGTGGAAAATCTTTGGCCCCAACGCCGAGCAGATTTTAAGTTCTGAAAAACGCACCGCTACCAGGGAAGCCATACTTGAGGAAACCGGCTGTGTGGTGGCGGTGCGAGATGTATCATTCAGTGTCAAACAGGGTGAACTGTTTGTCATCATGGGCCTTTCCGGCAGTGGCAAGTCCACCCTGATTCGCTGTATACTGCGCCTGGTCGAGCCCACAGCGGGTGAAATCATCATCGACGGAGAAGACATCCTTAGTTATAACAATAAGCAGCTAATGGCTCTTCGCCGCAATAAGGTGAGCATGATTTTTCAGCACTTCGGCTTATTCCCCCACCGCAATGTAATTGACAACGTGTCTTATGGCTTGAAGGTAAGGGGGGTGGACAAGAAGCAGCGCTACGCCCGAGCACGTGAAGTGATTGAAAAAGTTGGTCTCAAGGAGTGGGAGGAATACTACCCTGATGCCCTCAGTGGCGGTATGCAGCAGCGAGTCGGCATCGCTAGAGCTCTAACCAATGACCCTGAGATATTATTGATGGATGAGCCCTTTAGCGGACTTGACCCGCTGATTCGCCGCCAGATGCAGGACGAGCTGATTGACCTCCAGGAAGAGTTGCAGAAGACAATCCTGTTCGTTACCCATGACCTGGATGAAGCCCTGAAGCTGGGGAGTCGCATCGCCATAATGAAGGATGGTGAGATTATCCAGACCGGCATCCCGGAGGAAGTGGTCACTACCCCTTCTGATGACTATGTGCGTGAATTTGTCCAGGATGCCTCACCAGCCAAGGTGCTTACCGCCGGTAGCATAATGACCGAACCAGAGGTCATCATATATGACTGGCAGGGACCGAAGGCGGCCCTTCACTTGCTCAAGACTTCCAAGAGCGACTATGGCTTCTTGATAACCAGGAGCCGTAAGTTCCTGGGGTTGTTGACTGAAAAACGCCTGGCAGATTTTATTAAAAACAAGGGCAAAGCCATCAAAGAGTCCCTTGAACCCGATATAGCTATCTGCACAAATGATATGCTGCTGGAGGACCTTTTCTGTCTGGCTGTTGCCACCGAGTACCCTATCCCGGTAGTTGACGAGAAGGAAAAACTTATCGGAGAAATAGATAATGAAACCATCCTCAGTAGCATGGTGCAATATAAAGAGACAGAGGCAGAAGAGCCGAAAGCCAAGGATATAGAGACAAAAGAGATATCAGCTAAGGAGACAGAGACCGATGTTTGAATGGCTACTTGAATTCCCCGAGTGGCTCGCCATTCCGCTGGAAGACTGGGTGCAAAGTATAATGGACTGGGTCTTACAAAACTGGGGAGATTTTTTTGACGCTGTTAGCGATGCCGTTCTCCAAATGCTATTGGGTATTGAGGGCTTTATTGTCTTCGACATTGAGCACTTCACTCCCGACTTTCCTTGGCCGTTGTTAATAGCGATAATACTGGTGGGACTCGTTGCCGGGCTCGCTACGCGCAAGTGGTGGGCAGGAATAGCTTCAGCGCTATTCGTCGCTCTAATCGGGAGTTTTTTTGTACCCTTTTCTCTGCCATGGTCTGTAGTGGTATTACTGGTGGGCGTGGCTGCCTGGCGTATTATGCGCAACTGGTGGGCAGGATTAATTCTAGCTGGTATGCTGGCCTTAATTGGTACTTTTGGCCTCTGGGACCTGGCCATGATGACGATGGCTATTATTATTACCTCGGTAACTATCTCTTTAGTCATGGGTATTCCGACCGGCATCTTTATGGCTCGCAGCGACCGCTTTGAATCTATACTAAAACCACAACTGGATGCCATGCAGACTATGCCCAGCTTCGTCTATTTGATTCCAGCACTGATGCTATTTGGTATGGGTAAGGTTCCGGCGGTATTTGCCACTGTCATATACGCTGTGCCGCCAGTCATCAGATTGACCAATGTCGGTATACGCCAGGTTTCACAGAACGTCATTGAAGCGGCTAAAGCCTCCGGCTCCAGTCCACTACAGATACTGTTTAATGTTCAATTACCTTTGGCTATTCCCTCAATTATGGTAGGTATCAACCAGACAACGATGATGGCGCTGGCTATGGTAGTCATTGCATCTATGATTGGTGCCCGGGGTCTAGGCTTAGAGGTGCTTTTAGCCATAGGCCGCATTGAGGTAGGACGCGGCTTCCAGGCCGGTCTGAGTATCGTCATACTGGCTATTATAATCGACCGTATAACCGGGGCTATTGCTTCCCGGCAGCAGCGTACCTTAAAAACCTAGGCTAAAGCTCTGTTGTGGCACTATCCTAGCGTGTTGAGGTGGTTAATCTAAGCGTTCTTGACTAACCCAATCTACTATCGTATCCTATTACCCAAAAATAACCCCTGAATTTAGATTTCCAAGGCACAACATTTATTGATATGGTAAAAGATGAGCCTAGTGCTATAGCTGTTGAAGTAGATAAGGCATCCTTCAGCTACAAAAATATAAAGGCTGTCGATGAGCTATCACTGGAATTTCCCAGCGGCATCAGCTTCGGGCTGCTCGGCCCCAATGGTGCCGGCAAAACCACCCTGATTAGACTCTTGGTTGGTCTCTTGAGGCCAAAATCGGGCAGTATTAAGGTGTTGGGGCAGACTCCTTCCAGAAGAACCGCCCACCTTATAGGTTACATGCCACAACTTCACTCACTATATTTAGAGCTGTCTGTCATACAAAATGTAAACTTCTTTGCCCGGATTTACGGACTTATTGATAAGAATAAACGGGTACAGAGGTTAGAAGAGGTCATCAAACTTGTTGACCTGTGGCAACGCCGCAACGACTCAGTACTAAACCTAAGCGGCGGTATGAGGCAGAGGGTCAGCCTGGCCTGTGCCATAGTTCACAATCCGCCACTGCTCCTTCTTGATGAACCCACCGTTGGCCTTGACCCTGAGCTCAGGGTTACCTTCTGGGACTACTTTAGTTCACTGACCAAACAGGACACTACACTTATTATCTCAAGCCATACCATGGATGATGCCGCTCATTGTGACCGCCTCGCCTTTATGCGACAGGGCAAGGTCATCGCCCAGGGAACACCGAGTGAGCTAAGGCAGACTACAGGAAAACCCGAAGCCTCGCTGGAAGAAGCCTTTCTTTATTCTATTCATCGTGAGGACAAGAAAGATGCCTAGCAACACTTTAACCATCGCCGGCCGGATTATCCACCAGATTCTTCGCGACCGCAGAACACTGGTACTGATTGTCATTGTGCCCCTGGTGGTGATGAGCCTTATTGGCTTGAGCTTTCCCGATGAAGGTATCCTTGATTACATCGCCCCAGCCCTTTTGGCGACAATGGCGCTATTCTTCAGTTTTTTACTTACCGGGATAAGTTTCTTAAGGGAACGCTCGCAAGGTACTATGGAGCGCCTGATGGCATCACCGGTATCACGCCTGGATATAGTGCTTGGCTATCTATTTGGCTTTTTTATCTTTGCCCTGACCCAGACCCTGATTGTAGTTTTGTACACTATCTATGTATTTAATATCAACTACCATGGTGACCTATGGCAGATTCTTGTCTTCCAAATTGTTGTCATTTCCGGCGCCGTTACTCTGGGCATCTTCACCTCAACCTTTGCCCGTAATGAATTCCAGATGGTTCAGTTTATTCCCTTAATCATATCTCCCCAGATATTCCTCTGTGGGGTCATCTGGCCGGTGGAGCAAATGCCAGAATACCTGCAATGGTTATCAGCCATACTGCCCCTTACCTACGCCGTAGACGGACTCAGGGGGATTATGCTGGCTGGTGAAAGCCTGCTTGATGTCGGCTTTGAGCTGGCTGTGCTGGCTGGTTTTGCTGCTGTCACCTCAATTATGGCGGCTTTTGTCCTAAGGAGGGGTGCCAATGGTTAACTGTTCTCCCTCACTCTCAAAATAAGCTAAAAAGCAGCCCAATAATCAAGCCAAATCATTTTAAACCACTTTGCTGATTACCTTTTATCGCTGCCGTTTTACATTCCTCCAAGTTCACTTATAGCTTTCACCCATCCCTCAGGGCCAACACCTTCAACACGGTAGAGGTTTGGCAGTTCCACTTCCTCCCAGTAATTGCCAGGTTTCTGCACCAGTATGGGGATGTCAACCTCAGTTAGCATCGGCTCGTCATTAGGGCTATCGCCAATACCAATAGTCTTTATCCTGCCCAGTTTCCGATTGAATAGTCCTATGAGAATCCCGGCCGCCTTACCCTTATCGCTGCTGCCTATAACACCATAGAACCTGGTACCTCGAGTCCACTTCAGCCCCACTTCTTCAATTTTTTCAAGGATTAAACCGGTTTCCTCTTCTGAACCGGTAATATTTAGCGTCTCCTCATATTCACGTTTCCGTGCAAGCCTGGCTGATGCCAGGTCCAGACCGGTAAGACTGGCCACCTGAGCGGCATCCATATCACCAAAACCCTGAAAATCCAGGTTGTTTTTCTCCCTCACCTCATTAAGCCTACGCCTTACCTCCTTGTAGGGCATGCCAAGCTCAATAACCTGATAGCTATTAATTACCCGGTGATAGTCATAATGGAAAGGGAAATAATCCTTCTCAATAAATATAGCGCCACCGTCTTCAACAATAAAAGGGGAGCTAATGCCGAGCCTCTTGCGGTATACCTCTTGCTCAGCCCGGGTCTTCGAAGAGCAAAAAACAATTATTACTCCTGCCCTTTTCAGCCTTGATACTAGGGGAGCTACCCTGTCACAGGAATAGTTATGATAGTCAAGCAGGGTACTATCCAGGTCGGTAAATATTACTAATTTGCCGTCTTTGATGTTTATTATGCTGTCTTTATGGCGCATTGGTGGCAACATTCAACCCCTGAGCTAATCGGCTGCCAGTGCTGAGTAAGAATCCAGTTTGTCTGCCATGGCCTCCTGAAACTTTTGCAGGTTTATACTCCGCAGTGCTCTATATAATTTCGCCTGTGGTGGCATATCCTCTTTTTTCTTTATAATTTTTTGGGAAATAAGTTCCCTGACTATGCTTTTCTTGATATTGTCGTCGCAGAGTGCAGAATGATAGATAGCACTCAGCCCCGGCAGCAGCATCTCTTCCTGCAGATGTTGCGCCCCCTTCTCTTCGTGAAGATGCGGATTTCGTGACTCAATCTGGAATATCTCTACCCCATGCTTGGTGACTTTAGTTTGTGCTATAGGTAACACACCTCCAAATTCCTCGAAGATGGATAGAAGCTCCTGCGGCTCCACGGCATAACCTGAGGCGTAAGGGAGCAGCTCGGCCAGGGGCAAACTCATGGCGTGTTCACCGGCATTACTGGTCTTTACAATTTCAGTCTCAAAACCAGTATTTGCTGAGATAAGGGAATTCATATACTTATTGCTAACCTCGGAAACACGTCCCCACTTTCTAAAAAAGAGGCCGGCCGAGACTTTAGGTTTATAGCGCCACAGAATCCTGACCATAACATAGGGAGAGGTAGCCAGGCTAAAGCCAGCGGCATAGCACCGGGCATACTCCAGAACCGAACCAGGGAAGTAGTTATCAGCATCTATAAAGCCGATATATTCTTTTTTGGCTACCATAGCCATCAACATAGCCACCATCATAGCTTCACTCTTGCCACTTCTTAGTAGCCCATCATCACCCAGCAGTTCTGTGTAACCGGCTTCCTTCAGTGCCTCCGCCAGCACCGGGTCTTTCTGGTGAATTATCAATGCCTCACGCCGGGTAAAGTGGCAATATTGGCTTAGCGCGTCCTTCTCCATACGAAACCTATCAACCCGCTGCTGCTGACTGTTGGAGACCACGATTAGCAGGCAATCATGGGGCACCCCACTAACGACTCCCTCAAAAAGCTTGAGCTTCTCATCCTTAATGGGAATGGCTATAGCCATCTTCTGTTCATAATCCTTGATAACATCTTCATCTATCTTTAGCACACCGACATACTCTGCCGGCTTTGTCTCTCCGGTTCTACCCGCATCCAGCTCCAGTACCTGTTGCACATCATTAAGTCTCACCGAACCGAAACGTTCTGTGTACCTCTGGGTCTCTATCCGCATTACCGTAACCTCCTTTCCTGTTTCCTTGCCCAATCAGCCCACGGCTTACATCACTCATGGGCTTCCTCTTCCACTTCCTAAAAGTTGAATGTGCTGTATTATAAACTATAAGACGGCATCAAGTCACTAGGCAACTATTAGTTTGAAGGTAACAGATGCATTTTAAGGGTATAGAGAATAAGATGGGCCTAACTGGTTTCGGTGAGGTACACAATTCTCAATAATTGCTGAACCTTTGTTTTGTTTACAGACTTTAAATAATAGTATAATATTGGCATGGAGATTCCAATATTGATTGATGCCATTGCAGCAGGCGTCACTCTGGTCGCTGTCGCAGTAGCACTGTATTTTAGAGTCAAGCCCCTTCGCCAGACTCGTGATATCCAACGGAGCAAGAGAAAGCAAAATCAATGATATTGAAGAATGAGCAAAACAATATATCCTGATTGAAGGAATGTAATGTATGGGTCTTAGACAAATACCAAAACTGAAAATAGGTGATTTGGAGTCAAGTATACCAATCGTTCAAGGAGGGATGGGCGTTGGCATTTCTTTATCAGGTCTAGCCTCGGCTGTTGCTAACGAGGGCG
>SDBU01006775.1_pt1 | contig 13393 bp, 11 predicted proteins | sample 2277071 | NCBI WGS metagenome assembly SDBU01 (sample SAMN10397929, study PRJNA504765) | marine sediment metagenome | isolation source: marine sediment core GS08_GC12, 126 cmbsf | place: Arctic Ocean: Gakkel Ridge, Loki's castle | collected 2008 | reverse complement strand
GGGAAATCACGCCACACGAAACGCACTTGATCGCCATAGGTTGCTATCACTCGATCGATTATTCCGGCCTCGTGCCATGCCAGGCATGAAGGGCAGCCGAAATCACCATACTCGACGATCGTCACTGGAGCATTGATTGAACCAATAAAAGGATCGTCATTCAATCGCTCCGCGCTGACCGCTTGCGCTTGCGGCCGCGGCCAGAGGAAATAACCCAGTACCAAGGATATCCCAATCACTGCTGCGCCGATCCGCAGGTATCTCTGGCGTTTGCGTTTTTCTTGCCGCTGTTGTCGCAGGTTTTGCTTCTTCTTTTTCGAGGCTGTTTTATTGTCCTTCATTATGCGCACACCATTTCCTTTAGACGTGATAAAGGTGTATTTTCTTACAAATCATTTCACCCGCAAATTTGACCGTCAACCGAGGACATTTATCACTTGCGATCGCCTCGCTTCTCCGCTATGCTTTATGCAGTTCAATTGAAGGAGGAAAGACATGTCACCCAATCCCTACCAGCTCCTGGCGCAGCGCCTCGACAGCCTTCCTAACGGTTATCCACCCAGTCCGGACGGCCTGGAATTGAAATTATTGGAAAGGCTTTTCACGCCGCAGGAGGCTGAACTGGCATCACAGCTGCGGCTTACTTTTGAGAGTTCTCGCCTGATCGCTGAGCGTACGGGCGGCGACCCCAAAGAAGTGCGTGACACGCTTAAGAGTATGGCCAGGCGCGGCCTGATCAACGCCGGGCGCGTGGAAGGCGGTTTGGGTTATGGGCTGCTGCCTTTTGTCGTTGGCATCTACGAGATGCAGGTGGACACTTTAGACGCCGAGCTGGCACAGCTCTTTGAGCAGTACTACCAGGGTTCTTTCGGTCATGTGCTTAATGTTGAACCTGCTCTTCACCGCGTCATCCCGGTAGGCGAGAGCGTCCAGGTGGATATGGAGATCCGCCCATATGAAAGCGCGCTGGACATCGTCCGCAGCGCACAAGCCTGGGGCGTGGTGGATTGTATCTGCCGCAAACATAAAGCCCTAATCGGCGACCCCTGCGACCACCCAGTCGAAGTGTGCATGATGCTGAACCAAAAAACCGGAGCTTTCGACCAGAGCTCGCATATCCGCGCTTTAACTCGAAAAGAAGCCCTCGGGACATTACAAGTCGCCGCTGAAGCAGGATTGGTGCACTCGGTCAGCAACGACCAGCGCGGTACATCCTATATCTGCAACTGCTGTACTTGTTCCTGTGGAATACTGCGCGGCATCAGCGAATTGGGGATTGCCAACGCCGTCGCCCACTCAGCTTTCGTCAATACGGTGGCAGAGGACCTGTGCATCGCCTGCGAAGACTGCTTGGAATACTGCCAGTTCGAGGCTTTGATTATGGATTTGATGACCGTCCAGGTAGAGCAGCTGCGCTGCGTGGGCTGTGGTGTTTGTGTCCAGGCCTGCCCTGAAAATGCATTGATCCTTGTGCGCCGCCCCGAGCGCGAAGTGACACCGGTTCCGCAGTCTAAGTCTGAGTGGATGCAGCAGCGCGCCGCTGCCCGCGGTATTGACATCCACGAGGTGCTGTGAGAGTAAGCAACCAATATAAAATTCTTTTTTGAGCGGGGACCACAGTTCAAAAATCCAACAATGAAATTGGGGCTGCCTGAATGTCATGTCCTGAGTGACATCGAAGGAGAAGCATCTCCATTCCCCCTCTGCGACCCTTCCCCCCGGTTTGTCAGCCCAGGGACAAGCCCCCGGTTTGTCAGCCTAGGGACAGGCCCCCGGTCCGTCCGACCAAGGATGGGGTTTCACTCAGGGTGACACTCTTCTGGGAAAGCCCCTTCCTTCTTGCTTAAATCACTCCAGTTATTCCCAATCTTCAGCGCTTACCAATCCGTGGCGGATTGCGAGAATCGCGGCTTGCGTGCGGTCCTCCACATCCAGCTTGTTAAGAATGGCGCTGACATAATTCCGCACTGTCCCCCGGGTTAAAAAGAGCCGTTCAGCGATCTCTGCATTGGTCAATCCCTGAGCCAACAACTTCAACACCTCTAATTCACGATCGCTCAAATCAGCAGTCATCGTTGTATCCCCTGGGGAGGGGTTTCGAGCGACCTGTGCCATCAACTTACCGCCCACTGCCGGGTCAATATAAGCTTCACCAGCCATGGTACCCTTAATCGCCGCCACCAGTTTTTCTCTGGGAGTGCCTTTTAATAAATAGCCATCTGCTCCGCTGCGAACTGCATCGAAGACCCATTCATCTTCCCCGAAGGTTGTCAAAACCAATACCTTAATCTCTGGTGTGTGTTTTTTGATCTCACGTGTGGCATGGATACCGTTCATGACTGGCATCTTCAGATCCATCAACACCAGGTCAGGTTGGGTTGATGGGATCAACTCCAGTGCTTCTGCGCCGTCATATGCCAGACCCACCACTTCGATCTCTGGATCTGCGTCGAGGATCATCTCCAAACCCTCACATACTACCGCCTGATCATCACAAATCAGCACTCGAACCACTATCACTCTCCTTGCTCAATCGCACCAGGGTGCCTTCATCCACTTCACTGATAAGTTCCAGCTGGGCACCGATTAATTCTGCCCGCTCATACATCCCCAGTAAGCCGAGCTGGTGTTCGGAAGATTCCTTTTCAGTATTGAACCCGCGACCGTCATCAGCCACGGTCAGGGTCAGGTTGCCTTTGCACTCCTCCAACTTAACTCGCACCTGCTGTGCTCCCGCGTGCTGGACTACATTTTCTAATGCCTCTTGAGCCACCCGGTAAAACCCATGCTCTATCTCCGGTGGGGGATTATCAATATCTTCCGGCACATCTAAATCCAACGACATCCCCTTGCGGGCTGCGAAATCTTCTGCCAGAGCGCTTAGAGCCAGCGCTAACCCCATCTCTTCCAGCGGGGCGGCGCGCAATGCTCTCAATGAACGCCGGGTTTCATCCAACCCCCGGCGGGTGCTCTCCAACATACCTGCCAACATCTCGCCTGCTCGGGCCGGGATCGGCTCCCACACCGCCATCACCGCATCGATCTGGACCACCAGTGCACTCAAAGTGTGCGCCAGGGTATCGTGCAGCTCGCGCGACAGCCGGTTGCGTTCACGGCTGATGGTCAGCTGCTCTACCGTAGCGGCATACTGCACCAACTTTATATTTGCCTCTGCCAGGGCTTTGCGCTGTCGGCGTTGGGCAGACACCAGACGCGTGATCACAAAACCGATAATCAGGAATGAAAATGTACGTAAGACCAAAGAACCGATGGCGATCATTTGATTCGTAATTCCCCCAAACTGCTCAAGAGTAATTATTTGTTGAGGGATAAGCAGATTTAAAGTAATTTCTAATGCAGAAGTCCCCAGAGTGAACAGCAGCACTGCCCGAAAATCGTATTGCCAGGCGACCAGGATCAGGAGTACATAAAAGAATGGATCGGGCTGCCAGAACCAGATCGCAAAAGAGGGCCCGAACAGCCTTTCAAGGATTAACGACGATGCCGCCAGAATTATTCCGACCGGTAAATATACCCGGCCCGTTCTCTGCTGCAGCCATGGTAAGGACAGATATACGAGCAGGATCGCCATGCCGAACAGATTCAACCACAAATATGGGAATGGATCGAATTCAATCCGCGCCGATACATCTGGGCTAAGTAAAAACCGCAGCCCGGCAAGCAGGTAGAGCGCGAATCGCAATCCTGCATACCAGCGGAAAACTCTCAACAAGCCGGGTTCGACAGAGCCGCTTTTCATGCATCCATCATAGCACAGTCTGTTTTCCGTGGATATTTACCCCAGTCATATTATTTCTGGATGAAATATGACTGCAGTCATCGATCGAACCGGCAATCTATGACGTTGGGCACTTCATAGTTCGGATCCTTTTGTGCTATTCTTAGCGCTGAATTGGGTGAATGTTGATTCTAATAAACTATTTACCTGTCGCTTGCAGTGGATAATCTATAATGATGAGTTGTAAAATATTTTTGGTGATTATGTTCTCATGAAAAAAACCCTTTATCTTGCGATTGGCTTGGTTGCAGTGCTGGCTATCGCCGCGATTGTCTACTTTGTCTCTAACCCCGGTCCATCTGCGGTTACGCTGACGGAGGCTGTGGAAGGCACACAGATTACTACCGCACCGCTGGGCGAAATCGTCGGCGCCACCGGTACTGTCAGCAGCAACCAATCCGCTACGTTAAATTGGAAAACATCCGGGATTGTCGGCGACACATACTTCCAATTCGGTGACCTGGTACAGTCCGGAGAGGTTCTGGCTGTCCTTGATCAGAGCGCTTTATCCCCGGGTGATATCCTGGCGGGTGCAGACCTGGTCAACGCCCAGAAAGGTTTGGATGAATTATTAGATTCTCAGGTGCAGAGTGCCAGAGCAATGCAGGCAGTCGCAGACGCCCAGGAAGTGTTAGATGAGGCGCGCAACCCTGATCTGGCGCAAGCAGCTGCGCTTCAGGCCATCGCCGAAGCAGAGAAAGCGGTCGATGACGCCGACCGAAAACTGAAGATTTTGACGGCTCCGGTATCTCAGGCGGCACTGGAACAAGCCCAGGCCAACCTGGTGCTGGCGGAGAAAAAACTCAATGATAACCAGGAGATGATTGCGCGCATCCAGAAAAAGACGAGCAAACGAGATGATCAATTTAAATTCTGGGAGAGCCGCAAAATATATAAGCGCATCCTGGAGGGATTGGACAATCAGCGCATTCAACTGCAGATCTCCTTTGAGAATTCCCGGCAGAGACACCTGGATCTTCTTACACCCCCCAACCCGATTGATGTGGCCGTAGCAGAAGCCAACCTGCTTGATGCCCAGGCCCAGCGGTTTGAGGCGGAGAGGGACTGGGAGCGCATCAAGGATGGCACCAGCCCTGCAGATCTCCTTCTGCTCGAAGCTCAATTATCCGATCTCCAGCGTGAGTGGGAACGTGTAAAGGATGGACCTGCTGAGGGTGATATCACGGCCGCACAGGCCCGGGTAGCTGCCGCGCAGGCCGCGCTCGACAAAACGGAGATCGTGGCTCCATTTGCTGGCACAATTACTGAGGTGATCAGCGTAACTAACGACCTGGTAAATCCAGGAGCACCCGCCTTCCGTCTGGACGACTTTTCTCACCTGTGGGTGGATGTCGGTATATCAGAAATCGATATCAACCTGGTCGAGGTCGGACAACCAGTCATCCTGACCTTCGATGGGATCCTGGCCAAGCAGTATCACGGCAAGGTTGTGGAAGTATCCCCAGTGGGTTCCACAAACCTGGGAGTGGTTAATTTCAAGGTAACAATTGAACTAACGGATGCCGATGCTGACGTTCATCCGGGCATGACCGCCGCAGTTGAAATTGTGGTCAGTCAAATTGGTGAGGCGTTGTTGCTGCCCAACCGGGCAGCTCGATCGTACTCAATCCATCATCTGGATCAACGACAAATTTAAGAATACTGAGGTTTAGCAAACCGGCAAGATACAGCAAAAGTATTGAGGTGAAGTAAAAAAGATGAAAAGAGCATTATGGATTATCGGAATCATTGCCATTTTAGTGGGCGCGTTCTTTGCCTATCGTGCATACTCCAACGCCCGCAGCGCCCAAGCCGCCCAGGATAGTCTGCAAACTGTGGCCTTAGAAAAGGGTTCACTGGCAGCCACGATCGGCGCAACTGGCACAGTGCGTGCTAACCAAAGCGCCAACCTGAGCTGGCAGACGTCAGGTACAATCGACCAGGTGAATGTGCGCACTGCTGAAGAGGTGCAGAAAGATCAAGAATTATCGAGCCTGGCCCAGACATCACTGGCTCAAAATGTAATCTTGGCAAGTGCAGATCTGGTCAACGCTCAGAAAGCCTTGGATGATCTGCTCAATTCACAGGTGCAGCAGGCCCAGGCCTTTCAGGCAGTCGAGAAGGCGCAGCAAGCATTGGATGATGCAAACAACCCGGAGTTGGCTCAGGCCAGGGCGATCAAAACCATCGCAGACGCACAGAAATTGGTGGAAACAGCTGAGCGCAATTTGCGAGTTGCTCAATCAACCGCCAGCCAAAGCAGCATTGATGAGGCCCAGGCTAATGTAACCCTGACTAAAGATCGCCTCGACCGCGCCCGGGATAAATACGAACCTCATGCCAATAAACCCGAGAGTAATCTTACTCGGGCTACTCTGCTGAGCGTCATGGCCGTGGCGCAACAACAATATGACGCCGCAGTTCGAGTATTAAACAGTTTACTGGGCACGACTGCGGATATCGATCTGGCCGTTCGGCAGGCAGAACTGGACACCGCCCGGGCACAGCTGGCTGAAGCTGAACGCGAGTGGAAACGGATCAAGGACGGCACCAGCCCAGCGGATATATCCCTTCTGGAAGCCCAGCTGGCCGATGCCCAGCGCGAGGGGGAGCGTCTCAAGGATGGCCCTGATCCGGAAGATCTGGCGGCTGCACAGGCCCGGGTTGCCGCTGCTCAAGCGACTCTCGACCAGGCCCGCATCGTAGCACCTTTTGCTGGAATCATCACCAATGTGGAAAGCAAACCCGGCGACCAGGTCAACCCCGGCACACCTGCCTTCCGTCTGGATGACCTGTCTCACCTTTGGATAGATGTTGAGGTCTCCGAGGTTGACATCAACCAGGTACAGGCTGGGCAACCAGCCATCTTGACTTTCGATGCCATCCTGGCTAAAGAATACAGCGGAGAAGTTGTGGAAGTATCCCCGGTCGGAACCGAGCAGCAGGGCGTGGTTAACTTCAAGGTGACGGTTGAACTGATTGATGCTGATGCAGATGTTCGCCCAGGTATGACCAGTGCAGTTGAGATCGTGGTCAGCCAATTGGATGACGCTCTGCTGGTGCCCAATCAAGCCGTCCGGGCTGAGGAAGGTAAACGGATGGTTTATATTCTCGGCGAGAACGGTCAGCTGACCTCAGTTGAGGTCACCCTTGGTGCCAGCTCAGATAGGTTTAGCCAGCTGCTGGAGGGTGACCTGCAGCTTGGTGATCTGATCGTGCTCAATCCACCGATAGATTTCTTCTCAGGGGGACCTCCAGGAGGCGGCGGTTTCGGAGGAGGAGGAGGAGATGGAGGCTTCGGGCCATGAACGATTACGTAGTGGACGCAAATAATTTGACGAAAGTTTTCACCATGGGTGATATCGAAGTGCACGCCCTACGCGGCCTGTCAGTTCAGATCAAACGCGGCGAGGTGGTCTCGATCATGGGACCTTCCGGCTCCGGTAAAACAACGCTGATGAATATCCTTGGTTGCCTTGACCGGCCCACTTCCGGCGAGTATTGCCTGGATGGTGAGAGCGTAGCAAATTTAAAGGATGAACAGCTGGCAATAATCCGCAACCGCAAAGTTGGTTTTGTCTTTCAAAGTTTCAACTTGCTGCCGCGCTCAACAGCCCTGACCAACGTTGAACTGCCCCTCCGCTACAGCCCCCCAAACGGCAGAAAAAGGCGTGAGCAGGCAAAAGAAGCCCTTGAGGGAGTTGGGTTGGGCGACCGCATCGGACACCGCCCCAATGAACTTTCCGGTGGTCAGCAGCAGCGTGTGGCCATCGCCCGGGCTCTGGTCACTGACCCTGCCATCGTCATGGCTGACGAGCCAACCGGCAACCTGGACTCGAAATCAGGGGACGAGATCATGGAATTGTTGCTCAGGATGAACCAGGAACACGGCACCACTCTGATTATAGTGACCCACGACCCGGAGATCGCCGGGCATACCCAACGTGTGATCAACATCCGGGATGGCGTGGTTGCTGAACAATAGGAGCAGAACGTGAATTACATGCAATCTTTTATCGAAGCCTCCGAGAGCCTGCTGGCCAACAAGATGCGCTCGGGGTTGACGGTTCTGGGGATCATTATCGGTGTCGCCGCGGTGATCTCCATACTGGCGATCGGCAATGGCACCCAGCAATCGATCCTGGGCGAGATCCAGGGTGTCGGCACCAACCTGCTGTTTGTCACCTCAGGAGGCTCGGAAGACGTCAGGAATCCGAAACCATTAACCTTAGCGGATGCCGAAGCGCTTGCCGATCCATTTTCTGCCCCTTCCATTGATGGTGTGGCACCAGTGCTGAACGGTAGAGTTGAACTGAATTACGCTGGTGAGAACAAATCCACCACCGTAGTCGGCGTCACCCCTGCTTATGCCGCTGTACGCAACGTCGCGCTATCTGAGGGTGAGTTCATCAGCGACACAGATTTTTCCGGACGCAGCGCGGTCGTGCTCTTGGGTACGGAAGTCGCAGAGGGATTGTTCGGTCGCAAATCCGGATTGGTGGGGGAAAAAGTGCGCATTGAAGGGCAGCCCTTTCGCGTGATCGGTGTCTTAGAAGAGAAGGGTGGCTCAGCGATGGGCAGCGAGGACGATCAAATCCTGGTGCCGATGACCACCGCCCAGACCCGCTTGCTGCGGCGCGCTGCACCGAATGAAGTTGATGTGATTTATGTTCAAGCAGTGAATTCCGATGCTGTGCCGCAAGCCTCGCTGGAGATCTCCCAGATATTGAGCTCCCGTCACCGCATAATGATCGGGGAGGAGGATTTTTCCATCCTCTCCCAGCAAGATTTTCTTGATCTGGCCTCCACGATCACCGGCGTGCTGACCATCTTCCTGGGTGGTATCGCCGCCATATCGCTCTTGGTGGGAGGCATCGGGATCATGAACATCATGCTGGTTTCAGTTATCGAGCGCACCCGGGAGATCGGGTTGCGTAAGGCGCTCGGCGCCCGGCGGAGAGACATCCTCAGCCAATTCCTGATCGAATCGTCTCTGCTCAGCCTTTTAGGTGGTTTTATCGGTATCTTGCTCGGCTGGGGATTGTCGTTGATCGTCGGACAGATCGCCGCGGGTAGCGGCACTCCGATTAATCCGATCATGTCGCTCGACGCGATCCTGTTGGCCGTGCTCTTCTCAGCCGCCATCGGCATCTTCTTTGGATTGTACCCAGCCAACCGTGCTTCAATGCTGGAGCCGGTCGAAGCCCTGCGCTACGAGTAAAGAAGGATCGTAGTATAGTCCCTTTGTGGGCGTTATTCTAACCATCCACAGCATTAAAATCACAAAGGCGATCTTCTTGCCTTGGTAATCGGGATAGGTGGACGGGAAACCGCCTCTCCCACACCACCGGGCATGCGGGTCCGCACCCGGCGGTTCGGTCACGTATGACGAAGTTCCCCTGCGTGTTGAGCCATTTTCTTTCTCCATTCAATCCGGTAACGACCTCTCATCACTGACGCTTACCTCACGCCTTCAGCACTACTTCCACGTCTGCCCTGGTCTTGCCAGGTTTCGATTGTCCTCGCCGTTCCCCTATTCCTTTCTGCTCATCTCCTCAACCGTTCAGCCCTTCGCCCTGTAGTTGGGTTTCCCCAATCCCCTGGACGGTCGTTACTCCATCGACTACTATGGCCTCGGCTGACTTCTGCCTCCAAAAAAAGGCAGACCTCCCCGGATAAGGTGCGATTTCTTTCCCCTGACCCTGGCTGCGTTTACATAGGGCTGCTTTGACCCTTTTGGGACTTCACTGTCTCATGCCAGCTCATCCGGCACCCCATGCCTCTCTACGCAGTTTTTGTCCATCCAGTCCAGGTTTTGCCATCCGGCTTCCTCTCTACGCTCGCTCACGCAGTTGCCTTTGCCTCACGGTTCGTCGGGCCAACGTCCGCAGGAGATTTTCACTCCCTAGTTATCGCCCATGCTGGGCGTACATAGTAAGACCTTCCGGGTTTTCGAAACCCGAAAGGTCTGGTTGGCAAAATGGATCTATCTAACAATGGTTTATCGTCGAAGACATCCTCAAGAACCGAAGAACTTTTGCTTAGAAATACTACTCTGTGACTTCGATGTTCATCTGCTCTCCAAAAACACACTACAAGATAATGTTCTCCAGTAGGCATGCAACTTAATTCAATTTCCAGTAGAGGCGGAGGGTAGGATTCACCTGATGGAATTCCAAATAAAACCCAAGAATATATTCTCTTGTTATTAAACAAGTCGGTATCAGGATGAAATGTTGAATATTCGATGTTCCCTTGACTAGTTTTATATGGAACAGGAAGAATGTCTGAATAAAACCGTATAACACGATTTATTATGGGGTTATAATTCTCAGCAAGTTTTAGCCCAGTATCAAAATATTTGCGTCTAATAATTTCTTCATCTCTGTTTCTAATCTCATGGCGATTTGGATTTGGGAATAGATTAGATCGATCGTCTGCTCCCTTGAAATGATTGTTATTTGAATCAAAGACCCCCCGAAGCGGGGTCTTCATAGCCACAGTCCTGAATGTCTTTACGTTTTACTTCTCAGAAGAGAGGCAAAGTTGCAAGGATTCTCCTACGGGTTGGGATCCTCTCTGGGAGGCCCTTCTTCCTCGCCAAGCACCCTACAAACGTGATCTCCCCTAGCCGCGTCACCCGTATGCGACCCATCTCCGGCTCCCTCAGGTGGGGGGTCAGCAGGCGTACCGCCTACATTGTCAGAACCACCTTCTCCCTGGGAGGGAGCTCCTCTCAGAGGTTCGCCAAATGGCGACTCAAGTGGGCAATCGATTGGCGCTTGATCTCCCGGACCGGCGAACGCCGGTACCACCGTACTTGCCAAGAGCAATGCAACCAAAATTAGAGCAACTCTCCACATTTTTTCCTCCTCGGATTACTGGCTGGATATAATCAATATTATACTATTAATACCACTAATGTCTGAGAAAAATTTCACAGTGCCCAGTTGAAATTACTGACGTCATAAAAGAACTGCTAGCATGCATGTGTTACTAGAGTGCAAAAAAACAGAGTGATACGTTCTACAGAATGTCGCACAAACTTTCAAGAGCTACGCGATTTATAACTTCTGGCAAGAGTCATTAATCTGGAAAATGTACAACGTCATATTAGCAGCATATTCAAGCATGCAGCTTCATCGCCAAAACCCATGAACAACTGAGCGTGCAGCTATTCCGGGCATTCGGGTTTCCAGTTTAGCTCATCGTTGAAGAAACCGTCAATTAGATCAAACAGCTTTTCGTCCTGATTTTGCAAATCACCTCTTTGAATTTGAATTTCATCTCGATGCCAATAAACACTAAAATAAGCAGTAACGCCCGCGGCCCAATATTCACTCATATAATCAATAGGGTCTGAAGTCTCCCAAAATTCATTTCCCTTAGCAAGATCGTATGCCCCCCGAAGCTCACCTAACAGGTGCTTGTCTTTGTCAATTACAATACGTAGAACTGCATGAGCTAATTCATGATACCCCATTATCCCAGGATACATCAATATAAACGTCAAGGGTATCAGCCGCATCTGTTGCGCTGGCGGTAATATCCAAAAGGATAAGTGCTTTGTTGGTGGGAGGCATCGGGATCATGAACATCATGCTGGTTTCAGTTATCGAGCGCACCCGGGAGATCGGGTTGCGTAAGGCGCTCGGCGCTCGGCGGAGAGACATCCTCAGCCAATTCCTGATCGAATCGTCTCTGCTCAGCCTTTTAGGTGGTTTTATCGGTATCTTGCTCGGCTGGGGACTGTCGGTGATCGTCGGACAGATCGCCGCGGGCAGCGGCACTCCGATTAATCCGATCATGTCGCTCGACGCGATCCTGCTGGCCGTGCTCTTCTCAGCTGCCATCGGCATCTTCTTTGGCTTGTACCCGGCCAACCGCGCTTCAATGCTGGAACCGGTCGAAGCCCTGCGCTACGAGTAAACCTAAGAGAGGTGGTTGTTGATATCACGGGCTATTTTTAGCCGCTCTACGCCCCACCCCCCTCTCCCGTAAATGGGAGAGGGGCAGGGGGTGAGGGGGATGGAAAATATTACCCTACCCTTCAGATCGGGGAAAGTAAAATTTCGATTTTTGATTGGGAATTAAAACTGAATCAAACTGGCATCGCTTCATCCAGCTGTGAAGATCTTGCCGAGATGAACGCACTGTCAGGATAGCACCATATCCAGCCTTCCCCCGCTTCGATCGAACGGATCAAGGGGTGGCTCGTCTCCTCAACATGTTCGTGCATGTGCTTGTTCTTGGAAGTATCGCAGCAGCCCACATAACCACAAATCAAGCACATCCGCAAATTAGGCCAACTATCCCCTGAGTCGACACAATCCTGGCAGACAACCGTGCCTGGTTCACGGATCTGGATCAGATAGATGCAGGTGGGAGCAGGGTTTTTCTTTGAGCTGGCGGGTGAAGGCCGGTTTAAGGAAGAATTCAGGTAGGCTGAAGCCAGGCGTTTTGGGCATCGGCTGAGTTGATTAGTATGAATAATCAGAACTCATCATAATCTACCTTAATCCAACCCGAAGGGTTTTCTCAACACTCAACTAATAATAAGCCTTAGAAGAAACCCTTCGGGTTTTATAATTTCAACTTCGGTTATTAATTGACTTTCTCCCGGTCGAGGCGGGTCATCTCCAACAAGAAGAAAACCAATCCCGAGGTCAGCATCACACTGCCGATCAGCGGCAGCGTATTTTGGAGCGCGGTTTCTGTCGCGGATTGGTCGAGATCGATTTGGTAGGGAACCAGGATCATCAACAAACCTGCAATCAGAAAAACGACAAATATGATTATCGCCTGGGTCAACTATTTTTTATTCATGAAATATCTCCTTGTTATAAAATCGTTATTGGATTGAGAAATACAAATCTTGTCATTAAAATCAACCGCACAAAATATCTTTATCTATGTGATCTCATCTTGCATCCTTGCGTGATTGGTTGCTCTGTTTTATAGATACATAATAGATTGTATGTATATTGGGAAAATATTTATCCCGCAACACCCTGTAAAAAAATTTTCGCCAGCTCGGGTGCACTATCCTTGATGGAAAATGCTTCCTTATTAAACAGCCACAAACTGGAGAGCCCATTCTGATATCCCAAAAATGCCCTCGCCGCGATATCAGGATCCAGATCCTGGCGCAGCTCACCCTGCTCAATAATCATCTTAAAAAAACCGCTGATACTGGTCACCAATTCCCGGGCCTCCTCGTAGCGCTGCAGAGAAAACGCATCGATATTTGGCGCGGTCAATTGCAGTGCCATCACCTCTCTGAACCTGCGCCCATCTTCCAGCAAGCTGAATGTATAAACCAGGATACGGGATAAAATCTCAACAAACGTACCCCCTTCTCCGATTGCCCGGTCGATCGCCGAGTTGCCAATCGTGGCAGCTTCTTCTATCAGGGCAATATACAAATCAGATTTGCTGCCGAAGTGATGGTAAATTGCTCCCCGGGTGACACCAGCCGCCTGGGCGATATCCTCCAATCGGGAGGCAGTGTACCCATTTTCGCTGAAAACGGTTAAGGCTGCCTCTAACAATTCCTGTCTGGTTTGTTCGGCATCTTCTTTTGTTCGTCTCATC
>SDBU01006774.1_pt1 | contig 13395 bp, 11 predicted proteins | sample 2277071 | NCBI WGS metagenome assembly SDBU01 (sample SAMN10397929, study PRJNA504765) | marine sediment metagenome | isolation source: marine sediment core GS08_GC12, 126 cmbsf | place: Arctic Ocean: Gakkel Ridge, Loki's castle | collected 2008 | reverse complement strand
TTGTAAACAGCATCATTGTGCTTGCGATAATCGCCGATATCCCATTCTCCCTGCAGGACAGAATAATCGGTGCCACTTTCCTCCATATCGCGGAGCATGTCTTCCGCACTTAGACCTAGTTGGGGCATGAAATCACCCTTACCATAAGTCGACATCGTGTAACCACTCATATAGCCTTCAGAAAAGGCTCTATGAAGTTCTTCGAGACTGATAAAATCGGTATATGGCACTACTTTCCTAAAGTCTATTATCATTTTGCTCCTCCAATTGTCTAATTTGTTCAACTTTTGCTTAGTATCTCCCTTGCTCAATCCCGGCTCAAGGTACCTTCAACAACCATAGCGTCGAGGGAATCAGCAAACGCATCCATTGTCTGGTCAATATCCTCCTTTGTGTGTGCTGCCGTAAGGATGAAGAGCCTCGCATCCATGGTAGCAATACCACGTTGAAGCAGGTGAGCACACAATCGCTTATGAGTGGCCAACACCGCTGGATTAGTAAACTTCTTGAAATCCCGAGTAGGTGGCATGGTGTCGTCGGACGGTTCATAATCAATCGGGCCAAAATACAAATGGGCTATACTCCTACTGTAGATGCGACCGCTGATTTTTCGCTCCTTCAGAATTTTATTCCCCTTCTTCCGGAGGTAATTAGCAAGCTCAAGGGCCTTTCTTTGTGGTTCACCAGTGCGGTAGAGCTTGCAAGCGGCAACACCAGCTGAACATAGAAGAGGATTAGCATTCCAGGTTCCTGAATGTATCACCCACCGCTCACGAGGATTATCAGGATTAAGAGTCCCCATAATATCAGCCCGACCTACTACAGCTCCACATGAAAGCCCTCCACCTAAACACTTGCCAAGGGTTGTTAAGTCAGGTTTAACACCTACCAATGACTGCCAACCACCGGGGGCATCTCGAAAACCAGTAACCACTTCATCAATAGCCCAAACAGTGCCATATTTCTTCGTAAGCTCAGGTAATGCTCGGACGAAGTCAATATCTATAGGAATTTGACCTCCCATTTCACTACCACCCCCTTCTGTCAAGAGAATCGCATACTCTTTCTTGACAAGCTCCTCTTCCACCTTGTTCAGGTCATTAAGCGGTACAGTGTTAACCTCGTCTGAGACTACACCAGCCCAATTCTTGTTCGCTAACTCATCCGCCCACCCATGGAAATTTCCTGCGAACCGGAGGACTTTCCTTCTTCCCGTAAAGACTCAACTTAACCTTATCGCCATCATATTAGCTTCCTGACCACAAGAGCAAAACTCTACTCTTTCCGCTGTGGGCATCATGCTCTGTATTAGCTCGGCCCATTCTACCTCCAACTCATGGTTTTCACCATAATGTACTCCCTTAGCCATCTGCTCCTGTACTGCCTGTACTATTGCAGGATGACTGTGGCCCAGTATCAGCCCTCCATGACCCATAACAAAATCTATATACTCATTACCATCTACATCCCACTTTCGTGAGCCCCTAGCATGAGTAACATAAGGTCTAAAAGGGTCAAAAATGCGATCCACATGAGTAGCACCATTAGCAGCAAATGTCCTCACTGCTCGTTCGTGCAGCTTCTGTGATTTTGAGTGACTTCTCTTATACTCTTCAACTAACACTTTATACCTCCTTAATTTATTATTAAATTGTAGGAACGAGAATTGCTCCTGCCTAATTGGTATATAAATTATATATTCCGAGCCACTTCGTAGGCATCCCAGATAGCATACATAATGTTCTGCGGCCGCCTCGCGTCCCCGATGAGGTAAAGATTTGGAACTTTCCCTATAAGTGAGGAATAGAGTTCCTGCTCAGGTTCCAGTCCTATAGCCATGACTACAGTATCTGCAGAGAGCATCCTTCTGTGGGATTTGTCTTCCATCACAATGCCGTCGCCTGAAACCTCTAGGAAGTTAGTATTAGCTGATATATTTACCTTATGGAATTTTAGAAGGTCAAGGAGCATCATCCTGCTTTGATGTGGCACGGGAAGACCTGCGACCATAAGTTCACTCAGAATTTCCACTATGGTTACTTTTTTCCCTTGCTGAGCCAACCAAAGAGCTGTTTCACAGCCTACCAAACCGCCACCTACAATAACTACCGACTCCCCAGGTTTCTTTCTGCCCAAAAGAAGGTCAGTTGCTGTGGCTACCTTATCCTTATCTATCCCGGGCACATCTAAATTGATGGGTCTTGATCCAGTGGCAACGATTACACAGTCAGGCCTTTTCTGCTGCACTAGTTCGAGAGAAGCTTCTTTATTTAAATTGATTTCAACTTTAAGTTTGCTTAGCTCGGTTTTATACCAATCTAGAAGCCGCTCATGATCTTTTTTGAAAGCTGGCACTGAAGCTTCGATAATATGCCCACCCAGCTTATCACTCTCTTCATAAAGAGCTACCCGGTGTCCCCTAAGTGCGATAATCCTAGCCGCTTCCATTCCAGCAACTCCACCACCAATAACCATCACATTCTTTACTTTATGAGCTCGTTGAATGGCATACTCTCTTTCTCTCCCGCAAGCAGGGTTTACTGCACATGAGAGCGGTTTGCCTTGCATTTCTCTCCCCACGCATCCATCGTAGCAACCCAGGCATGGGCGTATATTTTTTGTTTTCCCTTCCATCACCTTGTTAGGCCAGTATGGATCGGCTAAGAGCCCCCTGCCTAACGCGACCATATCCGCTGCTTTACCTCCCTCTATCGTCTGCTCTGCTAATTCTGGCAGTTCCATTCTACCAGCAACTAAAACCGGAACTTTCACCACTTTTTTGAGTTTCTCTGTTAATGTAAGATAGCAGCCGTGCTCTTGATAAAGGGGTGGGTGAGCCCAATACCAAGCCTCATATGAACCTGCATCAGCGTTAAATGCGTCATAGCCAGCTTCCTCCAGTATCCTAGCAGCTTCAAGAGACTCCTCAGTATCACGGCCTTTTTCTTCAAATTCTTCACCGGGAAGGCCCCCTTGGTTAAAATCCTTCACATAACTTTTGATACTGAATCTAAGCTGCACAGGGAAGTCTTTTCCCACTCTATTTTTAATCTCGCGTAATATTTCTATTGGAAATGTTAGCCTTCCCCTAAAGTCCCCCCCATATTTGTCTGTTCTTCTATTGAACAGTGCGATGGTGAATGAATCAAGAAGGTAGCCCTCATGCATTGCGTGTACCTCTATCCCATCAAATCCTGCCGCAACTGCTACTTCTGATGCTTCACCAAACCTACTAACTAGCTTATCGACTTCCTCTGTTGTTAACTCTCTACACATTACGGTTGGATTCCAGTAGTTTGGTGTTGGCGATGGTGATACGGGTTCACCTACAAGCATGGCAGGAACGGCATTATGCCCAAAGCCAGCCGTCATCTGGAGGAAAACCTTCGCTCCATACGCATGCACACGTTCCGTTAGCTCAGATGCCGTCGCAATAAAATGGAAGGAGTTAGAAGGCGTAATGCAGGGAAATATCGGCATTTTGAATTCCTCAATCTCGTTATCTACTTGGGCATCAGCCACTATTATCAGTCCCGTTCCCCCTTTTGCTCTCTCAACATAGTAATCAATCGCTCGTTGAGAGAAACACCCATCTTCGGTAAGCAACCCCATGACGCACATAGGAGCCATAGCAATTTTATTCTTGATTTCTACTTTTCCTATTTTAATAGGCTCAAAGAGCTTTAAGAATGCTTCTGTCATAATAATCACCTCTTTTAGTTATTTGCAAAGATGACTGTGACACGAGCAATGTGAGATTTAAGACCTTCATAAGCATTCCTTTTTACAATCTCTAACCTCAAAGCATATTTGGCCCTCAGCGGATTTCCAAGGTCCGTGTTCCATGCCAGGATGGCGATACCCATAGTATCCCGCTTTAAGCATCAAATTTTGTTTCACATCTATACATGATCCCGAAAGGATAAAAATCTCCTCATAAAAATCATGCTTTTGAGTTTCTTTGGTTTCTGCGCCCGGTTCATGCTTTATAAGACGAGTAACACTCCCTGTTTCGGGATCTTCATTGAGAACCTTCTGATATACCCCTGGAGACCCTTCTATCGGTTTCCAAGGAATGCTTTCCACCTCATGAATTTCCTGCTGTTTTTTCGCCATGACTATCCTCCTTTCTGTTTTTTCCTAGTTCATAACTCTTAGTCGCTGCACTCTACTCCTATTCCTTATCTCTTGCTCATAGTCGCCGGTGTATTGCCTGTTTCCACCATTGTCAGCCATAGATAAGATTAGGGAACCAAAGTACGACTTGGGGGAAGGCGGTAACTAGCCCAACCACCATTAACATAGGCAAAAGGAATGGCAGGGTGCCTAGGGCTATTTCTAGCACGTCATAATCTGGAGCGATAGCGTGCAGCACATATAGATTAAGCCCTACCGGTGGTGTGATGAGTGATGCCTCAACCATGATGACCAACGGCACCGCAAACCAGTAGGGGCTCAGGCCAAATCCACTGATGATGGGCATTACAAATGGCAGTGTAATGACCATCATAGAAATACCCTCGAAGAACATCCCCAGAATAATATAAATACCACAGATTAATACTAGAGTGCCATATTTACCGAGGCCCACCCCGAGAATAGATCTGCTGAGCATATCGTCCATACCTAAGTAGAGCATCAGAAATGCCAGAGCCTTGGCACAAATTGCCACCAGCAAGATCAGGGATGTGGTCCTCACCGCGCCCTCGAGACTGCTTTTGAAGGTCGTCCAGCTCAAGGTTCTGTATACTGAGCCGAGTATGAGAGTGGCGACGCAACCGACAGCTGCTGCCTCGGTGGGTGTCATAACCCCGGCAAAGACCCCCCCAAGGATAATAAAGATGATGATGAAGGAGGGAGTAATTTCCCGCAGGGAGATCAACCTCTCCTTCCATGAATAAGTTTCTGGTTTCGGTGCCCACTTAGGCCTTATCCAAACGCTGACGAAAATAACAAGGAGGAATGCGCTTGATAAAATTAGCCCAGGAATTAGCCCTGCGGCGAATAGCCTACCTATGTTTAAACCTTCGAAGGCACCATATACGATCATGATGATGCTCGGAGGGATGAGGATACCCAGCGTGCCTCCGGCACCTATTACGCCGAAGGTAAGCCTCATATTGTATTTTCGCTCCCGCATAGACCCTATGGAAATGGTTCCCATAGTGGCAGCCCCGGCTACGCTTGAACCGGTAATCGCCGCAAATACTGAGCAAGCACCTATAACGGTGCAAGCAACACCACCTGGTAGAAAACCTATCCACCGGTCAACTGCCCAGAAAAGCCTTTTACTGATGCCGGTCTGGCTGAACAACTCGCCCATGAAGATGAACAACGGGATAGCGGTGAGAATAAACGAATTAGTCAGACCCCAAAATTGTCCTGGGATGTTAGATAGAGACGCGCTTGAAAACCAGAGGAGTCCAGCAATGCAGACCAAACCCAGCGAAGCCCCTATTTCCACACCCGTGGCGAGAAGGGCGAAGAGCACGACGACAAGGATAATAGATACTATACCTATAGTCATTGATCACCTGCGCGGAGCTTTTCAATAGCCCGGACAAGGCACAACATCAAGCTTAGGGAGAGTAGGGTAAACCCCACTGCAATTGAGGACATAGGAATCCATAAGGGTGTGCGCCTTATGTAGTTGGACTTCACACCGCGGATATAATTGATAAACACGAAGTCGCAACCTAGCTTGGTAAGAATGCCAGCAAATGCCAGAAAGAATAAAACACTTACCACCCGCACCCAAGCCTTTGTGCGTGGGGGCAATCTCGAAGTGACCACTTCGACTTTGATATGGGCATCTCTGCTGGCAACGTATGCCATTCCCAAGAAAATCATTCCCACCAGAAGGTACCCTGAGAACTCATCCGACACGCCAAAGCTATAATTAAAAGCATATCGGGCTATGACCTCTACGAAGATAATAAAGAGCATAAGAATGCAGGTGATGCAACCCAATACAAGACTAAGTTTGCTCAAGCCTTGTTCCAGAACTAGGAATGCTTTCTGCATTTGAACTGAGCAATCCTCCTCGTATTCAATTATTCATTCCAACACTAGGCCGCAAGTAAAAATATACTTACCGTGAATCCCTTTTCTCTGCCCTGTCGCTCCACAACGTAGCACCCACGAAGGAACGACAGGACAGAGCTAGCAATCTCTCCAGCCAATTTGCCCGTTAGTCTATATTATCAATAACCGTAGGCCCACCCCGCGCTGGTGTCTTTATCTATCCATGCCTTGACGGTCTCAAGCCACATCCTTCCCTCATCCCCGGTTATTTCAAACCAGCTTTCGTAGGCCTCACTCATCAACTCAGACGCCTTCTGAGTCTCCGCGGCTGACGGGGACACCACTTGGACACCGGAGGCATCTGCCATCCGATGTGAATCCTTCAAACGCAGGTTGTATCCATAGATGCATGCCAGGGAGGCTTGGCGGCCGGCCCGCATAACGGCATCCTGCATATCCTTTGGTAGCGCATCGAAAACATTCTTGTTGACGGCTATGATGTAGGGTTGCGTCGGTGTAATTGGCCAAGCGACTACCGCCTGGCAGATATCTTGTAGACCGATGGAGACCCCAGCCGCACAGCTTGTGATGGCGGCGTCTATGACACCGCGCTCTATTGAGGTAAATAGCTCACCAAAGGGGATGTTTACGTTGACCGCCTCTAGAGGCTCCAGAGCCAGTGCCTGTAGCATGCTGCTCGTGCGGATCTTCTGCCCTTTGAAGTCATCCACTTTGGTGATGGGCTTACTCTTGCACCAGATCTCCTGGGGTGGGGGTGAGAAGAAAGCAATCTGTTGCACGCCTATGGCGTTAAGGCTATCCTGATACAGTTTGTGGACTTCTGGGCCGTAGAGCCAGCTATAGGCCATCTGGGCGCCATTTTCATACAGGAAAGGCAACAGAGACAGACCCCACAGAGGCTGGTCACCGATGTGATTATTGAGGGTCACATGACCTATCTCAACGCGTCCATCAGCCACCGCATAGAGGGTCTCGGCGGGAGGATAAAGTTCATTTTTGACATCGACCCTAATCAGCCCACCAGTCTCTTCATAAATTATCCTCGAAAATAAATAGCCGGGGACAAACATATCGTCGGTGGCGTTGCCCTTCGAAACGTTCGAAGCCAATATCCACACCACTGGCTCCATTGATGGTTTGGTGGCTGGTGCAGGAGTAGTCGTAGGATCTGGTGTAGTGGCGGGGGCTGGTTCCTGTGCCGGGGCTGCACAAGCAGTAGCAACCAAGCCTATGATTAACAACAATCCCAACGTGCTCGACAATATTTTCTTTTTCAATTTCTTAACCTCCTCGTAAAATTTTAGTCTATCAGATGTCGGATATTGATTCAGTATGTTCCCATATATTACCTCCTCTTAATTGTATTAGTGCAGTAAATCATATGCGTTTGTTTGGCACATGAGCTTAACATCTTTATCCGGTACGCCCCTATATAAAAAGCCAAGAATGAGTCTTCTCATGCCATCTAGGGGGTAGGGATTCTCAATATGGCCACAATCGGAAGCAAACACAATTCTCTCTGGGCCGACTGCTTTATATATTGCCATAACGTCATCCCATGTGTAGTCAACGCCTATCTCCATAGCATATATCCCAATATAGGCACCTAGGTCTGCAAATATCTTACACTGCTCTGGAGTAAGCCAGACTAGAGGGTAGTTGACATGGTTTATCTCAATGCGCTTCACGCCCATTTTTACCGCCTCTCTAACAACCATCAGGCGTTCTCTTACGCTCTGGTGACCAACCCCTAAAACCATATCTGTCTCAGCCATGAGTGCCAAGATCTCCTTCATCTTAGGGACCACCTTATCGTCTTCATCAATTAAATCTATACCCTGACCTTCCCCCTGTCCCACCACTTTTCGGTGATGGTTAGCATCGAAATTTGGTAACCATACATATTTACCGCCAAGCAGATAGCTAGAGATAACTGCATCAGGGTTAAGCCCACCAACTGAATAGTTAAGAACAACTCCACCAAATAGTTCAATCTTTTTCTTATTGCGCTCCTCAGCCCACTGGTCAACCACTCTTTGAACTAACTTTGCTGAGCGAGTAGTGGGGCTATCATGGTTCTTGAAAACGATACCACCTTGGCCCATGTAGCAAGCATGAATAGCTAAGTCAAGTTCATCAAATCGCCGTTCCGTGGCGGATGATGGCCCACTATGCTGGTGTACATCGTAAGAACCACGAAGCAAATTCCACATCCGCTCATTCTTAAACATTGGTGCCTTCAATTGGGCTTTTAATGCCTCAAATGAGCGTTCAAGAGGTCCGTAGGCAGATGTACCTTTGCCTGCAACTACTGCCTTTCCTCTCATCTTTTTGATAACTTCTGGGGTCAAGGATGTCTCAAAAAATTCTTCCTTCATGTTCCTCCCTCACTTAAGATTTAATCTGTCCTTTAGCTCCACCACTATAATCTTTTCATAACAGCGTCACCTCCCCTGGTGTATGTATTTTTAATTATGGATAATGATTCCCTAGTGAGTAAGTCCTCACAGCACTTTATACTTAGCATATGCATCTCGTAACATTGCCCCTTCTTGTATATTAGATTTAGCTACCCCGACCTTGCGAGCGAAACTGGCGTAGCCATCTATTCCGCCTCTAACTGCAGGATTTCTCCTTTCTCTATATCAATAAGTTCTGATCTCAAGAAGTATACCACCCACAGGGAAAGAAAACGGCCCATGTTTCATATCAGGATGGCGACAAGCGTAGTATCCTGCTCCGTAGGTTTTGTTAAGGGTTTCATCTACGGCAGTTCCTCTAACTATGAAGACTTCTTCCCAGAAATCATGGGAAAGCACCCTACCTGACAAGGATTTAGGTTGCCTGATGACAGAGCTAAAGTCTGGCTGAATTAAAAGTAATCTAGTATAAGAACCTGTATCTGGATCCTTACTTAATATTTTCTCATATTGTCCGGGGGCTCCCTCCACTGGTCTCAAAGGAAGAAGTTCTGTATCTAAAAACTCAAATTCTGGTTTAGCCATCTGATTTCTCCTTTCTCCGTGATATTTTTACCATTTTTCTTCTCACCATAGCAGTACTACAGGTTTGCTGTCTCCTCCACAAAGAGGTCATTTATAAACATATGCCCGCCCTTGTGAGTTATTAGAATAGGCAACTTGGCCGCCTCTGCTGTGAGCTGAGGAGTGATACCACACCCCCACCACAGAAGAACCTCGTCTGGCTCTGGTGGCCGGGTGTCGTGTGAGGCTAAGTCTGGCTTGGTTATATCCTTTATTCCTATAGCCGCTGGTTCTCCTATGTGGATTGGCGGACCATGAGATGCCAAATATCGGGAGGCTATTTGGATGGCACGGACGACATTACGGCTGCCCTTGAGTGCCCGGCACGAAACAGCCATAGGACCACTGAATCGACCTGCTGGAACACAGGGTATGCTAGTTGTATAGGCACCAAACAGCCGGAAATCAACATTGGCAGCCTTTAGTGCCCAGTCAATGGTAAGACTGCAACCGAGCAGGAAAGCGACAAGGTCATCACGCCAGTACTTGAGGATATCGGTTGGCTCATCAACGACTTCCCCGTCTATGAAAACTCGGTAGCGAGGCAGGTCCGTGCGAATGTCAGCAGTTGGAGCTACCACCTTGGGGTGTGGGGAACCGGGTTCAGTCACATCAACTACAGGGCAAGGTCGGGGATTTCGTTGACAGAATAGGAGAAATTCAAACGCATAATCTTTGGGAACTATGGCTAGGTTGTTCTGGGCATAGTTCCGACAAGCGTTGAGAGTATACCCGGTCCATTCTGCCCTCCTAGCCAATTCACGAAATTCCTTAGGCTGCATCGCAGCCAGTTCTTCAGGACCGAGCTTTGTTGTCATCTCTTCCTCCTTTCATTTGTTTTGAACTTGCTGGGCATTAGCTCTCTTTTTGCCCCGAGAAAGAACAATCTGACACTACCCTGATATCATCATAGAAGGCAACCACAAAGCAATGTTTGGGAAAAGCGTTATTATTACTATTGCCAAAAGCAGGATTAGGAAAAATGGTATAGAACTCTTGACAATAGTCCCTATCTGCTCTCCAGTAATGGTTTGAAGAACAAAGAGATTAATACCTATTGGGGGAGTGATTTGTGCCACCTCAATAAGCATGACCACCACTATACCAAACCAGATGGGGTCGAAACCTAGCTCAAGTATGAGAGGGAAGAGTATCGGTAAGGTCAAAACCATCATTGAGAAGCCCTCAAGAAGGCATCCCATCAATATATAGATGAAACAAATAAAGGCAAATATCATATATTTTGAGATATGCATGGCTGTAATAAACGTAGCTAAGGCCTGGGGAATCAACAGATAGGCCATGGCAGACGATAGGATGGAAGCGCCAATATAGATGAACAGGCACATGCAGGTAGTTCGCATGGTAGCGAACATTACCCGCCGTATAATTGGCAAAGTTAGCTTCCTATAGGCCGCTGCCATTAATATGGCACAGGCACTGCCTACTGCTGCTGCCTCTGTTGGTGTTGCAATGCCCAGGTAGATAAGTCCCAATACGAGCACGATAACTGAGCTCATAGGTATTATCTGCACTATACCCACCATTCTTTGTCTCCAAGTGAATGCTTGGCTTGGAGGGGCAATCGAGGGCCGGCGAAGTGCTGCCACCCCAATATAGATCATAAAGAGGGCTGCAATCATAAGACCGGGTATTATTCCTGCTGCGAATAATTGTCCTATCGATGAGGCTGTCAGAGCACCGTAGACTATCATCATTATACTTGGAGGGATAAGGAGCCCCAGTGTACCTGCGCCAGCAAGGGAACCAATTGCAATTCGCCGGTCATAGCTTCGCTTTTCCAGTTCAGGGACAGCGACAGAGCCGATGGTGGCACAGGTTACTGCACTTGAACCGCTCATGGCAGCAAAAATAGTGCAAGCTACTACGTTAGAATGAAGTAGCCTTCCGGGTACTTTCTCTGCCCAGGTGGAGATTCCAGTATACAGGGTACTACTAGCCCCGGAGCGATAAAGGAGCTCCCCCATGAAGATAAATAGAGGAACAGCGACAAGGATAAAGTTCGAAATACTTGAGAAAGCTATCTGTGGGAGTATGTGTTCCACTGGATATGAGGTGAATATAGACAATGCCAACATCCCCGCTAGCGCTAATGACATGGAAATCCAGAGACTGCTCCCAATAAGGGCAAAGACCATAAGAAGACTAGTGAGCAGAATTATCCCCCAGCTCAGCCCGGTTACATCTAGTGAGTTGTATATCCAGATACCAACGCCGAGACAGGCAGCTACTAGGAGGATCGGAGCGAGGCTTGTCCTAACTCTTTCATATCCCAGCCTTTTGAGAGAGACGACACCTTCGAGCAATACACCAACAAATTGTATAGTTAGTATTGCCGCCCCCACACACAGGGATACCCATGCCCACCATACTGGCATGTGAAACTGTGGGCTGTAACCCTTGTACTGACCAACGTAGCTTTCTACTAAGCCCTGCCAAGCATATAAGGAAAACCAGATGAAAAACGCAATGCAAATAGTGGCAGCACTTATAGTTACCCAATGCTGGGCCCGCTGCGATAGTTGGGAGGTTATTAGGTTGATACGAACGTGCCCACCATCCTTGAGGGTCCAGGCAGTTCCCATGAACGCAATAGCTATCAACAACCATTCGCTGACCTCTAGGGTAAGAAGCAGGGAGAAATGTAGAAAGGTTCTAACGAATACTTCCACTAGAACTAGAGCTAGCATCATGAGGCAGGCAAAACAAGCTCCATAGCCTGCAGCATAAGAGATATGACCTATGGACTTGGCTATTTTTTCAAGGGTCCCCACTTTCCTATATCGCAACCTCAACCTCTCGAGTTTTAATGACAAGGCACAGCACTTGGCACTCGAACAGTAATTAGTAGCGAAACCAACAGTATGGAAAAACTCACTTCTCCACTGGATCCCTGGGCAGGGCTAATGCCTTGCCCAGGGAATAGACATAGCGCCAAGTTAGGAGACACAAGATTCTAGTCTATGGCACCCAGCTCTTTCAGCAGTTCAGTAGCTTCGGGGCCAGCCAGCTCAGCCACATTGATGTAGAAATCCGCATCTATGAGCTTTTGTTTCATCTGTTTCGCAACAGCTCCTTCCGGCAGCACTATTTCCATGCCACCATCCGTAAGCATCTTCTCAAAGGGTTGATAGCTTAATGCGTTCTCTACAATCACAAAATTTTTCAAGTTTTCGGAGCTAGCCCAGAACACCTCTTGCAAATCCGCGGGCAAAGCATTCAGCGCGTCGTTATTAACAGCGCACATCCAGACCCCCATATTAACTGGCACTTTGTTGATGTAGTTGAGAACCTCCCAGAAGTGTGTCTCTGTAGCGCTCATGTAAGAGGTTATTGCCGCCGTAACCAGCCCACGCTGCAGAGCTGTGTAAAGTTCAGCAGTAGAAATGACATAGGCATCAGTGCCGATGATTATCATGGCGTCCGCAACAATACCGCCCCAGCACCTTAGCTTCAAACCTTGCCAATCATCAATGGTCCTTAAAGGCTCTTTGCTGAAGAAATATACAGGACTGGGATTATAGTAAGGGGCCCATACTGTGATGTTCCAGCCTTTCCGATCAAAGACCTGTTGGGCTGCCGGAAAAAACTTTTCTTGACAGAAATACTTGTGTTCCTGTAGACTCGTAAACAGGAAGGGCAGTTCACCGAGCGATACTATTGGCTCCTCACCCATAGCAGAAGGAGAAATTTCGTTTAGTTCTATGAGCCCCTTCTTTAGGACAGAGAGACTCTCAGTTGGTTTGAATCCTAGTGAGGCGTTAAAGTAAGGCTCGATAATGAGACGCCCACCGCTACGCTCCTCTATCTCCGCGGCAAAGTGTTTGTAAGATCTGTCACAAATCCCCCCAGGAACGAAATTACTGTTCAGGCGCCACACGATTGGTTTGACCTCAACCGGTTTCTTTAGCGCAGCAATCTCCTTCTCCAGGTCGGAAACCTCGTCCTCCAGAGCATCAACCTTCTTCTCTGACGCAGCTAAATCCCCCTCCAGCTCAGCAACCTCTTCGGCAACCTCCTCAGGTGCCGCTGGGGCACAAGCAGGAAGAAGCAATGCTGCCAACACTAAGCTTAGGCAGATACTGCCAATTAACGTCCATAGTCTTTTAGTTTTCACCTCGATAATCCTCCTCAAAAATTTTAGTCAGTCTAAAAATTTAGTCTAAGTACCTCCTTTTCTCACCTCCTTCCGGGTCTCCCCGCTTATTCTTCACACTCTCCTGAACCTTCTGCCACTCTCAAACTAGGTGGGATGCCACTTGCCCGATTATGCCCGGGGCTGCAA
>SDBU01006773.1_pt1 | contig 13396 bp, 12 predicted proteins | sample 2277071 | NCBI WGS metagenome assembly SDBU01 (sample SAMN10397929, study PRJNA504765) | marine sediment metagenome | isolation source: marine sediment core GS08_GC12, 126 cmbsf | place: Arctic Ocean: Gakkel Ridge, Loki's castle | collected 2008 | reverse complement strand
GCTTTTGCCCGCGCCTTTTTTCGACGCGTAAAGGCAGTGATCTTCGCCACAAGTTCCGTTCGATGGAGTTTGGCCTTTTCCTTGCTGCCGAAACGAAGTTCCTTGAGCATCCGGTCATGCCTGGCCCCGTTGTAAAATTTCTGTCCAATACTGCTGCGGATAACCGTGGTGGTATACCCGTCAGGCGAGCCAAGTCCGCCAACGGAGATGTCTGCGAAATCGTTGGCAAAGTCGGGACAGGCCATACACGCCGGGCGTGCAATCCGGTCCACAGCCTCAAACGGAACATGATGCACCTTTCCATCAGTGGTTGTCAGAATCACGTCTTCCTTGATGTTGACCTTGGTTATATCACCAAACTTTATGCCAATATTCTTTTCCAGCGTCCTGGCGGCATCGGCGTCAAACAAAAAGTTTTCCATGCAGAACAATCCCACCGTAAAGACAATCGAATCGGCGGGCACGATGTTCAAAACCTGCATTTTCCGCACGGTATAGATTTGACACGGAGTGCCGACGAATGCAATTCGCTTCAAGCTGAGTTGGCCTATCTTCTTGATCTCCTGAATCGTCGGACAATATGTGGAGTAATCCTTACCGAACTGGCCAAGATGCTGAACCTCATCGAAGTGCGTCCCCGCCGCCTCTATCAACTGGTCCGGTTCCGTTGCAAGGAAAGGTTGTCGGGCAAACGGACCGATCCTTCTTGAGACCAGCGCGCCCTGGATGAGTTGTTTACCCAGAGCATATCGCAGAACAGAAGTAACCACTCCGCCGTCCGTACAAACTTCCGACACTTCCGGCTCGGTAGTGCGGGCTGAGGTTATTGCGCGATAGAGCCCGATCGGCCTTTGCCAGCCGAACTTCTCACGTACTTCAGCATCAAGAGCCTTGATCTGCGGGCAGATAAGGTAGCAGATGCCGCACTTGACGCATTTCTCTTCGTCGGCAAGTCTCGGCCCTTCGGTACGGTCAAACTCCAGCGCGTTCATGTCATCCGCCGAACAGAAAGAAGCGCATCCACCGCACCTGCCGCACAGAGACGCACCAATCACCTCCTGCTTGAGGTCCTCGAAGCTTTTAACTTCCGCTTCCGCCGCTTTGTGTTTTGTCACGGGCTCACTCCTACTTTACCACCGCTTCTTTCATAGCTTTTTCGATACGGCTTTCCATCTCCTCCAGCGATATGTCCTTTCTTCCAAAGAGGTTTTTTACAAGGTCGTGGCGAACAACCTGGGCGAACCTGTCTAATTCGTTAATCTGATCGAATGTGTCCGCTGAGACGCGTTTTTCCTTGATGGCCAAATATCGCAGCACGCGCATAATGTCCGTGAAATTCACTTTCTGCGGACATCGCACATAGCACCGATAGCACACCAGGCACATCCATATCAGCGGCGAGGAAAGCACTTCCTCCCGCATACCCAGGAGTATCTGCCGGATGATGCGTCGGCAATTATAGTCGCTGTCCACGTGAGTGATCGGACAACCGGCCGCGCAGGTTCCACAGGCAAAACAACGCCGAATGTTTTCTCCACCCGGCTGAGAGGCGATCTCATCGCAGAAACGCAGGTCCAACTGGGCCACAAATGTTTCTGAAGCGCCCGCTTCTTCGCTTTTCGCTGCCTGTGTTTCGTTTTTCACTTTTGATTTTTCTTTTTTGGATTCTGCCATCACAAACTCCCAAGAGTCAATTCTCCACCGACGACAACTCCTCTTCCTGATAGGTCGTCAACGGTAGTTCTTCATCGAGACTGCGTCCGGCTTCATAGCCCAGCTCAGCCTGAACCGCGGAGGATATTCGCTGATAGAGACGTCCCAGAGGTATGCCGTTTGGACACGCGGCCTCACATTGACCGCATGCCACACATGACATTGCAACATGGTTCATTCGCGTCAGATGGAAGAGCAGCTTATCCGGCGGCAGGGGCAAAGTACCCCTCTTCTCCGAGAAGCCCAAATACTTTTCGAGCGGATATTTGAAAACCTCCCCGTCAAATACACATTGCTTGCAGTAACAGATCGGACAGACCGCCCGGCAGTTACGGCAATTGATACACAACAAAGAGATCGTTTCGAGAAAGTCGAGTTCATCGGGCTCACTTGACTGTTTCCTGGATTCCTTGAGTTTGGCTACGGCCGCTTTTCGCTCTTCACTTTCAGGCGCATCTTCAAGCCCCATGGCAGTGAGCAGTTCCCTGCCTTTTTCGGTCCCCGCGCCAACGGTGATCTGCTTATCGATGTCTTCACCAATGAGCCGGATTGTCAGGTCTGCATAAGCGGCAACGGGGTATTGGCACATTTTGCAGGCGCCGCGAAGCTCATCCGGAACATTCCCTGAAGTTACCTGCTTCAAAAAATCACTCGTCACAGAAGAGTCCTGGCCCGCCTCTTCGACCTTCGCCGCATAGTCCTGCACGGAGTAAGTCCCCCAGCAATCGACCGCGATGATAAGAAACGGGTCCAGGTTCACCTGCTGCAACTTCGCCAATTCCACGACGGCGCGAACTTCACAGGGCTTCAGCACAACCGCTATCGGCGCAGGACCTGATGGTTCATCTGTTGTCTCCGGCGCCGGCGCCGGCTCACCGGTGTCACTTTGTTCCTGCTCGGATGTCTGTTGCTCTTGCTCCCGGGCTTGATTGTCACCGTCAGCCTGTTCGGGCTGTTCTTCCTCTGAGGGCTCGGCTTGTTCTTCCCCGGGCTGTTCGTCCACAACCATATCGACAGCGTTAACCGTCATCTCCGCCACACACATCTGCGATATGATCCTCGCAGAGTTTACGCCGAAGACAGGCGCCAACGGGTTCACGCTGGTTAGCTTTGCCGGATCCCGAACAAGAGTCTGAACAACTGTCTTCCCGGAAGGAATCTCCTGAGGCGCCAATACGGCGCTGACCAGTTCCTTACTGAGCATGGAGTGCAGAAATTCCTGGATTGCCTCTGCCGGATTGCCGTTCTTGATCTCTATTATTGCCACAATTCGTCCTCCGCAGTCTATATCGCCCACGACCGGGCCAGAGCGTTCGGTCCTATTTTCTTGAGTTCTGTCACCATCTCATGTATCGTCTCAGCGAAACGGGCGCCCTCGCTGGCACTGATCCACCGAAGCCATACCCTCTCTTCGCCGATGCCAAGTTCTCGCAATATGCTCTTCAACACTGCGACGCGACGCCTGGCCTTGTAGTTACCATTCATATAGTGGCAGTCTCCGGGATGACAACCTCCGATTAACACGCCGTCACAGTCGCCAAGAAGTGCGCGCAAGACGTACAGTGAATCCAACCCGCCACTGCACATCAGGCGGATGACCCGTACATTCGGAGGATATTGTATTCTGGAAGTCCCTGCCAAATCGGCTCCTGTGTACGAACACCAGTTGCAGAGAAATGCCACTATTTTCGGTTCAAACTCTTCTTCTGACATTGTCAAACTCCACTTCGATTCTGCAATTTATATCAGGGAATCCACGGCCGCCATTATCTCCTCCTTGGCAAAACCAACCTTTTTGGTGGCGGCATTGGGGCAAATGGCTGCACAAGCTCCGCATCCCTGGCACAATACTTCCATCACTTCGGCGATTCCCTTTTCCGGATCGATTATTCTGGCCTCATAAGGACAAACGCCAACACAGAGCCCGCACCCGGCGCAAAGGCGTTCTTTCACTTCGGCGGTACGGCCCTTGGCCTGGACGCTCTCTTTGGACAGCAACGTCCCGGCCCTGCCGGCCGCGGCACGGGCCTGCGAGATGGCCTCGCCAACAAATTTCGGACTGTGCGCAAGACCACAAAGATACACGCCATCTGTAGCAAAATCCACAGGACGCAGTTTCGTGTGAGCCTCAAGGAAGAAACCATCTTCATCCAGCGGGACTTTGAACGTCTGGGCAATGAGTGCATTCTCCGCTTTGGGAGCGATTCCCGTGCTCAGCACAAGCATATCCACACTAAGACGGAGCTTTTTGCCCAGGACCGGATCATCAGCCTCTATCTGCAGAGGTTCTTCCGGGGTCCGGCCGGCAATCACTTTTGGCTTGTTGGTCCGTTCATAACGTACGAAAATCACGCCCTTTTGCCTCGCCTCCTGATAGTACCGCTCGCGGAAACCATAAGTGCGAATGTCACGATAAAAAACAAGTACATTGGTCGAGGGATTTAGCTCTTTCAATTTGATTGCATTCTTGACCGCCTGCGTGCAACAGACTCTGCTGCAATACATTTTGTCATCTTCACGGGAGCCAACGCACTGGATCATTGCAATAGTCTGCGCCGAAATCAGCTCATCACGTTCCGACTCATCACACAACTTCGCTTCCAGTTGCTTCTGGGTAATGACCCGATCGGACCGGCCATACAGGTACTCATCTGTTTCGCGTTCCGTCGCGCCCGAGGCGATGACCACCGCCCCATGTTCGATCACCGTTTCCTCGACCTGACCGTTTGTGCCGCCAAGCGTCGTTTTGTAGTTGCCCATGTAGCCGGAAAAGTTCTTCACCGCCGTACTCAAATGCAGGTGGATTCTCTCAGAGTCCTGGACCTGTTTAATGGTATTGCCGAGCAACTCCTGCGGATCGTAACCCGAAACAGTGGAATAAAGATTGCGCATGTTCCCGCCGAGTTCTTTTTCTTTTTCCACCAGATGCACCTCGAATCCCTGCTCGGCCAGGGAAAGTGCAGCCGTCATACCGGATATTCCGCCACCGACCACCAGTGCTTCGTGTCGGATGGAAAATGTCGCATTGTGAACGGTTCTGAGCAACTTCGCTTTTGATACCGCCATCGCAACGAGTTCTTTGGCTTTGTCTGTGGCACGACCTTTGTCCGACATGTGAACCCACGAGCAGTGTTCTCGAATACTCACGAACTCAAGCAGGAAAAGATTAAGACCTACTTCACGAATCGTATCCTGGAAAAGGGCTTCATGCGTCCGTGGAGTACAGGATGCAATAACCACACGGTTGAGCTTCTGCTCGGTGATTGTCTCTTTTATCTTCTGCTGGTTGTCCTGTGAGCAGGTGTAGAGACTGTCCTCACTATAGACGACGTTGGGAAGACCCCTGGCAAACTTGGTAACATCCTCTACGTCCACTACTCCGGAAATATTGATACCGCAATGACAGACGAATACGCCGATTCGAGGCGGCTCTTCGCTGACATCCCGCTCGGGAGGATACTCCTTTTCTTCCACAAGTGTTCCCTTGGCCTCTGCGAGCAGCTCAGAGGCTCGTGCGGCCGCGGCACTGGCCTGGATGACCGTTTCAGGGATGTCTTTGGGCTCACAGGCCGCACCGCAGACATAAATTCCCGGGCGACTGGTGTCCTCCCCGGCCCAGGGTTGTGTATCCACAAAATTGTACTCGTTCAGTTCAAAGCCGGCCGCATCCTTGAGCTTGTCCACGTTCTTCGGCGGAATCAGTGCCGTCGACAATACGACCAGGTTGTAGACCTCTTTCTGAAGTTTGCCCTGCTCATCAAGATAGCTCAGGACAAGGTCGTCATTTTCGGGCGCCTGGTCCACAACAGGCAGCCGACACCGGCGGTAGCCGACATTGTACTCATTCCTGGCACGTTCGTAATAACGGTCAAAACCCTTGCCGAACGCACGCATATCCATGAAGTAGATGTCGGTGTCAAGGGCACCAGTGGCGTGTTCTTTGGCAACAACAGCTTCTTTCGTGGCATGCATGCAGCAAACGGATGAACAATATTCATTGCACTCGGCGTCCCGTGAGCCCACACACTGCAAAAACGCGATGCGTCTTATTTCGCCATGGTCGGACGGCCTGACAAGATGACCTTGATACGGACCGGAAGCACTCAGCATTCTCTCGAACTCCGGCGCCGTCACCACATTCTTCAGATTCTGATAGTTGTATTCAAGCCGGTTGTCGGGATAGTACCGATCATAGCCCGGCGCAACTATCACAGCACCAACCGGGATGTGCAGTTCTTCGTCCTGCTGTTCAAAATCAATGGCCTTGGCGTCACAGACGTCTTCGCACGTTCGACAATTCTCAGTCTGGAAGTAGACACACCGCTCCTTGTCGATTGACGGTGTGTTCGGTACCGCTTGTGGAAAGGCGACACTCACTACCGGACGCGATTCCAGACCAAAATCGAACTCGGATGGCAGCGAAGAAACACCTCTCTCGCAAAAATCTTCCGGCTTTATAGCACCGGTCGGACAAATAAACGCGCACGCTCCGCAACCCATACAAACCTCAGAGTTGGCGTCAAAGGGAGGAATTACCTCTCGATCTATGCCTCGGTTCGCAAAGCCTATAACCGATTTGCCCATACGCTCACTGCACATCCGCACACAAAGGCCGCAGAGGATGCACTTCTCGTCGCGTTTCTTGATTCGTGTTTCGGTGACACCGAGTTCAGCGGCTATGGACTTGATTTCTTCCGACTCCGAACAGCGAGCCAACAACAATTCCAGGACAACTTTACGGGCCTTGACGACCCGTTCCGTGTCGGTACGCACCTTGAGCCCTTCCTGGGCGGGGTAGACACAGGCCGTTTGGATGCGCGTGCGCCGCCCATCGTCCAGTTCCACAAGACATAAACGACAACCGCCGTACGGGCTTAGAGCCTTATGATGGCAAAGGGTCGGGATTTTGACACCCAAAGCCTGCGCAGCTTGCAGTACAGTTGTCCCTTCTTCCACTTGAACAGATTGGTTGTTAATGGTCAGGTTAACCATCAGTTTTTCCTTGCCGGCTGAATCTTCCGTTGTTCCATTGACAAATGGAGTTGCCGTCCCGCCAGTGCTCGAAAGCAAACTGTACGTGTGGATGAGCACAAGCGAGAGCAGCTATTGTGTTAAACATCTCGCCAACCGGTTTAAGGTCCGGATGGCCGAGTTGAAACCTCGCCAGGATCATAGTGCCCTTGTCAGGGGAACTCTTAATCTGCATTTCCCCCCCAGCTTCTTCGGCTGCCTGGGCCAACAGGGGCAGTCCAAGGCCCGTGCGTTTGCCGGACTTAGTCGTGTAAAACGGATCAAACGCCCGCTCTATCATCTGCTTGTCCATTCCGCAGCCATTGTCCTCAATTTCCAGTTTCATGAAACCCTCTTCAGACTCCTCAAAGATGCGTATTGCAATACGGTCGGCGCCGGCAACCAAGGCATTCTCCGCCACATCCATCACATGAAGGGAAAGGTCTTCCATTGCTTAATTTATGACCTCTCTTCCATCCTCACCCAGCAAAACCTTGTGCAGTTCCATCACACAAGGCGCATGGGCTGTGAATATACTCGAAGTTACGCCGATTTCTTCCAATCGGTGCGCATCAGAGAAACGCACAAGCGGATAACCCCTGGTTTTCGGGAAATGCCGCCTCACTTCTGCTATCGAATGTCGAGATGAAATCTCCAGGGCGTCTATCTGTAATCCCTCCGGCACAAAGCCGAGTTGGCTGAATATGCTGAAACTGCCGCGGTCGACGTGCGAAGCAATAGCCAGGCCGTCAAGCCGATGTGTATTTGCGACGATCTCTTCAACGCTCAACCCGGTAGCGCCTATCAGCAGCTTGGTTTCACAACCTAAAACCGCATCGTACTCATCACACAGGCACTGTTGGCCAAAGAATCTGGGATTGTTTTGACTATGAAGGTTTTGGTCTATCAGCAACTGCATCTCCTGCAAGCTCTGCTCACCGTCGAACAGGCAGAGGATATGGACTTCTTCTCTTGAGCAGACTTCGATGCCGCCAATCACCACCAGACCCTCGCGCCGACCAGCCTGACAGACCGCAGCAACGTTCCTGGTCGAGTTATGGTCACAAATACCGATAACATCCAGCCCTTTCTTTTTCGCCCGCTTTACTATCGCAAGCGGGCTCATTTCTTCTTCGGCGCACGGCGAAAGACAGGTATGCAAATGTAAATCCGCCCGATATTGTGTGAGCATCACTGCGCTCCCTGTATGCCCAGACCGTACAGCCTGGCAATGAGTTCAAAGGCCCCTTGTTTACTGCCCAGAATTGGTATACCTTCCTGTTCTGCCTTTTGAATTGTTTCCTGCGCCGGTTGACGATCAGCAACGAGAATAATCGCTGCCAGGTTTGCAACCACAGCAGCCGCCACGATGTTGGTACGTACATGCCAGGTAATCCAGACATTGCCTTGCTTTGCGTTGGTCATTACCGCACTGATCAGGTCACCTGAATAACCGCCGGTGACCTCAACATCAAGATGGTCGGCTGCCGCCTTAACCTCAAGTTGGGCCTGCTTGGCCATCTCACCAACCGTCATCGTCATGAACCCTCCGTTGCCACGCAACCCGGCAGGTCATGAGTGTAAAGCCGGCCGCAGGACTCGTACATCAGCAGAGAAGTACAAAGCAGCGGAATACCTTCTTTTTCTGCTGACTCTATCATTTCATCCGTAGGGTGTTTGCCACGCACAAAACAAATCGCCTTTATCCCCGCTATCTCCGCCGTGCGAATGACCTGGGGATGTGTCAGACCTGTGAGCAGCAGCGATTTAGGCTTAGTGAAAGCCAGCACGTCGCTCAACAAATCCGCGCCACATACCATTCTGATGTTGGCGCCCAGACCCTCTTCGCCTGCGAGGACTTCTGCCTCCAATATTTCCTGGATTTGTTTTAGAATCATAAGCCTGATGTCCCGGCGCCTGCGTATATCAGTCAGAATTTGATTACATAATTGATCTTCACGGTGTAGACGTCTTCTGCACTGGTGTCAGGTAACGAAACCCAACTCTCCAACACAAGATTCTTGGTAATTGCATTGAAAATTTGGGAAAGGCCTGTTTGTGGCGTCTCGCTGCCGCTTGGAGCACCCAACTCGTAGAGAAAGCCCACACTGAAAAGGGTGTCATTCTTGTCGTTGTACTGTATGGCATCGGCTCTCAACTGCAGATTCCGACCCAGAAAGGGAAACGTCTTATCGATGCCCGCAAAAAACCTCTCATTGTGCGGCTGGGGAGCATATCCAAAATGCAATCGGACAACGTCAATATCCAAACTTGTCGCCACAAACGGAAAGAACTCCCCGTTGTGTTTACGGTTGTCGGAAAGATCGGCAAACCCGAGTACCCCCCTGAATTTGTCACCATAAATATCAAACGCATATTTTGCCTGAAGCATGCCATGGCCGTGTGTGCGGTCGTTGGCTTTCCAGTCGACCCCAATCTCCACATCTTTGAACGGCCCATACTTGAATCCTATGAACTCTTGAGGGGCTGTGTTGTGAGCCGAGTTGAGCCAACTCTGCAGAACCAGAATATCCTGGGGGACTATATCCGTAGTAGGAATGTTGTTTAGCCCCGTGGAACTGCCCTCAGCCAAACGCCAGGATGGCACACATACCAGTACCGCAACCAATAAACACATAGAACTTACTTTACGAATCATAACACGGGTCTCCTTAATTCTGCCTCTCTTACTTTTCCGGCGTGCGGAATCCTTTTTTGTCACCCGTACAGGCTGATTGAACCGCTACTCAACCAATACGGCTTCGAATTTACAGGACTCGCGACAAACGCCACACTTGATACACTTTTCGTCGTCTATGATTTGTACCCCTTTTGGCTCGCCGTCGATAGCCTGCTCGGGGCATTGTTTGTTGCACAACATGCAACCTTTGCACTTCTCCGCATCAATTCGGTAGTGGATCAGGGCCCGACAAACGCCCGCCGGACACTTTCCTTCGTTAATGTGTGCATCATACTCATCGCGGAAGTAGCGTAACGTGCTCAGTACAGGGTTCGGTGCTGTGCCACCGAGAGCACAGAGTGAAGAATCCTTGACGGCTTCGGCTAAATCTTCTAAAAGTCCAATATGTTCCGGTAGGCCATTCCCGCCACAGATATCGGCAACAATATCGTGCATGGCGGCAATACCCTCTCGACAGGTCGTGCACTTGCCGCACGATTCACTGCGCAGGAAGTCCAGGAAATACCTTGCCATGTCAACCATGCATGTTTCCTCGTCCATCACGATTAATCCACCCGAACCCATAATGGAACCGACTTCCGCCAGACGTTCGTAATCAATTGGTAAATCCATAAGCGATTCAGGAAGACATCCTCCTGACGGCCCACCCGTTTGAACAGCTTTGAACTCTTTGCCATCCGGAATCCCCCCGCCTATGTCGTACACAATCTCTCGCAGTGTAATCCCCATCGGTACTTCCACAAGGCCCGTGTTGATCACATTGCCGACCACCGAAAAAACCTTGGTGCCCTTGCTTGACTCCGTACCGATGGAAGAGAACCACTCACTGCCCCTGTTGATAATTACAGGTATATTTGCCCACGTCTCCACATTGTTGATATTTGTTGGTTTGCCCCACAACCCGGACTCAGCCGGGAATGGCGGGCGGATCCGAGGCCCCGGCGTGAGGCCTTCCAGCGAAGCGATCAGTGACGTCTCTTCCCCACACACGAACGCTCCAGCACCGCGGTGAATAGTGACATCAAAGCTAAAACCGCTGCCCAAAATGTCATCTCCCAGCAGACCATACTCCCTTGCCTGCTCAACCGCCAAATGCAAACGCTTCATTGCCAGCGGGTATTCTTCACGAATGTACACATATCCATGCCCCGAACCAATAGCATAAGCTCCTATTGTCATCCCCTCAAGCACCGAATGAGGATCCGATTCGATAATGCTGCGGTCCATGAATGCGCCCGGGTCGCCTTCATCGGCATTACAGATGATGTACTTGGTGCTGCCGGCAGCTTTTCTCGCCAGCCCCCATTTTATGCCGGTAGGAAAGCCCGCGCCGCCACGACCACGAATACCCGAGGACTTTATCTCCTCAATCACCTCCTCAGATGTCATCGAACTCAACACTTTCGCAAGAGCCTTGTATCCGTCACGAGCTATGTATTCGTCGATTTTCTCGGCATCGATTAGCCCGCGATTTCTAAGCACAACAAGCTGTTGCTTGTTGAAGAAGGCGATGTTGCCGAGCTTGGGAATTGGCAACTCCTCCTCCGATGAAGTATACATGAGCTTCTCGACCGGCCGGCCCTTAACAAGATGCTCCTCGACCAGCAGAGGAACGTCGTCGGCGGTAAGCATCTGGTAGAAAATGCCGTCGGGTTGGACGATCATGATAGGCCCTTGTGCACAGAAGCCCTGGCAGCCGGTTATGACAACCCGGACCTCGTCAGACAAACCCTGCTTGTCAATCTCTTCTATCAAGGCATCGCGGACTTTGAAGGACCTGTTAGAGACACAGCCCGTGCCCGCGCAAATCAGCAACTCGGCCCTGTAGGCCTTGGCGTTATCAACGGGTAATATGTCTTTGGACATCAAGACAACCTTTCACAACCCACACCGAGAGCAAATTCGGTTACAACCTTGCCGCCGAGAACGTGGTCGTTAAAAATCCTGCTCGCCTTGTCTTCATTCAGGTCTGCATACTTGACCGGTGCATGATCCTTCAACTCAACCGTCATCATCGGCTCCCGGCTGCACAGTCCGGCACAACCTGAACTGGTCAAAATGACGTCCTGAACCCCCTGCCGGCGCAGCAAATCCAGCAGCATGATCATGATTTCCCTGGCCCCGGCGGCGATGCCGCAAGTACCCATATGGACGGTCATTTTGGCTCGTCCGGCCCCTTCCCGCAGCAGTGTCTGATGCCTCATCTGCTCGATGATTTTGTCCAGATCTTCAGGTTTGAGTTTAGCCATCGTTTTCACCTCCAACCGCGGCTTCTGCGGCCACTGAATCATTCTGATAACGTTTGAGAATCTTAGGAAGTTTCGACTGGGCCACCGAACCGTACAAGTCCTCGTTGATAGTAATGACAGGTGCAAGTCCGCAGCACCCCAGGCATCGCACTTCTTCCAGACTGAATTTTCCGTCCTCGGTGGTTGCACCTCTGTCTATCTTAAGGATACGTTCCATCGCCTGCAAAATCTCATTGCCGCCCTTGACGTGGCATGCGGTACCCATGCAGACTCGAACAACATATTTCCCTCTGGGCACCAGACTGAAAGAGTTATAAAACGTGGCAACCCCGTAAACCTGGCTCAGAGGCATCCCTAATGCCCTCGCTGTATGCCGCAGGACATCCTCCGGGAGGTATCTGTAGTGGGCGTTGATGTCCTGCAGTACTGAGATAACGGAGCTGCGTTCGGCCTCATGCCCGGCGAGAATCTGCTGTAGTCTTTGTCTGTCTTCTTCGTCCAACTGAACCTTGCCGAGTTCGTCCACCTCTTCGAAATGGGCGATGTTCCGCACAGGACAGTTATTCGTGCAGGTTCCACAACCGGTGCACTTTTCCTCGTCTATATAACGAGCCCTTTTGTTGATGGTTACTGTGAAATTACCGGCGTGGCCTTCTACTTTCTTCAATTCGGCATTCGTAATAATCTCAATATTCGGGTGCCTGGCGGTATCCACCAGCTTGGGCGACAACAGGCACATTGCACAATCGTTCGTGGGAAAGGTCTTGTCGAGTTGAGCCATCGCACCGCCGATGCTCGGTTTGTCTTCCACAAGATATACCTTGTACCCCATCTCCGCCAAATCCAAAGAAGCCTGTATCCCTGCTACGCCGGCGCCGAGAACCATTACCGCCCCTATCTTACCATTGCCGCTTTTACTGCTTGTTTTTTGTATCATTTGCTTTTCTCGAAAGCGATGAGTGTCACTACGTAATAGCATCCACCATTGACACGATTTGATCGGTCCGGAAGTTTTTCAACTCACAGGAACCACTCGGACACGCTGAAGCGCACGCACCACAACCCTGACAAAGCACATCCTTCACTATTGCCACATGTTTCTTCTCATCCATCGTCCGTGCGTCGTACGCGCAGGCTTCGATGCACAGGCCGCAGCCACTGCAAATCTCCTCATCGACCCAGGCAACGACAGGCTCGGAAGTAAGACAGTCTTTGGCGAAGAGTCCAAGCACCTTGGATGCGGCGCACCCGGCCTGGGCAACCGTGTCCGGAATGTCCTTCGGAGCCTGGCACGCACCCGCCAGAAAAATACCCGCCGTATTCGCCATCGCTGCCGGAGGCAGCGCCGCCGGAGGCGGCAAGCGACCAGGGACAGAAGGTCCCGGAAGATGTTCCTGGCTTTGTCTACCTGTTAGGTCGAGGGGGAGATTGGGCTTATGAACGTCCGGGGAACCGGTTCGATCTGACGCCAAGCAACGCGATATTTTCAAGCAGCTTTCCCAGCACTTTTGATCCCGATCCTACAGACGGGCGACGCCCGCTTATCGTTTCGCCCGCTGCGAACCTGACGATCTTTGACAACGCCGTTTGGGGTTACTCGACCCCCTCTTTCGCAGAAGCAGGTATGATCGCCCCCGGCGGTCCCATCGGCATGATCGGCTTTGCGTCATCAGACAGTTATTCCGCGGAGGTCAGCTATACGCAGGAGTATCCCGGCGGCACC
>SDBU01006772.1_pt1 | contig 13396 bp, 7 predicted proteins | sample 2277071 | NCBI WGS metagenome assembly SDBU01 (sample SAMN10397929, study PRJNA504765) | marine sediment metagenome | isolation source: marine sediment core GS08_GC12, 126 cmbsf | place: Arctic Ocean: Gakkel Ridge, Loki's castle | collected 2008 | reverse complement strand
ACAAAAACTGACGATGTCACCCCTGCGAAAGCAGGGGTCCAGAGCGAAAAAGCTGGATTCCCGCTTTCGCGGGAATGACAAATACTGTTTCCGCAACAGTAACTATTTAAAAGCCAGCTTCTTCAACATAAGTAACTTAATAGTAAGTGCTAAATACCAGGATTTCAAGGAATTACTCCGTTTTCCACTCTACTCGCATCACCCAAGATATATGCAGGTTACACTCATCCAATGTATTCAATTCCGGATTTGGTGAGAAGAAAACAGAAAGGCAGCTCAAAACCCGGCTTGAAATAGCGTTGAAATTCGCACCCATTTTCAAGCTTGATTTCACACTTCCTGCCCCATATAATAGTTGTCGCGTATGTTGCCCCGTGGCATGGAATCGAATTGAAACGCCGGGTTAACGCTTGCCATAGAAACTTTACCAAAACAGATGGAGTTCTGTAGAAATGAATGTGGAAAATAATGGTTTGCGAATCAGATATTTTTCCGATGACCAGGTCAAGACGATACACGCCAATGCGATGGAGCTTCTGGAAACCCACGGGTTTATGGTCGAACACCGCGGGGCGCTTGAAATGCTCAGGGACAGCGGTGCCCAGGTCGATTTTGAGAAACAGGTTGTCAAAGCAAGACCGGATCTGGTCGAGAAATGTATGAGCACAAGCCCAAGTAAATTCGTCCTTGGGGCCAGGGATCCATCAAAAGATGTCATTGTAGAAAGCAATATGCGGTTGCCTGTTTGCAGAAACGGCGGCGGAGTCGATAAGATCATTGACATCGACACAGGGCAGTTCCGGGACATGCTTACAAAGGACATCGTCGAACTGTTTCATGTTCTGGATGCACTTGACTTTATTGACGTCGTCTCACCGCTTTACGGGCAGGATATACCGGAAGAAACAAGGGACCTGGTCGTGCTCGAAACATTGTTCCGGAACACATCCAAACACGTTAACATCCGAACCTTCAGCAGAGAAAACCTCGACGTTCTGGTAAAGATGGGCCAAATCGTTGCAGGTAGTTCGGAAAACTTCAAGAAACGACCAGTCTTCAGCCTGTTTGATTCTCCGCTCAGTCCGCTTAAGTTTCCGGAACTGACAGTTGACGTTTTCATAACCGCCGGCAAGTATGGCATTCCCCTTTACATGGCAAACCTTCCGATTGCCGGCGCCACCGGACCTTTAACGCTGGCCGGTATGGTGCAGCTGCTTCATACCGAACTGCTGGCGAGCGTTGTTATCTGCCAGACAGCCAATCCCGGCGCCCCGGTACTTTTGCATCCTCTTGCTATGACAATGGACTGGCATATTGGAATGGGTCTGAGTGCCTCGATTGAATCGACCATGATAACAGCCGGGAGCGTCCAGGTGACAAAAGAAATCTTCGACGTGCCGGTCGATGTACATGGCCCGTGGTCGGATACTTTTATAGCAGACTCACAATCAGCCATTGAAAGGACATTCCAGATGCTGCTTCCGGCCCTTAGTGGGGCGGCCAGCATCGCCGGCTTCGGTGACGTTCAGGAGGGCATGGCTTTTTGTCCCGTTCAGCTTGGAATCGATGAGGAGCTTGTAGGATTTAGCTTAAAAGCGATGGAGGGCATACCGGTTGACGATGACAGGCTTTGTACGGATGCCATTAAGCGAGTAGGCTTCGGTGGGAACTTCATGACTGACGAAACAACTCTCAAGTATCTAAGGACAGATTATTACGAACCGAAAATCCTGAACAGGATGTCCCGTGAAGAATGGGTCAAAGCCGGCTCTAAAGATATCAACGCCCGCTCAAAAGAGCGAATTGTAAAACTTATGAGAGAACACGAGCCAATTTCGTTGGACAGCGGGATCAAAAAAGAACTGAGAGCACTGATTAAAACTGCAGAATAGAGTTTCGCCCTGCACCAAAGTGGCCTTGGCATAACTGAACAGATGGGAATGCGAAAGCCCTCCTGTCAATCCAAGGTCACCTCTAATCCACAATGGTACAGTTTTTGGGGGTCATTCCAATGTAATCCAATGTAAACAAGAAGACAACTTCACAACGGTCCTTGCGGTAGATAATATTGAGGTCATCTATCACTATTAAGATTGACCGTTTTTATACCCGGCGCAGCAATGCCCCGACGCTGCAACAACGAGCCTTCCAGCCTGTAAAGAGTAACTAAAGCCTTTAGGTAATTAGCAAAGGCCTGAATTTCAGCAATCTGACTTGCAAGAAGGTCCCTCTGGGCCTGTGCAACGAGCAATGAAGTGGATTTGCCCACCCTGAATTTTTCAGTTTCTGTGCGGAGTTTTTCCTCCTGGAAATTTCGTGTAGCAGCCGTTGCGGTAATTTGTTCGCCGAAACGAGTCACTTCAATGTAAGCGGAGCGAACATCGACCTGTACAAGCTGGGAAAGATTTTTAACAGCTTCAAGTAACTGCCACCTGCTGACAACAGCCCTGCTGTACCGGGCTCGAGCGCCTTGATTTATCGGAGGATATTGGAATATCAAACCACCGGTAACATCATAACTATCACCGAATATATTATCCGCGGATCTGTTGAAGGTATTGGCATAGCCTGTCTTGCCAAAAGAAATAAAGAAATCCATTTTAGGAAGCAGGCCGTTTTTGGTTTTTATCACTTCCAGCTCACCCTGTTGTATTTGGAGCCGGGCCTGATTCAGGTCCGGACGCATTTTCAGCGCAACCTGAACGTGCTGTTCGACACCATCAAGTTTAATGCTGGGTAACGAAGTCTGGTACTCAAGGATGATATCTTTTTCCCAATTAATATTCTTTGAGGGATTGATCAGCAACAGCAGATTCAAATGTTCTTTGGCGAGGTCACTTCTTGCATTTATGAGGTTTTCGCGCCTGAGCGCAACTTCGGCCTGTGCAGCAGCCAGTTCGGTCTCGGCAAGCTGTCCAATTATGATTCGTTCCTGAACTTCCGACATCTGTTTTTCGGCGAGATTGAGTGAATTGGTATATATTTCAATTTGTTTTTGAGCGAGGGCGTAATCCCAAAACTTCGATTCGACCTCTTCTAAAAGAATCTCCATAAAACCACGCAGCTCATACTCTGAAATAAGCGTCTCGATTCTGGCCTGATGTATGCGCGCCAAATTAGCACAGATATCCATTCCCTGCAGAAGCGCCTGAGTGACGGTAAATCCGAGACGATTAGAAGTAAACGTATCACTGTACAAAGACGAATCGGTATAACTTGTACGGCCCTGGAGCCCAACGGTTGTGCCGGTGGGGAAAAGTTTACTCAGTGAAATCAGGCCCGTAACGCCATCCACCGTTTGACTTTCCGTACTGGAGCCGGCCCGGGACAATCTATCTGCGACAGATCTTCTGTTGGACACTTCGGCGTTGAGGAGCGGATCAAATATCTCAAGCTCCTCCTTTTCGAACGTACGGCTTATTTCAGGATTCATTCTTTGGACAATAAGTGACTGGTTGTTTTCCATGGCGAGAAGAATCGCCTTTTGGATGCCTATTTTTAGAGGGCCACCGGTCTCGGCAACATTATTGATATCAAGAGGTTTATCCTCGGGAATCTTTTGTTGATTCTTTGTTAAATCGAATTCAGTTTTTGGTTCGGTATAATCGGAGTCAAACTCGGGATAGACCGACGTACATGAGGAAAGCAATACAGACTGGATAACCAGTATTGTGCTATAAAACATTATGGTTGAATTTTTAACAGACATTTTTTCAATCGCCGTTAATATTAAATATTTCACATATCGCTTTTATCCCCGGCTGCTGAGTTGGGACTGCGAAATTCAAAAATCGAATAGACTACAGGGACGAACACGAGTGTAATCAATGTGGAGCTTAGCAAACCTCCAATGACGGCTCTCGCCATGGGAGCCTGAGCTTCCCCACCTTCACCAAAACCAAGGGCCAAAGGTACCAGGCCAATAATAGTTGTCGTTGCAGTCATAAGAATCGGCCGCAGGCGTCTTCGTCCGGCTTCTTCTATAGCCTCATAAATCGGCATAGAAGCTTTGCGACGCAGCAGGTTGGTATGGTCAACAAGAAGAATAGCATTGTTGACGACAATTCCTCCGAGCATAATGCATCCGATGAAAGACTGAATATTAAAAGTTGTGCCCGTGAGGAAAAGCATCAGAATAACTCCAATCGCGGCCAGCGGCACCGAAAACATCACAACAAAGGGGTCACGTAAAGACTCATACTGACAGGCCATCACCATATAAACCAGCACCAGTGCCAGAACACAACTGAGCAAAAGTTCGCGAAATGATTTCTGCTGCTCTTCATAATCACCACCGAAGGCGATAGTAAAATCCGCCGGTACAGGGATGCCTCGCAGTTGTTTTCGTATGTCGGAGATGACCGAACCCATGTCCCTTCCGCTGATGTCAGCCGTGATGCTGACAATTCGTTCCTGGTCTTTTCTTTCAATTATGACAGGACCACTTCGAGGAGCGACATTTACGACATTTCTAAGAACAACCGGCTGGCCGGCGGAGTTGACAAGGGTAAGGTCAAGAATATCTCTCAAGTTCATTTTCTCGGCCTCTCTGAGCTTGACAAGAATTGTATATTCATCCCCAGCCTGGCGATAGTAGCCGGCCCTTGTTCCAGAAATGATAGTTTGAAGGGCATTCGCGATTTTAGAAACGGTCAGATTCATATCGGCGGCTTTCTGACGGTCTATGAAAACCAGCTCTTCTGGACTGCCTAATTCACGGCTGATTCGGGCGTCGGTGATTCCTTCCACTGATTCTACAATATCTTTGATCTGAGCGGCCAATCTATCCGCCATTTCCAGGTCGTGACCACGTACTTCTACCTGAATCTTGTCAGCTCCCGAGGTGCCTAAACGAAATATAAACAGCCCCTGGCCGGCACGGGTTCTAACAATCATTCCCGGTATGTTCATTAATTTTTGGCGCAGGTCAGCAGCAATCTGCTCGCTCGACCTCGATCGCTGAGACTGATCTTTTAATGAGATACGAATACTGCCTGTATGCCCCCCCCTACCGCGCCACCGGGAGCCGCCGACACTTGTCACTATGTTCTCGATTTCAGGTACGGAGTCGTTAACGATTCCCTCGATGAATTTAAACTTTTCGTCCATCAAATCCAGCCGAGTACCGACCTGCATTTCACAGTCAATCCTGACTTCACCTTCATCCGTACTGGGCATCAATTCAACACCGATATATGGAATAAGCAGCAAACTTGCAACCAAAACCAATACCGCAATAAGCACAACAAAGGTGCGATTATGCAAAGCAAGATGCAGAAGCTTTACATAGCTGTTTTCCAGATGTTTGAAAAGTCCTGCACTGATCTCGAATATTCTGGTTCCGAAAGTTTGCCTGCACGTCGCTTCTTTTGAAGCTGAGGGAAGAATACGTGCAGAGAGCATCGGCACTACTGTCATGGCTACTGCAAGGGAGCACAGAAGCGAGAAACTGACCACAATTGAGAGCTGTTTGAACATCACCCCAGACATTCCTTTTATAAAAACCAACGGCAAAAAAACCACCATTGTAGTAAGTGTGCTTGCAATGATGGCATTTGTAACCTCTTCAGTTCCATTGACGGCAGCATGCTCCAATAAGTCGCCCGATTCCCGCACTCGAAAGATGTTTTCGAGTACGACAATTGCGTTATCAACGAGCATTCCAATTCCGAGAGCCAGTCCACCAAGTGTCATAATATTAAGGGTGAAGTTACCAAAATACAGTAAGGCGAAAGTTGCAATAATCGATACCGGAATTGCGGTAGTAATAACAATGGTGCTTCGCAGGTTGCGGAGAAATAAAAGCAGGATGAATACAGCCAGGATTCCTCCATAAATTGCTGAAGAGCCGACATTTTTAATGGAACGCTTTATATAATCAGATGTATCAAGAATAGATGTTATTGTAATGTGCGGTATATCACGATTGATGCGTTCAAGTTCCTCGAGCGCACCGCGTGCAACTTCTACGGTGTTTTTTCCTGACTGTTTATTAACCGAAAGCCGCATTCCCGGCACGCCGTTGACTCGAACAATCCTTGTAATCTTCCGCCAGGAATCCTCCACATTAGCGATTTCCTTCAATTGAATGGGTACACCCTGCCGAATCGCAATTACGGTGTCCTGTAACTGTGTGAGGTCAGTATATTCACCCGGGGTTCTGATAGTAACCTCCAAATTTCCTCTTTCAATAGTGCCGGCAGGAATGTTTACGTTTCCATCACGAATATGGCCCATAATTTCATTGAGCGGTATTGCCAGGGCATTTATCTTGGTCGGATCGAGATTAACATGAATTTCACGTTCAAGTCCGCCCCAGATACTAACCGAAGCCACACCCGGCACGCGCTCCAGGCGGTATTTTACCTGGTCTTCGATAATCTGTCGGGTCTGGACGGGATCGAGGTTACTATAGGCACCGAGAATCAAAATTGGGAAGCTTGCGAGGTCAAACTTTCGAAGAGTCGGTCGGTCAGAATCATCAGGAAGACGATCATTAACACGATCCAAACGGTCGCGAATATCATTTGCTGCGGCGTCGAGATCTGTCCCCCAACCGAAGGCTACGCGAACGGTGCTTTGGCCTTCGATTGAAACGGAGGTTAGCTCTTCAACTCCGGGTACAGCGCTCAAGGCCTCCTCGATTGGACGGGTTATAAGCTCCTCTATTTCCTCTGGGCCGGCATTTTCATAGGTACAGGATATGCTGAGAGTCGGGTATGAAATATCGGGCATAAGGTCGATTGGAAGTTTTATCAGTGAGATAGTGCCAAGGAGGACTACCATCAAAACCACCATAATCGTGAATATCGGGCGGCGTACAGCAAAATATGAGATTCTCATCGCGAATCTCCTGACCCGGCAGATAAAGATTTCTTGTTAGATTTGTTTTCTCTATTTTGAGGAGCCTTTTCCGGGCGTTTCTTTCCGGCTACTGTAATATCTGAGCCATCTTCGAGAAGATGATTACCAAGAGTGATTACAAAACCTGAAATTTCCGGTTCTATTATCTCAACTAATTCGCCGTTTATGATACCTGTTTTTACAGGAGTAAAAAGAGCTTTGAGATTGTTCAGCTCTGCAATGAAAACTCCCTCCTTGCCTTCTCTTTTTACCAGAGCAGCGTACGGAACCAACGTTGCGTTATCATGCCTGGCGAATTCAATTTGGGCCCTTACAAACATTCCCGGCTTAAGGAGCTGGCCAGGATTCGGGATTTCGATTTCCACTCTGGCCTGACGGGAGCTTTCTTTCAGAAGCGGCGCTATGCGCACTACATTGCCGGTAAAAATTTTATCGGGATAGGCATCATTAGTGATGATAGACTGTTGACCTACCTTGACTTTTTGATACTCCCTTTCAATGACGTAAACCACTGCGGTCAATGGGTCGTTTTCGAGTATGGAAACGATAGGCTCATTGACCTGCAGCAGTGCTCCTTCATCCACAAATCTTTCACCAACTACTCTGGTATCATCGCCGTCTTGCCAGAATGCCTGAACTTTGGTATAGGAAAGCCGGACATCGGCAGCTTTGAGAGCCGCTTCTTTTTGAGCCACCTGGGCAAGTGAGACCTTGAGCCTTGTCCGGCAGGCATTAAATGCAGCTTCGGATTCATCCAGTTCAGACGCCGAGGCGATTCGTTTTTCGCGAAGTGCTTTTGCTCTGTCGTACTCACGTTTGGCAATGTCAAGGTCGCTTGTACAGTTTTCAGCGTTTGCTTTTGCAACCTGTACTTCCGCCCTGACCTGCTGAACCTGCTGTGTAAATTCTTCGTCATCCAGGATAGCTATTACCTGATTCTGGTGAACTTCATCGCCGATATTGACTAAGAGTTTTTCGAGCCAGCCGGATACCTTGGGTGCGACAACAAACTGCGACTTCGGGAGCAAAGAGCCGGTAAAAACACCAATATCCCTGATTATATCTTTGCGAATCGGTTTGGTCTCGATAGCCACCGGGGCAGTTGAACGACCTGGTCTGTTCTTATTTGCAGAGGGGGTGATTCGCTTGTATACTTGCCAGCCGGCTATCGCAACAATTGCAAAAACAAGCAGAAGTAAAAAGAACTTTTTCATTTATCTTTCCCGGACAACATGTTACCAACCAGGCAACCTGATTTTTAATCAAAATCTTACCTAATTATTTCTTGCAGTCAAATCCTTTTTATTTCGGAGTGTACGGGCATAATAGGTAAGTCCGTATATTTTTGTTTTATTCGGATTGAGCGTCATGGCATAAATCGTATTGTTTTCCCCCCTTGAATCATTATCCCCCAGGTGTTAAAATCACTTGTGTATGTTGAAATCAAATTTCCTATTAATTCGAAACGCAAATGGTTTTCTTTTTTGGATGAAGAGTATGAAGACATGGCTTTGTACTGCGGTTGTTGTTCTGTTTGGTCTCAGTGGTGTATGGGCGAGCGCTGAAGAGTTTAGCTGGCAGAAAAAGCATGCAAAGATTTCTTCAACAGGTGACATCAAGTGGTCACAACAGCCGTTCAGGTTTGTAAGGGGGGATTCAGTTCGCTATATTGATTATGAAGGGGGGAATGATTCAAACGACGGGTTGACCGAGGATACTCCGTGGAAACACCATCCATGGGATCCGCATGGCTCAGGAAATGCGAAGCAGTGCAAAGGGATTCACACGTACGTGTTCAAGCGGGGAGTGTACTACAGGGGTACAATGAATGCCCTTGAATCGGGCAAGAAGAGGAATCCGATCCGCCTGACAAGCGATCCGGCCTGGGGTACAGGGGAAGCTGTGATCTCCGGCGGATACAGGATCACAGGCGGATGGAAAAAAGGGGCTGAGAATAAGGACATTCCTGAGGCTGAAAAAGTCTGGTACATTGATCTCGATTTCGCACCGCGTACCGTATATCTTGTGGAACCATCAGGAAGGTTCGCTTCAAAAAATGATAAAATAACACGCATCCCTCTCGCGCGGATGCCGAACTGGAAAGTTTCTGACCCGGAGGATGTGAAAAGCGAGTGGTGGCACTGGGACAATCCGGGACATCCCTATTTTCACCTGACCATGAAAGCCGAAAAGAGCGGAAAAATCCTTGCAATGGGGAAGGACACGAAGCATATCACAGGCCCAAAAGAACTCTACATGGGCGCGATCATATGGGCGGAGTTCGGCTGGGTTGATGGTACCCCTTATCCCTCATATGTTCAGGGATTTGACGCAGAAAAAAGGGCGCTCGGTTTCGAAGGGTACCTGGGGAGTGCGAAATCGCGCGTTATAAGCAGGAACCACAGGTATTACCTTGAAGACAAACCGCATTACCTTGACGATCCTGAAGGCGAATACTGGTTTGAAAAGAATGGAAAGGGCGGAAGGCTTCATATTATCCTGCCGAACGGACAGGACCCGAACACGGCGGTGATTGAAGCGGGAAAAGAGACCACGCTTATTGATCTTACGGGACAGGAGCATCTTGTTGTAAGCGGCCTAACGTTCAGGTTTGCGAATGTGTCCTGGGAGCTGACCGAGATTCCGTGGTTATATTCACAGAAATTCAGGCTCAAGAAACACATCTATCCGGCCTGTATCAGGGTCTGGGGGCCTGCTGACGATATAACGGTCGCGAACTGCCGATTCGAACATATCAACAGTGGTGTGCTGATGAAAGCGGTCAACCCGGGCGACCGTATTGACAATATTGTTGTGCGTGACTGTGAATTCCGCCAGAGCGATCACAACGGTATAAGCATTGAAGAGGGGCTGCTGTGGGGAGATACCCTTCCGGACCGGGCGGGCCATCTGTTTGACGTGAAGATCCTGAGAAATTACCTGTACAGGACTGGACTGCGTTCTCCCCGGGTGGGGGCAGCGGATGCCATCAACGTTGACAACGCCGAAACTCTGGAGATTGCGGGCAATGTCGTGGCACGTTCCTGGCATGCCGGAATTAATGTCCGCGGCGCCAAGATAAGCGGCAATGTCAGGGACTGTCCGCTTACCCGTATCCTCATCTACCAGAACAAGGTGACAGACTCGATACGGACAGGTGATGACTGCGGTAATATCGAGACATGGCAGGGAGGCAGCGCGTATGTGTTCAACAATGTCTCCGGTAATCCTGGAGGGTACCGGCACGATCACTGGATGTCAGATCAATCGACAAAAACGCCTGGAGGCGCACGGTTCGGAATGGCGTATTATCTTGACGGCGGCTTCAAGAACTACTATTTCAATAACATCGGCTGGGGACTGAGCAATGACATCAGGAGCAGGCACGGCGCCACAACCATGTTCCAGGAGATCATAAGCTATCAAAATATGTTCTTCAACAATACAGCCTATAATTTCGTGAAAGGGACCAGGCGTCAGGTTCCGCAGGCGGGGCGGAACAAGTTCATGGGAAATATCTGGGACAGTATCAGCGACTGGGTGTTCTGGCATACCAAACCTGCTAAAACACCTGAGGACGGAAATGAACGGGACGCGGGGAAAACAGAAAAGAATTACGCTCTTGAGACCAATGCGTTTACAGGGAATGTTTTTCATAATATCACGGCGAAATACGGTTCATTCAAATCATCAGGAAAGTGGCATCCTACCTTTGAAGAGTGCAGAGGAGTGCTTGAAGAAGTCAAATCGATCGCCTATGACCTCGGTGTTGTCGCGGATAAACCTGTTATGAAAGATCCTGCGAACAAGGACTTCAGCCTGACGGAAGATTCACCGGCTATTGATCAGGGTGTAAAGTGTTTTGTACCCTGGCCTCTGTACGCAATGGTTGGTGAGTGGAACTTCTATCCGGCCGGCAATGATCCGACCAGAATAATGGATGAGCACTGGTATATGACACCCTATTACTATACCAGGGATAATTATTATAAACAGCCCATGTTTCCCCTGACCGGAGTAAATGTCACAAAAGAGGATTATGTTGACGGTCCGCTTGAAGACTGGACAAAGGGGGCGTGCAACTTCAACGGTGAAAACCAGTACGCGGTCTGTCCGAACAGTAAACTGAACAAAACCCTTACCATACCGATTAGGTTCAGATGGGACAAGAACGGACAGAAAGAGGACAGGAAGGTCACAGGCAGGGATTTCAAGAGCCCCCAGGTCTGGGATACCAATTTCTGTATCGAAGCGTATTTCAGGACAGAATCTAAAGACTGTGTCCTGGTGCAGAAAATGGCCGATTCCGGCTATGGATTGACCATTGACAGTTCGGGCAGGCTTCTGTTTAAAGTAAAAGCATCTGGTTCTTCATCTGAGCTTAAAAGCAGAAAAAAGATTAATGACGGGAAGTGGCATCACGTGATAGCTCAAGCCGATCGCTCAGCTAAAGAGCTCACTATTTATATTGACGGGAAGAGAGATTCTTCAGGGTCCGGAATCGGGAACACTTCCATAAACAATGACAGTGATCTGTTTGTCTGTGGAACTCCGAATGGTAAGTACTTAAAAGGAACTGTTGAATTTATGCGGATATCGCTCGGAACTCTTAAAGACGCGAAGACCGATATCAAAGAACTGTATGCGTGGCAGTTTGACGGACCGTTCCTGCGCGATTTCACGGGAAGCAAGCCAAAAGGAAAGAGAGACGCGGGAGCGTTTGAATTGATCGACTGACCAATTCAAAGAGTCCGGAGTTCCAATCTTCTCTTGTAATCACCGGCTGAGTTTCCTTTTTCATGAACTGAAAAACAGCCTGATTTTCAGGTGACATCGTGTCACCAAAATGTCTCCACAGATGTTGATTTTGCCTATATCGAGTCCGAATAACTGTCAATTTTTTGCGAAAATACAAATATTTTTTGGCAATTTTTCATTTTTTTCGGATTAAGTATCCGGATGAAAAGAAATGTATCGATCATATAAATCTTTTAGGGATAGGCTACGAAGCTTGGTTGATATGTGATAACGAGGATGCCTCAAAAAAAACGTGGCAACAGAGATTTTAGTATTTGACTTTGAGCTCTTCATAGGTGTCCTATTTCAAAATCCTGGAATTGGCTGATATCAACTCCACCTGTCCAAAGAAAACCGCTGGGATATCACCGGATGGAGAGAATATTGGTAAATGCAATGACCACCTTTTCTGTCAATATGTTCAACAATCCTGAGTTTGACACGCTAATTATGAGCAATGGTGTCATTCGAGGAGGTGTCTCTTTGATTGCTGGAAGAAACGCTGGAACTATTCTGCGGGCGTCATTTCGGCGTCACTTTTTACTCGATTCTGAGTCGATTCTTAACCTACTGTCAGTCTACTGTGAGTCGACACCCCGTTTAAGACGCTTAAAAACACATATAAAGGTATATGGGACAAACACTTATAGGGCGATTCACGGACTGAAAATCCGTGTGTCGGTGGTTCAAGTCCACTCCTGCCCATTTGGTTTTCCCCCATTCCAACTGTTGCCAACTGGTTATATATTATCAAGCGGATATTTTTTTAAAAATCGGACGTATATGTGAGAAACAAGAGCAGAACGACCGAATAAATTATAACGACGACAGAAAAACAGGATACCAGGGTATCAGGAAGAGATAGATTTGGGCTGACAATAACAAATTTACCCCTTTACTCCTTTTGAGCTACTTTTTTCTTGACTTTTCTGAGCAATCGGGTATAATTATATTTACTGGGGTGGTCAGTACAGCTTTGTATATAAAGCTTTTCTGCCTACGGCTTGTTGGCCAGAAATCAAAAGAAATCACGTTGTTTGAGATAGGAGAAGAATGGTGAAAAGTCATGATAATTCGATAGTGCGGAGATTGTTGACACTGATAATGGTGATGTTCTTAGCTGTCACACTTTCGGGATGCCTTGATCCAGTTGCGGCTAATAATGAAGCAGAACGCCTTAGACTGGGGAACATAGCCAAGCAACAGCTTCGGCAGCGTTTATCTGCTTATCCACTGACCTCACAAACAGAAACGTTCCATCCGGCACCATAGACGTATTTGCACAAGAAGTTGTTATTGGGGGTCGTATTCAGCAATCACCTGGTAGCCGTCATAGCATAGGACGGCTGCTGGCCTGGTTAATTGGTTAATTAAACCTGACCTACTCACCACTCGCTAATTAACCATTGAAGATCCGCCGTCCTTTGGCGGACTCACCATTTAGTACTGCTGCCCATAATCCGTTCTAATGCTTCGGGTATGTAAATTGATAGGGCAATCCCGAAAAATCGGGATGCACATCCAATGCGACATAAAGTTCATCTTCCTCGGTCAGTACAATTTCCTTGAACCACTTTTGTTTTTTTGATAATCTTCTGTTCATGGCTGTCCTTTTCAAAATAATGGTTGCAAATGGTTATCAGGAAAGTGCCTAAAGTGAGCTAAAGTTAAGAAAACAAATAACTTTAGGCACTTACCTATGGCACAAGTTACATTTTAGGAACGTTCAGCCTAT
>SDBU01006771.1_pt1 | contig 13398 bp, 12 predicted proteins | sample 2277071 | NCBI WGS metagenome assembly SDBU01 (sample SAMN10397929, study PRJNA504765) | marine sediment metagenome | isolation source: marine sediment core GS08_GC12, 126 cmbsf | place: Arctic Ocean: Gakkel Ridge, Loki's castle | collected 2008 | reverse complement strand
GTAGCTGCCGGTGCGGTAGCAGAAGATATTGCTCCGAATAATAAAGAAATATGTAAAGGTTGTTTTAAAAGAAAATATAATGCAAAAGTTACCATTATCCACGCGCCGCATGCCGCCCCTACTGATATCCATAAAACAGGCCTGCCGATTTTTCTGAAATGCCCCATCAAAAAATTCTGGCCTAAACTAAACGCTATAAATCCCAGCACTACATTGCAAATAAGGCCGGAGGCAGAAATAATCTTTAAGGAAACTAAATTCGAAATGTAGGGCCCTAAAACAACTCCTAATAATATATATGCCGTTACGGTTGGGAGCTTAACCTTGTGTATAAATTTACTCGATGCTAATCCTAATAACAGAATAAAAGCTAAACTTAATATTACATTAATCATATCAGCCCCTTCTCTTTAAACACCATATATATAATATCGAAAAGGCTTATTACGCCGACCAGTTTGTTATCCTTTAGGACAGGCACTACGTTTACCTTGTTAACCCTCATCAAAGCGCGCGCATCTTTTATTTCCGTCTCCTCGCTCGCTGTGACAAAGTTACGGTTCATAAGGTCGTCTGTTAAAAGTAAAACTCCCATTTCACCGGATATCTCACTCAAAACTAAATCCTCCTCAACATCGTCATTCAATAAAAGTAGAGGTATTGTATTAAGGAGCCTTGCCACATCTGCTCCATAGGGTTGGAATGTTTTTAGCATATCTTCGAAGTTCACTATACCTGCTAAAGTCCGGTCTTCTTCTATTACAGGTATGGTATGAAAATTGTGCTTCTTGAATAAGGTAATAAGTTCTTTCAAGGTTGTTGATCTTCTTACCGTAACGACATCTTTTGTCATACAATCTTTGACTTTCATGATATTATCCTTTTAATTTCTCCGATAATTCCGGAAACCGCCCCTTTATTTTCCTCTACCAGGAAAGCGGCCCTTTTGCCTATATCGGCAATTCTCGCTTTGTCTTTCAGCAAACTCCTTATCGACTCTTTTAACCGGTGCCTGTCTTTTACCATTATAGATGCGCCCTTGCTTAAAAACCGATTTGCCATATCTCGAAAATTATTCATATAAGGTCCGAAGATAATGGGCCTTGCAAAACGGGCCGGCTCAATTATATTATGGCCTCCCCTTTTAATGAGGCTCCCACCCATAAAAACGATTGTTGCAAGAGAATAGAGTTGGCTAAGTTGGCCGATGGTGTCGAGGATGAGTATAGGTTGTGGGTTGCGGGTTGTGGGTTGTGGGTCTATCTTAGATAGTCGCATAGATTCAAAACCATATTTTCCGCATAATTTTTCTATATCATCTGTCCTATCAATGTGCCGTGGTGCGATAAGCATACGTAAATTATGAAAATCCTTCAATAATTCCCTATATGCTTCAAGCAAAATTCCTTCTTCCCCCTTATGTGTGCTTCCACAAATAATAAGCTTCTCATCCTCGTTTATTCCTATTTTGGATTTTGAATTTTGGATTTGTTTCTGATTTTGGATTTCGGATTTCGGATTTATATCTATATCATACTTCACATTTCCGCAAACCTTTACGCGGCCGGCCGGCGCACCAAGAAGTTTTATTCTCCGGGCATCCTCTTCGGTTTGCATCAGAAATCTATCAATTTTCTTTAATGTAATGGCGAAAAGAGGTTTTATTAACCTATATCCTCTGAAAGATTTATCAGAGATCCTGCCGTTTACCAAAAGAATAGGCACGCTTCTATTTGACAGGCTTATTATTAAATTTGGCCATATCTCTGTTTCAAAAAGAATAAAAAGTAGGGGATTGATAAATTTAAGAGTTTTTTCTACTATAAAGTGAAAATCCAACGGAAAATAAAATCTCGGAATCGAATCCCCAAAAATCTTCTTTGCTGCCTCAAAGCCTGTTTTTGTTGTCGTAGACAAAATTATCCTCTGACCGGGAAGCGACTCTTTTAAACGCCTTATAAAAGATTCTGTAGCCTTAACCTCTCCTACACTTACGGCATGCACCCAGACGGCATCTTTCCTCTGTCCTTTCAAGTATCTCGGCAATATGCCAAAGCGCTGGATGAAGTCCTTGTGAGCTTTACCCTTAATAATAAGATAGGGGAGATAAATAATTGAGAATAGTAAAAATATTAGATCATATAGATATTTCATAATTCTGAACGCAGATTCTCGCAGATTGCACACAGATAATCGCAGATATTTATCTGCGTAAATCTGCGTTTGATTTGCGAAAATCTGCGTTAACTATCATTATCCTAATCATGCTCTCGGATGCGCTTTATCGTACACTGTTTTTAATCGCTCTTGAGACACATGCGTATAAATCTGAGTCGTTGACAAATTCTTATGGCCCAATAACTCCTGAACGCTTCTTAAATCAGCGCCGCTATTCAAAAGGTGGGTTGCAAAAGAATGTCTTAAGGAATGCGGCGATATCTTCTGGTTTATAGCAGCTACCTTTATATATTTGTCAACTATGCGCCTTACGCTTCTATCGGTAAGCCTCATCCCAAACTTATTCAAGAACACAGCCTCAACCTGCTTTTTTCGTTTCTCGCCTGCCCCGTACCCGAGCGAAGCGAGTGGTGCGGGGCCCTTCGTCCATCCCCCCTCGTTTCTCTTATCTACATAATGCCTTATCGCGGATAAGGCCTTATCTCCTATAGGTGTAAGCCTCTGTACCCTGCCTTTCCCGAGCACCTTAAGGAGTCCGCTTATAAAATCTATGTCCGGTAGATTCAAATTAACAAGTTCGCTTACGCGGATACCGGCCGAATATAAAGTTTCCAATATTGCCCTATCCCGCAATCCATTTATGTCTTTATCCGGAGGTGAAGTTATAAAAATTAGGACTTTTTTTTCGTCCAAAAAAATCGGTAATTTCTTATCTAACTTCGGGGTCGCTACGCTTGTTGCCGGATTTGTCTTTATATAGCCGTCCCTGTATAGAAATTTAAAAAAAGTTCTTACTGTGGAAAGTTTTCTTGCTATAGTTTTTTTCGAAAGATTCCTGAGTTTCAGTTCAGCCAAATATTTTCTTAATGCGGGATAATCTATATCTTCTATTTTCTTATCAGAGATTTGCGAGGCAAAATCCTCCAGATCAGAGATGTAATTGGTAATCGTATGAGGCGATGCATTCTTTTCGATGATTAAGTAGGTCTTAAACTTATCTATATAACGTTGCATTCTCGCTACTCACCTATCTCCTTCGGCAATCTACGAGTCGTATACGTGCATTTAGGGTATCTCGTGCAGCCGTAGAAAGCGCCTCGCCTGGAACGCCTTTCTATAAGAAGGCCGTCGCAACCCTCTTGGGGGCATTTTATACCTGTTGTAATTGACTTTGCGAATTTGCACTTAGGAAAACCGGAACAGCTCAAAAACTTGCCGCGCCTGCCCCATTTTATTATTATAGGCCTTCCGCATTCTGGGCATATTTCATCCGTCTTTATGCCTTCCTTCCTTATGCTTTTCATAGTTTCTTTTGCATGTTCAACGTTACGCATGAAGGGGCCATAAAAACCTTTCAGCACGGTAAGCCAATCAGTCTCTCCCCGCTCTATGCCGTCCAACTCGTCTTCCATCATTGCCGTAAATTTTATGTCGAGAATTTTGGGGAAATGCTTAACCAATAGTTCATTTACAACTTCCCCGAGTTCGGTTGGAGATAGATAACCGCTTATTCTCTTGACATAATTTCGAAAGATTATGGTCCAGATAATAGGGGCGTAGGTCGACGGCCTTCCTATGCCTTTTTGCTCAAGCGCCTTGACCAATGAGGCATCAGAGTAGTGTGCCGGGGGTTTGGTAAAATGCTGCGAAGGGATGAGTTTTACCAGTTGCAATATCTCTTCTTTTTTTAACGTCGGAATTATATTTTTTCTTTCTTTGCTTTTGTCTTCTTCATCCTTATATAATACCAGAAAACCGTCAAATATAAGGCTTGAGCCTGTTGCTTTAAATAAATATCTTCCGGCCATTATCCAAACAAAAACCTGCGAATACAGTGCTTCTCTCATCTGGCTTGAAATAAATCTATTCCAGATAAGGGTATATATCTTAAATTGGTCGGGCTTTAAATAACTTTTGACTCTTTCGGGTTCCCTTAAAGGTAGAGTGGGCCGTATTGCTTCGTGAGCTTCCTGCGCAGATTTTTTTGATTTGTATCTATTAGGTAGCTCCGGATAATATCTTTTACCGAAGGTATTCAGTATATAGCTTCTGGCTTCTTTCTGGGCATCGGCAGAGATTCTCACTGAATCAGTCCTCATATATGTTATTAAACCGACCATGCCTTCCTTTCCAATTTCAAGTCCTTCATAAAGAGATTGGGCTATACGCATTGTTCTTGATACGGGAAAATGTAATTTATTAAATGCTTCCTGCTGAAGCGTTGAGGTGATAAGAGGCGGCAGGGCGTGTCTTTTCTTTTTGGATTCCCTTATGTCCTTTACTAAGAAAAGAGCCTCCTTTAAGCTGTCTAAAACCTCTTGCGCCTGCTCTTTATTAGACAGGTCTATTTTATTATTTTCATATTTCTCCAATTTTGCGGTAAAAGGCAGGTGCGCTTCATCGGCTCCTAAAGGAATCCTTTTCTTTAAAATCGCTTCGATTTCCCAGTATTCTTTTGACTTAAAAGACCTGATTTCTTTTTCTCTATCTACAACTAATCTTACCGCTACTGACTGAACCCTGCCGGCGCTTAAGCCTCTTGTTACCTTCTTCCATAAAATAGGGCTTATAGAATATCCTACGATTCTATCTAAAATGCGCCTGGCCTGCTGCGCCCTTACAAGATTCATGTCTAGATCCCTGGGGTGCCCGAAGGCGTATTTCACTCTCTTTTCTGTGATTTCATCAAAGACAACCCTGTAAACTTTTTTATTCTTGCCTAATTCATTTTTAAGGTGCCAGCTTATTGCCTCACCTTCTCTATCCGGGTCAGGCGCAAGATATAATTCCCTGGCCTTTCTTGTTTCTTTTTTAAGTTTCGCAAGATATTTACGCCTCTCCGGGATAACCGTATATTCCGGTTTAAAATCGTTATTCACATCAACGCCCATTTTGTTTTTGGGAAGGTCTATCATATGGCCCATACTGGAGGTAACGAGGTAATTTTTACCTAAGATTTTATTAATCGTTTTTGACTTCGCCGGAGACTCAACTATAACAAGTTTTTTTGACATATTTTTTTCCCGGTAACTCCTTAACTATCTTCTTTAATTCCAACTTTAATAACACAGCGGGTAATTTATCGAAATCTAAATCGCACGCCTCTTTAATTTCATCGATATGTTTAGGCTCGTCTGACAATGAATTAAATACTATAGCCTCCTCATCTGTCATATTAATCCTTGGTAGGACGACCTCTCGGCCCTGAACGTTGGGTTTACTCCGAATTTCTTCCAGTATATCTTCAACATTCTCAACTAATTTCGCTCCGTCTTTTATAAGGCCTGACGTACCCCGAGATGTAGGCGTATCTACCCTTCCGGGAACGCTAAAAACTTCGCGGCCTTGTTCCGAAGCAAAAGAAGCCGTTATTAAGGCTCCGCTTTTTTGGGCTGCCTCTACTATAACAACACCTAACGACAACCCGCTTATTATGCGGTTTCTTCTTGGAAAATTATATCTATTAGGTTGTGTATTCATAGGAAATTCGGATATGACAGCACCATAAGAACCTATTTCGTCTATCAATTTTTTATTCTCGGGAGGATAAGCAATATTTATACCGCAACCAAGAACGCCTATCGTCCTTCCTCTTACCTTCAAAGCACCCCTGTGCGCATATGTATCTATCCCGCGCGCAATACCACTTGTAATAGTAAACCCTCTCTCTGCAAGCTGTCGAGCCAAAGTTTCTGCAATATTCTGCCCATATATGGAGCATCTTCGTGAACCAACTATTGCAATATTATAATAATCTTTCTGTAAAATTCTTCCTTTAACGTATAATACCGTAGGTGCATTATAAATATTCTTTAAATTCTCCGGATATTCACTATCCTCAATCGTAATAATACGCACGTCGTGCTTCTCAATAAGCCTGATTTCCCGATCTACGCTTATAGCATTTTTACCACCTAGCGATTTCAAATTCTCTTCCAATAATTTTTCCTTAGTTTTCTCCATATAATCCTTGTCGCCATCGGTAAATCTTTTGTATTGTGCCGGAGCGACTGTTAAAAAATTGTTCATACAAACGCGCCATATAGATTATAACAATTTTTTGATAATGAGCAATTTTTTATCACAGTGAGCAAATGGGCGCGTATCCCATTTGCGAACGGCAAGCGAAGGCACGATACAAAAGATTTATTGCTTCACAAACTTCAATATTGACTCTACTGCCTCGTCTATACCGACCGAACTCGTGTTAACATGATAATCGGCCACCTCGTAATATGATTTTCTCTTCTCCAGCAATTCTTTTATTTTTTTCAAAGGATCTCCTGCATTTAATAACGGTCTATGCGCATAGTATTTGGTTCTTTTGTATATATCCTTAGGGTCTGCCCAAAGACACACCAGCACCCCTTTTTTTCTCAAATTTCTTATATTTTCCAAATCCATCACAATGCCGCCGCCTGCATCTATCACAACATTGTCTAATCCGAATATATCATATACAACTTTTTTTTCTACGTCTCTAAAGTAAGGCTCTCCGTATTCTGAAAAAATATCATTTATAGGCATACCTTCTTTTTCTACAATCAATTCATCGGTTGAAACATACTGCATACCGGTTTTTTCAGCCAGTTTTTTTGCAATCGCGGTCTTGCCGGTGCCCATGAATCCGAGTAGTACGATGTTACGCATATCCCTTAAACGCTAGAACTCCCTTATCTGCTCCAAGTATCCCTTGTAATTCCGTTTCATCTCTAATAACGAATCTCCGCCGAATTTCTCAACAAAAGCATTCGCTATTTCTATCGCTGAAACTGCTTCGCAAACAATACCACAGGCCGGTACAGCGCATACATCTGCCCTTTCAACTTGCGCTTTTATCTTTTTCTTTGTCGTTATATCTATAGAATCAAGCGGTTTGCCGAGCGTGGAAATAGGCTTCATCGCTATCCTTAAAACTATATCTTCACCGTTTGTAATGCCGCCTTCCAAACCGCCCGCATTGTTTGTCTTCCTGTAGAATCCCCTTACTTCTTCATATAAAATTACATCATGGACGTCGGAACCTTTTCTTCCTGCAAGATCAAATCCGCCTCCTATGGAGACACCTTTCACGGCTGGTATAGACATAAGGCATCTTGCCAGATTACCATCGAGCCGCCTGTCCCATTGGCTTAAACTTCCAAGCCCGACCGGCACGCCTTTAATCACAATCTCGCTAATACCGCCGAGGGTATCTCCTGACTTCCTCGCTTTATCGATTTGGGCCTTAATCAAAGAACTGTTCTTTGCGGTAACATCAACTTTGCCTATAGAAATAACGCGGCTTAACGCGCTAATGCCAAATTCGGATAGCAATATCTTCGTTAAGGCGCCAATGGCAACTCTCATAGCCGTCTCCCTTGCGCTTGCCCTTTCGGTAATATTCCTTATATCCTTTTCTCCAAATTTGAGCGCTCCCGCAAGGTCAGCATGCCCGGGCCTTGCCTTGGTGATAGACGGCAATTTATCAATGGTGAAATCCTTATTTTTAATTAAAATAGAAATGGGCCCGCCGGTTGTTTTGCTTTTTCTTACGCCGGATAAGATCTTTGCTTTATCCTTCTCTATTTTCATTCTATCGCCGCGGCCATAGCCTATCATGCGTCTCGATAAATCTTTATCAATCACCGAGATATCAATCTTTAGGCCCGAAGGCATCCCGTCAAGTATCCCAATGAGTGCCTCGCCGTGCGATTCACCGGCAGTCATATATCGTAGCATCGTAACCCCCTTATCTTATAAACAAAAACCGTATTATTTCATCACCGTACAATAGCGACACAAACGCCGCTAACGACAAATATGGCCCGTAAGGGATTATTTCCTTTCCTTCTTTAATCTTCAAAATTAAACCTGTAATAGACCCGAAAAACGGGGCTATAAAAAAAGTTAAAAGCGCGAGTTTCCATCCCAAAAATGAACCTATCATGGATAATAATTTAATATCCCCGCCGCCCATTGCTTCTTTCTTAAAAACTATCTCTCCAAAAAAACCCATTAGGTATAGACTCCCGCCGCCTACAACTACGCCTAAAAAAGAATCGAAAAGTGAAGCTAGCGGTTTTAGCCCTGATAAAAGATTCGGATAAAAAAAAGATAAAGATAACCCGATTAAAATTCCCGGTAATGTAATGATATCTGGTATCTCATTGCGCTGGAAATCTATAAACGTTGCGACTATCAAAGAACTAAACAAGATAAATAAAATTAGCGCTTTTAAAGTAACGCCGAAAAATGCAAAAACTATTAAAGCTAATAACGCCGTCATAATCTCGACTAACGGATAAACGAACGAAATTCCCCTCTTGCAATTCCTGCACCTGCCCCCTAGAATTATAAAGCTTAAAATAGGAATATTTTCATGCCAGGCAAGCGCATAACCGCATTTAACACAATGTGAACCTGGTTTTATTATGGATTCTCCCCGCGGAATCCTATAAATGCACACATTCAGGAAACTGCCAAATATGGCACCGAATATAAATATCAAAATATAAATCATCTCTTTAATGCCATCATAAGCGCTCTTCGCATCGTCTCTATAGGTGCCTTCCTACCAGTCCACAACTGGAAAGACGCGGCGCCCTGATAAAGAAGCATGTCCAGGCCCCCTACTGCCTTTATACCCAACTTCCGGGCTGCTTTCATAATCGGCGTCTCTGACGGTTTATAAATTAAATCGAATATCTTTAGGCCCTTATGCAAAAGCGCTGATTTTATAAGCACCTCACCTTTTTTTCTTCCGAATGGAGTAGCATTAACCAAAAGCTTGCATTCCGACAAAGCCTTGCCCATGTCATCCTTATTTTTAATGACGGCGAGTTTGGATTTTCCGAAGTATTTTAAAAACCTGTCTGTAAATTTCTTTATCTTTTCGTTGTCGATGTCAAAAATAAAAATCCTATTTGCTATGCGTGCCAATTTCAGTGCCAGGGTCGTTCCGGCGCCACCTGCGCCAAAAATAAATATATTCTTCATCCTCGGATCAAAACGCAGGCCTCCCTTTAAAGACTTCATGAATGCTATCGTATCTGTGTTGTAGCCAAAAAGCGATTTTCCCTTTATGGCTATTGTATTTATAGCGGCTGATCTTTCGGCCTCACCATCAATTTTTCCATACTTTTTTAAGAATTCATACGCGTCCTGCTTATACGGAACTGTAACATTCAAACCGTTTATGTCGCTTCTTAATATACCATTCAAAAAACCATCAAGGTTTTCCGGTTTCACATCAAAAATCTTATATTCCGCTTTTAACTTCAGTTTTCTAAAAGCGGCGTTGTGCATCGCCGGTGAAAGCGAATAGGATATTTTGTAACCAAGTAATCCGTAGAGTTTCATAATCTAAAAAGAGATTGCTTCGTCGCCTTCGGCTCCTCGCAATGACGACGCCCCAGTCATTGCGAGGCACGAAGTGCCGAAGCAATCTCAAAAACGTTTCTACCTCTTATGCACCAACTTATTTATCGCGCTTACATACGCTTTCAGGCTGGCTTCGATAATATCGGTCGAAGCGCCTCTGCCGCTTACCTCTTTTCCTTTTGAAGCAAACCTGATCGAAACTTCACCAAGCGCATCTTTACCCCTCGTAACAGCGCGCAGTTGATAGTCGATAAGTTTTCCTTTTATCCCGGTAATTTTTTCTACTGCCTTATAACAGGCATCCACCGGCCCGTCCCCTTTAGACGAACCTGACAGAACCTTGGTTTTCTTTTTTAATCTCACGGTTGCGTGTGGCGTTATTTCGTTCCCGCTCAATGCCTGAAATGAAATAAGCTTGTAAACTTCAGGAGCAGCGCTTCCTATCTCATCTTCAACTATTGTAGCCAAATCCTCGTCAAAAATCTCTTTCTTTTTGTCGGCCAGATTTTTGAAACGGAGAAAGGCTTTACCCAAATCTTTCTCACTCAATACATAACCCAATTTCTCAAGTCTTGCTCTGAATGCGTGTCTGCCGGAATGTTTTCCAAGCACTAATTTCGTCTCTCCGAAACCAACATCCTCCGGTCTCATTATTTCATATGTAGTCTTCTTTTTCAAAAGGCCGTCCTGATGAATGCCTGCTTCGTGACTAAATGCGTTTCGTCCGACTATCGCCTTATTCGGCTGGACAGGAATACCTGTAAGTTTGCTCACAAGCCGCGAAGTTTTATAAAGTTTGGCAGTCTCTATGCCTGTATCTATTTTAAAAATATCTTTTCGAGTCTTTACAGACATAACAATTTCTTCTAAAGAAGCGTTTCCTGCTCTTTCTCCGAGGCCGTTAATCGTACATTCTACCTGGCGCGCTCCATTTAAGACGGCAGCAAGCGAATTACTAACTGCTAACCCTAAGTCATCATGGCAATGAACGCTTATTATTGCCTTATCTATATTGGGCACGTTTTCACAGATAGCTTTTATAAGGTCTCCGAACTCATACGGAGCGGCGTATCCTACTGTATCCGGTATATTAACGGTTGTCGCGCCTGCGTCGATAACTTCTTCGAGAACGCGATAAAGAAATGTCTTTTCAGTCCGTGATGCATCTTCGGGAGAGAACTCTATATCGGGAATTTTTCCTTTTGCGTATTTAACCGCCCAGACGGCTGTTTTAAGAATTCCCGATTCTGCCTTTTTCAATTTGTATTTCATGTGAATCTTAGAAGTTGCGAGAAACACGTGTATCCGCGGATGCTTTGCATGCTTAACTGCTTCATAAGCAGTATCGATATCTTTTTTTACTGCACGGGCAAGCCCGCAAATTATAGGGCCCCGGACCTGTTTTGAAATAGCTTTCACCGCATCGAAGTCTCCGGGACTCGTTATGGGAAATCCGGCCTCTATAATATCAACGCCTAAAGAAGCAAGTTGATGCGCAATCTCTAATTTCTCTTTATTATTGAGACTCGCACCCGGCGACTGCTCTCCGTCCCTTAGTGTCGTGTCGAAAATTATGAGTCGTTCCATCGCCACTTTCCAACGTTGTCATTGCGAGCCCGCCGAAGGCGGGCGAAGCAATCTCTAATTGGGATTGCTTCGTCGCCCTTTCGGGGCTCCTCGCAATGACGTGCTTGTTCTACATCCACGGCATCATCTTACGAAGTTCTTTGCCAACCTTCTCAACCAATATATCATCATCGGCTTTTGAAAGTTTATTAAAAAGCGGCCTTCCCTTTTCGTTCTCCCGGATCCATTCTTTTGCAAACTTTCCGGATTGCACTTCCCCTAAGATTTTTTTCATTTGGTTTCTTGTATCTTCTGTAATTACCCTCGAACCCCTTGTGAGGTCGCCGTATTCTGCCGTATCCGAAACCCTCTTTCTCATACCCTGAATGCCTACTTTGTAAATTAAATCCGTAATAAGTTTTAACTCATGCAGGCATTCGAAATAAGCAATCTCGGGTTGATAACCGGCATCGACAAGGGTCTGGAATCCTGCTTTTATCAATGAAGTTACACCGCCGCAAAGAACCGTCTGCTCCCCGAACAGATCTGTCTCTGTCTCTTCTTTAAAAGTGGTCTGGATTACGCCCGCCCTTGTTCCGCCTATTGCCTTCGCATAGGCAAGTCCGAGTTTTAAGGCATTGCCTGTCGCATCCTGATGCACTGCTACAAGGCAGGGAACTCCTTTTCCTTCTTCATATTGCTGCCTGACTAATGCGCCGGGCCCTTTTGGCGCTACCATAAACACATCAACATCTTTAGGCGGCACAATCTGCTTAAAATGAATATTAAACCCGTGTGAGAAAAGAAGCGCATCCCTCTTCTTTAAATTCGGCTCTATAGCGCTTTTGTAAACCTTTGCCTGCACATGGTCCTGCGTGAGAATTTGTATAATATCCGCTTCTTTTGCTGCAAGAGAGACGTTAACAGGTTGGAACTTATCCTCTTTTGCTGTCTTATAATTTTGTGTCCCTTCGAGTTCAGCCACAATAACGTTCATGCCGGAATCTCTTAAATTCAATGCCTGGCCCCGCCCCTGTATGCCATAACCAATAATGGCAATCTTTTTATCTTTAATCGCATTCAGGTCTGCGTCTTTATCATAATATATTCTCGCCATCTCATTTTCCTCCCTGCTTCTCCCCTTCAGTCTGTATCGCAATCTTACCTGTCCTTACAACCTCTTTAATACCGAACGACCTTAACAATTCTACTAAAGCGTTTATTTTACTTGTGTCACCTGTTTCTTCTACAGTTATAGTCTCTTTACCGACATCGAGAACCCGAGCGCCAACACTATCCACAGCTTGTACAATTTTTTCCTTTGTCTTTGGCGTCATACCTACCTTTATAAGCACGAGTTCCCTGTCTATATATTCTTTCTTGGTCAAATCTATGACCCTTATAATATCTATGAGTTTATTCAACTGCTTCTTAATCTGCTCCAATATCCTTTCATTTGATTCAACCACAATAGTCATACGCGAAATAGTAGGATCGTCGGTAGCACTCACAGCAAGCGAATCAATGTTAAATCCCCTTGCACTAAAAAGCCCCGCTACCCGCGCTAACACACCAAACTTGTTCTCGACTAAGACTGAAAGTGTAAATTTCACGCCATCCCCCCTATCATTCTATTAATCGCCTCTCCCACCGGCACCATTGGAAAAACATTCTCTTCCTTCTCTACGGCGAAATCAATCAAAACCGGGCCGTCAGTCTCTATTGCCTTTTTAATAGCACCTGTTACTTCTCTCTTTTTAGTTACCCTTATACCTTTGGCTCCATAGCTTTCGGCAACTCTCACCAAATCAGGAACGCATCCCGATTTTGCCAAACAGGTATAAGAATACCTCTTTTTATAAAACAACTCCTGCCACTGCCTGACCATTCCTAAATAACAATTATTCAAAACTGCTATTTTAACGGGGATTTTTTCAATTACTACAGTCGCAAGTTCCTGAATATTCATCTGTATAGAACCATCCCCTGCAATATCAAAGACTATTTTTTCCGGACATCCGACCTGGGCCCCGATTGCTGCAGGAAAACCATAACCCATTGTCCCTAAGCCGCCACTTGAAATAAAGGTCCTGGGCTTGGTATATTGGTAATACTGTGCCGCCCACATCTGGTTTTGGCCCACCTCTGTTGTAATGATAGCATCTCCATTTGTAATTCTATAAATTTCCTCAACAACATATTGGGGACGGAGTTTATCATCTCTCTTATAAGTAAGAGGAGCTTTACCCTTCCAGGTCTTTATTTGCTTAATCCAATCTTCGATATTTGGCT
>SDBU01006770.1_pt1 | contig 13398 bp, 14 predicted proteins | sample 2277071 | NCBI WGS metagenome assembly SDBU01 (sample SAMN10397929, study PRJNA504765) | marine sediment metagenome | isolation source: marine sediment core GS08_GC12, 126 cmbsf | place: Arctic Ocean: Gakkel Ridge, Loki's castle | collected 2008 | reverse complement strand
CGCCTCAGCCGCAGCCCGAAACAGCCTGGCTACCTGGGGATAACCTTCCTTCTCCGCCTTATCGGCAAAAAACAGGTAGCGGCGGTTAGCCTGACTTTCCCCAGCAAAAGCAGACTGCAGATTCTCCTCTGTAGTGCTCATTTTATACCTCCTGTGCTAAGTTTCATCTAGTAATTATAGGTTATTTACTCTACTTGTTCTATAGCGGGCAAGGTATCAATTAGATAAGATTCCAGCCCCTGTTTTTGGAGACTCTTGTATAGCTTCTCAGCCTGAGGCTTGTCCTTAACTAAAGTGAATAGAGCTGGCCCTGAGCCAGCCACGTGAACTTCCTGGGCGCCGGCTTGCAGAAACTGCTGTCGATACTTACCAAGCCCAGCAAAGTTATCAAGAGCAACCTCATCAAACACATTAAACAGGCTAGATGCCATTAGCTCTCCGCCTCTGGTTAGCGAAGTCACCAGTCTATCCGTAATCTGCCCATCTGTGTAGTGAGTGTCTTTGAGACTGGCGTAAAGTTTTTTTGTCTTCCCTGGCCTCCTGGACACCGGCGGCATCATCAGGACAACCCACCTATGGGGAAATGGGGGTAGCGGAGTTACTATCTCTCCCCTGCCCCCAGCCAAAGCTGTGCCACCATAAAGAAAGAAGGAGGCATCCGAACTCAATTGAGAGGCTAGCTTAAGCAATTCCTCTAGCGATAAACCTAATCCCCAGAGCTTATTAAGACCACGCAAAATGGCAGCGGCATCACTGCTATCTCCACCCAATCCAGAAAGCCAGGGGATACGCTTATTGACTTCTATAGTTGCCCCTTTAGAGCATCCTGTAGCCTTCTTAAGTAAGTTAGATGCTTTGGATACCAGGCTCTCCTCTGGAATCCACTCTGGCATATCCGACTTAAACTCCATATTCTGACCTGACTGAAAATGGAGTCTATCACATAAATTTATGGCCTGGATAACACTGCGGATTTCGTGAAAACCATCCTGGCGTTCACCCAGAACCTCAAGGGTCAAATTTAACTTGGCCGGTGCCAGAACAGTCAGCATGCTGATTCCCCCACTCGGGTAAATATCTGCCACAGCCGTGCCCACTCGTCAAGGGCTAAGGTCTCAGCTCGCCGTTGTGGCACAATGCTTGCCTTTTCCAGTAAGGATAAAACCTCAGCCTTGGGTAATTCCAGGCCTTGAGCTAGAGAATTACCTATCTGCTTGCGGGGGGCAGTAAAGCCAGCCCGCACCAGTGCAAAAAAGCTCTCGCTGTCGGTTACCTCTACTGCTGGCTGAGAATATAGATTAATCTTCAATATAGCCGAGTCAACCTCTGGCGACGGGTAAAAACACTGGGCTGGCACATAGCTGATTATTGTTGGTTTCCCATAAAATTGCACACTGATACTCAGCAGGCTCATCTGACCGGGTTCGGCCACAATTACCTCAGCTACCTCCTTTTGCACCATCACCACCATAATCTGAGGCTTAAGCGAAGCCTCAAGAAAATGGCGCAAGACAGGCGAGGTAATATAATAGGGAAGGTTAGCTACTACCTTGTAGCTAAAGGGGCTACCTATTGCCGAAGGGAATCTCGCTTTTTGCTCCTGGAGCAAAGCCGCCGGGTCAATCTGAAGTATATCCTCATTGATAATAGTAACATTATTAAAAGAAGCCAAGGTCTGTTTCAAGATGGCAGCTAGCTTGCTATCTAGCTCAATAGTAACCACCCAACCACCCTGCCTGGCTAGCTCCTTGGTCAGCACACCTAGACCAGGTCCTATTTCCATAATAACATCAGTAGGGATAAGCTCAGCGGCTAAAGTAATAAGCTTAAGCACCCCCTCGTCAATAAGAAAGTGCTGCCCCAAGCCCTTTCTCGCCTGAAGGTCAAAGCGGCGCAGTAACCCCCTGGTTTGAGCTAAAAGTGGTTTTGCCTTTGGGTAGTGCCCTTTATAGGCTGCTTTCTTGGGCTTTATCTCCATCCTAAATACCTGACTTTACCAGCAATATAGGGGGTTACTTACCTTGGCTAGACACCCTGGCTAAGGCGAGCCACCAAGCGCACCGGCAGATTATGCTTCACCATTCTAGTTTGAGTGACATCAATATCATAAGGAACACGATAGAGTCTAACCATCCTCGTCTCACTATCATAGATAGCATAGCTAGCACGGGGGTCGCCATCTCGGGGCTGTCCCACACCACCAGGATTGATAATTAATCGGCTCTTGCCCAGCACAAGCTTAATATTAGGCATGAATTGGCTAAATGAGCAAGCACCAGTTTCACTATACTTGAATACCATGGGGACATGAGAATGACCCACCAGGCAAAACTGCGACTGGAAATAAGCAAAATTTTCCTTAGCACTGCTGATTGAAATGAGGTATTCCCAGATAGGCTCTCTCGGGCTACCGTGCACCAAGGTAAAATCTTCTTTTTGAATAACCACTGGCAGGCTCTCAAGATAGTCTATATCCTCGAGGCTTAATTGCTGTGCTGTCCAGCGACAGGCTATAGCAGCATCGGGGTTAAACTCAGAAATAGCCACCTTACCTATTGCTGCCCAATCGTGATTCCCAGCGACACAGACATGGTTATATTGGCGCAAAAGCTCAATGCACTGAGAAGGGTCTGGACCATAGCCAACAATATCCCCCAAACACCACACCTCCTCCACTCCCCCCTGGCGCTTAATGTCATCTAGCACCGCAGTAAAAGCAGCCAGGTTAGCATGAATATCAGCAATAATTGCGTAACGCATCCTATTATTAAAGACTATAACAGCTTTTACCAAGTATGGCTAGAGCTAGGTTGTGACCCAAATATAAGCATGTTATAATTCCAGCTATGAAGGTCTCAGAGCTAGGAGAATTCGGGCTGATTGACCTCCTGTCTAAAATGGCTTACAGTGCCCAAGATAAACAGCTCGCATCGTGGCAGCAGCTTATCATTGGCATCGGTGATGACGCCGCCGCCTGGTATGGTGATGCCTCAATTCAATTAGCTACTGTTGATTCCTTCATCCAGGATACTCATTTTTCCTTAGGTATGGCTTCCTGGCATGAATTAGGCTGGAAGGCAATGGCAGTTAACCTGAGCGATATTGCCGCTATGGGTGGCATACCCAGATACGCATTGGTATCATTAGCCCTACCGGGTCATACTGAAGTAGAGGATGTTACTGCCCTCTATAAGGGGATGATTGAGCTGGCGCAGCAGTTTGAAGTAGCTATAGTCGGTGGAGACACAAGTAGCTCGCCCTTAGTTGCCATTAACATTACTATTCTGGGTAGCACCGGAAGTCAGGCTCAACATATACTCACCCGCTCAGCAGCCAAGCCCGGTGAGAAAGTAGCTGTTACCGGCTATTTAGGTGCCGCCGCTGCTGGCTCGGAGATGCTTGCTAGAAAGCTCCAATTTGACCCTGAAGCTGCTGCTTGTTTCAAAAAGGCTTTCCTTCATCCCTATCCCCGAATAGCTGAAGGGCAATTACTGGTAGAACAAGGGGTGAAAACAGCTATAGATATTAGCGATGGACTGATTTCAGACCTAAACCATATATGTAAAGCCAGTCAGGTTAGCACCCAGATAGAAGTTGACCGCGTGCCCATTCAGCCCGAAGTCAAGGCTAACTTCGGTGATAGAGCACTTGAGCTGGCATTATCGGGAGGAGAGGACTACGAACTATCGTTTACCGGAAGCACTGAGGTCATTGATAAGGTAAAAAAGGCAGCCTCTTGCCCAATAACAGTAATCGGTGAAATCGTAGCTGATAAAATAGGCGAAATAACCTTGGTTGACAAAAAGGGAAAGCCCTTTAAGCTTGGTAAGGCAGGATGGGAGCACTTTGCCACCAGATGAAGCTAAGTCACTGAACTCACCAGACAGAACAGATATGAACCACCTTGAGTTAATTACCCATAGCCCAGAGCAGACCCAGAAATTCGGAGTCCGTATTGGCGAGTTAGCTTTGGCCGGTGATATTTTCCTCTTGGTCGGCGCCCTGGGAACAGGAAAAACCTGCCTCACCCAAGGTATTGCCTGGGGGCTAAATATCAAAGAATATACGCTAAGCCCTTCCTTTGTCATAATTAGAGAACTCTACGGGAGGCTGCCCCTATATCATATAGACCTGTATAGGCTTGACCATATAGAAGAGATTGTGGAATTGGGCTTGGATGACTACTTATATAGTAATGGTGTTTGTGTAGTGGAATGGGCAGAAAAGGGGCTAAGCCTATTACCAACCGAGCACCTGCTAATTCAAATAAGCTATCTTTCCGATACCGAGCGTAGCTTTCAACTCAAACCCAGTGGTCAACGCTACCTTGAGATAGCAGCACAGCTAAAAAACTTCTTGCCTAACTCCTAACGAGAGTCAAAGATAGGTGCAAACATAAAGAACATTAGAACATACGGAAATAAGCCTTTCAACGTAGCGGTCGTTCACGGTGGCCCGGGCGCACCAGGAGAAATGGCACCTGTTGCCCGAGACCTTTCCTCCGGCAGTGGTGTTCTAGAACCATTGCAAACAGCAACATCCCTTAAAGGGCAAGTTCAGGAATTACATACTATACTAAAAGAGAACGGAGACTTTCCCATTATATTGATAGGTTGGTCATGGGGGGCAATACTCAGTTTCATCTTTACCGCTCAGCATTCTTCCCGTGTAATAAAACTCATCCTCATTGGAAGCGGTGCCTACGAAGAAAAATATGCCGTAAATATTATGAAAACCAGATTGGATCGACTTAGTGAAGATGGAAGAGCAGAGGCAATTTCCCTGATGAAAACCCTACAAGACCCTGCCATTAGGGATAAAAACACCTCTATGGCTCAATTTGGGGAGTTAATTGCCAAAGCTGACTCATATGACCTTTTGCCATATAGCAGCGAAGTGATAGAATGCCAGTACGATATCTATCAGAATGTATGGGAACAGGCTAGGGAGCTCAGAAACAGTGGCGAACTTTTGGGGCTGGGGAGAAATATTCAATGTCCGGTAGTTGCGATTCATGGTGACTACGACCCCCATTCCTCCGAGGGAGTCAAAGACCCCCTTTCTCGCATTCTAAAAGACTTTCGATTCATCCTGTTAGAGAACTGTGGCCACTGCCCCTGGTTTGAAAGAGCCGCAAGAGATAGATTTTACGCTATACTTAAAAGTGAAGTCGAACAATGCATTTAGCTATAGACACTTCAACAGATACTGCTAGCCTAGCTCTGGTTCAAGAAGATGAAATACTAGCCGAATTAACCTGGCGTTGTGGGCAAAATCACACTACCCAGTTGCTACCCCATCTGGCTCACCTGCTAAATCAGACCAAGTTAAGTCTTCAATCTACCACAGGCATTATCGTAGCCAGGGGACCAGGCAGCTTCAATGGATTACGGGTTGGAATTAGCACTGCCAAGGGGCTAGCCTTTAGCCTGGGAATCCCAATAGTTAGTATCAGCAGCCTAGAAGTAGAAGCCTACCAGCATGCTGAAACCGGTTTGCCTATTTGCCCGATATTTAATGCAGGGAGAGGGGAGATTGCTACGGCTATATACCAAGCGAAACACAATGAGTGGCGTCAGCTTATTGCCGAGCACATAACTACTGTTGAAACTCTATGCTCACAGATAATTACCAAAACCATATTTTGCAGCGAATTCATACCGTTTATCGCCACTCAGTTAACAAAGCAGCTTAAACAAAAAGCGATAATACCACCTCCAGCCGCCAGATTGCGGCGAGCCAGCTTCTTAGCTGAGCTGGGGCTCAAGCGATTAAAAGCAGGCGATTATGACAACCCGGCTACCTTACAGCCACTATACCTCAGACGACCACCAATTACTAAACCCAAACACCGATAAAAAGGAGTAAAATGATAAGCTATCCACAAATATCAATTGATACTGAGCCCCTCATAGAAAAATACAGGAGCTTAAAATGGAAAGGTCTCTAGTTCTTATTAAGCCTGATGCCATGCAGAGGGAATTAGCTGGCACTATTATTACTCGCTTGGAGAAGCAAGGGCTTAAGCTGGTAGCGCTCAAGATGCTTCACCTGGATAAAGCCTTAGCCCGACGACACTACGCTATCCATAAGGATAAACCTTTCTTTAACGGTTTAGTAGATTATATCAGCTCGGCCCCGATAGTTGCCGCTGTCTTTGAGGGAGAAGGGGCAATAGCGGTAATTAGAAAAATAATGGGAGAAACCGACCCGGCTAAGGCTAAGGCAGGAACTATCAGAGGCGATTTCGGGTTGGATATTGAACGCAATACCATTCATGGCTCTGATTCAGTAGAGACTGCCGAGGAGGAAATCAAGCTGTTCTTTTCTGAGGATGAAATTTTCAATTATGGCAAAGGAATTGACGGCTGAATTACTGAATCCTGACCAAGGTACTGGCTTGGCTCCATAGCTTATCCAGTTGGTAATGTTCCCGCTCAAAGGAAGCAAAAATGTGGACAATGACATCGCCGAAGTCAATAAGGAGCCATCCTGAGTCTATAGTCCCCTCATGGTGGTGAGGTAAAATACCTTCCTTCTTTAATATATGCCCAATCTCGTCATAAATAGCCTTAATCTGCCTCTGGCTATCGCCGCTGCAAATCACAAAGTAATCAGCGAAGCTACAAACCCCTTGGGTATCCAGCAGCGCAATATCAATAGCTTGCTTATCACTGGCAGCCTCTACTGCCTTGCGTGCCACTTCTAGTGCTTCCAGAAGCTAAACCTCCGACATACCCATAATCTTAAGAATAATTATACCATGTTTTTATGAGGACTCCATCTTGAGCAGAACCCGAGTCCCCTATTTGGGAAATGCCGTAATGTGATGATAGAGGACAATTTCAGGGGCTAGCTTGGTCCTCCTCCATTTCTTGTTTCGTCTCCGGAAAATTCACAGCAGAGGCAAATTTCCTTATCGCTAGGTTCTTGGCAACAAGACTTTGAGCTTGTCTGGGAATTAGAATCTTATGCCAATCACTATAGCAATAGATACCATGGAAAAATATAGCACCAAAAAATCCATAGAATAAATCTGAGGGTAAAACATAGGCACCCTTGAACAAGGTGAACATTATTATTGCACAGGAAGACAAAAGCCAGTGGTGTAAGTGAATTTTATGCTTGCCTAAAGGAATAAAATACGACCTTACTTTACCTGGCTTGCCAACTGTTTTGCCGCCTAAGTATTTGACAAGCAGAAAGCCTACAGACCAAGTTATAAAAGATAGGTGTCCCAGAATGATGCCCGTGGACAATAATACGATGAGGGTGATTTTCCTTTTCACTATTAAGTGCATTATAGATAAAAACCGCCCCAAAATCAACAAATGGTTTTTAAGGTCTAACTTATTGAGTTGATAAACAATCTCTTTAGAGTAAGATTAGAAAGCATCTTGCCTATTGTAGGGGTAATGCTATACTAAAGATTAAGGTAAAGGAGAAGTAAGTAAGAAAGAGGGAACAAATGGCAGGGTTGCTTTTTGGAACGGCGGGCGTTCCTCGTAGCACCAAAATCAAATCCACCCAGTCAGGAATTGAGCGTATCGCTGAGTTTGGACTGGGTTGCATGGAGATAGAATTTGTCCAAGGGGTAAGAATGAGTGAGGCGAGTGCTCACCTAGTAGCCAAAACGGCAGCCAAAACAGGGGTAAAGCTATCAGCTCATGCCCCTTACTTTATCAACTTTAACGCCCATGAGCCAGAAAAGATAAAGGCCAGCCAGGAAAGATTACTGCAAACAGCTCGTATCGCCTGGCTATGTGGAGCTGAAAGCGTTGTTTTTCACACCGCTTTTTATCTCGGCGACTCACCTGAAAAAGCCTATGATAGAATAAAAAAATACCTAGAGAAAACATTGTCTCAGCTTAAAGAGGAAAATAATCCGATACGGATTAGACCAGAAGTAATGGGCAAGCCTAGCCAGTTCGGAACTGTAGAAGAAGTGCTCAACTTATGCACCGAGCTGGAGGGGGTAGCTCCCTGCATGGACTTTGCCCACTGGCATGCCCGAAGCGGAGGGTTCAATTCTTACCGCGAGTTTGCTTCTATTCTGCTACAAATCGAAGAACGATTGGGCAGAGCTGCCCTAGATAATATGCATATTCACGTTTCTGGTATCGCTTATGGGGGAAAGGGAGAAATAAAACATTTAAACCTAAAAGCGTCAGATTTTCAGTATGTTGAACTCCTTAAAGCACTAAAAGATTGCGAGGCCAAGGGTATTGTTATCTGCGAAAGCCCCAACCTGGAAGAGAATGCTCTGCTTCTGCAAGCAACCTACAATACCTTGCTGAAAACTGGCTAGCACCAATCGCCTTGAATCACTTTTATCTAAATTTGAGGTCATCTGTTAATCTAGCTTCTTCAAACTCCCCTTGATAAACAATTACTGGATTTGTTTTTCCCATTTACTACAATTTCTGGTATACTGTAAGTAAGTTCAATTGAAAGTCAACTACTGCTTGGGGTGAAGGATGAAACTGAGTTGGAAGAGCTTAATATTTATAGCCGTTATGCTCGCTGCAATAGTTCTTTTCTCTCAACTCCTGTTTATACCTGAAAAACCTACTGAAATCGGCTTAGATGAAGCTATAGCTATGTCGCAGGGGAATGGGATAAAGAAGCTCATAATAGACGAGGATACGCTGCTTATTACTACTATTGATGGCACAGAGCTAAAGACAAATATAGGTAACCTTGATTATGTTGGCCTCCAAGAACTTGGGCTTAATCTTAAAGGAGTAGATTATGGGTTTAAACCATCAGGATTTGACTGGGGTGGACTGCTGCTTACCTTTCTTCCTCTCATATTCATTGGTGGCTTGTTATTCTTCCTATTCCGCAGGGCACAGGGAGCTAATAAGCAGGCTATGAGTTTTGGTCGTAGTCGAGCCCGATTGCTCCAGGCTAATACACCAACAGTAACCTTTGATGATGTAGCCGGGATAGAGGAAGCCAAGCAAGAAGTGCATGAAGTAGTAGATTTCCTCAAATCGCGTGAGAAGTTCCAGGCTCTGGGGGCACGCATTCCCAAAGGCATGCTACTAATAGGTCCACCCGGCACAGGAAAGACGCTACTGGCTCGGGCAATAGCTGGTGAAGCCGGTGTGCCCTTCTTCTCTATTAGCGGTAGCGAATTTGTAGAAATGTTTGTCGGTGTCGGTGCCTCAAGGGTGCGTGACCTCTTTGACCAAGCTAAACGCAATACCCCGTGCATTATCTTCATTGATGAGATTGATGCTGTGGGTCGCCATCGTGGTGCTGGGCTGGGCGGTGGTCATGATGAGAGAGAGCAGACCCTTAATCAAATTCTGACTGAGATGGATGGCTTTGACACCGATACCAGTGTAATTGTTCTGGCGGCAACTAACCGGCCGGATATACTTGACCCAGCCTTGCTTCGCCCTGGTCGCTTTGACCGACGAATAATCCTTGACCGACCGGATATTAACGGTCGAATAGCAATTCTTAAGATTCATACCAATGGTAAACCGCTAGGTGAGTCAGCTAATCTAGAGGTGCTGGCTAAGCAGACAGTTGGTTTTAGTGGTGCTGACCTAGCCAACCTAGTCAATGAGGCAGCTATTTTGGCTGCCAGGCGAGATAAGAAAGCTATTGAGATGCTGGAGTTTGAAGAGTCCATAGACCGGGTAATTGCTGGTCCGGAAAGAAAGAGTCGGAAGGTAAGCCCCAAGGAAAAGGAGATTACTGCCTATCACGAGGCAGGGCACGCCCTTGTCGCCAGGATGCTACCCAATGCTGACCCGGTACACAAAATTTCTATAGTAGCTCGTGGGATGTCACTCGGTCATACCCGTCTTTTACCTACCGAAGACCGATACCTGACAACGCGTTCTCAACTTAAGGATAGGTTAGCCACCCTTATGGGTGGCTTGACTGCCGAAGAACTAATCTTCAAAGAAAGGACATCAGGAGCTCACGAGGATATTGAGCTGGCCACCAAGATTGCTCACAGCATGGTAACTGACTTTGGTATGAGTGACAAACTGGGACCACGAACCTTTGGTAACAAGCAGGAGATGGTCTTTCTCGGTCGCGAAATCGCTGAACAAAAGGACTACGGTGATAAAGTAGCCGACACCATTGATGAAGAAGTTAATCGGATTATTCAGAGCGCTCATAGAGCAGCCAAGAAGATTCTAATCGAAAATAAGCCGAAATTAATCCAGATTGCTGAAAAGCTCATTGCTCAAGAGACCCTAGAGGGCGAAGGGCTAGAATCATTATTTAGTGAATCTACATCAGCGACCATACCAGAAGCCACGGCCGCATCTGCTCCCACACCAACAGCAGCTTCGGCTAAAGCCAGAGCCAAGCCTGTGTCTAAAAAGACTAGAGTCTCACCCCAACTTATCCCAAAGCAAGCCCCGGCCTCTAGCTAATCAAGGGTGAATCAGGCTCCCCAAAGCTTTCTGGTAGGAGAGACCGTTATCTAAATAATGGGTAGAGAGCGATATCAGCATGATAGAGATTACAAAAAAGCCTATTTCCCCTGAGCTTGTAGTTAATAAAGTTAAGACTGATAGTAGTGGCTGTGTAGTTACCTATATCGGCTTGATTCGTGACTATTCCCGAGATAAGCAGGTTCTTTCGGTAGAATACAGAGACACTGAAGGAGATGCAGAGGATAAGCTACGGGAAATAGCCAGCGAAATCAGACAGAAATGGCAAATAAATAATTTAGCCATATGCCACCGAATAGGCAAACTAAGAGTGGGTGATATTAATCTAGTTGTTGCCATAGCCTCTGCCCACCGCCAGGAGGGCTTTGCCGCTTGTCAGTATGCTATTGACCAGTTCAAGCAAAAATTACCTACACAGAAAAGGGAAACTTATGAGGATGGTAGCGTTTGGATTGAGGATGAATAGTACAGACCTTGGCACCGCTACCTTTTTCGCTTTACCACATAATCGGCTAAATTTATTAACGACTGGCGGCTAGCATTGTCGGGTAACAGGCTAAAATTACGGCAAGCCTTGGCGCAATAATCTGAGGCAACTGTATAGCATTCTTGAACGATTGACGAGCTGCGAACTAATTCTATTGCCAGCTCTATGTTTTTCTGCCTATCCCTATTTTGAAATAACTCCTTTACCGGATTGTCCTTGGGGTAGCGTTCTAAAAGAAGCATTGCTGGCAGAGTAAGGGTGCCCTGAGCTAAATCTGAGCCTACGGGCTTGCCTATTTCCTCCTCGGTCCCAATAAAGTCCATAATATCATCCACGATTTGAAAGGCAATACCAAGGTTATAGCCATACTCTTTTAAAACCTTGACCGATTTTCCCGGAGCTTGACTCAGAATAGCCCCTGACTCTGTAGCTAAGGAGAACAGAGAAGCGGTTTTGCTGGAAATTCTTTGCAGGTAGTGCTGGCGAGTTTGCTCTAGATTAAAAGAGCTAAAGCTCTGAGCTAACTCTCCGCCAGTAATAGTCATAAGGGTTTGGGAGAGTAGCTTTATTACCTGCAGATTCTGAGTAGTAGACACAAGCTCTCCTGCCTTAGCAAATAAGTAGTCCCCCAAGAGTATTGCCTTATCATCATCCCACACCTTGTTAATCGTTGGCCTACCCCGGCGAACCGGAGAGTTGTCAATAGCATCATCATGAACAAGGGTAGCGGTATGCATAATCTCAACGGCTGTAGCCATCGGCAGAAGGTAATCAAGGTTGTAATCGTAAAACTTGCCCGACAGTAAAGTAAGCGCCGGACGAATCCTCTTGCCACCACCCTTTAGGCTATGGGTTAACAACTCAGCTAACTTGCCACTATCCTTTAGGCTATCGGCTAATTGCTTAGGCAGCCAAGAGAGGTCAGCCTTGCTCACTGAGCTCACCATATCTTCTACCTTGGTCAAATCTTGCTGAATGGGTTCATAAATTTTACTTAGCGGCAAGATTTCCTCCTTCTCAACTACCGGGTAAATCAAGGTGAGTATACCAATCTACTAGCCAAGGACATGCCCCAACCGACTAGTTTCCTCGTCTACCAACCCTTCATCCAATTTAGAAAATAGGGGCTCAGGGGGGAGCAACCTTTGCCCCGGCGATGGAAAGTGTAACTGCCAGCCATCGTCCTCTACACTGCCCTTAAAACCAAGAAACTGGTGCAACCTCTGCGAGCTAAAGGGTAGAAAGGGATACAGCACTGTTCTAAGGCAAGAGAGCACCGAAATAGCCACATATAAAGCCGTGGCCGAAGCCTGCTTATCCTGTTTAATTGTTTTCCAGGGCGATTTCTCATCCAGGTAGCGATTAGCCTCCTGAGCTAGGGACATAGCTGACCGCATTGCTTCTCTAAAATGGCAATGGTAAAGAAGTCCATCCATTGTGTTAAGTGTATCCTTGGCTCTACTAAGTAAAGCCTGACTGCGGCTATCAAGTTCTTCAGGCGCTGGCACACAGCCATCGAAATTGCGATAGACGAAGGTAAGTACCCGATGAACTAAGTTTCCATAAGTAGCCACTAGCTCATTATTGTTACGGCGAATGAACTCACGCCATGAAAAATCACTATCTCCTGTTTCTGGCATATTTATGGATAATAGGTAACGCAATGGGTCAGGGTCATAGTGTGCCAGATAATCAGGTAGCCAGACTGCCCAATTGCGACTGGTAGAAAGCTTTTTGCCTTCAATTGTTAAGAACTCATTAGCCGGCACATCATAAGGAAGATTCAGGTCACCATAGCCCATCAGCATCGCTGGCCAAATAATGGTATGAAAGATAATATTATCCTTACCGATAAAATAATAGCTCTTTACATTACCCTGCCAGAAAGAGCGCCACTTCTCCTCATTCCCTCTAGACTTAGCCCACTCCTTAGTTGCTGAAAGGTAACCGATGACAGCCTCAAACCACACATAGAGACACTTGCCCTCAAAACCATCAAGGGGCACCGGTATTCCCCAACCTATATCGCGGGTAATAGCCCTATCCTTCAATCCCTCCTCCAAATAGCGTGTAGTAAAGTTAAGGACATTCTGTCGCCAATGGGTCTGCTGTTTCACCCAGGCTAAAAGCCTATCCTCAAAGGCGGTAAGTTTAAGGAAAAAATGCTCCGAATCCTTAAACTGGGGGGTAGTTCCACACAAGCGACAACGAGGGTTAATCAGCTCGACAGGATTTATAGGCTTGCCACACTCATCACACTGGTCGCCTCGCGCTCCAGAAGAGTTGCAGTATGGGCAAGTGCCCTCAATATAGCGGTCAGACAAAAAACGCCGGCAATGGGGACAAAAGGGCTGTGACACTACAGACTTATAAATATAGCCTCTATCAAGAAGGGTGAGAAAAATATCGCATGATACCTCAGCATGGTTAGCAGTGTTGGTATTAGTAAATAAATCAAAGGAAATACCTAACTTCTGCCACGAA
>SDBU01006769.1_pt1 | contig 13399 bp, 20 predicted proteins | sample 2277071 | NCBI WGS metagenome assembly SDBU01 (sample SAMN10397929, study PRJNA504765) | marine sediment metagenome | isolation source: marine sediment core GS08_GC12, 126 cmbsf | place: Arctic Ocean: Gakkel Ridge, Loki's castle | collected 2008 | reverse complement strand
CAGTCGCACCTTGTCGCCCCGAATGTCGACGACGATAATCTCCACGTCGTCGCCGATCATGATCGTCTCATCGCGTTGTCGAGATAGCACCAACATACTCGGCTCCTTTCCCCGCTGATGCGCCGACTTCCAGTCCGGTGCGTCACCCAGCACCACTCGCTCACCAACGGCGGTGGGCTCTCCCGACCCGACCTGCACCCGGCAACCCAGGCGGTGCTTCAACACGACTTCACGTATTGCCGAAGGTGGTCACCACGTCCCCATCCACTGTATCGCGCCGCAAGACTACATTGACGCCGTGCACTTCCAGCACGCTCTCATTGGCTACGCGAACCGTCATAGTTACCCGCCTAAAGTCATATATACCGACACACCGAGTCGAGAGCCAAACGAAAGCCCACCGGATTGCACCGTGAATCAGCGCCCCGGGCCAAGTTCTTGCCAGCAAGGGCGACGATTCGATCCCTCGCTACAGGCATCTGATCGACGCCGGCTCGCTTGAAGTCCTCGCAGAGGGTGCTGCAGGCGATCAGAGCCCCGATGACGGGATGTCCCTGCACACGGGGCGAGAGGCAACGGCATTGGACCGAAAGAGACGGATTGTTGTTGCCAGCAACGGCCTGCCAGAGATGATACGCCGCGGCGTGGCCCACGCAGGTTCGTTGCCGGAGGAAGCCTCACCGGACAGCACTGGGCATTTATTTGTTCTTCTTGTCTTTTTTCTTTTTTCGTTTGTCCTTCGGACTAAGCTGGGACGTTTTCTGCTGTTCCTTTTTGCCTTTGTCTTTTTTCCCTTTATCACCCATATCGTTTCTCCTTACTCGAACCGACATTTCCCAAATAGCATCTGCTCAGCAACGTCACCGAGCCTCCTCATCGTTATTGTACCCATTTGAAGCAGTCGCATGCAAGATCGACGCGTGTGATCCAGCTCCTGGGACCGAACAACGCTCTTCATTCACGCGTATTCAGCCAATGCCCGGCGCCTACGCACAAGACAGCCGTTCAGGCCAAATAAAGCGGGGCTTGCACGAAGTTCCGAGTAGCGGGTGCGGATCCTAGCGAAACTGACTATGGTTCCCGACGGTGTTGGCCACCGACGAGGTGGGCAAGCGCTGATTGATATGGAGGTACGTATCTGATGAGGAGCACTGCCGATGAAGACACGATTGGCTCATGGCGTTATTGGATGCCTGGCTGTGGCGGTCATGTTGGCTGCAACACCGGGATGCAGCAAGGAAGAGCCGGCCCAGAAGGAGTCGGCGAAGGAAGAGGTGGAGGCCGAGAAGGACACCGACAACACGGCGGCGGTCGAAGCTAAGCTTGCCGAGGCGGATGCGCTCGATGGCAAGACCGACAAGGTCGTGTCGAAGTGTGCAAGCTGCGCGCTTGGGATGGACGGCAAGAGCGAGCACGCGCTGGAAGTCTCGAGCTACAAGCTCCACTTCTGCTCCGAAGACTGTAAAACAGGCTTCGAGAAGGACACGACGAAGGCGATCCTGGCGCTGAAGATCCCGGGAGACTAATCTCGAAGCGGCTAGCCACGGAGTCGCTGTCTGCTGCGAAGCGGCTTGGTTCGACCCCGGCAACTCGGGGAGGGGTCCAGGCTGCGAGACGGCTAGAGTCATGTTGAAACCCGGTCGGAAGGCGCATCGAAGGTGTTTGGAGACGGCTTTGCATGTGAATGGATGAAGGGCTCCGCGAAATGTGCCGACTTGGCGGCCGTCGCCTGGCGAATATACGGCTCAAGGAGGCGAGAACGACCAGTTGCTTCGATGGACGTAGCGCGGTCCCTGTCGTGTTGGGATGCTCTGGCTGTTCCGCGTCGATGGTAGAACGACGGGCACGCCACTTTATTCGACTCATCCAGTTCAAGCGTCGCGGAATGTGAAAGGACCGCAGCCATTCGTTTGTATCTGATCAATCCCTGTAACCCGCTCGTTAGCCTGAGCCACGTCAAAGCGAGCCGCTGGAACCGCTACCGCGTTTGGAAGCCGCTCGGCTTGGCTGCCCTGGGCGCTCTGACCCCGCGGGAGTGGGAGATCACGATCTTCGACGAGAACCTCCGCGTGCCTGACTACGGGGCCCTGCCGCGTCCGGACCTGGTGGGTGTTACCGCGTTCACCTCGCAGGCGAACCGCGCTTACGAAGTGGCGACCGAGTTCCGGAGCCGGGATGTGCCGGTAGTGATGGGAGGCATTCATGCCACCATGCGTCCCGAAGAGGCTATGGCGCGCGTGGATTCGGTGGTAACGGGGGAGGCTGAGCCTATCTGGACGCAGGTTCTGGCTGACGTCCGGCATGGCACCTTAAGGCCCATATATGCCGGCGCGTACGCGAACATGGAGGAGATTCCGCCGGCCCGGCATGACCTGCTGACAGGCGATTATGCGTTCGGCGCGATTCAGACCACGCGTGGCTGCCCGCTCAATTGCAGCTTCTGCAGTGTAACGGCTTTCAACGGATATCGCTACCGGCAGCGACCGATTGAAGACGTCGTGCGGGAATTCGGTGCGATCCGAGAGAAACATGTCCTGATCGTTGACGACAACCTCGTTGGCATTCGTGATAACCACATTGCCCGGACGAAGGATCTGTTTCGCGCAATGATCCGGGCGAAACTGCGCAAGCAGTGGATTGCCCAGGCGACGATCAACATGGCCGATGACGAGGAGTTGCTGACGCTGGCGGCGAGAGCCGGCTGCACGGGCGTCTTCGTTGGCTTTGAATCGCCGACCGCCGAAGGGCTAAGGGAAGTTGGCAAGAAGTTCAACATCCTGAAGGGCCGCGATTTCGCGACCTCCGTTCGTCGCATCCAGCGGCATAAGATCCTGGTGGCCGGTTCGTTCATCATGGGCCTGGACACCGATGAACCAGGCATTGGCAAGCGGATCGCGGAGGCGGGCATTCGCTCTGGCGTGGACGCCCTCAACACGCTGTTTCTCACACCGCTGCCCGGCACTCGGCTGTGGGACGAGATGGAATCACAAGGCCACATCGCCGCCAACACGTTTCCGGAAGATTGGAAGTATTACACGCTGACGTTTCCCGTGGCCGGTTACAAGCATTTCTCCTGTGGGGACATCGTCAGGGAGATGGAGACGTGCGACGGTACTTTCTATTCCCTGCGCCATGTCTTGTGCCGGGTGTGGGACAGCTTCTGGCGAAGGCGCAATCCTCTGATTGCGCTGGCGGCCAGTCTTTCCTATCGGCGGAACCTTCACCTGAATCGCAAGGTATGGCGAGACTTTCTATTGTCACGCGAGCAAACGCAAGTGAACGGACGACTGCCGGATAGGCTGGCTCAGGGCAGACGCAAAGGAGTGCGTGTTCGTAGAGTTGTCTACGCGCCAGAAGGGCGATCAGCATACGAGAGCCGGAGAGCATCCGGCGTTGCGCCGGAGGATCCGACGCTGCGGCGGCGGGATAGGGGTTGACACGTGCAGAGCCGGGCGTATGCTTCCGGCGGTTGGTTTGTCGAACGAGGCACGTACCTGACGTTGGTTACCCAAAGTCTGGATCGCATCGCCGAGATCGTCTTACTTCCTTCAAGGCCGGAACGTCGGCCACTTTCACGCACGACCCTGAAAGCAAAACAGCGGGTCGGACATGCCATCGACAGGAGATTACGATGGGCAAAAAACTGTATGTCGGGAACCTTAGCTATGATGTCAGCAGTTCGGACTTAGAAGCCATGCTGTCGCCGCACGGAACCATCCAGAGTGCGGAAGTCATCATGGACCGGAGTACGGGGCAGAGCAAAGGGTTCGGATTCGTGGAGATGGGCTCCGACGCGGAGGCCCAAGCGGCCATCTCGGCGTTGGACGGCAAGGACAACGGCGGTCGGGCGCTGAAGGTGAACGAAGCCAAGCCCCGCGAGCCGCGCACCGGCGGCGGTGGTTACGGTGGCGGCGGCGGGGGTGGAGGCTACGGCGGTGGCGGCGGCGGGCGCCGAGACCGCAACTAGGCCCTCTGGCGACATCGAGAACACGAAGGCCACTATTGGTGGCCTTTTTCTTTTTGTGGACCGTTCACGCCTGGGAAGCCGAGTTCACGGTCCCTTGCGTTCTCGGCCAGCACCACCCGCCGCTGGAGCGTTTGTCTTGGCCAGACCAATGGCGGCGGGCACCGGGCGCGCAGCAATTCGCGTTTTACCCGGCTTGTGCGACAAGGTCAGACAGGTCGCCCGGTTCATCGCCGTCGTCGGTGGCGATGTGGACTTGGGTCCTCGTAGCCGCGCTGTCAGGATGGATTGTGGCATCACGGACCTCGGCCAGGATCCGACCGCCAGCGAGGGCGTGGGCCTGGAGTAGTACTGCCGCTACCCCTGCGGGCTGTTCGAGTTCGGGCGCCCCGCGTTGGTGGCGGTCCGGCTCTAACATCCAGGATTCCCTTTTCCACAGTCTCGACGCGGGCGCGGCTCCTAGTAGACTCCTCACGCCAAGCTGTGGTCCCATGAGAAGCTTCCGCCCATGTCGACAAAACGCCGCATCGTTGTCGCCGGCCTCGACACCCCCGTCAGGTGGATTGTGAACGGGTGCCTGCCGCCCGATCACTTCGACATCGCGGAATTCGACGAAAACGCAAGTGTGGCTTCAGTTACCCCTGTCGACCTGGTGATCTTCTGCGCGCCGAAGGACTTGGAGCAGACTCAGGCACTCTGCGCGACGCTGCGGTCGCACGTGAGCCACAGTGCCCCGTTGCTGTGCTGTGCGGGTCGATATGTCTACCCTCTCATCAGGCAGCATCTTGGCAACGCTGTGCAGAGTATGATCATGATGCCGTTTGACGCCCGTGAGCTTCGGCAGAAGCTCGACGAGCTGGATCTCGGATTCTAGGTGGAGGGCGTGCACGGCAAGGGGTGGTGAATATGGATGACAAGGCAAGAGTCTTGAAACTGCTGGCTGACGGACCCCAAGACGCAATCGGGCTATGTTCCCGGCTCGGCCTGCCCGGCAACACGCTGTTCTCTTTGCTCAGGAAGATGGAGAAAGAGGCCCTGATCGAGTGGAAGGGCCAGGAATGGGCGGTGAAGCCGTCATCCGATTCCAAACAGAGCGATCTTCCGGATACAAGCCATCCGTCTGAAGGGGGTCCAAATGCCTGAATGCGAAGGATGCCATAAGGATGTGAAACGGATCACGAGGTACTCGAAGACCGGGCAGCGGTTGTGCGAGACATGCGTGGCTGATCTGGAGAAGCCGCCGGTGCAGATACCGTCAGCCTCGGCCACCAGCGATGAGAACAAGAAGGGTGAAGGAACGGGCGAAACCTAGACGGCGTTCGCGCTGGCATGCGGAAGGTCATGGCAGAGTCGCCGCTGGAGCCACGATGCGTTGAACTAAGCCGAGAAAACAGCAGCGTTATGATAGTCGGAATAGAAGTGCCTGATCTTGCGACCGTCCTTGCTCCTCCTGTCGAGGCAAAGGAACAAGCAGTGATCACCGAGGCCACTGTCTCCGACCTCTACTTCGAGGAGGGCGACGAGATCGAAGAGGGTGAGTTGTTTGCCGTGCGACGAAGGTGATACCGTCACCTCGGAGGCGGTGCTGGCAAGGATCCAAACGGATCGATGAGATGACCGGACGGACGGACGGTAGGAGCAACAGATGGGCGAAGATCGCTGGCTGGAACTGCCGGAGCACGTCGTGGTCAAGATTCAGAAGGTTCTTGGCATCAGCCCTTCGTCGCTGCCGGAGCACGACCTGGTGAGTCTCATCGAGGATTTGTGCGATACCGCGTTGATGTTCGACCGGGAAGAGCGCGGCGCCGAGCAAACCCAAGAAGAAACGCCACCGGGGGAACCCGCCGCCGCGGCCACCACTCCGCCCCCAGAACCCCCGTCTGTTGCGCGCGCGCCGGAGGTCGACTCGAGCGTCTCCGATCCTGGACCAACCGCCAGCGACGTGTGGGCCCCTCGCCGCCCGGACAGGCAGGCCCCGACGGCGGGCCCCCCATAGGTCTGGCGAAACCCTCGATCTCCGAGCGCTCCCGCCTATCTCTGTGAAGAGCGGCTCGATCCGTTCCCCGCCAGCGCCCGCGATCCTGCCGACGAGGCCCTGAAGATCGTCGGAATCTGCGCCCGACCGTTGCATCGGCCACCACGGAGGGGCAGAACGCTGTGGGCCGACCGTTTTCATCAACTCGTGGATTCAGTTTCCCAGGGCCCGATGGAGGCTGCCCACATCGCAGATCATAACGGCAAGGTTGCGATTGTCTCCATTCCGCTCTTTCACCATGTTCTTGAGTATCACGGCCTTCGGCATGTCCAGCCTGTGAAACAAATGGACCTGCGTGCCATCGTCTTCAAGCACGTGGACCTGCAGCTTCTCCAAACCGTGTTCCTCTGCGAGCGTGACCAGCTTTCGAGCGATCAGAACATCCAGCCCGACATCGCGATGTGTTCCGGCAACCACAAGACGGATGAGCCCCGTGTGCTGCCCCCACCCAGACCGGGGGATATAAAGCGTTCCCTCGGCCACGATCTTGTTGCCATCCTCGGCTACGAGGGGGATGACGTGCCCGGAATCAAGGTTCTGTGTCCATTTGCGTATCAGGTCGGAGCTTTCGATGTCGTCCAGGGGGAACAGCCGGCCCTTCTTCGGCAAGGCCTGGAAGAAAGCGAACAGCCTGTCAGAATCCGCACTCGCCAGCGGACGGAGCCCCACCGTCCGGTGGTCTGTAAGCTCGACCGTCTCTGCGATAGCCAACATCGATAACTCCAATCCCCTTCTTGCGTATGACGTCCGAGAGGAGGACTGAGCGCCGTGACATCCCTACGAGCCGATTCCTTCCCGGCCGTTTGCCCGAGGCATCGCCAGCACCGCCTTGGCCACGTTCTGAGGCATCGGAACAGCACGACCTAGCGAGAACCCCAACGCGGCCCCTCCCCCAGAGTCACCAGAGTCTACCAGAAGTCGGCCAGTGTTCCTATCGCCGGTGGCGTTCGGCCGAAACCGCAGCTATCGCCGGTTCCAGCGGTTCACTTCTTTCCGCTCGGCGTCTGGCCAACGCCGTTCACATAGACGATGCGATACTGTTCTCGGCCGAATTCGTCCCAGTGAATCTCGGGCCCGTGCTTCCTGCCGTTGACCCATACCACCTCACGGCGCTTCTTGCCATTTGGGCGCCATTCAGTGTCCGCACCGTTGCGGATCCCGTGACCCACCGTCCATCGCCGTGCTAAGGTGCCGTCCGGATGCCACTCCGTCCAAGTGCCATGCTCCTTGCCGTGTGAGTAGCCGCCCTCCTGCGAGAGATTGCCGTTGCGATGCCACTCACGCTTCTTTCCGTGCCGAGTACCGCAGACGTATTCGAATTCGAGTCTCTTGCTGCCATCTCTCCATGACTCGGTCGTCTTTCCGTGTGGAATCACTCTCCCATCGTCAAGCCGAACGCACTCCTGGCGAACGAACACCTCGCCGTTAAGCTGTGTTCTTTCGGTCAACTCGATCGGTCTACCGCGACACTTGGAGTCGTTCGGCGCCCGCATGTCCGAACCGGGCGTCGGCTCGCGTGCCGTCTTGGTCTCCATGGAGTGACTATCCTTCGTCAGGCAGCCGCCGAGCAGCACCGGAAGGCAGAATATTGTTGCCGTGTTGATCAGACACAGCATCGAGACTCCTCTTCTCATCGCAATCGCTCGTTCAAGTGTAGTGGGCAGGACCGCACAGTCCCACTCCAAGACACTCGGTTCGCTGTTCGCCCGCGAGCATAATACTAGACGGCCTCGTCGCTCAGACATCCAGAAGGAAGTTCGCGACCGTCAGCCGGGAAAGGTGCTCCCACTGGCTTGTCGCCGTCCGCTCAATTCGCTCCCCGGGTGGGCGGTGCAGCCCGGCGTAGAGAAGCCTACCGGCGAAGGTCGTCGAGGCAGTGCCCAACCACGCGAGCCTGCGGGCTCGAACCGGTTTGCCATCCGGCAGGGACTCATTCAAGTCCGTTGCCTGGAAGCGGCACTGCGGCAAGCGGCGGATCGAAGACGGCCGAGCCATGGGACGGGGGGCGTTTTTGCCCGATGTCAATGAATGGTCACTTCCTGGCTGGTTCCTGGCAAATGGGTGTCAATCGATGTCAATGGATGTTATCGGATGTCACCCTGAATGTGCGCAGACCCCTGTAAACACAGTGTTTCGGCGGTTCGCCGACCCGGGTGCGGGGGTTCGATTCCCCCCGCCTCCATTGTAACCTATTGCAGGACAAGAGGTTACGAGCGTTACAAAACACTTCCTGGCTATTTCCTGGCAAATGTGCCCCGGAATACCCTAACGGATTGCTAACATTCGGGCGAGATGGGGTGGGGGGAACCGGCGGGGCATCCCAGCGACCAGCAGCATGAAGGGCAGGACTAGCTCGGTCCGCTTACCACGTACGCCAGCCTCGCCCACCGGAATGTCTCCGGCTTCCCGGACCAAGAACGCCGATTCCCTTTCGGAAGACGGCTTTAAGTGGTGTCTCTGAGGAGGGACAGCAGATGACGCATAGCGTGAGCTGAGCGTCGTAGGTGCTCGGATGCGGCTCGAGTTCGTCGGGTTCAATGCTCGACGAACTCGCGGCGAGCTCAAGATCGCCCAGTTTACCGTCTGTGGTGGCGACGAATCCTGGCGTTTGGCGGGCGGAAGGGGCCGTCCGCGATGCCCGCTTCGATCCAGAGCCCGGGAGTCGCGTGACAGCGGGCTTAACGTCGAGCAAGGCTTCGGCGAGTGCCACCCTGCACGTACGGAACTCGCGCTTTGAACCGTCGGATTGTCGGAATGTCGGCTGTCTCGCACCGTTCGCGGGCGAGGCCAGATCGCGTTTGCCGGGCAAGAGCCGCCTGCGACCCCTCTTGCGGGGCCGGGGGTCCACTTCCCGGCGCATCACCTGCTGGCTTTGACCTCAAGCCGCCGAGCCGACAAATGTCAACTCCGCTCGTGGATGCTGAGTCGTGGCGACGGCACCGGAGCCGACGGGACCGCCAGTGGACGCAATGGCAAGTACGGCGCCCCCTGAGTTCTCTTCGTCAGCCTGATCGGCAGGTGGATCAATGCGCGAGTGTCCTCACACCGGGACACACGTGTGAAGGCGCTCGCTCGATTGAGTGGTCCTGCTGCCGGTGAATGTTCCGATAACTATGCCGTCCTGGGTGGCGAAACAGATGGATCGGGTTTTCAGCCACAGCCGAAACACCTGAGTCAACCGCGAAGTGCACCCGCCTGCGGTCAGAGTGACTTGCCTACCGACAGTGCCATTCTGCCAATGAGCACACGCTCTTCGAGAATCGTAAGCGCGTGATCAGCCCCGCTCACACCCTTTCGTGCGACACGGCGAGGAATGCGTTTGTACGGAATGTCGCGCGAGATCACGTCTTCAACCTGAACAGAGAGTGTCTCAAGCCACTCGCGCACGATCTCGTCGAGGGGAACGCGCAAACCGGCAACCACCCGTCGCCCCAGTACAAACACCGCCAGCCCCCCCCTTCGCAGCCTACGACACACCGCCACCAATGACTCCCACAAGTCGCAAAGATACGCGGCAACTTCCTTCGCTCGACGACAGTCGCGTTGCTCGACGCGGCGAACCACGCGCTGCGCGATCTCGCCAGGTACGCACAATTCGCCACGCAGCCGGCCGCCGAGTGCCCTTTGGTCAAGTGACATAATCTCTTCATGGCTCATACGAAATGGAGGGTTCTGCATGGCCTGTATCCACAAGAGGGGTAAGCGGCTGAATTGACCATACGCCACGGTCGTCTTGGCGTCTCCGTACGGAGGGCTAGTCACAATTGCGTCGAATGTTCGGCGGCGCAGCTTTCCGCGACAGATCTGGCGTATATCACTTCTAAACAGTTCGATGGACCCCCTTCTCCGCTCAACGCGTGGCGACTCTTGGAAGAGCCTTAGCCACTTGCTGTTCTTGTCTGATACAGCCTTGAAGACTTGTCGCGGCGACCGAAAGAAACTCCGCCGTTCGGCTGGGCCAATCCGGTACAGCTTATGCTCGCTGCCTCTCGTATAAGAGCACATACGTACTGTCTCGCTGAAGCAGACAAGAAGCGCGGTGCGTAAGTGTGAGCGGGGCGAGGTCTGTAGCTCGATCGCCGTCACCAGCTGTGCCAGTTCCTTCGTGGCTCTCTCCGGAAACCAAAAGCCAAAGTCAAACTGGTGGTTCCGAATTCGACGCATCACCTCCGCGCCACGCAACCTAGTTGACACCTGGACGATCTCAGCGCAAGTTTGGCCGACGCGCTCCCACCGCGGGGGCAACAAACGAGCCTTGGCAATCAGTGTCGCCAGTGGATTCATGTCGACGCCCACAGAGTGCAGTCCGCGGTTACGCGCCGCGACAAGCACGCGGCCCGTACCGCAAAACGGGTCGAGTACGGTTCTTACCCCTGCACCGTACTCATCGAGCACAGCTTCGATAACCGCTGGCGACATCATTCCCGGATACGGATGAATCCGGTTTACTTCGTGCATCACGGAGGTGCCGCGATAGCGAAATCCAGAATGACGTCGGCTGAGCATGCGCGTAGCCATTCAGCACGCACCCTTCTGAAAGACGTAAATGGCTTCTTTGCTCGGTATTGCCGCTCGATTCACCAGCCGTTGCCGACTGCGCTTGCGTTCTATTGGGTCCGCAACCAAAGTGAGTTTGACCGCCGACATCGCATCGAGCAGTGATCGTGTAATCTCCTGATCAGCGTCCCGGACACAAGACTGACCGATGACAAAGATGCAGATTGCGGCCGGTCGAAGTGAGTCCGCGATGCACTTTGCGGCCGATGCCATCTCGCTTAGATAGTCACACGAGGCTGTCTTTCGAAAGCGCTTCCATCGCGCGCCGATTTCGCAACCCTCGAATTCCTTGAGGCTCCACCCGAACCAATCAAAACTGAGCCGCTGGGAGCGCACGTAGTCTGTGACACCGACGTATGGTGGCGATGTCACAACGAGATCTATACTCCTCTGCGGCAGGCCAACTGAGCGTATGTCAGCAGCAATCACTCGGCTTGATAGCAAGTACCGCTCATAAGTCTCCCAGGGAGACAGTTGCTCAGCTAGGGAATCAAGTTGGCGCAGAAGTCGGTCCAGCCGGCGGATAAACAGCTTAGCTGCCGGTTTGTAAGGCGCGTTTGCCGGTCGCATGTTGTCGGCGACGTAACCCCAGTGCCTACTCTGGCCAGACGCCGACTTCAGAATCGAGCTAAACGCGCACCGTAGCAGTCCACCGATGTCGCCGTGATCCCTGTTACACAAGTGCCAGAGCGACATTAGCTCAGCGAAGGTCTTCGGGTGATACCAACCGCTCGCGCGTGCCTGATGAGAGACTGCCTCGGCTCTCTCGATGCGCTCGGGCTCAAAAAGACTCGGCGGAGCGGTCACAGCGCATGCCTCCGCGCGGACTTCCTGCACCGCTGAGATCAGCTGTACAGGTGATCGACGAAGCAACTTGGCTTCGGCGATCATAGCGCCAACGGGATTACACTCAATACCCGTGACGTAGCGCCGGGCCATGATTGATTCGAAAAGGGTTGTGCCGGATCCGCAAAACGGGTCTAGCACCTGCGAGTCAGGTTTCGAAAACAGGCTCACTAGGAGGCGCGGAATCTGTGGCGGGTAGGTGGCCGGATACCAGTGAAGGTCATGAAGATCCTGGGCCGTCCACGCCCCGTTCAAGTCCCAGTTAATGTCCTTGAGACGACGCATTGCCACCTTGAGGTCTGAGGCACGCATATTAGTCAAACAACCTTGCCGGGGGTCCACTTCGCTCAATGGCCTGCGCCGCAGTGGGCCACTGACAATCGTATACGCGACGTCCTCGACCGCCACAAGCGTCCGTGATGTACGCGATCAGCCTATCGATCTTTGCCGCACTAATACTGCGTTGCTGGGAAATGCAGGCTCCAAAAAGCCACCCATCTGGCTGTTGACCGACAGTGACAACTTCATCATTGTCTGTGACCCTAACCGTTACCGGCCGGTGCCGCTTGTCAGGGATCGCATATAGCCAGCACTCGTGCCCTAACATTTTCGCCACTTTCTGCTCGTGCTGTATGAGGTTGGGAAGACCTGGGAAGTCGCCATGAATCCACACAAGTGCCGCGGTCTCGTAGAGATTTCCGGCATAAAGGCGCCCGAACACCCTAGCCTCCTCTCTACAGCCACCCCGTAGTCTGTCCGTAACCTCTTCGTACGTCAGCCGCCAGTCCTCGTCCAACAACCCACCATTAGCACCGCGGGCAATTAGGCGAGCGAGCGTGCGTACAAGCATAGTCTTCGCTGCGAAGTCCCGAGGCGCAAACATGAGCCGTCGATACACTTCGGTGCGCAGTTGTTGCCACTCTTTCACGAGGGCCAAGCCCTCACGGCCCATGCGTAGCGTTCCATCAGCGACTGCCAGTACCCGCGCGAGCATGATGGGCAATTCCTGACGAAAGCGCAAGCCCATGTGGAATGCTATGCGGCACACGTTATCTATGTTGTCGATATCCACGGAACCGTTGAGCAGAGGGCCGAGCGCGCCGCCCCCACGGATCGTCGTCAGCGCTTCCGTAACAACGTGGGCGGGAAGGCCATGCCGATCAAGTTCTCGACGGAAGCCAACCTCCTGGCCATCGAATATCTGAAACGCTGTTCCTCCAGCATCCACCTTCCCGGAGAATAGCGACTCAAGGTGGCTTTCATGATCGAACGACCGACCAGCCAGAGCAAAGGCCTCTTCCATGAGATGGCCGAGTCCGGGCATCGCCGCATCATGAAGAAGCGCAGCGGTCTGTAAAGTGACCGCACGCTCTTCATCCAGCCCGCGCGCCCGGGCGACTACTCCCGCGAGGACCATGGTGCCGATCGCATGTTCGAACCGCGACACCTGCGCGATGCCGGGCATGTCAAATGACGGGATATTCGAAAGAAAAACATGCCTAAGCCTCTGGATCTCCGGGCACCAAAGGATGTCTGCAAGGGGTTGTCCAAAGCTAGATTCGCCGTAGAGTGCGTCAATGATCACTGTCCATCCCCCTCACTTGTGGATCGCGTTTCCTGTGGTGTGCGGTCAGCCGAATCGCTCAGCGTTATGGTTCTATCGACAAGGCTTTTCATTGTCGCCATCACATTACCTGACATTCCGTTGTGCTCGACTATAAGCGTGAGCATTCCGTATGAGCGTTCAGTCGGAAGCATATGGTGAAGGAAGATGCGAACTTGCTCCTCACTATCCGCCAGAGCCAAGGCCGATGAGGAATCATATACCATCAGGCACGGGACTCGCTCTTTGCGATCCGCTTGCTGTTGCTTGCTCTTGATGTGATTGAATGCCTGCTTAACCCCAACGTTGCATAAATCTCACCGATTTGCTTCACGCTGCGGGGCGTAGGCGGGCGAGTATGCCGAGCAGTTTTTGCTTGACCATGCCGCCTCCG
>SDBU01006768.1_pt1 | contig 13400 bp, 15 predicted proteins | sample 2277071 | NCBI WGS metagenome assembly SDBU01 (sample SAMN10397929, study PRJNA504765) | marine sediment metagenome | isolation source: marine sediment core GS08_GC12, 126 cmbsf | place: Arctic Ocean: Gakkel Ridge, Loki's castle | collected 2008 | reverse complement strand
TGAGGTCGAGCCATAGTTTTGTGACAGTGTTTAACTGGCTCAGCTCCGGTGGGCATACGGCATTCCTTCAAGATGCCGACTCGCTCATTATGCGAACTTCTGAGTTAATCGAAGTGATCAAGTACTTAAAAGAGACATTCCCGAGTTTGGAAAGGATTACTTCCTATGCTAGGGCCAAGACTATTTACCGTAAAACCGTGGAAGAACTAAAGGGTATCAGGGCAGCTGGGTTGAACAGGTTGCATGTTGGATTAGAGTCTGGTGATGATGAATTGCTGAAACACATCGATAAAGGTGTCACTGCCGAACAGCACATTATAGCAGGAAGGAAAGCCAAAGAGGCTGGTTTTGAGTTTTCGGTATATGTCATGCCCGGATTAGGAGGCCGCACCATGTCCGAACAACACGCGAAAAATACTGCTCGAGTGCTCAACGAAATCAATCCGAGCTACATCAGGTTGCGCCCCTTCGTACCCAGACCCGATACGCCTTTATTCGATGAATATAAAATGGGGAGCTTACAGCTGTCGTCGCCCCACGAACGCTTAAGTGAGCTCAAAACGATAATAGAAGCTTTGACAGTTACATCTCGCGTATGTTTCGACCACATGATGAATGCTTGGCGGAAGGAATCCAGCGAACTGTTGTTTACGCAAGACTATGAAGGATACAAATTCCCAGAAGAGAAAAGAAGGGTTTTGGAACTGATCGAAGAAGGCTTGCGGGTCAAACAATCGATGCATATCGATGCTAAGGATATGGTAGAAATGCCACACTTGTAGCCGCAGAAATGAGCGTGCTCGTTCCGAACTATTGGGCTAGTCTTGTTAATCTTTCTCAACTGCACAAGCTGACGATTTGTTCAGAAAACAAACAAAAGGAGACTGTGTATATCCGGTCACAGTCTCCTTTTAGTAACCTCAAATAGATTGAGGTTAGGATTTCCCTATCCGGAACATTTTAGTACCACATGAGGGACATATACCCTGAGTTGCCGGCTTACCATTCTTCATGGTTATAGCTTTCGAATCCTTCATCTCCTTCTTAGACCTACATTTAACACAATATGCTTGTACCATGTCTGCCTCCTTTATGCTGACTAATGCATGAACGATATCAGCTAGTCGTATGCTATGTCAATATTCTGGATGCGTTGCACATTCTAGCGTTTTGTTACTTCGGGGATAAAAAAGGTTTCTTATTTCATCAATGCTTCCGTACCTAAGCTGACCTCCCCCCAAAAAGGAGGACAGGTGACTTGTGGCTCTTAAATAACACATTCAGACACTCTGTTAGAGATTTAGTCTGGCTTGCTAACTTTCCTTCGCATCATGTGCCCTGACGTATCCGGTAAATGAGATAACACCAGCAGTGTTAACTTGCATTGGAGTTACCGGAGTAATAAAATATGTGTTGGGTTCGGGTAAGCCAGTAACTAATAGACTTCTAGTTTATGCTGGATTGGGGTTAAAGTTCGCCGATTTTAGAATCAAGAAAGAACTGCATTGTGAGCACTACCGTCACTTACGGAGCGGAGAGTGAGTACTAAAGTAAATATGTCTCCCGTTTTTGTACCATATACTAATAAGCAGGGAGCAGTCGAAGTCGACGCCGCTAAAAACGTCGGTGTGGGCCTTAACCAAGTAGCCGAATTCTTCCCTAAGATTAAGCCAGAGTTATTTGACGATGATGGCAATCTGCGCTATTATGTTAACATCTATGTCAATGGCGAAAGCCCCTACCCAAACCTGTTAACCAAATCGGTCAAGAATAAGGACAAGGTATACATAGTCTTCCTCGTTGCCGGAGGATAAATCTCGATAAGGAGGTTAATGATGATCACTGGTGGGTACATAGGGAAATTGTTAAGGGTGGACCTGAGTAGCAAGAAAATAAGGGAGGAAAAACTAGACGAGGAAGCAGTCAGGAAGTTCAGTGGACAGCTTGGGCTAGGAGTAAAGATAATGTATGATGAAGTCCCGCCCACGGTTAAAGCCACTGACCCAGAGAACCGGTTAATCTTTCTGACCGGGCCGTTTACCGGGACACGGGTACAGGCACCTTCTAATTTTCAGGTTATCTCCATGAATTCCATTACCGGCTGTCACTTTGCCGTTGGCAATTCTCATGGCTTCTGGGGGGCACGCCTCAAGTTTGCTGGCTATGATGGCATAATAATACAAGGGGTGGCAGACAAACCGGTGTATCTATGGGTACATGATGGGGAGTGTGAGATTCGTGATGCCGGCAAGCTCTGGGGTAAGACTGATAGTTTTGAGACCGAGGACGCCATCAAGGAAGAGTTAGGTCAGGAGAAGGCCTCGGTGGTAGCGATTGGTCCCGGGGGAGAGCGTCTGTGTGCTGGTGCTATGGTAGAGAATGACTATGGGCACGTTGCGGCTAAGGGGAACACAGGCGTGGTAATGGGTTCGAAGTATCTAAAAGCGATAGCGGTATATGGGACGGGTAAGATACCGGTTGCCAAACCTCAGGAGTTCAGTCGGTTTGCGAGAAAATGGCGAGAAGAGAGCTTCATTACGCCTTCGGGAGTTAATATCAATTCATGGGGAACGGCAGGGTTAATACCGACGATTCATAAGGCTGGTCAACTACCAACTAAAAACTTTACCACAGGCGTCTTCCCGGAGTTTCAAAAAATAACCGGACAATTCATGAGAGAGACATATGAGATCAAGCGGAACCCCTGTTATGGTTGTAGTTTTGCTCACTGTCATATAATGACTGTGACTGAGGGTCCCTATAAAGGCTTCGTGGGGGAAGAGCCGGAGTATGAGAGCATGTCCAATCTTGGCTCTCTGCTGGGCATAAGTGATGCTGGTGCTATAGCCTGGCTGACCGATTATGTAGATAGGTTGGGTTTGGATGGTAACTGGGCTGGGTCAATAGCGAGCTGGGCAATGGAAGCCTATGACAGGGGTATGTTGACCAAGGATGCTCTAGGGGGGCTGGAGATGCGCTGGGGTGATGAAAAGGCGGCGGCTGAGCTATTGAGAAAGGTGGCCTATAGGGAGGGTATAGGTGACATTCTTGCTTTAGGTTTAAAGAAGGGGCCGGAGAAAATTGGTGGTAAAGAAGCTGCTGCTTTTGCCGTGCACTTTAAAGGAGAGGCTAACCATGCCCATGATAGCCGGGCGTCATGGGGTCAACTTTTGGGATTGGCCGTTTCTGGCGCTGGGCCGAGATGGGAGGCGGGTAGTCTAGATACCAGAGTGGATCCGGACTTGGGCTACAAAGAGGCTCTGGGTAGATACACCACCGAGGGAAAGGCCGATGCGGCGCGAAAAACTCAGCTAAAGAAGCTCTTCCAGGATACTTTGGGCGTCTGTTCATTCGGTTTTGGTAGCATGGATACTACTATCAAGGCTTATACCGCTCTCACTGGCTGGCCGCTTGACATTAATGAGACATTCCTGATTGGCGAGAGAATAGCTAATATGCAGCGGTCGTTCAATGTCAGGCATGGCTTTAAGCCAGAGATGGATCTAGATTTGTCGCCGAGGCTGCTGGAAGCACCTCCTGACGGTGGGGCTAAAGGTAAGACCATTGCTCCATATTTGGAAAGCATGGTGAAAGAATATAACCGGCTTATGGATTGGGACTATGAAACAGGCTGGCCCTCAAAAAAGAAGCTACATGAGCTTGACTTGGACAATGTAGCAAAAAATTTCTGGGGCGGAAAGGGCTAAATTTACCACCCTTTAAAAATCCCTCTATCCAAACCCTGTTTATCTCCGAGTAGAGACCTGTTTGATGAAATCCAGAAACTCACCTGCGAGATATATTCTTAACCTTTGTCCGAGGTGGACGCAGGGGGAAATGAGTGCAAATAAGCAATGGATCAATGCTACAACTGTAATAACTTCCAGTTTGTCAGGCTCTTTTCATCGTAAGTGTAGACGTTATTATCATTATATCTTGAGCTACCCTTTACATTTATGGCGATTCCACCCCATAGTTTCTTGCTTTTCTTGTTCTGTTCCTTGATATAGTTCTGTAGGTGTCCAGCTCTTGTTTTTGCATCCTTCGCTGTAATTCCACCCTTCGTATCAAATAAACCTATAGAGCCGTCTTCAAATTGAACTATAAAATCAACGTAGAAGCCTCTTGCAAAGCCAGACTCATCTTCGTACATAACTGCAAAATACTTTATTTCGCCTTCTCTATTTTTAAACCACCACTTGATTTTATTAGAATTATCGATCAATTCAATAGACTGTTTTTCTGGGTTACTTGGCTTCTTCGTAAAGTATGGTTTAATAATTGATACTGCCTTCTCTTCATAGACATACCTGCTGTTGTAATTTATGATTACAGGAACTTCCCATTTAGGAACTTCCTGTAACTCCCTTTTCTCGCTAAGCTGTTTAACTACGTACTTCTTCCTCTTTTCAAGCTTCTTTATCTCTCTTACCAAGTCTTCCTGTGACCAGCCAGAATAGTCTTTCTTTGGTATGTTCTAACCTTCCTAATTTGTTTCTCTAATAGCCATTCTGGTGGCTCGTAAGAGTAAAACCCAGGAAGTGATCGACCTATTGTTCCACCTTTTCATTTTGCGAGGTATCCCGGAACATCTTCGTTCTGATAATTGCCGGGAGTTTACGGCCAAAGCTGTCAAAGCTGGCTCAATCGATTAGGAGTCAAGACCCTGTATATTGAACCGGGCAGCCCCTGGGAGAATGGTTATATTGAATCTTTTAACGGCAAACTAAGAGATGAGATGCTTGACCGCTAAATTTTTACGACACCGAAGAAGCCAGGGTATTGATTGCACAGTGGAGGAGGGAGTATAATCAGGTACGTCCGCATAGTGCCAAGAACTATCGTCCACCAGCACCTGAGGCTATTTTAACTATGACAACGATGTAAGAACTAGTACAACTAATGGAGGTAGGTCAATATGGAGTACGGTGAAATGGAAGAAATGACGATTATTGAACTTCAAGAAAAGATGGCTTCGGGCATGTATAGTGCGAGGACAATTGCTGAAATGTACCTTGAGTGTATTGAGGTCCGTGACAAGCAGGGGCCGGCAATCAACGCCATCATTGAACTCAACCCTGACGCTCTAGCGATTGCTGACTCACTTGATGCAGAGCGTGAAGTAAAAGGTGCTCGTGGCCTATTGCATGGCATCCCCATTTTGCTGAAAGACAATATTGATACCGCCGGTCAAATGGTAACGACAGCTGGCTCACTTGCCCTTACTGGTTCGGTTGCCTCTCAGGATGCCTTTGTAGCGCAAAGGCTTTGTGAAGCGGGGGCGGTAATTCTTGGCAAAACTAATCTCAGCGAGTGGGCCGGCTTCAGGTCTGCTCACTCGAGTAGCGGCTGGAGCAGTCGAGGAGGCCAGACCCGGAACCCCTATGCCCTTGATCGTAGTCCTGGTGGATCTAGCTCAGGCTCGGCAGTAGCGGTAGCCGCTAATCTCTGTGCTGGAGCGATAGGTACCGAAACAAATGGCTCTGTTGTTTCCCCGTCATCGGCAAATTCTATAGTTGGGATTAAACCTACCGTAGGTCTTGTTGGCCGGTCTGGGATCATTCCAATCGCTCATAGTCAGGATACGGCTGGCCCAATGGCAAGAACGGTCACTGATGCTGCAATTCTGCTCGGCGCGCTTACCGGTATAGATCCGAGGGACCCGGTAACCCAAGAAAGTCGTGGGAAGTCCTATGTAGATTACACACGATTCTTAGACCCGGACGGCATGCGGGGAGCCAGAATTGGCGTGGCTCGTAATTTCTTCGGCTTCAACGAGAAGGTAGACCGAATAGTTGATGCGTCTATTGAAGAAATGAAGCGTCTGGGGGCTGAAATCGTCGATCCGGTCAATACTGTCACGACTGAACATGTCAAACTTGAGCTGTTCAGTGATGTGGAATTTGAAGTACTCTTATACGAGTTTAAAAATGACCTCAACGACTACCTGGCGGTACTCTCACCTGATTTTCCCGTACATTCTCTGAAGGAGCTCATCGAATTTAATGAGCGAAATCGTGAAAAGGTGATGCCGTACTTCGGTCAGGAAATCTTGCTCCTTGCCGAAGCAAAAGGTCCGCTCACGAGTGAAGATTACCTAAGAGCTTTACAAGAAAACCATCGTCTCTCAAGGACAGAAGGAATCGATGCGACGTTACTTGAGCATCAGCTGGACGCAATTATTGCGCCAACTACGGGGCCCCCCGGGATGACTGACCTGATAAACGGGGAGCACCGTTTAGGTAAGAGGAGTTCATCCCCGGCTGCTGTCGCTGGGTACCCTAATATCACTGTTCCTGCCGGGTATATATACGGTCTCCCCGTCGGTATTTCGTTTTTCAGTGGGGCTTACCAGGAGCCAACGCTTATTAAGCTGACCTTTGCTTTTGAGCAGGCTACCAAGGTTCGCCGACCACCGCGGTTCTTAGCAAGCGCCGACTTGGGAGGTTGACAATAGCGCTTGTATGGGAATCAACCTCATTATCAATGGTGGATTCCTGCAAATACAGGCTCCATTGTCATGCTCACTGCGAGTTGATATGGGAAATCCCAGTTAATTGTTCAAAAAGAGAAACTAGAAGGCAACAAATGAGGGTAAAATAAGTGTATTATTGTGTTATGAGCAAGTGAGAAGGAAATCTGAGCTGCATAATAGACGAAAGGCAATAATCATGCTTATGGATGGGTGTCGTCCCGATACTCTAAGCCAGGCAAATACACCCAACATTGATTTCTTGTGGGAGAATGGATCTTATTCTTGGAGAGCACAGACCGTATACCCCAGCATAAGCCTGCCTTGTTATTGCTCCCTTTTTTGGGGGGTGAATCCTGAAGAACATGGTGTTCAATCCAATGAATGGCGAGAGGACCATAGTTATAAGGAACCAACCCTATTTGATCTGTGTAAGGAAAAAAGACTAAAAACAGCTATAGTTTATGGATGGGAACCACTCGATCACATAGCCAAGGGGGGCATTGTAGACATATTGGATACGAATCCCATTTATTTGACTGATGATCTTGAAATAGCCCGTTCTTGTGTCAGGATCATAGAACAGAACGAGCCGGATTTTGCATTCTACCTTTTCAATAATATTGACTACATTGGGGAAAGGGAAGGATGGGCGTCCGATGAGCAGATTAAGGCAATAGAAGATTGTGATAAAGCCATTGGTGAGATTCTAAATGCCTTAAAGAAAGCTGATATCCTTGAAGAGACAATGATAATTGTTCTTGCTGACCACGGTGGGCACGACAAAACGCATGGAGATGATATCCCAGAAGATATGACTATACCCTGGATATGTTTTGGTCCTAGAATCAGGAAGGGATATGAAATAAAGAAAGATATTGTTATCCACGATACAGCTGCTACAGTGGCTTATGGGTTGGGTCTAGAAATTCCTTCCTCGTGGACAGGTAAGCCAATTGAAGAAATATTTTTAGAATAATATTAGGCCGTACAGGTCAAAAGGTAGAACCAAAACCTTCTCCAAAACCTTTGCCCTTGTCTACTGAAGCTCGAATCCCCAAAGCCTCTGAGATACGGTAGCCCAGGTGAAATAATAACCTAATGAGCAGCTTGTCGCGGAGATATTCAGCGGCCTCTTCGAGCTCCATAACCTCTTGTGGTTCAAGATAGCTGGTAACCGCCTTACTCTGGGTCACTCCTTACCCTTTGTGTTGTGGCCATCACTGCCGTGATAAGACCTGCCCAGAACGCAGGCTGAATATCCCCTTGTATAACGACATCATCCCCAACCTCTATATCTTGAGCCTCACCAGCATTGACTATCCTATTAATCAAGAATATCATATAAGCCATAAAAGCAAGGAGATTGGTACAAGTCTACGGACCTTGTCAGCATATCCAGTCAAGCATGAAAAGTACAATTATAAATACAGATACAACATTCTTAACTAACAAGGAGGTGATATGACAAAACCAAAGGCATTTCAGGTGGAACAGTTCATACCCGCTAAGCTCTGGGTTGAGTTGAGGGATCTGAGGAAGGATAACAAACTACGCCTGCGAGAACTCGTAGAGAGAGAGGGTAATGGAAGAGTGAGACGCAAAAAAATCACGGAGGAAGGCAATTTAATGGTCCTGGCGGCGGATCATCCCGCCCGTGGAATAATGTCGTCAGGTATTGACGAGACTGGCATGGCCCACCGGCTGAATTATATTGGCCGGATTCTACGGGTAATCTGCGGGAACCAGCAGGTTGATGGAGTTATGGGCACACCTGACGTGCTAGAGGACTTAATATTATTTAACTACCTGAATAAACAGCACGGTGGCGATGATTTCCTCGCCAAGCGTCTGCTGATAGCCTGTATGAATCGTCTTGGCCTGCAAGGTGCGGTATTCGAACTAGATGACGGGCTGTCCGCGTATACTGCAGCTTATGCTAAATACATGGGGATAGATGGAGTGAAATTGATGTTTCGCTATGACCCTCACTCGCAGGATTCAAAGCGGACGCTGGAGTACTGTGTGCTGGCAATGAACGAGTGTCACAACCATAACTTGCCTGTTTTTCTTGAAGGGCTGGCCGTCGAACTCAAAGATGGGAAACTGGAACAGAAAAAGGATATAGAGTCCTTAATGCAAGTTGTGTGCATTGCTAATGGTCTCTCTACCTCATCCCTCGGCACATGGCTAAAATTACCTTACGTCCGAGGCTCTAGCAGGTTCGATTATAGAGATGTCATAGCCGCAACCTCCTACCCGGTTCTGGTCCTGGGAGGAGCTGCGACCGGTCAGCCAGAGGAGCTTGTTAGTAATATCAATGAGGCAATGACTGCCGGAGCCTCAGGTGGTCTGTTGGGACGGCAGGTTCTCTTCCCCGGCCAGCATGACCCCTATGCAGTCGGAAGGGCAGTCAGTGAGGTTATTCATAACCGTAAGGGAAGTAATAAAGAAGTTATGGATAGAGCGATGCGATTGTTGACGTATGAAGCTGGTAACGGTATTGACAGATTCACCGCGCTTTTTGGAGCAGCGAAATGAGAGGTAATGTCCTGATAGCTCAATCGGGTGGTCCAACGGCCGTAATAAATTCCAGTTGCTGTGGCATCATCCAGGAAGCGCTTAAACATGAGGATAGTTTCGGGGAGGTTTATGGGGCTATCAACGGAATCCTCGGAGTGCTTAGTGAAGAATTGGTCGATTTGAAAAGAGAGGATGCGGCGACAATAGAACTACTCAGGCAAACTCCATCCTCAGCTCTAGGCTCCTGTCGTTACAAGCTGACTGACAAGGACTATGACCGGGTGATCAATGTAATAGAAGCCCACGATATCCGGTATTGCTTCTTCATTGGTGGAAACGATACCATGGACACCGCTGCTAAAATGGATAAGCTTTTGAAAAAGCACAATCGTGAAGTGTGTGTGATTGGGGTTCCGAAGACGGTTGATAATGACCTTATTGGCATTGACCACTGCCCTGGTTATCCATCCGCGGCAAGATGGCTAGCCATAGCAGTTCGTGATGCCGGGCTGGATACCCAGGCGATTTACACCAGCGACACGGTCAAGATTATTGAAACAATGGGACGCCAGTCTGGTTGGCTGGTAGCGGCGTCGGCACTGGCAAGGAAGGCACCCGGCTCTCCCCCACACCTAATCTACTTCCCTGAGCGCCCCTTCCGCGAGGATAAATTTCTCCTCGACGTGAAGAGAGTCTACAGCAAACTGGGATATGCGGTGATAGCAGTCTCCGAGGGGCTCAGGGATAAAGAAGGAAAGCCACTTGTTGAGTCGAGAGCAGAGCACGATGTCGATTCGTTTGGTCACGCTCAGCGGGGTGGAGTTGCTGACTATCTCTGCCGCCTGGTGGCGAATAGGCTGGCTATTAAAGCCAGAGCTGATAAGCCGGGGACAATCCAGCGAGTGTCTATGGTATGTGCTTCTGAAGTAGACATTGAGGAAGCCTACGAGGTCGGTAAAGAAGCTGTTCAGTTGGTGCTGGAGGGAAAATCGGGATATATGATAACCCTGAAGCGAGAGCCCGGTGAGGAGTACAAATGCGCAAAGGGAACAATCGCCCTCGAGGAGGTGGCAAATAAGGAACGGTTAATGCCAGACGAATTCATCAATGGGGACGGCAACGACGTAACCGCGGAATTCCTTGGGTGGGCAAGGCCTTTAATACAGCCGGAATTGCCAGAATACGCGCACCTGAGAAGAATCCTAGTCGAGAAGAAGCTTAATGCTTTCCGCCTGAGATAGTAAGAGCAAACTGTTCGATATGTTGATGGACTTTGGTGTACTCACGCCGGGTACGGGCCAGGAATTAACTGGCCAGGGAAACAAGGAGAAAGCAAAATATTAAGGGGATAGTGAATGAAAACAGAGATATATGAAACAAAAGAAGAAATGGGGAAAGCAGCTGCAGAGAAGGCAGCAGAGCTTTTGAAAGAAGCAATAAAGGAAAAGGATGAAGCGGTCTTTGTGGCAGCTACCGGTGCATCCCAATTTGAATTTTTGGAAGCCCTCACAAGCATACCTTCAATTAATTGGGCAAAAACAGTAATGTTTCATCTGGACGAGTACATTGGTATTTCAGAGAATCATCCGGCGAGTTTCAGAAAGTATTTAAAGGAGAGATTGATTAATAAAGTATACCCTGGCAGTGTTTATTTGATTAACGGGGATTCTGAAGACCCTCAGTCAGAATGCGAGCGCATAAACAAAATTATTGGCAGCAAAGAAATTAATGTCTCCTTTGTAGGAATCGGGGAGAATGGGCACCTGGCTTTTAACGACCCTCCGGCGGATTTTAATGTCGCAGAACCATATATCGTGGTTGAGCTAAATGAGGCCTGTAGAAGACAACAGATTGGCGAGGGATGGTTCAGCACCCTCCAAGAGATTCCTCGCCAAGCGATTTCCATGTCCATTCAGCAAATTATAAAATCCAAGAATATAATTTGTACTGTTCCAGATTCTCGTAAAGCCCAAGCTGTTAAGAACTGCCTTAAAGGAAACATTTCCCCGCATAATCCTGCTTCCATATTAAGGAAGCAGGAGGGAGTGTTTTTATTCTTAGATAAAGATTCAGCCAGTTTGCTTAAGAGTAAATGATTTCCCATGCAAATTCGTACCACTGACGCCACTCACCATCTAGCTTGTCATAGTATAATGGGTGTTTTGGGGAGAGATAGGCGATCCGTAATCATCACACTGACGGACAAGTACAGGGAACTACTCAAGCAGTATATACCACTGGCAAGAGGTATCGTAGATCACATAATGTCGTCAATTAGTAAAGAGGAGAATATTAGATTAATACAGGGAGGATATATGAGTAAAAATTCTGTTAACCCAAACTAAGAATTGTTTCAGGTGGAGTTCGACTCTACTATTAAAGAAAAGGAGTATATATGGATAGAACGATTGTTATAAGAGTCGGAGGTATTGTACTTGATGCTATCTTATATGATTCTAATACTGCGAATACTATATGGGACACACTACCAATAGAAGCATATGCTAACACTTGGGGGGATGAGATATACTTCGCTATTCCTATAGATCAAGAGCTAGAGAAAGGTCAGGATCTAGTAAATATGGGTGACTTAGGATTTTGGCCTGTTGGTAAAGCCTTCTGCATTTTCTTTGGACCTACCCCTATGAGTAGTGGTAATGAGATTCGTCCAGCTAGTGCAGTGAATGTATTTGGTAAGGTTTTAGGTGATGCTACAGTACTTAGAGGGATTAGTTCAGGTACTGAGGTCTTTATAGATAAAAAAGGGAACTAAGTAAGGTGTCTTGAAGTCTTAAACAAACGCCATAAGACGTGTTTCAGGGGGAGTTCGACTCTTGCTTGTTAGTTTCCCCTATTTGATGTATTATCATCTACTAAAAAAATACTCCGTATAATGTCAATTTGAGGAGATAATATGAAAACTAAAGATAACACTGTTTTGATTACAGGTGGTGCAACAGGTATCGGTTTTGCTCTGGCTGAGATATTAGTTAATGCCGGTAATAAGGTGGTTATTTGTGGTCGGAGGGAAAATAAATTAGAAGAAGCCAGAAGCATGCTTCCACAAATACACACTAAAGTCTGTGACGTATCTGATAAGCATAACCGTGAATATCTATTTGAATGGATTAATGAGCATCATCCTGGCTTGAATATATTGATAAACAATGCGGGGATCCAGAGGGCAATCGATTTTAAAGAGGGGAATAATGCTCTTTTAGCCGGAGAGAATGAGATTGAAACCAATCTTGCATCTCCAATTTATATGACGGCTCTTTTTATCCCGCTGTTATTGAAGCAGACTAAAGCAGCTATTATTAACGTTTCCTCTGGTTTGCGTTCCCGACCGATAGCTGGTATGCCAATATATTGTGCCACCAAAGCTGGGCTGCATTCTTTCACAGTGTCTCTAAGAAACCAATTAAGTGATACTGGCATTAAAATGTTTGAGTTGGTGCCTCCAAGGGTTGCCACGGCATTGGGGAGAGAACCTGATGTAATCTCAGGGGGTATACCACCGTCTGAAGTCGCCGAGGCAACCCTGAAAGCGTTAGAGAATGATGAGTACGAGATAGTAGTTAGTCAAACGGATGCTGGCCCTAGATAAAGGTAGTAAACGTTCACTTTAGTGTTTTTTGGGTTCATGTAATGGAAACGATTCTTTAAACAAAACAAAGTGTTGTTTCAGGTGGAGTTCGACTCTACTCAATCTCCCCGTCCTCCGAATATATCTATTAGTAAAAATGGTTTGTATAGGTACTTTGACTTTTAGTTATTGAAATCATAAAATCAGAGTGTCGGTTGACCTAGTGTCTTAACACCCTGATTCTCTTCAAAACTTCCTTGGCAGGGATGGCTTTCTAGCTTTGGTAGGCCGTACAAATCTCGAACGTGTGACACCCTGATTAAAAGATACAGACCCCTCATGCTGCCTGGTGCTTCAGAGTGATATCTAGGCTTAAATAGTTTTATACCTTCGATGAATATCGTGCCTAGTAGTGTTTTTCAGTACTGAATAGGGCTAAACAATTCGTCAGCAAAAATGTTAGCAGGTGGAGTAGATTTGAGTTATTTGGACAATCAATTGACAGTAATGAGGGGAAGCAAAATCCACTAATGAATTTGTCCTGCCTGTGCGCGTAAGTAACCGGAAACTTGCTGCAGGACAATCTGAGTATTCCTACGTAAAACAGAAATAGAATCCCCATAATTAAAGGACTCGGTTAAATCAAGCATTTCTTTGCTCTCAATGGAAATCCCAAGCCTAGAAAATTATTCTTTTTTTCTACACTCGACAATTAGCTTATTGTTACCTCAAAATATTCCTGCTCTTTTCATTCCTAATCCACGGGTGTGAGTGCGGGTAGAGCTTTGATAGAAGTCTCTTAGTCGGGTAGAATAGGTG
>SDBU01006767.1_pt1 | contig 13403 bp, 14 predicted proteins | sample 2277071 | NCBI WGS metagenome assembly SDBU01 (sample SAMN10397929, study PRJNA504765) | marine sediment metagenome | isolation source: marine sediment core GS08_GC12, 126 cmbsf | place: Arctic Ocean: Gakkel Ridge, Loki's castle | collected 2008 | reverse complement strand
AGCATAGCCCTTTTCTAAAGCAAAAGTGCTTATCTGGTGGTGGCTTTCATTTTATGGAGAAGGCAAACGGTATTAAGTATTTGTACGCATGAGTGGACAGACATCCTCATGTTCGTCCAATGGTAGCTGGAGGTTTAGATAGTGATTGAAGGGGAGCAGAAATGCTCCCCTTTTCTTACTTGCTAATATGGGTTAACATACAGTAATTACCCACGTGATACACCTGATGATGGGAGGGAAAAACATGGCAATAGTATTCGGCAAAGAAGGAGATAACTTTTACGAAGCTTTTTATGAACCAGATCCCGTAAAACGTAAAGCGGCACTCAATGATTGGGTTAAAGATACAACCCCAGTTATACAAGATGCAGTCGCTGAAGAGTTGGAGACTTTCGTCGAGTTCGTTACACAAAATAGATGGACCGAAGAGGGGTGGAAGTTGGGTGAATCTAAGTTGAGACGAATCCAACCACAATACCATCTTGTTATGGATATAAAGCTTCGTTTGTTAACTGGACGCTATAAGGGTGAGCTACCTGCTTCGGCTTTTAAGAAACAGGGGAAACCACAGAATAGACAAAGCAACATCGCAGATGAAGACGATGATTATGATGAGGGCGGTCGTGCACCCAACGATGACCGCTCTGACTCCATGAATCCTAATAACGATGCTTATCAAGCTTCAATGGACAACAGAAGTGATCAAATGAATCCTAACAATCCAGCCTACGGGTCATCTAGGAGACGTTAAGTCACCCAGTATTTAGTTCTTTATTATGACTGGACAAACATCCCCATGTTCGTCCAGTGGTAGCTGGAGGTTTAGATAGTGATTGAGGGGGAGCAGTGATGCTCCCCTTTTTATTAACATGGTTAGATCAATACACATCTAGATATCTCTGTTATGAGTTTCTCCAAAAATAGTTACAAGAGTAATGCTATAGATTCGCCAGGTGCTACTTCTCAAGTAAGTTCTTTGAGCATTCATACCTTGGCAATCTACTATACGCTTACCCAGCTCATAGTGATTGTGGTAAAATATTACAAAAAGCTACAGTAGAGAAAGGAGGCAGAATGAACTGGAGACAATTCATCCGGGTGATGAAGATAGATGAAAGAGGAGCTCAGGCTAAGTATAAGGTTGCCGCCAAGGCAGCCAAGAGCCAAGCTATTAAGTCTATTTTTGATAATTTAGCATATGAAGAGAAAGTTCACATTGACGTTCTGGAGAGATTCGAAAGGGATCTAAAACTTCTGCTGGCAGAAGAGAAGAAGCGATAGGTTTACTAGACATTACAGCCTTTTTGGTCGAATATCTAGCCTGTCTATAAGCCTTAAACTTAAGATAAAACCTGATTTCACTTTTTTATTATGGTAAAACACGCATCCCGATGTTTGTCTAGTGGTAGTAAATTCTGAATATAAAACGTATTTAAAAAGAGGCGTCTGGTGTAATAATCGGGCGTCTTTTTATTTACTACTAACAGGACGTCGGAAAAACCATGCTTCGAAAATGTGGTTGGGTAGGTGTGTTCAAGATGTAAAATGAGAAGTGGAAAGTCGTTCTGAGAAGAGAAAGAGAGACGAAAAGGATGATAAGAAGAAATATCAATGGTGATAAAATTAAAGGACAATTGGAATTATGGAGTGAATGAAGCTGTGTGGACTAAACTACTTGTTAATATCAGTCTTGAAAATGTGTATTTTCGCTATTGGATATACATTAGCTCACGTTTATCCTGGACTAATATAGAGGAGATCTTTTTTTGAGACGGAGTATTTATCGATTTTTGCATTAGAGCGACATGGAGTGTTACCTTTGCACTGTACTTTAGCCATTCAGGATATTTTGGTATCTTAATTTGTATTGGGATTTCTTCTTGTACCATTCCGGTTAGACCAGATCCAACCTCTGTTTTCCCTTCATCTAGAAAGTGACCGCTGACTTTGCGCTGTATACCTTTATCAGGAGTATTATACTCTGCTGCAAGCCACACACGAACATAAGCTGGTTTCTCATGCGAGAGAAGGTAGGCATCAATATTTGCACTAAATGTCTTTGTCTCTTCTGGTTTCAAACTACCGATATTTCCCCGTATTTTTATCTTATTTGATTGTATCTTACTTTTATAGACGATTGACGCACATCCACTTGCTAGCTCTGATGGTTTGGAATTGTGTAGTAAATGAGCAAGTTCGTCAGAGAATTCCTCGAACTTAAACGGAACATGGGTAACATTACTAGTAGTGCCTAAGCGAGCAGGTTGTAATTCAGTGGGTAGCCCTTTCGGAAAGTCGGGGTCAATAATAACTATTTGAAATTCTTCTTTTCGGGCTCTCTCAATGATGGCTGCTTTAATATAGTCATCGCGTAGGCTATGACCAATTATGATAAGCACCTGTGCCCTCGAAAGAGCAAATAGAAAATGATAATACAGAGCAAAGAAATGCTGGTCATAAATATCCTTGAATCTAGTGGGGAATATGACGCGTCTTTCTACTTCGTTGCCAACTAGGTTTATTTTCGTGTCTGAATAAATTTTCTCAATATTGTCTTCTTCATCAGCGTACCAAGTGACTGAGCCATGTAATTTTATGAGAGTTAGAGCTTCACCAAGAGAGAAATGAACATTAGGATTCCAGAGATACCGTCGTCCCTGTTCAGGAAAATTATCTTCTATGGCTATCCTTCGTTCCATTGCGACATGTTCAAGTACAGCGTCATAATTAGTCGAGTAGACAGGGTAGCCCTTTTGTGAGATAGCATCTACAAAACTATCAAAAATGTTGCATGCTTTAGGTCTGTCAAACTTAAAACAGGTCTTTGACATGAAATCGAGGATTTGCTTCCGTACAGCAATTATATCTTTGGTACGTTTGTTAAGCTCTCGCTGATATTTAGATAAAAGCTTAGCACGTTTCGTAGGTGATATTGTCCTTTCCACTATGGTCGCTAGGCTTGAAGACTTAAAGCCATCGACCGCATTTGCTGTAAGTAAGAACTCTTCAAGGTCTTCGGCAACACCGAGCTTTTCCGTAATAAACCTACAGGTTGCTTGTTCTTCGGGTGTGATACCAGAGCTAGCTTTATTCAGAAAGGCCTTATACATCCCCTGCATGGCTGGTATGCCTACTGGAATTGAAATTCCAGCCCCAGTGAGTAATATTACTTCAGCTGAAGTAGTATTACCACCGGGACTAATAACTTGCACTGTCATTCTATATTCTCAAATTATTTCATGTATTTAGGTTGAGTGTAATGTTCTTTTCATGGTTTGTCAATCTAGCAAAATCGGGATACTGTTTGCATTTGGTCTAACAGATTAGGGAACGTTTCCACTTGACGATTAATTTAAAGACAAGTTCACTTAATGTGAAAAGGAGGCAAGCGGCCTCCATCTTTTCTACTAGCTACATGGGGTTCAGGTGGTTTATGCAGGCAAGATACTTAAAGATTCCTTTCCAGAAGGGTGTTCATAGTACAATTGAATCAGACATCCCGATGTTTGTCCAGTGGTAATAAATTCCAACGGCACTGAAGCTTTTATCTCAGCCTTATCGTTCCAGACGATTACCTTAATATCTAACACATCAAGGGCGACCATTTTACCCTGAAGTATGCAGTTATTAAGGTTCTGCCTTAGCTGGTTAATTCTATCCAAGATAACAGCTTCATTCCTGTAGAGCGTAGTACACCCTTCTTTCCACTAAACGACTGTCTAGTAACAACTTTGAGGTTACTTCCCCTCAGGAGTTTTTCGTTGACATTAGGAGAGCAGAATAATATAGTATGTGAGCAAATCAAATACGGCAGGCGCTAGTAAATCCTAAGGGGCGATTAGAAAGGAGAGATTAAGATGGCATACAAAGAGATTATTTTTGATAAGAAACCACCAATTGCCTACATTACCCTGAACCGACCGGAGAAATTAAACGCTTTAGGGCCAGATATACAGGCGGAATTGAATGAGGCAGTCCTGGATATCTGGGATGATACCAACATACGGGTGTTTGTGATAAAGGGCTCTGGGCAATGCTTCTGCACTGGTTTTGATGTAAGTAGAACTGATATAAGTCGTTCCGGCCAGGCTTCGGAAGAAGAGCTTAGTGATGATACCCCGGCAGGAATAAGGCAGAACAGAAAAAGGGAGTCATGGTCGGCTACTCTGGAGAGGTTACAACCAAAAAGTGACATGGGTAAACTAATGGCGATGGATTGGTCAAGTAACATATGGAATAACCCGAAGATTTCAATTGCTCAGGTACACGGATATTGCTTAGGGGCGGGCCTGATAATAGCCACTTCTTGCGACCTATGTGTTGCTGCTGAGGATGCTCTTTTTGCCTACCCACCAATAAGATATGGTAGCAGTGTTATATTTTCCATACTCCCCCCCTGGTTTTTGGGCATAAGGAAGCTAAAGGAGATGGCTTATACCGGCAACATGATTGATTCTCACGACGCCTATTACAGCGGATTGGTCAACAGGGTAATGCCGATAGATGAGCTTGATGACGAGGTAAATAGACTAGCCCGAGTTATCTCAAAAGTACCCTATCCAGCTAACGAATTCAGCAAGATAGCCATAAATAACTATGTCGACACCATCCTGTTCAGGGACTTTGGCATAAGATGGACTCAAGCCTTGAACGCACAAATGGAAACTTCGACTGTTCCTAATAATATATGGATGTCCATTGCAGAAACAGCTGCCAAGAGGGGCGGAGCAGGAAGCATGTTTAGCGAGATAAGCAAGAAGTTTGTTGAGGGAGACACTCTAGCTCGAGAGAACGCCAAGAAGTTTTCTCAAAAAAAGTAACTGAGTAGGATATAGTGCAGCGCAATAGCCGTTGATTCGATGAATACTACCTGATTTAAGTATTTTCTATCCCTATGCTTGTTGATGATGACTGCCTTCGTCAGGAAACCAGGACTATACGCGGCAAAGAAATTACCCTATATTATTACCACTATCAGGAGATGGTAATCTGGGGAGTTACCGCTTGGATATTAAACCAGTTTCTGGATATTTTCACCCGGGTTATGAGGGATAAGCAAGGTTGCGGTGTGGACTGAGAGAGCAGCTTACCTAGACGTAACATTACTTTTTATCTTTGTTGGTACTCCTGGTTTTGACCTTTATTCGATTAGGCTTAATCTGCTTTGATTTAGGTAGGGTTAAAGTCAGGATGCCATCTTCAAAGTTTGTTTTCACCTTATCAGTGTTCAACCCATGTGGGAGAGATACTAAGCGGTTAAAAGTGCCATATCGACGCTCTTTATAGAAATAGTCTTTCGCCTTAATCTCTTCCTCAGTTTTTGTTTTACCTTTAATAGCTAAGGTGTTATCGGTGATGGTAACATCAATCTCTTCCGGTTTTACCCCGGGTAAGGCTGTTTTAACTACCACATCGGTGTCAGTCTGATACATATCGATAAGTGTTGCCATATCACCACCAAAGATACCTAGGGGTCTAACATTGCTAATAAAGTTATCACCCACAAGCCTATCCATTGCCTGTCTCAGACTCATTAGTTCGGGAAATGGTTGCCACCGTACTATATTCATTAACTTTTACCTCCTTAGATTTTTATTTAGTCTATTAGGGGCTACTCTCCCAGCCACAAAATATTATAGCAACCTTAATAACTTTTGTCAAGTTTTCTTATATATATTTATCATATCTTCTAATAGGAGTTGACAGGTTTTATAAAATGATTTATAATATATTATTGGAAATAGTAGTAGGCGAGAAAAAAGATGGCAGGTAAGGATTATTATAGTATCTTGGGAGTCAAACGGGACGCCAGTGAACGGGAAATAAAGCAGGCTTACCGTAGATTGGCTCGCAAGTACCACCCCGATGTTAACCCCGGCGATAAGTCGGCAGAGGCAAAGTTTAAGGAAATAAACCAGGCTCATGAAGTTCTGTCCGATAAAGAGAGGCGGAAGAAGTATGACCAATTCGGTGACCAGTGGCAATATGCTGACCAATTCGATAAAGCCGGACGACGGCAAACACCCTTTCGAGACTTCGGCCGGGGTGGTGGCACTTCCGGAATCCGCTTTGAACAAGGTAACTTAGGTAGCCTGTTTGATGACTTGCTTCAAGGTTTTAGCGCTAGAACCTCCAGACGCCGACCTCGTTCCAGACGAGGTCAGGACATTGAATATCCGGTGAAAGTAACACTGGAGGAAGCCTATCATGGAAGTAATCGAACCATTAGCCTGCAGGACGAACAAGCCTGCTCTGGTTGTGGCGGCACCGGTCAGATACAAAACCTGCCCTGCTCAGTATGTAAGGGTACGGGCAAAGTTGCTCACCTGAAGCGACTGGAAGTCAAGATTCCGTCTGGAGTTAAAGATGGGTCCCGGGTTCGTTTGGCTGGTAAGGGAGGACAGGGTTATGCTGGTGGAGCTAATGGTAACCTCTATCTAGTAATCTCGGTTAAGCCACACCGGCTATTTAAGCGCGACGGCGATGATTTATATGTGGAAGTGGTAATTCCACTGACTGTAGCCATGCTGGGTGGCGAGATTCAGGTACCTACCCTTAATGATAAACTGGCGCTAAAGATTCTGCCGGAGACTCAGAATGGGCGTATTTTTCGTCTAGCGGGACAAGGGATGCCTCATCTGGGTAACTCATCCCGAGGTAACCTGCTGGCTAAGGTAAAAGTAATGCTACCAACTAACCTATCTCCTCAGGAGAAAGAGCTATTTAACAAACTTGGTGAACTTCGACCAAGTTAATAGGATTAGGGAGGTCATGATGAATCCAGATGATAGTGAACCCCGTTATGTGATAAGTGTAGCATCAAGGATAGTTGGTGTTCCAACTTATACCTTGCGCTATTATGAAAAGATGGGCATAATGCAACCATCCCGGTCTCAGGGTAATATTCGGCTGTATTCAGAGAGGGAGATAGTCCAGCTTCGGCGGGTAAAAACCTTAATGGATGATCTCGGAGTTAATTTAGCTGGAGTAGAAGTTGTTTTACGTATGTCACAACGTATGACCAAGTTACAGCACCGCATGGAGGAACTGGAAGCAGAGATACAGAGATTAAAGCAGGCAGGGCTGTAAGCATGAGCCAAGAAGTCAAGCAACACTGGCCAAAAAGAGAAATTTATCTAGGCGTCCTAGCCATAGTGGTTACTATTGGGCTTTGTGTTGCTGCCATTTACTATAAAGACGAGCTAATGAGCATAGCTAATATACCAGGCTATGGTCTCCTCGGTGTGTTTATCCTCGCCTTTATCGCTGGGAGTATTGCCAGTATCACCGTGATACTAGTCCCCTATATCCTTTTGGTATTCACCCTGCCCAGCGTATTTGCTCCCCAATGGGGACTATTTGCCCCAATATGGATAGGAATGCTCTCTGCCTTAGGCGCCAGTTTGGGTCAATTGCTCACCTTCATGATTGGTTATGGAAGCAGGAATCTTTCGCAGAGGGTTACCGCTAAGATTAGTAGTAGTCGCTTTTATACCAGAGCTATGCACTGGGCACAGCGGCATGGTTCATGGGCTGTCTTTGTTATGTCAGCTATATTCAATCCCATTCATTTACCTATGACTATTGCTATAGCCGCCCTTCGTTACTCCCCATACAAATTTTTCCTTTTCTCCCTGCTAGGCAATGCAGTTAAAAGCCTGTTCATAGCCTTCTGTGGCTATTTTGGGCTAAGTTCATTATTCCACTTCCTAGGAGTGTAATCAGGAGGATATAATGGCGAGAGCTACCACCGATTGGGACAGATATTCTAAGCGCATTAAAATCAGTCGGATAACCTTAGGGTTCATCTGGAAAGCCTATTTGGATTTGTTAACTGGAATTCACTTCAGAGAACCTGTTAAAATAATTGAATTGGGCTGTGGCACGGGATACAACACCCTGCAAATGACTAAATTGTTTCAGGTCAGTAAAGTAACACTAGTAGACTCTAACCCTAATGTGTTAGCCATCGTTGAAAAAAAACTATCCGGCATTAGATGCGAAAAGGAATTCTTGTTACAAGACCTATTTAACCTAGATTTGAGTGAAAAATATGATATAGTTCATTCCCAAGGGCTTCTAGAACATTACGCCCTGGAGCAGAGAAGAGAGTTAATTCACTTACACAGAGAGCTTCTTAGCAAGAATGGAGTCGCTCTAATCCTAGTTCCCACCCCAAGTACAGTCTATAAATTCTGGAGAGGGTTGCTGGAGAAATTACATCTATGGATTTACCCTGATGAAACAGCCATTACCAGAAGCGAGTTTAACGCCGACCTGGAATATAATGACCTGCAAATTTTAAAAATGGGGATGTATCACTTAACTGAGCTCGGCACTCTGTGCAAAAGAAAAAATTAAATCAGATGAAAATAGAATTGCTTAGTCGTTTCTTTAGTGGTTATAACTTGGTTATTGGTTCTCATATAAAAAGGCAACTTGAATTCCTGAAGGAGAAAGCTCCCCCCAGCTTTAAGTATAGGCAGCTTGACGACCTGGGTTGTGGCGACGGAAAGATAACCTTGTTGTTGAAAGAAATTCTATTACCAACCAGACTCCGAGGTTTTGACATTAACCCTCATCTAGTTAAACGAGCCAGAGCCAAAAGGATTGAAGCCGAGGTTAAAAATCTAGAAAAGGATACGCCCAGAGGGGAACTGGGCATAATGTGGGGGGTGTTACACCATCTGAAAGACAAGCAAGGTTGCCTGAGACGGCTGAAGGAAAACTACAACTTAATTATTATTAGAGAGCCAATAAGAGTTGGACTGACCAGGATATTCGAGCTGGGGCACCCGTTGAGGAAAGAGGAAATTGAATACCTGATTAAAGAAACACTAGACAGTTCGCAAGTCTTTTATTGTGGCAATAGCATTTTCATATTTTATACATCACCCAATGGAGAATATCGTAGTTGAATCAACCAAGGGAAGGTTCCATAATGGAAATAAACGATGTGGACTTAACCCTACAGGAGGAAGCCCGCTATCTGAGTCAGCAGCTTTTTGGAAAGGAGTCACCGAAAAGCATTGACTTCACTGACAGGCTTCTGGATATTTACAACAAGGCTCAAGGTAAAGACTTCCTTCTTATTCATACCTCTGGTGGCTGGGGAAGCGCCGGTGCAGGCCATTGCCTGCAATGGGAGAGAAGCCTAGTAGCTGGAATTAACGCCACTATAGAAAAGCTAGGCTATACTCCGTTACTAATTCAATACTTCCGCACTGGTCTTGGCTGGCAGGAGAAAATACAGGATGCGAAAGAACAATTTCAATTCTTTCCCGTCAAGGCAACGCTAATGGCAGCCAAGCTGAAATTTCTAACCCAACATACCAATACGCTTAAGATAATACTGATAGGAGTAAGTCAAGGAGCTGCCTTCGGTAACGCAGTGATGCAATGCTTAGCCAATCTTAACCAAGTTTACAGCATTGAAGTCGGCATGCCTTTTTATTATAATTCTCGGCGGGTAACTACCGAGAGAACATCAGTACTAGATAGTAACGGGGTAATGCCTGATGCTATAGTGCAGAGGAATCCAATTGGCGGGCTCAAGGCTTACTTAATTGGTCCGGTTAAGTGGCTCATATACCAGCTACAAGGAAGACCGGAAAGGTTTGCCCAATGCATCAATGCCCCGGGGCATGACTATGATTGGAAATACCCTAAAGTTCGGCAGCAGATTGAAAATTTCCTTGAGGTTAACTTTGGTAGTAATACTAAATAACACAAGACTTTTTGGGGGCTATTATGAGGCAGGAAAGATTTACTGAGCAGGCACAGGAAGTAATAGTTGCTTCACAGCAACTGGTTGGGCAATTCCGTCATAACCAGTGGGATATGGAGCACATTCTGCTGGCAATGCTTCAGCAAGAAAAAGGCTTAGTTGGTGACATATTGAGGGAGCTTAAGGTTGATGTGGAGGCAGTGAAGCAAGCGGTGGTAGCTTCGATGGAGAAAATGCCTAAAGTTGCTTATGCGACAGCACAAATTTACGCTACACCGCGCATCAATGCACTTTTCACCGCTGCTGATGCCGAGGCGAGAAGGCTTAAAGATGAGTTTATCGGCACTGAACACCTGCTGGTGGCTATGGCTGGGGAGGAGAAGGGTGAGGTAGCCACCATTCTGCATCGCTTTGGTATTGACCAGGAAAAAGTGTATCGTGCTCTTCAGGTTCTTCGTGGTGGACACCGGGTTACTGACGCCAGAGCCGAGAGTAGGTATCGCTCGCTGCAAAAGTATGGTCGAGACCTGACTGAGTTTGCCCGTCAGGGCAAGCTTGACCCGGTTATCGGTCGTGATGATGAGATTAAGCGGGTAATGCAGATACTTACCCGAAGGACTAAGAACAATCCGGTAGTCGTTGGTGAGGCTGGGGTAGGCAAGACTGCCATTGCCGAGGGGCTGGCCCAAAAGATTGTCGCTGATGATGTTCCCGATTCCCTTAAAGGGCGCAAGGTGGTAGCTCTGGATATGGGGGCGTTGGTAGCCGGCAGTAAGTTTCGCGGTGAGTTTGAGGAACGGCTCAAGGCAGTTATGGATGAGGTTCGGCAGGCACAGGGTGAGGTTATATTATTCATTGATGAGATTCACACTGTGGTCGGGGCTGGAGCCGCTGAGGGTGCTATTGACGCCAGCAATATGCTCAAGCCAGCATTGGCTCATGGTGAACTGCAATGTGTCGGTGCCACCACCCTTGACGAGTACCGCAAATTCATTGAGAAAGACAAGGCTCTGGAGCGTCGTTTTCAGCCGGTATTCATCGGCGAGCCCAGTGTTGAGACTACTGTTGAGATGCTTCGTGGGCTTCGCCCCAGATATGAGGCACATCATAAGATTAAAATCAGCGACCAAGCCCTGGATGCAGCGGCTCGCTTAAGTCAACGCTACATTTCAGATAGATACTTACCCGATAAGGCTATTGACCTTATTGACGAGGCAGCCAGTAAGTTACGTATCGATACCGAGAGCGCCCCGCCAGAGGTCAAATCTCTAGAGCAGCACATCAAGCAGTTAGCTAACGAAGAAGAGGCTGCCTCGCAGCGGCAGGATTACGAGCATGCTGCCCAACTCAAGGCTGAAAGGTTACGTCTGGAAGAGGAGTATAATCAGGCTAAGAGCCAATGGCTTCAGCAGGAGAAGATTAGCGGGGTGGTGGATGAGGAGAATATTGCCCAACTAATCTCTGAATGGACAGGCATCCCGGTATCCCAGATGTTGGAAGGGGAAGCGGAGAAGCTGCTTCATATGGAGGATAGGATTCACGAGCGATTGATAAACCAGGAAGAGGCGGTTACTGCCGTTTCTGAAGCTATCAGGAGAAGTAGGTCTGGGTTAAAGGACCCGAAGCGACCCATTGGCAGTTTTATCTTCTTAGGTCCAACCGGCGTGGGTAAGACTGAACTGGCTCGCACCTTAGCTTGGTTTTTGTTTGATGACGAAAATGCCATGGTTCGTCTGGATATGTCAGAGTATCAGGAAAAGCATACGGTATCACGCCTTATCGGTGCCCCACCGGGCTATGTCGGCTATGAGGAAGGAGGACAACTTACTGAGGCAGTAAGGCGTCGTCCCTATCGGGTAATCCTACTAGACGAGGTTGAAAAGGCACATCCAGAGGTGTTTAACAGCCTGCTTCAAATCCTTGATGATGGACGGCTAACCGATGGTCATGGGCGGACAGTGGATTTTAAGAATTCCATAATTATTATGACCAGTAATGTCGGCGTTGAGTCTATCAAGCGCCAGATGGCTGTTGGTTTTGCTACGCAAAAAGATGAGGCTAAAACTCAGAAACAAGCCTACGAGAGCATGAAGGAAAAAGTGCTGGGCGAGATGAAGAAAACATTTCGTCCCGAGTTCATCAACCGCATAGATGAGATTATAGTCTTTCACGAACTGAGTGAGGAACAGCTCAGGAGTGTGGTTGACCTGCTGGCTAAGGACCTGCGGAAGCGCCTGGCTGACCGCAAGATAGAGATAGAGCTAACCGAGGCAGCCAAGTCCTGGCTGGCTAAAGCGGGCTATGACCCGCAGTACGGGGCACGCCCACTGAGGCGAGCCATAGAACGCTACGTGGAGAACCCGCTATCAAGCAGGCTGCTCAGAAGGGAATTTTCACCCGGTGATGTAGTTCTGGTTGACCTGGAGGATGATAGCCTGACCTTCACCGCCAAAAAAGCTGCTGAAGCAATCAAGTAAATAGTATATAATATACCGGTGGGGCTGTAGCTCAGCTGGGAGAGCGCCTCCCTTGCACGGAGGAAGTCAGGGGTTCGAGTCCCCTCAGCTCCACCATTGTGGTAATGGTATTACCTTAAATTAACCTCGGTTTTTACTGTTAACACCTTCTTTGTTTCAACATTCTAATGAAACCAATAACAGAATAAACTCAAAAGAATATGAACAATGCTATAAAAATATTTAATGCTTCAAAATATTATTCTGACCTCTTTGATAGCTTTTCGTGTGATGATAAACTAAACGTAAATTTAGATGATACTGTCATCAGTGAAGCAATTTACTATCATATCTGTAAAATGAAGTACGCTGGATGGCGACGCAGGGTTAACTTTAAAAGGAAACGGAAGCATTCTATCTCGGAAATCTTTCAAGATACTATTGCCTTCTATTTAAAGGCTGGGTTGCCGAATAATTGCACAATTGAGTTAGAAACGAAAATAAAGAATACCCAACCTGATATAGCAATAAAACGAGGCAACAAGTATGTTTTTCTAATCGAAATAAAAACTAATATCGGATGGGACAGACCTGATCCAATGACAATTGATCCTTGGAAAAAAATTAGGGATAGGATAAATAAATTATCAACTAACTTCGGAGTTTGCCCCGAAAATATTATATACATCTTTGAAGAGCATAGTAATGTAAGTAGAGATTTTTCAGATAAGTTCTGGGATAAGAAATTACAAAAACCTAAGCCGCGACCAACAGAATTTCCTTTTTCTAAAATTTTCCCTTTATTTAATGCAACAGACCCTTATTATTGGAAACATAAAGGATTCAAAAAAGATATAGAGTATAAAGAAATTTCAGACGAGGAAATCCAAAGTCAAGCTAAATATAGTATAGTAACGCCGTTTGAAGAAATATTGAGAAAAATAATAACAACTGAAGTTCCAATTATAAGCTCACTTAACGCTTAAAACAAAGCAAGCACTTGTTCACCAGTGACAGAAGCTATGATATAGCCCTCAGAGAATTGCCAGTTTAAGTTTTACCTGTTATCATTTCAGCGAAGAGAAGGCAAGATGCTGATATTTGGACATCTCATACAGACAGTGGGAAGTCCATAGACTTGCTCAAAGACTCGGCAGTAATACTCTGCAGCGAGTTTGGTTACGGCATAGGGAGACTGGGGATTAGGTAACATATCCTCT
>SDBU01006766.1_pt1 | contig 13403 bp, 13 predicted proteins | sample 2277071 | NCBI WGS metagenome assembly SDBU01 (sample SAMN10397929, study PRJNA504765) | marine sediment metagenome | isolation source: marine sediment core GS08_GC12, 126 cmbsf | place: Arctic Ocean: Gakkel Ridge, Loki's castle | collected 2008 | reverse complement strand
GTGATATACGGATAGCCGCTGAAAATGCTACCTTTGGCCTGCCAGAGGCACGGTGGGGGCTGATACCAGGTATGGGAGGAACTCAAAGACTGCCCCGAGTGGTGCCTGTGGGCCGGGCTATGGAAATGCTTCTCACCGGTAAAAGGATTGGCGCCCAGGAAGCACTTGGCCTTGGGCTGGTCAACAAAGTGGTCCCATTAGCGGAGCTGATGCCGGCAGCCAGGGAAATAGCCCGGCAGATCAGCGAATGCAGTCCGGTATCGGTAAGAGCTATTAAGGAGGCAGTGAAGAGGGGAATAGAGATGCCTCTAGAGCAAGGGCTAGACTTAGAGATGGAGCTAGCAATGCAGGTTCTCAAAGCCCCGGATGTTAAGGAGGGGTTTGCCGCATTTCAAGAAAAACGGAAACCCCGGTTTGAAAGGAGGTAAAACAGTATGGCGCAAAGGGTTGCAATTGTAACTGCGGTCCAAACCGAGTTCGAGGAAAGTAAACCGACGCAAAGCCGGGCGGAAGTGGTATGGGAAGTGGTGGAAAACATCGTGCAGGAAACCAACCTGAAGTTTGAGGATCAGACCACAGACGGCTACGCAATAGATAAGATAGTATCCTGTTCCGACGATTTCTGGGATGGACAGGCTATTTCCGACATGCTGATTCACCCAGAGCTGGGGGCTTTCAGTATGGACCAGAGCAAGGTAGCCGATGACGGTATTCAAGCGGTTTACTACGCTTTTTTGTCTGTACTTGCCGGAAAACAAATCGTGTTAGTTGTATCCCACTGCAAGGAGTCTCAGGCGCCCAAAAGCCCTGTGGAGAATGCGGTCTTCGACCCGATATACCTCAGGCCGCTTGGTCTGAACTTCACTGCCGCCGCCGCCTTGCAGGCTAACCGATACATGGCTCAATATGGGGTTACCCCGGAGCAATGCGCCGAGGTGGTAGTAAAGAGCTACCGGAATGCCCAGAATAATCCTTATGCTCAAAATTCCGCTGACCTCACCGTAGAGGAGGTTTTGAATTCGAGAATGCTCGTCTCCCCAATCAGGGCTCTGGACTGTAGAGCCCACCCCTCGGATGGCGCCTGTGCTTTGATACTGGCCAGCGAGGAAATGGCCAGCAAGCTGACCGACAAACCGATATGGATAGAAGGGGTGGGCAACTGTTATGATGCCCACTATCTCGGTGAGAGGGAACTCGCCGATTGTGATGCCCTGACTACGGCAGCGAAGCGGGCTTACAGTATGGCAAAGGTAACTGACCCTCATCGAGAAATAGACGTGGCCGAGATTTCAACGGAGTATTCCTACCAGGAGTTACTCTGGGCTGAAGGACTCGGTTTCTGTGAGCGAGGAGTTGGAAGCAAATTCATCCAGCAGGATGGAGGGCTTCCTATCAATCCCTCCGGGGGCGTGCTGCCCGGAAACCCGCCAATGGTGGCAGGCATGGCACGAGTTGCTGAGGCGTTTTGGCAGCTCCGGGGGGAAGCTGGGGCAAGGCAGGTCTCAGGTGCCAGGACCGCCCTCGCCCACGGCTTGACAGGACCCTGTGGGCAATCACATGGCGTGCTGATTTTAAGGAGATAGAAAGGAGGGTTCACTTAACATGGCCGGGAGAGCAGCTATCATCGGCGTAGGGCTTACTGAATGCAAATACAAGAGACCTGATATCAGCCAAACAGAACTAGTGAACTTGGCTCTCAGGAGGGCTTTAGAGAATGCCCAGCTAACTCTAAAAGATATAGATGCCGTAGTGATGGGGAACATGGAATACTTTGAAGGCATCGCCTTTTCAGACATGTGGATGGTTGAGGGTGATGGCGCCTATATGAAGTCGGGAATGAAGCTTCAGTCGGGAGGGACTACCGGGGGTACCGTATTTGCCGGTGCTTTTACCCATGTAACCTCTGGCCTCTTTGACATAGTTATAGCAGTCTCCTACGAGAAGATGGACGAAGGAAGCCCCGCTGCCGCCATGAGGTATATCACTCAGAATCCATTCTACAATGTAGGTGGCGGAGGGCAAGGGGCAACGAATGCAATTGCGGCGCATGCCGCAGACATGCTGGCTAGAGGGGCAGTAACTGAGGACCTGGTAGCACAATGCCGGGTGAAACAGGCCGAATGTGCTATGAGAAATCCTTACGCTCACCTCAGGCGACAGATTACCGTTGACGATGTCAAGAACTCAAGATTACTGACCTGGCCGGTGAGGATGCTGCACATGTGTCCCACTTCAGTTGGCGCCTGTGCCGTCATACTGGCTTCGGAAGAGAAGGCTAAGAAATTATCGAACAATCCAGCCTGGGTAGTAGATTGCTTTTCATTCAGAGGCGGGATGTCACCCGACTTCGGGGAGTTTAATATATCCTTCAGCGTAGGGCCCCTTGGTCCTATGTGGATGTGGGGGGTGGAGCAGTCCTGCCTCAAGCTTTACAAAAGAAACGGGATAACAAACCCCAGAAAAGAGCTCGATGTGATCGAAGTTTATGACCCATCAACCTGGAGCGAGCTCGGATTCTACGAACGCATGCATATATGCGAGGAGGGTAAACCCTGGCAGCTTGTCGAGGAGGGAGCTACGGCAATCGAAGGCGATATTCCGGTTAACCCCTCGGGTGGGGTGACCAGTACCAATGCGATAGGGGCCTCGGCCCTGCTACGGATGGCTGAAGCCGGGATACAAATCCGGGGTGAAGGGGGAGAGCGGCAGGTGCCTGACGTGAACACCGCCATGGCTATCGGTCAGGGAGGAGACCATTACTGCATTACCGCTCTCATGAAAAAGTCGCTGGTATAAGGAGGAAGCATTGGAAGAGAAAGCGGCTCCAGAGGCAATTGGTGTTGACTATGTATATAGCGCCCGGTTCCAAGTAGCAGCCGGCGCCTATCTAAGCCGATTTTATACCAGGCTTAAGGAAAGGGGAGAAATCTGGGCACTTAAATGTCACAAATGTGGTCGTATTATAGTACCACCAAGGATCGTTTGCGGGTTTTGTAAGGTGAAGGTAGAAGATAAAGAGGAAAACTGGGTAAAATTGAGCGACAAAGGCACAGTCCTTCAGAGATTCGTGATTACGGACCACGAAATAAACCGGGTCACCAAGGAGGTGGTCGGCGATTCAAACCCCAATACCTTTATCCGGCTCGATGGCGGCGACGAGTTTACCGTTATTGGCCACCTCCTCGAGGAAGGGATAGATGTGGATAAGGTAGAGGTCGGAAAAACACGGGTTCGAGCGGTTTGGAAACCGAAAGAGGAACGCGAGGGGAAGATGAAGGATATAGAGTATTTCCAGGTCATTGAAGAGTAAAGGGGGTTAAAATTGGCGCTAGAAAAAGTAGAACCGTTAATAACTGAGTCCCACCTGTTACTGGGATTCACTACCTACGCCGGCCCTATTCGCAGCAAGTTTCTAACCGAGCTTAGAGATAACAAGAGGATTACAGGGACAAGGTGTCCGACATGTAACAAAGTCTACGTGCCGGCAAAGCCAAACTGTGTAAAATGCCAAAGCAGCCTGGACGAATGGGTGAATGTCAGCGATAAAGGAACGCTAGTGACCTATGCTGTAGCCCGTTCTTCAGACCCATTGTATCCTAAAGAGGCACCCTTTGCTTATGGCATCATTCAGCTTGATGGAGCTGACACTGGCCTGGTACATTTCTTGGGCGAAACTGACCTCGACAACATCAAAATAGGAATGCGCCTCCAGGCAGTATTCAAGGAAACGCGGACGGGCAGCATACTGGACATCGATTACTTCAAGCCATTCTGAACTCAAAAAAGTGCGTGCCCTAGAATTTGCTCTTGCAAATTTGCATCCTGGTGATTTGGAAGCTCCGGTTGGCGAGGAGAAATTATTTTGTCTCCGTTAACCCCAGCTTCCCGACGGCCCATTCTCTCTGCTTAAATTTCTGAACCTTTCCCTGAGGATTGAGCGGGAATTCTTCAACAAAGAATACGTACCTCGGTACCTTTATATTAGCTATGCTGTCCTTACAATAGTCTATTATTTCACCTTCAGTTGCCGTCTCCCCCTTCTTCAAGCGCATAAAGGCAGCCCCCACCTCACCCAGCCTTTCATCGGGAACACCGGCTACTGACACAGCCTCAACCTTGGGGTGCCTCAAGAGAAAGCCCTCTACTTCGGCTGGAGAAACATTGAAGCCGCCGACGATGAACATTTCCTTTACCCGGCCAGTAATATACACATATCCATCTTCATCCATCCTGCCCAAATCCCCGCTGTGAAGCCAACCGTCTCTTATTGTCTCGGCAGTTAGCTCCGGCATCTTATGATAGCCAAGCATATGTTGACTGCCGGGGAGGGTTTCTTTAGTGCAGATCTCTCCTTCCTCCCCCCGAGGTAAGATGTCGCCAGTATTAATGTCCAAAATGGCCGCCTCGCAGTGAGGCATCGCCAGGCCAACGCTTTTCTCCACATGCTCCGGGGTATCACCCGCGGGCACCCATGTGCTCAATCCCGACGCCTCAGCCAGGCCATAACAGTTCATAATATCAACACCCAGCCTCCGCTTGAATTCATGGATAACCGTTTGTGGCACAATTGCTCCAGCACTGGCAACCTGCCTCAGGGAACTCAGGTCATACCTATCGAAATCAGGATGCGCCAGCAAATCGATAAGCATTGTGGGCACAAGCAATGTATGACTTATCTTTTCCTTCTCGACCGTCTGCAAATTAGCTAACGGGTCAGCCCTGTTTTGAATCACCAGGGTGGCTCCAGCCAGCAGGCACCACGACATATTCCCAAGCCCGATATTGCCGAATAGAGGCAACGGGCCAAAATAGCGGTCTCCCGGTCCGAGGTCGATCAGCTCCACAGAAATGGCACAATAGGCTATGTTACAGGTGTTGGGCGTCATAATTCCCTTAGGGAAGGCGGTTGTCCCCGAGGTATAGATTATATGAATGAGGTCGTCCGGCTTCAACGTAACCATTATGTCGCTGTCAGCCACTTTCATTCCCCGCTGGAGGACTTCATCAATGGAGAAACTCCCTTTGAAGCTGCCGCTTGCACAAATTACACATTTAAGCATCGGCAACCTCTTCGAGCTTAGCTCTCCAGGTCTTGAGCCGGCTAGTTCAGGACATAACTGGTTCAGCATTCCTGCGCTATCAATCTTGCCTAAAAACGTGGGCTCCATTATGAGCACACTTGTATCGCTCTGACCAAGGATGTAGTCCAGGTCATCTACTCTAAATCGAGTGCTGATGGGAACCATGACCGCCCCTATTTTGTAGATAGCATAACGAGCGTAGCACCATTCAGGACGGTTCGTCATCCAAATCCCGACACGGTCGCCACGCCTGACACCTATAGCATGAAGCCCCTTGGCATATCGATGAACATTTTCCAAATATTCCCGGTAATCGAAGCCCTGGTCTTCGAAGACCAGGGCTTCGGCATCAGGAAATTTTGCGGCTGTCTCCTCCAGGATATCAATCCATGTCTTGGAGCGGTATAGCTCCTGCCATCTATCGCTTACCTTCAACTTCCTGTTGACCATAGCCACCTCAGCTTCCTAAGAGCCTGGTACGGAGGACATCCTTTAAATCCTCCGCTCAGCAAAATCCCAATCTTGGCAGCCTCCTGTCAAATGATGGCGCGGCACGATAGTGGGTAAGGGGTGAATATACCATTCTTCAATATGTATGGCGGCTAATTATAACTCCATCTCTCTCAGGTCTTTATCTACCATAAGGGGGGCTTCAGTAAGAGCCTGAACTTCTTGTGCCGTCCACCCCGGCACTACCTCTCTAAGCAGCAAACCATCCTCAACTACTTCTATGACAGCCAGATCGCTAACAATCAGGTTTACGCATTTCAGGGCAGTGAGGGGATAGGTCAATTTCTTGACAATCTTAAGCTGCCCGTCTTTGGTCGTATGCTCTATAGCCGCTATTACCTTTCTCGCCCCAACGGCAATATCCATAGCGCCACCAAGGTTGGCCTTTGTCTGCCTCCAATTGTGATCAGTAGCCCAGTTAGCCAGGTCGCCCTCCTGGGATACCTGCAATGCTCCCAGCACAGCCACATCAAGCCGTCCTCCTCTAACCAGAGCAAAGGAAGAGGCATGGTCCACGATACACAACCCAGGTAGGGAAGCAATAAATTGCCCAAAAGCATTTACCAAATCATAATCCATCTTGTCGGCATCATCCAGGGTGAGAACCGGGCCATAACCAATAACTCCATTCTCGGCATGAAAGATTATGGTCTTGTCACCAGGAACAAAGGAGCTGACCATGAGTGGTATGCCAACGCCCAGATTCACGCAATCGCCATCCTTGAGTTCCCGGGCTATCCTGGCTGCGATTTTCTCCCTACTCAAGCGAGTCTTCATCCCTGTTCGCTCCTTCAGGTATTTTAACTATCCGGTCCACAAACACGCCGGGGGTAACAATCTCGTCAGGAACAAGTTCACCTGGTTCTACTATCTCATCGACCTCGGCGATAGTAACCCTTGATGCAGTAGCAATAAGCGGATTAAAACTCCTCTGACTTAGCCGGTATACCAGATTACCCAGCCTATCAGCCTTCCAGGCTCGAACAAAGCCGTAATCCGCTGTTAAGGGCAACTCCAAAATATATTCTTTGCCACCAATGACCTTTTGCTCTTTTCCCTCGGCAATAACAGTACCAACACCTACTGTAGTGTAGAAACCACCCAGCCCAGCGCCCCCAGCACGTATTTTTTCGGCCAGTATTCCCTGAGGAACTAGTTCAACATCAACTCCCCCGGTTCGCATCGGTTCTTCCAAAGGGTCCAGGTCTCCTTTAACACTGGCCGCCCATCCCGTAATGGCCTTCTTGACCTGACCACTCTCCAATAATAGACCTGGTTGGACAAATGGTCTAAACCCAGGCTTAATTTTGGAACCGGCAACGGCCCCAAAATTGCAGGAAATGACGACCAGGTATTTTGCTCCGTGATCCCGCAAGGCCACGATCAGATTCTGGGCGATACCACTGGGTCCGATAAAAGAATGCATCATCATAGTGGCCCCGTCTGGAATGTCAGCCACTGCTTCCGAAAAACTGGAGTATATCTTGCTTTTCATACACAGACCATCTTCCCCATACTTTCTCAACCCACCAGTGAGGGCACATTTGGGGTGCTATTCATTCGATCATAAAACGGGCACCAAACAGGGCCATCCCAGCTTTATGGCATAACCGCTCCGCCATCAACAGGGATAGTCTGCCCGGCTATGAAGTCACTCTCATCAGAGGCCAGGAACACAGCTATACCCTCGTAATCCTCAGTATGTCCCACTCTTTTCACTGCCTGATAACCCACGTACAACTCGTCAGCCTTTGCCATGAACTGTCTTTTGACCTCTTCTGAAACGTCGGGGCCAAACTTGGCTATGATGCTGTCTACCGCAGCTCTGGTAGCCCCCTCGGTTTCCGGCGTATACCCACAGTTAAAGCCATTCACATGAATCCCCTTGGGGCCAAACTCAGTTGCCAGGCATCTGGTCAGGCCTAACATGCCCGCTTTCGAAACCACATAGTGGGCTTGATGAAACCAACCCAGGCGAGCCTGGTTCGAATTCACCATCAAGATCTTCCCCCTTTTCTGCTCCACCATATGCGGCAGCACCGCCTGACACATCAGCATACAACCCTTAAGATTTGTTGCCATCACAGCATCCCATTCGTCTGGCGTTATCGCCAAGAACCGCCTCACCGGGAAATATGCTGCACCGTTCACGAGTATATCAATCCTCCCGAACTCCTTTACAGTTGCAGCGGCAACGTTCTGGCAGTCATCCTTAACCGTGACATCGCATCTTATCGCTACGAACTTTGTCCCAAACGAAGTCTGCACCTTTTCACCAACTTCGTGCAGCTTCTCAAGACGCCTCGCCACCCCTACTACGTGAGCTCCTTCCCTGGCAAATGCCACGCTTATGGCTTCACCAATACCGGTTCCGGCTCCGGTTATTATTGCCACCTTATCTTGTAACCTGCCTGTCACTTTTCCCTCCTTAATGCAAGCCAAATAGCAGAGCTATCGCTTGCTTAGACTACGTGATACCACGCCTCGACCTTGAGGTCTGTAAAAAGACCGCTTGTTACCGCCGGGTCGTTGGCTGCCAGCTCCATCGCTTCTTCGAAGGAATCCACCTTAAATAACCCCAAACCCCATTCAAAAGAGACCATTGGCCCCCCGGCTATCATCTTGCCCTGCGCCTTTAAGTCCTTAACATACTTCGTATGGGCGTCAATAATGGGGGCAATGTGATCCGGTAATTTACCACCAGGCTTGATAGCCTCAAAATGCGCTGCCTTCATAATAGGGGTCATAATTGACGTCGCCACATAGGTCCCCACTATGGCTCCCTCCTTTACTTTTGTTATGTAATCGTATTTCCTGCGAACTGTACCTCATAACGGCAATATCCTTTTCACTATGTCGGCTACCACTCGGCCACTTTCAGCAGCGCCAGCGGTCCCGACATACCCAGTATCTATTATCTGCTCGCCTTCCTGCCTCGCTATTATCGCGTCACCGCAATTATAAAGGTTCTCTATCGGGGTCTCCGGCGGCATTCCGTGACCTGGCCAGCTGCGGTATTCGGGAAACTCACTATCAATATTTCGAAAGTCCAGCTTTAAGATTCTACCGCGCTTCCTCCAGTCGGGTATCAAGTCGTCCAGGTCGGCCATGTACTGCTTGGTCTCATATTCAATATCCATGGGAAGCAGTGAATTCTGGGGGCCGCCAAAAATAAAGGTGAGGGACTGCCCCGGAGGCGCTAGCTCAGGGCAAATACTGCTGAATGGTACAATCCCGATAACTCGCCGAGCCCCAGCCACCTGGCAGACTCCCTTTACGCCGGGCTCCCCCCAAAGAGGGGCCTCACTGCCAAGGTATATTTGAGCGGCCGGTGTCGGTCGCACCCTGACCCTGATTAGCTTCAAATACTCCTTGTCTTCCAGGGCCTCCTCCCCCACCAGCTGCACCGTCGCTCGAGGGCCAACATTACTGATGACCACACGGCTGGCTATTTCCACCTCAGCGCCATCTTTTTGCACTACCACCCCCTTCGCCGCTCTACCCTCCACCAAAATCCGTGTTACCGGGCAGCCAGTCCAAACGTCACCGTTGGCCTTTACCACACCGGCCAGCGATTCCGCATTAACGGAGTCACCCCTGGTAGCCTTCCCCGCAGCACGTGCCCCTCCTATCCTGAAGAAGCGGAACATCGCGGCAGTGGGCATTTCATAGGCCCGTGCACCAGCAAGTACCGCAATGCTATCAAATATGTCGTAAACTCGCTTACTGTCCGTATACTGCAGAATCCAGTCTCGGAAGGTAGGGCCGACTTCTGCCTCGGGGTCATTAAACCCCCGCCGCAGACCGTCGGTTATTTCACTTATGGGCACTGCCGGTGCAATTCGCCCCTCAGACTTAGCCGACTGTACGTCCAACTCGCTGACAATCTCAAGGCAGCGCCTGACAGTCCCCTTGGGTGGCATCTCATAATCTTTGCCCTCGAACTTCCACCATAATCCGGGGGCCGGGGTATGTTCCCATTTGGCACCAACGTCGTTAAAAGTCTGCTCAAGTTTACCGCCGACCTCAATTATGTGCGCACCCCTCTCCAGCTTAAAGCCCTCCACTTCTTCCGTAGACCATCTTCCGCCCACGTAGCCCAGTTTTTCCACCACCAGCGTTTTGTATCCGGCATGAGCCAGCAATGCTCCCGCGCTTAACCCCCCTATGCCCGAACCTACAACCACAACATCGTAATCGTACTCTGCTTTTGCCATTGGTCACCTCCATACCTGCTTTAGATTCCGGCCTATTGACAGCCCCAGTCCGCCTCAAAAGACTGTATCACCAGAATTTTTGGTTGTCAAGTCCGTTTGCAGACACAGGCCTCTATATCTGGTATAGGCCTTAATGAAATCGGCTGGAATTGCCTCGCAGTCTAGGCCATAGCTAAACTGGCAAAAGCGACAGCCCTCTTACGGCCAACAGCTGCTTCCACTGGTGGTGCGGTAGAGGACAACGGCTGCTGGGCTTGTCACCGTAAGGCGCTAATAAAGCCCGGAATTAGATAATTTAGCTCTATATCGGCCTTTCTTAGCCTCAGAAGTCCCCCTCACCCTCAAATTCATGAAATCAAGCTCGTACTCCTCAATCAACCCCTCACCGGCGAAGCCAAAGTACCTGTTAGCGCCGATTATGATATGGTCCAACACCTTGATCCGCATGATGAGTCCGGCATAGACCAGGTCTCTGGTTAGCATTTTATCGTTGGCGCTGGGCTCAGGGTTGCCTGACGGGTGGTTATGGGCAAAAATAAGAGAGACGGCACCATGTTTGACGGCCGCCATCATGACTTCCCGGTGGTAGATAGAGCTGGCATTGACAGTTCCCACAAAAAGGTCCTCGACTTCTATTATCTGGCTCTGGCTATTCAGGTAAATCACCTTGAACACTTCCTTCCTGAGGTCTCGCATGGAGTGATAAAGGTAATCAAAAAGCTCTTTGGAGGATTTATAGACGGGCTTGTCAATAATCTTCTCCTTAAGAAACTCTCTGGCTACTTCCTGCATTAGCCTGATACCGAAAGCATTGTGGGGACCAATACCATCAATTTGCTGCAACTCATCAGAGGGAGCCTCCATCACACCCCGCAGGGTCTTAAATCTCTTGATAGCCTCTCTTGCCGGTTGCTTGCAGTCCTTGCGTGGTGAACCCAGGGTCAGCAGCAATTCAACAATCTCATAGTCATGGAAGCCTTTAAGCCCCGCCTTAATGAACCTTTCCCGTAATCTTTTTCTATGCCCCGGTGATATGTTTTGTGAAGGCATTTTGGTTCTCCCACTAGCGCAGAGTGCATCACCTGCTACACATTCTAGCACTAAGGGGCATCCCAGAACTACCCTGGTAAGTAGTTAGGCTAAGGGAATAGAGTTAAAGACCTGACAGGTTGTGCGGGGGGGGGGTGATTTTATTTTCCCGTTTCTTAGCACTAACTTTCTCAATCTTAGATTGAGAAAGTTATCTTCGTATCTGGTAATTAGCCCGGCATCAGCAAAGCTATAGTATTTATTTTCGCCGATTATGATATGGTCCACTACTCTAATCTGAAGCGCTTTACCGATAAAGACCAGGTCTCTGGTTATCTGCCTATCATTCTGGCTGGGTGTGCAGTCGCCCGAAGGGTGGTTATGAGCAAAAATCAGAGCGGTAGCTTTATGTTTAATGGCACCTTCTTGAATCTCGCGGGGATAAACGTGGATGCCATCAATTGCCCCCTCAAACAGGTCTTCGGTGTCAATAATATGGTTTTGGCTATCTAGATAGATGACCTTGAATACCTCTTTCTCAAGGCCCAGCATTGAGTAGCTGAGATAGTCAAAAACGTCATTAGAGGATTTGTAGCCAGGCAGCTCAATAATCTGCTCTTTGAGAGCCTGTGCCGGTAGTTCGTGTAGCAGCTTGATATAGAACCTAGAACGGGGAGCAACCCCAACCTCCTCTAGTTCCTCAGGAGAAGCTGCCAGGAATCCCCTGAGGTTTTTGAACTGTTCAATGCATTTTTTCGCCAGCTTGGTATATTCTCGGCGGGGTAAGACCAGGCTTAACAGTAATTCAATACGCTCTTGGTCGCTGAAGCCCTCAGAACCTGAACTGATAAACCTTTGCTGCAGTGACGTGACTTGTCTTCTTGGTGCAGCCTTTAAAGTCATCGCCTGACTCTCCTTTAGCCGCTTGTACTCGGTGATGTTTTCAAAGACAGCAATGAAATAATACTTTTCGGGGCTATATACAGAAACTCTAAACCATTTTCCCAAGGGCTCGAAGTAAAGAACAAATTCAGTCTCTTCACCAGTTAAAGCAACTCTACCATAAATACTGATTAAATCGGTCTTGGACTCTTTGATGCACGGTATTACTTCTGTAACCTTTTTCTCGATAACGTCTTCTTTTTTTAATCCGATTAATCTTTCCCAGGCGTCATTAACTTCGAGATGAATAAAATCAACCGGTTGATTATATTCATCTACCAAGATTTTGCAGTAGGCAAAACCCTCGAGCATATTTTCAAACAGGGAACGGTATTTCTCCTCACTCTTCTCTATCTGCTCCTCTGCCCACTCGCGCTCAGTGACGTCTCCTAGTTGTTCAGCAACATTGCTAATCAAAAGCCTCTCTTCTTCTAGGAATGGCCCTTCATCAATCTCCGGTCTTGTTTCTAAGTAACCAATCTCTACAATACCTGTTATTGCTCCATGTGCGCTAATATCCGAAGACTGCTTCCACTCGGTCTCTCTGTAGTTTTCTGTCTTGAACTCCTTACCACTAATGGCGATTCTAGCACAGGTAGTCTCAGGATACTGCCAACCCTGTGGAAGCAGATTTGCAACCTCCTGATATAGTTCGTCTAAAGTAATACCTGGCCTTTCAACAACGTTCACAACACCATAAATACACTCTAGTTCTTTCCCGCGCTCACCTAAGTCATGCTGAAGCCTCCTGTACTCGGAGCTTCCGATAAGAACCCAATCGCCTGCCCGCCTAATGAGAGCCATTGGGTGGCTGCCCATCACATCTATGAGTTCGCTTGCTCCACATTTAGCAAGGGGGTAAGTGCAAATAGCGAGCATATGACACTTGCCGATGACCTTATTTATCTCTTCTTCATAAGCACTGAAGTCTCTCCAATCCTTTTTTTCAACCCAAGCCGTATTACCGGTTACTCTCATGCCATCATAACCCTTGGCCAGGGCTTGATTTAGTTTATCACCCAAGATATTTTGAACTTCTTGCAGATTGAACACACCGTCTTTGAAATAAAATTCGGTATACGGAATAAAAGCCATTTGTCCTTTTTCCAGATATTGAGCGAAATCAGGCACAGCCTCCCCCATTGCTTCTTCAGCTTCCTTTTCACTGAGGGGCTCTGAAGTAACCCAGATACAAAACTCATTATCCTCTAAACCTGTTTTGAAATAAGGCACCAAAATATCAAGCAAGTCTTGTTTGGTGTCATAAAAAAGACAGATATGTGTGCCCCAAGGGACAGCGTCTATACCATCGATGCCCGTTTCTCTCTTTTTTGGTCTGTCTGATAAACTGGTGGGAGACATTTTTAACGCCTCCTAACCTTTGGGTCACGCCCGCTAACTATATTCTACACTTAGATTGTCACTTGTCAAGAGGCAATATTCCTCGCACATTGGCTGATTTCTGCGCCACCCGTCATCCTATACTAGGTAGATTTTTACTACCCTTGTCAATATTCATGGACAAGGGAGCCTGTCTCATAGACCTCTCGCCTGAGCTTGCCTGTGTGCCAATGTTCACTTATCCTCTTTGTTAGAGCGGAGTCGTCAGAGGGGTCTCCTTAAG